>MPLZ02083158.1_pt1 | contig 27794 bp, 31 predicted proteins | sample 1617311 | NCBI WGS metagenome assembly MPLZ02 (sample SAMN05944806, study PRJNA350692) | marine metagenome | biome: marine; feature: ODZ; material: water; isolation source: 160 m water sample filtered on 0.2 um supor filter | place: Pacific Ocean | collected 2012-04-08 | depth 160m m | reverse complement strand
TTATGGAATATACAAAAGAAGCTGATAAATTAAGGTTAAAAGTTGTTATAATTGGGAATAATCTGAGGAATTTTGAGAATTTATTGAATGATAGAAAATTTGAAGGAACAATAATTACTTAGAAACAATAAATCAAAAAAATAATTAATAAAATATAGGTTAATTAGGCACTTACCTTGAAAGTTCCTTCATTATTTTCTTTAGAGTTTTTTTTCCTCTGCCACCTAACTCCTTGTCTATGGACTTAAGCCTTTTCTTTACTCTTCCAATCTGGGCTCGGGATATACCGCCTAGTTTTCCTGCTACCCTCTTTGCTTCATTCCCTGCAAGCTTTTTTATTCTGTTGCCCTCATTAAGAGTTTCTTTCTTTACCTTCTTCAGCATATCTCTACCTTCCTTTATTGTTACTGCATGTTTCCTTACAAGCTCGTTCACTATTTTTTCTGCCTGGTTTTTTGTCAGGGTTGCTGCTCCCAAGCCAAGCAAAAAGCTTTTCCTTATTATTTCTTTCATTTATATCACCCCAATTGTTATTTTATTATATTTTTTTCCTTTAAAATTGAAACTAATAATACCCATGATAAAATCATAGCCAATGAAAAGCTTAACAATGGAATCAATGGCATATTAAAAATAATTGGAGCCCCAAAATTAATTGTCAAGGCTGCAACAATAAGTAAAGCAGCTATCAACATGCTGTAAGCAACCCTGTTTCCAGACTTGTCTATTTCCAAAGACAGCTTTTTTATATCTGTATCTTCTATATCTACTTTAATTGTCCCTTTCTCTATCCTTTCTAATGCTTTTGATGTCTTGTCTGGGAACTCTTCTGTGAATTTTTTGAATCTTAGCATGCTCTTCATAAAATTGTTAAATTGGTACACTGGGTTATATCTTTTAGCTATCAGTTTTTCTACAAAGGGTTTTGAAGTTCCAACTAAATTAAATTTGGGGTCGTATTCCAAAGCAACGCCTTCTAAAGTGATTACAGTTTTTCCGAACAAAACAAAGGGCATTGGTATTTTTAAACCATAGCTCAATGATGTATCCATAATTTCTTCAAGAACACGGCTTACTTTGGTGTGGATTATATTGCTTTCCTGCATTGACTCCAATATATCGCTGATTTCATATTTTAGTTCTTCTTTATCCTCTATGTGGCTGTCACTTAAATCAATCAAAGTGTCTGCTATTTTTTCTGCATCACGCTCAATGACACCATAAAACAGATCTATTGATTTTGCCTTTAAATTCTCATCAAAATGCCCTACAATGCCAAAATCAACAAAAGCAATTTTTTTATCATTAGTAATGATAATATTTCCTGGGTGGGGGTCTGCATGGAAGAATCCATGTACAAAAACTTGTGTTAGTACAGCATTAAAACCATGTTCTATTAATGGTGTTAAGTTTATTTTTTTACTTTTTATTTGTTTGATGTTATGCAACTCTGTGCCATCTATGAAGTCCATAACCAAGATCCTGTTTGTGGTGAATTCATCATAAATTTCCGGTATCTTTACTGTTTTATCTCTGGAAAAATTCCTTGCAAATCTTTTTGCATTAATTGCTTCTCTTTTAAAGTCAAGCTCTTTTTCAGTCCATTTTGAGAATTCCTCAATTATTGTTGTAGGATTGAATTTCCTTATCTTTGGCATGTGCTTTTCAAGCAGTTTGGCAACATAAAACATTATCTCAACATCAGTTTCCATTATTTCCCTTACATTAGGCCTTTGTATTTTTACTGCTACTTTTTTGTTGTTTTTTAGAGTGGCTTTATGGACTTGGCTTATAGAAGCACAGGCAATAGGCTTTTTTTCAAATTTAGTGAATATTTCGTTTATATCCTTTCCAAGCTCCTTTTTTATCTGTTGTTTTGCAACAGCATAAGAGAATTGGGGAACTTTGTCCTGCAACTTTTCCAGTTCTTTGGTGTAACTTTGGGGAATTAAGTCAGGCCTTACGCTCAAAACCTGCCCAAATTTGATGAAAGTTGGGCCTAATCTTTCTAAAGTCAGCCGTAACCTTTTTTCTATAGAAAAGGTTTTTTTCTTTTCAATTCTTGCTTTGACACGCTTTGTTACTGGAACTTTGTGCTTTAGCTTTATTTTAGCAATTAAGAAATCAAACCCTTCTTCAAACAGGACTGTGAGAATCTCTCTAAATCTGTTAAGATCTCTTACCTCTTTTATTAGTTTGAACATAAAATTATCTTTTAATTAAGTTGTTTATAAATTTTATTGATATTAAGGATTAGTCAAAATCAATGCCTTATTTCCTATACCTTCTATGGTAAAACTTACTTTTCCTGCTATTGGTTTAAAGCACTCGAGGTAGGGTTCATTTATTTCTATGTTGTTGATATAGTAGGATTCAAATATAGAATTGCTCAATACAAAAGTATTTTTTTTGACATCACCTTGTATGCTGTCTTTAACCAGGGGGTTAAAATTTGCAGGTAAATTATTTAATATTTCATCTTTTTTATCCAAATCAAATAAGCATAATTCTGCTGATTCTGGAACAGAATAAAAAACTTTTTTAGAAGAACCATAATCTAAGCTTATAGCCTCTATATCGGAAGTGAGTTTGTTCTTTAACAAAATTAAATCTGTTTTAACTAGGTTCTCTTTTGTTTTAGAAATATAATTGTAGCCAAAAATTAAAATTAAGGCAATAACAATTATCGCAAATAGATAAATAAAAACACTACTGCTTAATTGTCCTCTTTTTGCTGGCATTTTTTTACTTAACTATCTCATTAACCCATTTAGCATAGTTTTCATTTGCCCCTGCATCAATTTTTAGAATGCATGGGACATCATAACTATGCAGTTTTTTAACTTCTTCTTTTATATTTTTGTAGTTTTTTTCTTTTGTCTTTGCTATTAGGGCAAATTCTTTTTCATCCTCTATCTTCTTGTTCCACCAGTACATGCTTCTTATTGGATGAATATTTGAGCATGCAATTATCCTTTTGTTTAACAGGTGTTTAGATATTTTAACTGCTTCCTGCTCGTCCTTGCAAGTTATATAGACAATAATCATTTTTAGCTACATTATTTCAAATCTCATTAATTCTTTATAATTTTTATCATTTTATTAATTTATATATCATTAAAAACTAAATGTGTCAAAATGCTCGTACCTTCGCATTTTCTCCAGATTAGTCATTCCACCACCCCATTGTTATACTGAAATGATAATCTTTAAAAGTTAATGCCCATTTTCCTTTTTTATGGTCAAATTCCTATTTTCAAATATAATTGGCAGTTTTGTTTTTAACGAAAATTATAAGCTAGTTGATGGACTGTTGTTTAAGGGTATTGAGCAGTATAGGAATAAAAAAGAATATTGGGAAAAATTAAGGCAGAAACATCCTGATGTTGCAGTGCCAAAAGAGGGTGATTTGTACAATATATTATTATTTTTCAAAGACAAAAAATATTATTCTCAATTTTACAATAAAAATATTAAAATTACCAAGAATTCTATAAAAGAATCTGTAAATAATGATGCTTTAATAATACAGACATCTGATAACATTGAGGAAATTGATAAAACAATAAATCTGCTTACAAAAAGACTGAGGGAATGGTATTCTTTGTACAATCCAGAGATTTCCAATGGAATAGAAAGTAATGAGAAATTTATTTTAATAATAATAAAAAGATCAAAATCTCAATTATTGAAAGAGCTAAATATTGATGAAAATGGCAGTATGGGTGCAAACTTAAAGGAGAAAGATGTTTCTGTAATACTGCTGTTAGCGACACAGATTAATAATTTCTATAAATTAAAAAAACACTATGAAGATTATCTTAAAGAGTTAGAAAAAGAAACATGCCCAAACTTTGCTACAGTTGCCGGTGTAACAATAGCTGCAAAACTAATAAGCCATGCTGGAAGCTTGAAAAGACTGGTTGAGATGCCTGCCTCTACAATACAGATTTTAGGTGCAGAAAAGGCATTGTTCAGACACATGAGGAACAAAAGAAGAAATTTGCCTCCAAAATATGGAATGATACATGAGCATCAATTGATTCAAAAATCTAAATCAGGAGTGCATGGCAAGGTTGCAAGAGCTTTGGCAGATAAACTGAGCATTGCTGTTAAAATTGATTATTTTAAAGGAAAGTTTATTGGTGATAAGCTAAAGAAGGGTTTGGTTGATAAGTTTAAGGTTCAATATTAAGATGATAACAAAATCAAAAATATTTGAGGTTTATGAGGAAAAGGGCAGGAAGAAACTTTATACACTAAATCTAACTCCTGGAAGAAGGGTCTATGACGAGCAGTTAGTGAAGCAGAACAATATTGAGTACAGGGAATGGGATGCTTATGGAAGTAAACTAGCTGCTATAATTTTAAATGGATGTAAGAATATTTTTTTAAGAAAGAGTGATGTTGTTTTGTATTTAGGATCTGCTAGTGGAACAACTACAAGCCATGTCTCTGATATTGTTGGGAAAGGAGGACTGGTATTTGCTGTTGATGTTGCGCCTAGAGTAATGAGAGATTTGGTTTTTAATTGTGAGGGAAGAAAGAATATTGCTCCAATATTGGCTGATGCAAACCATACAAAAGAGCTAATGGAAAGAATAAGCTTGGTTGATGTTATTTACCAAGATATTGCACAGAAACATCAAGTAGATATATTTTTAAAGAATATTGATGCATTTTTGAAAAAGGATGGTTATGCAATTATTGCGATAAAGGCAAGAAGCATTGATGTTACAAAATATCCAAAGCAGATATTTAAAGAGGTAAGAGAGAGATTAGAAAAAGAATTTATTATAGTGGATTACAGAACCCTTGAGCCATATCAAAAAGACCATTGTATGTTTATATGCAAGAATAAGTGAAAATAAAATTTATTAAAAATGCCAAAAATAAAGATTGTTCCGTCAATATTATCTGCAAATCAGGATAGACTGCAGGAAGAAATAAATGAAATAGAGGATTATTCTGATTTACTGCAAGTAGATGTTATGGACAATAAGTTTGTCCCCAATATAACGCCGCAAGCTGAGTTATTGAAGAAATTTGATACAAAAGTTCCTCTTGATATACATTTGATGGTGCAGGAGCCAAGTGAAAAGTACATTAAAACATTTATCAATGCCAATAAAAAATTAAAAATAAATAATATAACTGTGCACTATGAAGCCTGCAGCAATTTAGACAAAACACTGAACTTTATTAAAAAAAATAATATTAAAGCTGCGGTTGCAATAAACCCAAAAACATCTTTGGATGCAATTAAAGATAGATTGGATGATGTTGACATGGTTCTTGTAATGACAGTAGAGCCTGGGTTTTCAGGGCAGAAGTTTATGGAAAGCTGCATGGATAAGGTCAAGGAATTAAGGAGGTTAAGGCCTGAACTAGATATACAGGTTGATGGTGGAGTCAATGATGAAACAGCGGCTATTGCTGCAAAGGCCGGCGCAAATGTTCTGGTTGTGAGTTCTTTTATATTTAAGAGTGAGGATAAGGTTAAGGCAATTAATAGTATTTTGGATAGTATAAAACAGAATATTTAATAAATAATCAATATAATTCTGTGTTCATTAAAAACATTTCAATGATAAAAATTCAATAATATTAAAAACAATGAAAAAATAAATCAATAATAATTAAAAATAATAAAAATTAAGATGAAAAAGGTTATTGACCCATGGGGTTCTGGATTATTAGAGGATTATGAGAAGATTATAAAGGATTTTGGTTTAGAGGTTTTTAATCCTAAATTATTCCCAAAACCAAACAGGATTATGCGTAGAGGGGTAGTGTTTGCTGGCAGGGATATGGAAATTATTTCTGATGCCATCAAGAAGAAAAAGAGGTTTTATGTTCTGAGCGGGATAATGCCTTCTTATGAAAAAATTCATTTTGGGACAAAGATGGTCGTTGAGAACATTAAGTATTTCCAGGATAATGGTGCAGAGACATATATTTTAGTAGCAGATTTAGAGGCTGCTAGCACAAGAGGAATTAGCTTGGAGAAAGCGAGGAAGATAGCTCTGGATTTTCATATTCCGGCTTATGTTGCTCTTGGTTTAGATGTTAAGAAAACAAATTTCTATTTCCAGTCTGAGAATAAGGAGGTTATGAATAATGCCTATGAGTTTGCAAAGAAAATTACATTAAATGAATTTAAAGCGATTTATGGCAGTGCTGATCCTGGAAAGATAATGGGTGCTGTAACACAAGTAGCAGATATTTTATATCCTCAGTTCAAAGAAAGAATGCCTGGCATAATACCTGTTGGTGTTGATCAAGATCCGCATATCAGGTTGACAAGGGATGTTGTTAAAAGGGTAAAAGAAAAAAAATTCTTTTTGCCTTCTTCAGTTTATCATAAATATACCCCTTCATTAGATGGCTCTTTAAAGATGTCTAAGTCAAAGCCAGAAAGTTGTATAGAGCTGCCAGAGGACATTGAAAATGTAAAGAAAAAGATCATGAGGGCTTTAAGCGGCGGCAGAGATACTTTAAAGGAGCATAGAAAACTAGGAGCTACAATAGAGAAAGATATGGTTTTTGAGTTGATGAAGCAGCATTTGGTGGAAGATGATAGGGAGTTAAATAAAATCTACAAGGCTTACAAATCAGGAAAAATGACTTCTGGAGAGTTGAAGAAAATTGCATGCTCAAAGATGGAAAAATTTATGAATAATTTAAACAAAGGCATAGAGAAAGCAAGGAAGCAGATTAGCAAGTTAAAATTCGTTAAGTTTAAATAATTCAAAATAAAGAATAAAACAAAGTACAATAATAAACATCCAATTAAAAAAATAAATCATTAAAAATAAAAAGACAATAAATAATGATAAAAGATATAATAAAAAATAAAAAGAGAGGTGGGTAGTATGGTACTAAGGAATGTTGCTCCATTAAAAGGCGGATATATGATTACAAGCATTGTTGGATTTCTTGTTTCAGCTTACTATGTATCTGATGTAAGTGCGAGGTGGGGCTTTGCTTTTGCTTTGTTTTTTGTACTTATGTTTGTAGCTTCATTGATATCGATGACTTATGGGCCTGATGATGCTATGTATAATGTAGGAAGATAGGTATTTATTTATTAAACATCTCATCAAACTTTGCTTTTGCCTTGTTTTCTTTCCAGTAAACTTCATGACTAGAGCGTTTTTCAAACAAAGAAATTGCAACATTAAGGATATCTGAATTGGATTCGTTAAGGCCTTTTTCAATTAAAATAGATTTAGCATCATCAATGCATTCCTTGAAGAGCTTTATGTTTTCTGCTTTTGATTCTTGCTCTACTGCTTTTTCTTCTTCGTCTGTTAGAGTAATTTCTTCCCATTGAGGATATGTGGAAGTTTTGCTAGTTTTTGGAAATGATTTTGAAAATGGCATAATAAGCAGTAAGGGTATATTATTTATAAATTTTCTTAAAAAACCATTAAAATAATAAAAAACTATTTAAACAAATAATAAGATAGTAAGGATAATGGTAATTGATACAGAGATTTTACTAAGATTGGTTATTGCTGTAGTAGCTGGCGGCATAATTGGTTTTGAGAGAAAGGCAGCAAAAAAACCAGCAGGAGTAAGGACGCAGATGCTTGTCTGTATGGGGGCAGCTTTATTTGTATTGATAACTGTAAACACATTTCCAGATGATGCTGGAAGAATAATGGCAGGAGTTGCAACTGGAGTTGGATTTCTTGGAGCAGGAACTATTTTCAGGGCAGAAGACCATGTAAAAGGCCTAACAACAGCTGCTTCTATCTGGATAGTTGCAGCTATTGGTTTAGCGATTGGTTTAGGAGAATATGTTCTTGCTGTAGCAACAACAACACTTGTAATATTGATATTACAATTAAGCAGGCTAGAATTTTTTAAAGGGACCTAAAACTCAAATATCTTTTTCTTTTTTAGGATAATAGAAGGTGTTGCACCACCATGCCAGGTGTATCTTGGCCTTACACGCATAGGATATATCTTCTCATTAATATCACCGAATATTAAAGCTGCTCCTTTAACACGGGGAAGATAATTTAGTTGTGTATCAAGGCCTTCTCTCATGTAGCTCTGCATTAAGGCTCCTAAAGCTTGTGTGTCTATTTTTGCAGTTAGTCTGTGAGAAATAACAATGTCTGATTGTGTTATAACATCAGTATGAATTTTGCCTGGCTGTTGAGATGCCAGGACCAGGCTTATTCCTGGCTGGCGTCCTTCCCTTAACACAGTAATTAATGGCTGGGAAGCAACTGTTTTTCCTTTATTTGGCAGGAATTCATGTGCTTCGTCAATGAAAAGCCATATTAATGGTTCTTTATTTTCTTCCTCTTCTCTCTCGATTAGGTGCGTTTCCTTGTATATTGATTCATATTCTTCTGTTTTCCTTACTATCATCCTCTGCGTAAACATTTTTTGAGCTACAAGACCTATAACTAATGCCCTTAATCCCTGTGCTCCTGGAATGTGTGTATAGCAGCTTACATCCAAGACAGTTATCTGTCCAGGAATTACCAGGTCTTCCATTAAAGTTCCTTGTTTTGAAAAAAGCCCCCAGTGTTTTGCTGATAAGAATCGGTTTTCTGCTGAATCTCTTACTTCCTTTGAAGTGCGATCATCTTTTTGAATTGTTTCAACAATATCATCAATGTCATAATTTTCCTTGCTTTCTTTTAGTGTCTCTGTTACACGCTCAATTAAGGATCCCAGGGGTGTGTTTAAATCAATTTCAAATACTTCAGACCATTCAAATGCTGACAGTTCTGAAGTCCTTATCGAGAAAGGAAAATCAGTCGGGATGCCTTCTTCCTTGTATTTTCTGTAATAGCCAACAGGGGTAAAAATATTTACATTCAAAGGTTTTGCTTCCAGGTTCCATTCTTTTAAAAGTTCTTTATCTTCTTTGTTGGGGTATTTCATTGTCCAATAGATTCCCATTGTGTCAAGCATTATTATCGAGAGATTTTTCCTTATTTCTTCTGGTAGATCGAGCATTGATTCTGCTATTACGCCTAATGTATAGGATTTTCCTGACCCTCTTTTTCCGACAACAAAAACAACATGGCTTTTTGCAACATCCATTAATATCTTATTTGACAAAGAAGTAGTCTGTCCCATCTTTACATAATGCCTGCCTATTAAAACTGTTGCTTCGGTTCCGTATTTTTTTGCGTCTTCTGCGTTCCTTCCTATGGTGATATCATACATATTTTTTATTCTTAGATTATTAGTATAAAAAGTTATTGTATCCTTGCCATAAAAATCATATGAGATTCAATAATAAACAAAAAACATTGAAAAATAAAATAAAAAATTAAATAGAATTCTGTTTTTGGGAATTGTTTATGCCCAAAGATTTATTTGTCATCTCTATTGATTTTTTTCCATCTTTGAATCCAGTTGCTGCTCTGATTGCATCTATGTTTTCAAGGACAACATCAGATTCCTGGTGAATAGCCTGTAAATAAAATAATTTCTTATTTGTAACACCAACGCCTTCTTCCCAGACACAGATTTCCTGCATGTCTCCTCTTGCGTTTCCCATGTCTTTGGCAAACTCCATTACTTCGGCTGTAGACCTTACTTTCTCTGCATTTCTTACTACACGAACTCTTGTTGTTTCTTTAAACAGATTTAGGATATCTTCGGCAGCCGCTTCTTTCTTAAGATCAACAATTAAGCTGTGCATGTGCATTAATGTTGTTGGAACTGACATTGCTGTTGTAAATATATTAACATCATGCAGAACTGTCTGCACATCTGGACCGTGGTGAGATGGCAGCTCTAATACAGGAACTATAGAATTTATAGGACCGTGGCGAATGTCCCATGGATCTGCTGCTCTACGCACCATAGTTGCATGCACACTTTCAATACCATAATTCTGGTTTAATGGATTTAATGTCCTGCATAATCCGGTTGTGTTGCAGCTAACAACCCTAACATAATTTTTATTTAATGCCTCATTGTAATTACATTGCGCTACGAAACTTGCATCTGCGATATCTGGTTTTTCTCCTCCCTCAAATATTGCCTTTATTTTTTTTGGTAAATAATATTTTTCTTTGTTTTCTTTTCCTATTTTTTTTGGGGTGCAATCAATTACAATATCGACTTCATCCAGCAGATTATTCACATCTCCTGCTGGATTAATACCATTTTTCTTGAAGTCTTCCATGCCATCTATTGAGAATATCTTAATGCCCTTATTGTTTGCAACTTCCATCTTGTAACTATAAGAATGTCCTGTTATGCCTATTAATTTCATGTCTTTCTGCAAAACTACGGCGTCTGCTACACGTTTTCCGATTGTTCCGTATCCTACCAAACCAACTTTTATCATTTTTCCATGTCCTCCGAATAATTTCCTTTCGTTGCTAAACTGTTTAGTTTAGCGCGATTTATGAAAGCTTCCTGTCCTGCCTGCAAATTTTCTTGTTTTCCTTGCCATGCTTTTAGAGCAGGTCCTTGCAATGCCCTAGCATAAGAAAAGCTGACATACCATGGAAGATTTTCCTCTAAAGTATGCATTCTATTTAGATGAGCTGTTGCCTCTTCCGGAGTCTGGCCTCCAGAGAGGAAGTTGATGCTGGCCAACTCTTCAGGTACAGTGGCCTTTAATACTTTTAATGTCTGCCTTGCAACCTCATCTATACTAGCCCTGTTTTCTGCCTGTTTTCCAGAAATTACCATGCTTGGCTTCAAGATAGTGTATTCAATAGAAACATTTTCTCTCTTTAAAGCATCAAATACTGCTGTTAGAACTTTTTCAGTAACGGTATAGCATGTATCAATAGAATGTGTGCCTTCAATTAAGACTTCTGGCTCAACTATTGGAACAAATCCATGTTGTTGGCAAACTTTAGCGTATCTTGCTAGGTCTCCAGCGTTTCTTTCGATAAGTACATCACTTGGAGTAGTTTCTGAGATTGAATAAACTGCACGCCATTTAGTGAATCTACATCCAGCTTTTTTATATTCTTCTAACCTTTCACCTAAACCCTCTAAGCCTTTAGTATATTGTTCATTAGAATCTTCTAAATCAGTTAAACCTTGATCAACTTTAATTCCCGGGACAATTCCGTTTTTGCTTAATACCTCTGGAAAAGAAATTCCATCATTTGATTTCTGATGTAAGGTTTCTTCAAATAAGATAACTCCGCAAATATAATTTTCCATTCCAGGTGCTGTCAAGACAAGATTACGATACTGCCTTCTTGTTTCTTCAGTTGATTCTACATCAATAGAAGCTAATCTTTTTGTAGCAGTATTAACAGATTCGTCAGCCGCGAGAATGCCTTTGCCAACAACAACCATGTCTTTTATTGTTTTTTGAAGTTCTTCATTAGCCACAATTACCCCTCCGTTAATTATTTTTCATTGATTTTTTATTTCAATAATTATTATTTTTGATTTTATTTTTAATTTTTTTGTTATTGTAGTTGTGAACTTTATTGTGTTTAAAATTTCAATGGCTTGTGCTTAAAGTTATGATGGGCCTCAATAAACCTAACTGTTTTTGTCTTAGCACGCATTACTATGGAGTGGGTAGTTGCACCTTCGCTGGTGTACCTCACTCCTTTTAGTATAGTGCCGTCTGTCACTCCAGTAGCTGCGAACATTGCTTTATCTCCTTTGACAAGATCATTAATCTTGAGTTTTTTATTGACGTCTTTGACACCCATCTTTTTTGCTCTTGCTATCTCTTTATCATTTCTTGGCTTTAACCTTCCCTGAAAATCCCCGTCAAATGTTTTTAGTGCAGCAGCCGTTATTACTCCTTCTGGTGCAGCGCCTATGCCCATCAGCATATCGACACCTGAATCGGGAATAGAAGGGGCTAATCCACCTGCGATATCACCATCGCCAATTAGCCTAATGCGGGCATTGCATTTTCTTACTTCTTCTATCAGTTTCTTGTGCCTGTCTCTTTCAAGAATAATTACAGTTATGTCCTCACATTTTTTATCAAGCTTGCTAGCAACTGCATTTATATTTTCTTTAACAGATGCATCTAAATCAATAACGCCTTTGGCTTCCTTGCCAACAGCAATCTTGTCCATATACAAGTCCGGAGCATGAAATAAATGACCTTTAGGAGCGGCTGCTAAAACAGTAATAGCGTTGTTGGTTCCTTTTGCAGTTATTGTAGTGCCTTCCAGTGGATCAACGGCAATATCAACTTCCATGCCTTTTCCAGAGCCTATTTTTTCACCGATGTAAAGCATAGGAGCTTTGTCGCGTTCACCTTCTCCAATGACTATAGTGCCTTTGATGGATATGACTGAGAACATGTTCCTCATAGCTTCCACTGCAGCCTTGTCTGCTTTTTTCTCGTTACCACGGCCCATCCATCTTGCTGAGCTTAAAGCAGCTGCCTCTGTTGCACGTACAAATTCTAAAGCTAAATTCCTATCCACAATATCGCCCTTTTGGAATGTAAAAAAGGGCTAATATATAAAGTTTTCTGTTATCATACTTTATCATACAAAAATAGAAATATTTATAAAGATATATATAAATAAAGAAATTTGTTGCTTTTACTTCAAAAAAGAAAACATACTCAGAGGCAATCCATAAATTACTTCGTAATTTAAATTCATGGTTTGTAGCTTTTGTTTTTACTTAAAAAACAAAAGAATTAAAAAAGAAATCAGAAACTAAATGGTGCATTTGGTTCTATGAAAGAGAGGATTACTATAACCCTGGACAGTGAACTCATCAAGCAGATAGATAAGAGAATAGACGGCAATATAATAAAAAACAGAAGCCAGCAGATTGAGGTATTGCTTGCAAAGGATTTAGGAACTTACAGACCGGAAAAAGCTGTAATTCTTGTTGGGGGAAAGGGAACAAGGTTAAGGCCTTTAACGTATAAAATACCCAAATGCATGATTGATGTGCATGGAAAGACATTGGCAGAGCATTTATTTGATTTAATGAAAAAATATGGGATAAGGGATATTATTTTGAGCGCAGGTTATATGAAAGAAAAGGTCAAAGAGTATTATGGGGATGGAAGCAAGTTTGGAGTCAATATAACTTATGTTGAGGAAGATGAGGCTTTGGGTACAGCAGGACCATTAAGATTGGCTAAAAAATACCTTAATGACAGCTTTATAGTGACTAATGGCGACGAGCTAAAGAATTTTAACATACCGAGGATGTTCAGACTGCATAAAAGAAAAGATGCACTGGCAACAATTGCATTAACAACAGTGACTGACCCAAGCCAGTATGGGGTTGCTAGATTAAGCGGAAGCAGGATTTTGGAGTTTGTTGAGAAGCCAAAGAAAGAAAAAGCCCCTTCTAATTTAATAAATGCCGGATTTTATATAATGGAGCCAGAGGTTGTAGACATGATACCAAATGGATTTTCAATGCTTGAAAAGGATGTTTTTCCCAAGCTGGCTAGAGAAGGAAGGTTAAGGGGATTCCCAACTGCAGGACAATGGTTTGATATCGGGAATTTTGAAAGGTATGAGATAGCAAAAAAGAAATGGGAGGGGGTTGATCCTCATGGCGAGATTGAATAAAATCATTTTATTTTCATTTTTTATTATTCTAATTTTTATTAATGGCTGCTATAATGGGGATGTTGACACTCAAAATGAATATGAGAAGTGCACCTCTGTATGCGCTTCTGTCTTGGAAGAAGATTTTGTAACAATGAAATTGTGCATGGATGAATGCAAGGAGAAGTTTTTAGAATAATTATTGGATTTCTTTTATCTCAAAACAGAAAATTAAATAAATGCAATGAAATAAGGTTTTGAAATGCTATCTGCTATCTTTAAGGCTTATGATGTTAGGGGAATATATGGCCGGGATTTAACAGAGGAGGTTGCTTATAATATTGGAAGGGCTTTTGTTTCTTTTTTAGAGTGCAAAGAGGTTGTTGTCGGGTATGATATGAGGGTTTCTTCCCCTAAATTATCAAAGGCTTTTATGAAGGGTGTTAATGAAGCTGGAGCAGACGCAATTGACATTGGTCAAGTGAGTACTGATGGTTTGTATTTTGCTTCAGGTCTTTTGCGGAAACCGGGGGTTATGTTTACTGCTTCCCATAATCCTAAGCAATATAATGGTTTAAAGTTTTGCAAGGCTATGGCGGTTCCAATAAACGAGAATACAGGACTGCAAAAAATAGAAACCATTACGGAAAAAATACAATTAAAAAATAATAAAAATAAAATAAAAAAAAGTGGAAACTTAATTAAAAAAAATATTCTTAATGATTATGTAAAACATGTTCTTTCTTTCATTGACAAAAATAGAATAAAGAAGCTGAAAATAGCTGTTGATGCCGGGAATGGCATGGCAGGAAAAGTTGTTCCTTTGGTATATGGCAAATTGCCAGTAAAAATTATTCCATTGTATTTCAAGCTTGACGGCACTTTTCCGAATCATTTAGCAGATCCTTCAAAATATGAAAATTTGAAGGAGCTGCAGCAGGTTGTTAAGAAAGAGAAGTGTGATTTTGGGATTGCTTTTGACGGCGATGCTGACAGGATTTTTTTTGTTGATGAGAATGGTGAAATAGTCAATAGCTCATTGATTTCTGCGTTATTGGCAAAAAGCGTTCTTGAAAAGCATCCAAACGAAAAAATCATTTACAATTTGGTCAACAGCAAAATTGTTCCAGAGACAATAAAGAAATATGGCGGAAAGGCCCATATTGAAAGGGTAGGGCATTCTTTTATCAAAGATACGATGAAAAGGATTCATGCAACATTTGCCTGCGAGCATAGCGCGCATTATTATTTCAAGCACAACTTCAATGCAGATTCTGGAATAATCGCGAGCTTGATTGTATGCGAGATTATTAGCAAGGAAAATAAAAAATTATCAGAGCTGTTGAAGGAGTTTGAGGTTTATTTCAAGATTGAGGAGACTAATTTTAAGGTTGAGGATAAGGTAAAAAAAATACAAGAAATAAAAGAGCATTACAAGAAAAAAAATCCTGAAAAAATTATGACAATGGATGGTATAAGCATTTATTTTGATGACTGGTGGTTCAATGTCCGTCCTTCAAATACTGAACCATTGCTTCGGTTAAATTTGGAGGCTGATTCTAAGGAGTTGATGGAAGAGAAGAAAGAGGAAGTTAGTAAGGTTATAAAAGATTGATAGGGAGTTATTAATCATTTCTTACCCTTATTGTCTTAACATTCGTAAACTCGTGGGTGCCTTCTTTGGTGCCTAGTCTTCCTAAGCCGCTTGTTTTTGCTCCGCCCCATGCACTGCCTTGTCTTCCACCACCATGTGCATTAACGCTTGCTACTCCAACTTGGAGTTTATGAGCTATTTTGTTTCCTTTTTCAATATCTTTCGTCCATACAGATCCTGTTAAACCATATATTGTATCGTTAGATAATTTTATTGCTTCATCAATTGAATTTACCTTCATAATTGGGGCTATCGGACCAAAAGTCTCATCTTTCATAATTTTCATATTATGGCCTACATTAGTAATTATAGTAGGTTCAAAAAAATAACCTTTATTACCAATAGTATGTCCGCCAACTTCAATCTTGGCTCCTTTTTCCTTTGCGTCCTTTACATGATCAATATTAATTTTCTCCTGAAATTTTGCTACAAATGGCCCCATTTCAGTTTCTTCCTTTGTTGGATCACCCACTTTTATTTTTTTAGCCTCTTCAACTGCTTTATTCACAAATTCATCATACACCCCATCTTCAACGTAAACCCTTTCAATAGCGCAACAAATTTGGCCGGTGTTTTTGCAGGCATTTCTAACAATCCTTTTGGCAGCATATGATACATCAGCATCCTTGCAAACAATAGCAGGATCTTTTCCACCCATCTCTAATACAAGTTTATGCATTTTCTCTGCAGAATCTTTCATTATTTCTTTTCCAGCTCTAGAAGACCCTGTAAATGCTACCATATCAACATCTTGCTGCACTAACTGCTTTCCAGTTTCTTTTCCACCCAGGATTAGATTAAAAACATGTTTTGGGAAGCCTTGTTTTTCCAATTCAATAAATAATTCTGCTATTTTTCTACCAACTATTAAGGTTTGTTCAGATGGTTTAAATAAAACAGTATTTCCACACAACAATGCAGGAATTAAAGGTTCAAAAACAGTAGCTATTGGAAAATTCCAGGGGGTAATAATAGCAACAACTCCCAATGGCTCATAAACCATTATATCTTTTTCTTCATCATCTTCAAAAACAACTTCTTCCTTTAGAAATTCCTTTATATTATCAGAATAAAAAGTTATATCCTCTATTGCCCTGTATGGTTCTGTTTTTGATAAAGAAATTGGCTTTCCCATTTCTTTTGTAATTGTTTGTGCAATTTCATCTTTTTTTTGCTCTATTAAGGGTATTAATTTCTTCATCCATTGTATCCTAGTATCTAAAGATGTGGTTGACCATTTTGGGAATGCCTTTCTTGCATTAGCTACTGCTTGTTTTACTTTTTCTAATGAAGCTACTTCAATTTCCTCAATAATTTCCTCTGTTGCCGGGTTTATTGATTTTATTTTTTGCATGAGAAATGCAAGGCTTAAGTGGATTTAAAAGTTTTGGTTTTGTGTTTTGTGGACTAATTTCCGAAACTTTTAAATAACCCCACTGCTCACTTTTGATATGGCGCTAATTAAAAACTATAAAATTGCGACAATAGGATCTCATTCTGCATTACAGATATTGAAGGGAGCGCAAGATGAAGGATTTTCTACTATAGCTATATGCCTAAAAGGAAGGGAAAGGCCTTACAAGCTTTTTAATGTTGCAGATGAGATTGTTACTATTAAGGATTATAATGAACTGTTTAAGGTTCAAGACAAGCTTATCAAGAAGAAGGCTATATTTATTCCACATGCTTCTTTAATCGCTTATTTGGGTGTTGAGAAGGTAGAGGGCTTTAGGGTCCCATATTTTGGAAACAAGAACATATTAAGGTTTGAGTCTGACAGAAGGATAGAGAGGAAATGGCTGAAAAATGCGGGCTTAAAGCTGCCTAGGATTTTTGAGGATCCTAAGGATATTGACAGGGCAGTGATTGTAAAGTTCCATGGAGCAAAAGGAGGCAAAGGTTATTTCTTGGCTAAGAATGAACGCGATTTTAAACAGAAAATTAAATCGCATCCTAAAGGAGAGGATTATGTCATACAGGAGTATATTGTTGGTGTTCCTATGTTTATTCATTATTTTTACAGCCCATTAAATAATGAATTAGAGATTATGGGTTTTGATATAAGGTATGAGAGCAATGTTGATAGTTTAGGCAGGGTAAGCGCTAGAGACCAGATGGCTTTGCCAAAGATCGATCCAAGCTATGTCATTGTTGGGAATATACCTGTTGTTATAAGGGAATCATTTTTACCAAGGATTATAGATATGGGGGAGAGGGTAATTAAGGAAAGCAGGAAAATTACTAAAAATGGTTTATGGGGGCCTTTTTGTTTAGAAGCAATATTAACTCCAAATGAAGAGATTAGGGTTTTTGAGATATCTGCTAGGATTGTTGCTGGAACAAATCCTTATGTTGAAGGAAGCCCTTATACTGCGCTTAAGTATAATGAACCTATGAGTACTGGAAGGAGGATTGCAAGAGAGATAAAGATAGCTATTAAGAAAGGTAAATTGGGGAAGGTTTTGGGGTAAAATGATAACACAAAAACAAATTTCAAAGATTTTAGAAAATTATGATAAAAAAAATATCACTATTGGAACTTTAGGGGGCCATAGTGCTTTGGATGTTTGCAGGGGCGCTCATAAGCATGGTTTTAAGAATGTTGTAGTTTGTCAAAAAGGTAGAGAACAAACTTATTCAAAATATTATAAGAAAAGAGGGGAAATTGGTATTGTGGATGATGTTATTGTTGTTGATAAATTCAAAGATATTGTAAAAAAAGATGTTCAAGAAGAATTAAGAAGAAAAAATACTATCTTTATACAAAGCAGATATTTCTGGGTTTATTGCGATTATAAAGATGTAGAAAACAAATTTCTTGTGCCAATTTATGGAACTAGGGACCTGGTGAAGCTGGAAGAAAGGGATGTTCCTAAGAACCAATATTATATTTTGCAGAAAGCAGGGATAAGGATCCCTAAAATCTTTAAGAATGCCAAGAAAATTGACAGGCCCGTGATTGTTAAGGTTGCTGAGGCTAAAAGAGGTTATGAAAGGGCTTTTTTCTTTGCTGACAGCTATAAAACTTACAAAAAGAAATCTGAAAGTCTGCTGAAGAAAAAAACAATAACCAAGGAGGGTTTAAAGAAGGCCGTAATAGAAGAGTATGCAATCGGGGCTCATGTAAATTTTAATTATTTCTACAGTCCAATAAATGATGAATTAGAGCTAATGGGCACTGATACTAGGAGGCAGACAAATTTGGATGGATTGATAAGGATGCCTGCTGGTGACCAGTTAGCTGCCTTAAAATTTATCAAGCCAAAATTGATAGAGACCGGACATATTGCTGTTACAGTAAAGGAATCTTTATTAGAAAAAATATTTGATATTGGGGAAAGGTTTGTTGCTGCAACTAAAAAACTGCATAAGCCTGGAGTCATAGGGGCTTTTGCTTTGCAAGGAGCTGTTGTTGCTGATGAGGGCAAAGAGGATATTGTAATTTTTGATGTCTCTATGAGGATTCCTGGAAGTCCTGGGACTGTGTTTACACCATATTCCGGCTATTTGCACCATAAATCCATTTCATATGGGGAAAGGATTGCTATGGAAATAAGGAAAGCTGTAAAAGACAATAAGTTGGAGTTAATATGTACTTAAATGACACAAATAATTGTAGTAAATTTTGGAAGTCAGGTAGCTCACCTGATAAATAGGAGGATTAGAGAGCTAGGGGTTTTTTCAGAGTTAGTGCCGTACGATATTTCTGTCGATAAAATAAAAAAAATAAATCCTTCCGGAATAATATTATCCGGAGGTCCAAGTTCTGTTTATGATAAAAAAAGTCCTTTAATTGATAAAAAAATCTTTTCCTTAGGAATTCCTGTTTTGGGCATTTGTTATGGATTGCAATTGGTTGGAAAAGAATATGGCAAGGTTTTGCCCGGGAAACTGAAAGAATATGGCAAGAAATATTTGAATGTTAAAAAACAAGGAAAGCTGTTAAAAAAATTAAATGCAAAAGAGCAAAGAGGGATGAGTCATGGTGATTTAGTTAGTGCTTTGCCAAAGGATTTCGAAGTTTTGGCAAAAACTGACACATGCCCTACAGCTGCTTTTGAGAATAAAAGTAAAAAACTGTATGGTGTTCAGTTCCATCCAGAGGTTGTTCATACTTTGAAGGGCATGCAGATTCTCAGGAATTTTGTTTTTGGTGTTTGTAAGGCTAAGAAAGACTGGAACATTAACTTAGCATCTAAATTAATCAATGATATAAAGAAAGGGGTTAAGGATAATAAGGTTATAATGGGCACATCCGGAGGTGTTGACAGCACTGTTGCTGCTGTTCTGATACATAAGGCTGTTGGTTCGAAGTTGCATTGCGTCTTTATCGATCATGGATTGATAAGGAAGAATGAGGCAAAGACTGTTAAGGATAGGTTTAAAAAATTAAATTTTGAGCATTTTTATTTTGTTGATGCTTCTAAATTATTTTTGGGCAGGCTGAAAGGTGTTGTTGATCCTGAGGAAAAAAGGAAAATAATCGGACATACTTTTATTGAGGTTTTTGAGAAGAAAGTTTTGGAGCTGGAGAAGAAGCACAAAGATATAAAGTTTCTAGGCCAGGGAACTATTTATCCTGACAGGGTTGAATCAGCCCAGACTTCTAAAGAAGCTTCCAAGATAAAAAGCCATCATAATGTTACTTTACCTAAGAAAATGAAGCTGAAAGTTATTGAGCCTTTGAAAGACCTGTATAAGGATGAAGTTCGTGAACTGGGCAAGGAATTAAAGCTTCCCAGCAACATTATCAGGAGACATCCTTTTCCTGGACCTGGATTGGCTATAAGGATTTTGGGGAAAATTACCGGGGAAAGAGTTTCAATATTAAAGGAAGCTGATTATATTTTTAGGGAAGAGCTTAAGAAATCCGGTTATTATGATAAAATATGGCAGGCTCTTGCTGCATTGTTTCCTTTGAAAGCTGTTGGTGTCAAAGGCGATGCAAGAACTTATGAATATATTATTAGCTTAAGGGCTGTTACTTCATTGGATGCAATGACTGCTGATTGGGCAAAACTTCCTGACTGGCTATTGGAAAAGATTTCTTCAAGAATTCTTAATGAGGTCAAGGGAGTTAATAGAGTTGTCTATGATATTTCTCAGAAACCGCCTGCTACGATTGAGTATGAGTAGGAAAGGGCGTATAACAACAGTTATATGACATTTTCCCAGACCCCTCATCAAGGAAGAAACTTTGGCAATTTAAAAGCATCGCATCTTGGGTCATAAGATTTCATACTGAAGATTTTTACATTTGGGAATCTTCTGCAGACATTGGGCCTGTGAGAATAGATCTTGCATTTGCTTTTTCCCCCATTAACAGAAAGAAATACGCAATAACCATTAATTATTTTCAAGACTTTGCCTTTTTTTCTAGTACCAACAAAATAATCTTCTTTATATCCTGCTTTTTTTATCCTCTTGATATCTTTAGGATTCAATTCAACATATAGCTTGCAGCATTTTACACAATTTTTACATTTAAATTCTTGTTTTCTTATGAACAAGGCAATAATCTCTTTTTTATATATGCTGTAAAGTAAGAAGAGAATTATAAAAATATATGCAAATATAATGACACCTCTCATTTTCACCTATTTATTTTATGTGATATATTAATTTTTTTAATTTTAATTGCATCTGGGAAAGAAAAAAACTTCTGTCTATTCAAACTTTTTAATCAACTAAACTCTCAGGCTTCTCAAGCAAACTCTTCAAATCATTCATGAACCTTGCTGCTTCTGCTCCATCTAAAACGCGATGATCATAAGTAAAGGAAATTGGCATTATCTTCCTTATCACAATCTTGCCATCAATTACAGTTGCCCTGTCTTCAATCTTTCCAGTCCCTAATATGCAGGTTTCCGGATAATTAACTATGGGTGTAAAGTAAGTGCTTCCAATAACCCCTATATTAGTAATAGTAAAAACACCTCCCCTTAACTCCATCAAATCTATCTTCCTGGTTTTTGCCTTCTCCACATATTTATTAACTTCATCTGCCAAACCATATAATTTTTTCTGGTCAGCACCTTTTATTACAGGAACTATCAAACCCTCATCTGTATCAATAGCAACGCCAATATTGTAATATTTTTTAATAACAATCTCATTTCCTTCAACTGAAGAAGCAACATAAGGGTGCTTTTTCAAAGCCTCTATTGTAGCTTTTATTATAAAAGGCAAGTATGTCAAATGCACTCCCTTCTTTGCTGCTTTTTCCTTCTCTTTTTTTCTTACTTCTGAAAGTAAAGTAACATCAACATAATCATGGTGGGTGACTAAAGCACAATTTGCTACTGCTTCAAGCATTCTTCCAGCTGTAATTTTTCTTATTCCTTTTAATGGCACACGGCTAATATAACCGAAGAAATCATATTTTTTGACAACTTTTGCCTTAGGCTTAGTTTCACCACCATCTGCTTTTATCACATCATCCTGTGTAATTCTTCCACTGGACCCTGTACCAGAAACCTGCATAAGGTCAACTTTAAGGTTTTGAGCAAGCTTTCTAACAGAAGGAGCAGCTAAAATCTTCTTTCCAGATTCTTTAACTGGTTTTTTAATTGACTGCTTTTCCTCTTTCTCCTCAGGCGCCTCTTCCAAAAATCCTACAACAGAACCAGTATAAGCTTCTACTTTTTTAGGGGCTTTTTTCTTTTCTTTTTTTGCCTCTGTTTTTTCTCCTTTTTCTCCAAGGATTACTATTATTTCCCCTACATTGATTACTTCCCCGGCTTTATGATAGAGCTTTAATATGGTCCCTTTTTTAGGGCTTGGGATTTCCACAACAGCTTTGTCTGTTTCGACCTCTGCTAAAACTTGGTCAGCCTTAACCTCGTCACCTTCTTTGACTTTCCACTTTACTATAGTTCCTTCTGTAATACCTTCCCCCACATCCGGAAATTTGAATTCAAATGGCATTTTATTGGTTCATAACATTATCGACTGCTTTCAGTATTCTTTTTTCATCTGGAATATAAAAACTTTCCAGTTTTGCCATAGGAAACTGGCAATCATACCCTGTTACGCGAGCTATTGGAGCTTCTAAACTAAAAAAACATTTTTCATTTATTCTTGCAATAATTTCATTATGAAAACCAGCTGTTTTTGGCGCTTCTGAAACAATAACGCATCTTCCTGTTTTTTTGACAGAGTTGATTATTGTTTCTGTATCTAACGGAATAATAGTCCTTACATCTATAATCTCAACAGAATGATCTGACTTCTCCAAGGCTTCCTTTGTATATTTAAGCATTGCACCGTATGAAATAACTGTTAAATCAGAACCTTCCTGCACAATTTCTGCCTTGCCCAAAGGCAGAGTATATGCTTTTTCAGGAACTTCTTCTTTTATTGCGCGATAAATTCTCATAGGCTCTAAAAACATTACTGGGTCTGGGTCGCGAATAGCAGAAATCAACAATCCTTTTGTGTTATAAGGTCCAGAGGGAATTACAACCTTAATGCCCGGAATATGGGCTAAATGACCCTCAACAGATTCGCAATGCAGCTCTAAAGCTCTAATGCCTCCTCCATAAGGGGTTCTCATAACCAAAGGCACTGAAAATCTTCCAGAGCTTCTTGTCCTTATTTTAGAAACATGAGTGTAAATCTGGTCAAAAGGAGCATAAATAAAGCCAGAAAACTGAATCTCTGCTACAGGCAGCATTCCATTTACAGCAAGGCCAACAGAAGTTCCTATAATGCCAAGCTCAGCTAAAGGAGTATCAACTAATCTGCCAGGAAATTCTTTTTGCAGGCCATCTGTACACCTAAACACGCCACCATTTATTCCAACATCTTCTCCTAAAACCATTACTCTTTTATCTCTTGCAAGCTCATTCCTTAACGCTGATTTTACAGCCTCAACAACATTCATCCTTGTCATTTTAATTCATTAAGTTGCTCTTTCAGATCAGGAGTTAATTCTGAATAAACATATTTCAGCATTTCTTCTGGTTTTGGCGCTGGCAAATTTTCATAAATCTTAACTTCTTCCTTAACCTGCTCAGAAGCTTTTTTTGCAACTTCCTGCTTATAATTATCATCCAGCAATTTTTTGCTTTTCATATATTTTTCAAGCCTTAAGATTGGATCTTTTTTCATCCAAGAATTAAGCTCCTGTTCTGTCCTGTATTTTTTTGCATCATCAGAAGTTGAATGGTCGCATAATCTGTATGTTAATGCCTCAATTAATGTAGTGCCTTTTCCTATCCTCGCATTATCAACAGCTTCTTTAGTTGCTTTGTAAACAGCAAAAACATCCATTCCATCTACTTGGATACCTTTTATACCATACCCCATGGCACGTTGTGCAATTGTTTCTGCTGCTGTTTGTTTTTCGCGAGGAACTGAGATTGCGTATTGGTTGTTTTCACAAATAAAGATTGCAGGAGTTTTTAAAACACCGGCAAAGTTTAAACTTTCATGAAAATCTCCCTTTGAACTTGCTCCATCACCAAAATAAACCAAAGAAACGTCTTTATCCTTTTTGAGCTTGGATGCCCATGCGCAACCTACCGCATGCGTTGTTTGTGTTCCTACTGTAATTGCAATTGGAAAGTTATTCACATTATCAGGGCTTCTTAAGCCTCTAATATCACCGCCAGCATACTGCAATAATTTATGCATGGGATGTTTTCTTACAATCAATGCGCCTATGCTCCTATACATTGGGAACATCCAATCTTTATCCTGCAAAACATAAGCAGAACCTACTTGAGATGCCTCCTGGCCTTTAAACTGTATATAAGTCCCTATTCTGCCCTGTCTTTGCAGAGAAAAAGCCTTGTCATCAAAAGTTCTTCCAAGAACCATAAGCTCGTAAAGCTCTTTAATTTGTTTGTCGCTTAATTTAGGCATAAGCTCTTCATCAACTTTGCCATTCTCATCTAGAACCTGCAGATATTCTATCTTAAAATTTCCCACTACTTTTTTTACCACACATATACCCCCAACAGTTTAGTAAATTAACATTTTAGAATGTTTATAAATTTTTCTCTGTAGACTTACTTTCCTTCTGCCCACGCTTTCAACTTCTCGTATTTGGCATTGCCGCAAATCTTTTTTCCTGTTTTTTCATTATAGAAAAATGGAATGCCACCGCAGAACTCATTTCCCTGCGCATCTTTATCATATTTTTGCAATAGTTTTGCATTCTCACTGTTATGCCATACTTCCAGCCTTGTAATCTTTATGCCTAATTCTTTCTGCACTTTCTCCATTATAGGCTCCATCTCCTTGCAGTGCACACATTCTGTTCCATAGAATTCAATTAATTTTTCACCCATTTTTAAGTCAAGAATTTCAGGAAATGGACTTGTATTTAAAATTTTTCTTTTAGCTGACAGACATACAAAATATTTATATATGCACCTTATATACCTTGATTCATGGGTGGAGATAAAAAAGTACCTTTAAAATTCAAGCTATATGCTGTGTTTTATCCGGTTAAAATATTTTTTAAATCTTTAATAAATAAATTTGGCGGTGATAAAAAAATGGGAAACTTTAATCTTGAAGGAAAGAAAGCAATAGTTCTTGGAGTTGCAAATGACCAAAGCATAGCTTGGCATATTGCAAAAAAATTAAATGATAGTGGTGTGAGGATTGCTTTAGGTTATCAAGAAAGGGCAGAGCAGCTAGTTAAACCTTTGCTCAGTATGCTTAATAATCCTTTAGCTGAAAAATGCGATGTTGTTGATGATGTTCTGCTAACTGAATTTTTTGAAAAAGTTAAACAGGAATTTGGCCAAGTTGATTTTTTGATACATAGCATTGCTTTTGCAAAAAAAGAGCATTTGCAAGGCAAGTTTTATGATGTTGACAGGCGCGGTTATCAGGTTGCTCAGGAAGTAAGCTCTTATTCTTTAGTTGAACTGTCAAGAAGGGCTGCTCCAATAATGAATGAAAACGGCAGCATAATAACTATGACATACTATGGATCGGAAAAAGTAACACCTAATTACAATATAATGGGTGTTGCAAAAGCTGCTTTAGAAGCCTGTACAAGATACCTGGCAAATGATTTCGGAGAAAAAGGCATTAGAGTTAATGCAATCTCAGCAGGTCCTGTTAAAACACTTGCAGCCTCAGGTATTGCAGGCTTTGACACCATGCTGCAACATGCACAGGAAAAATCACCATTAAAAAGAAATATTGATGCAAATGATGTTGCTAATCTGGCATTGTTCTTATGCTCAGATATGTCAAAGAACATAACTGGTCAAGTAATTTATGTCGATGCAGGTTATAGTATAATGGGGATTTAGTTTCTAAATAAATAATTCAAAAAATAAAGAAAGGATTATTTGACAATCAGCTTTCCATTCATTCTACCATGGCCATGACCACAAGGCACATTACAGAAGAACGTATACTCTCCGGATTTGTCTGCTATAAATTTAACGATCGTTAGTTTTCCCGGCTCAAGCCTCTCATTAACATCAAATTCAGCAAGCATAAAACCATGAGCCACATCTATGCTTCTGATGTTTAATACTACTTGAGTTCCTTCACTAACTATAATTGTCGAAGGCTCAAAACTCCATTGTTTTGCTTCTATGTCAAATTCCTTTACAACTGAAGCAGGAGCCACTACCATTTCTTCTACACCTTCCTTACCAAGAGCAGGAGTCTCTGCCTGTACTGTAGGCTCTACTACTGGTTGCGCTGCAGGTTGTGCTGACTGCTGTGCACAAGCAGCAATTAAAAATACAGAAACAATTCCTACTAACAATAAATATTTTTTCAGGATATTACCACCCCGATTTTTTATTTTTAATAATCAGCAAAATTGTTTCATTATCATTTAAAAACTTTTCGTCAAATAAACAAAAGGATATAGATCCTTAAGCTTAAAGTATGCTTCTCTTGCAGGGTATATGCTGTCATATAATCCAAAGACTGTTGGCCCGGAACCAGATACTAAAGAGTTCAAAGCGTCTAATTTTCTTAAATTAACCTTTATTTGTTTGATTATGCTGTATTTTTTTTCTATTATTGCATCAAAATCATTATGTATATTTTCTGAAATCTTCTTAAAATCTTTTTTACTTATTGCATTAATTAAGTCTTTAACATTTCTTTTGCTTTTTTCTTTTGGCTTATTTTTATCAAACTGCTTATAAGCCCAAGATGTAGATACTTTAATCCCCGGGTTTACTAAAACAAGATTCATGGATATTGATTTTCTTAATGGCTTTATTTTGTTTCCAATGCCCTCTACTAAAGCTGTCTTCCCTACAACAAAGAAAGGCACATCAGAGCCTATTTCAGCTCCAAGACTTATTAATTTCTTTTGTGAAAGATTTAAATCCCATAATTTGTTTAATGTAACTAAGGTATTTGCAGCATTTGAACTTCCACCTCCTAAACCTGCTGACATGGGTATAGTTTTCTCAAGGGTTATTCTTACTCCTTCTTTGACTTTAAACGTGTCTTTCAGAAGCGAAGCTGCTTTGTATGCAAGATTGCCTTTGCTCTCTAAATCAGGATTGTTGCTTTGCACTATTATTAGGTCTTCATTTAGCTTTTCAAAAGAAATATTGTCATGCAACTGTACTTGTTGCATTAGTGACTGCAGGTTATGATAGTCACTTTTGAGCTTTTTGCCAATTTTTAAGTACAGGTTTATTTTTGCGTATGAATTTAAGAGCATAACTATTTTAGAGATTAGGTGATATATTAATGTTGCTGATTTGGATAGTAAGTAGAAGTATTTCCGGTCTTTGTGTCATATATAGTGACTTCCAAGCTATACAAGCTATTCAATACGTCTGCAATATTTTCCAAGCCAGAATGCCCTAAAACTATGCCTGTCTCATCATTGTAGATACGCACTAAAAACGGCAGTTTTGTTTCTTGTCCGGGGTCATTTATACAGTCAAAAAAATCTTCATGCTCCCATAGATTATCTAAGCGATCGACTTTTACTCTTTTTTTCAATTCATGCGCATTGATTGTTGCCAATAGAAGCTCACTATCTAAATACTGCTGTGTATCAGAGAATGATGATGTAGCAACGTAAAGTTGCAGTTCAATACCCCCCTCCATTTTAAAAATAATTAAATTGTCCTAGTTTTTAATTTTTTCTATTTTATAGCCACAACAACAAAACACTGCATCCCCTTTCCTTTCCCAAACTCAGTTAATTCGTCTCCAGATGTTGCTGCTATGCCAATGTTTTCTTTCTTTATTTTAAGTATTTTTGAGAGTGATGATTTGATTTTATCAATGTGTTTATCAATATTTGGTTTTTTGCCTTCCAGCATTATTGCCACATTACTTATTTTATAATTCCTTTCTTTGACTTTGTTAAGAATAAATTCCAAATATTTTTTGCTGTCAGTTATTCCTTTTTTATACATTCTATCTGCATAAAAACCCAAGGATTTACTACCAATAGCTGTGCTTAGTGCATTAAATAAAGCATGCAAAATTACATCCCCATCTGAGTTAGCATCAAAACCAGTTTCATTTTCTATTTTAAATCCTCCCAATACTAATTTTTTATTTTTTTTATCTGTAAATTTATGTGAGTCTTGTCCAATACCAACTTTTGAGGCATTTGTAAGCTTATTTGCATAAGCTAGGTCATGAGGGTCGGTAATTTTTATGTTTTCTCTTGG
>MPLZ02089656.1_pt1 | contig 28004 bp, 24 predicted proteins | sample 1617311 | NCBI WGS metagenome assembly MPLZ02 (sample SAMN05944806, study PRJNA350692) | marine metagenome | biome: marine; feature: ODZ; material: water; isolation source: 160 m water sample filtered on 0.2 um supor filter | place: Pacific Ocean | collected 2012-04-08 | depth 160m m | reverse complement strand
CTAGACGATGGCCAAAAACCCCGATCGCAGGAACCAAACATGCCAAACCCGACCGGCCATCGGGTCGCGGTGGAAAAGAAAACCTCCCCCCTGGTCGCAACGGCCATTCTGATCGCCGCAAGTACCGACTTTTTCAACAGACTCAGCCAAAGAGAGACATTCTGGTGCGGTGCCAGTTTCGGCCGCCCTGGGGTCTAGAGCCTCGTGCGTTTAATCGAACGCATATCCGTCTGCCTTGAAGTAGTTCCAGCACTCTTTAGGCTCGTACAGAAGGCAGATGTCTCCGATGGATTGCCAGAGTTCATCGAAGGTCCGCGCGGCGGAAGCCCGGAGATGGGCCTTGAGCTTTGAGAAGGCCTTCTCGATGGGGTTCAGGTCGGGCGAGTACTGCGGCAGGAAGAGGAACCAGGCGCCGCGTTGCCTGAGGGTTTCGGCGGCTTTGGCGCTTTTGTGTGCCGAGAGATTGTCGAGAATGACGACGTCACCGCGGGCAAGTGTCGGCGCCAACTGGGTGTCGATGTAGGTGTCGAAAGCGACCCTGTTGATAGCCCCCGAGATCACCCAGGGCGCGGTGAGGCGGTCACAGCGCAGCCCGGCGATGAATGTCTGCGTGCCCCAGCGTCCGAACGGTGCCTTGGCCCTGAGCCGCGTTCCCCGCCGGCTGCGGCCTCTGAGACGGGTCATTTTGGTATTCACGGATGTCTCGTCGATAAAGACCAGACGCCTCGGATCAAGCCGCATCCGGGGCTGGCGACGGTAGATCCAGATCCGCCGCCTCAGCTTGACGTCCTGGCGTTCGCACTCCGAGGCTTGCAGGGTTTTTTTATAGCTGAAGCCAGCCTGGCGAAGCGTTCGCGACAGCGACGCCGGATGGGCCACCACCCCTTGTTCGGCTGCCAACAGGGCTGCCGGCTCGGGCATCGTGATATCGGGACGCGCCTCCACCCAGGCGATCAGATCAGCCAAGTGCGGCGACAGCTTGCCGCTCCCCGGTGGACGGTCTTGCCGCGCCGGCGCGACAGAACCCGTCCTCTCATGACCGGACACAACCTTAACCGCAAAGCTCGCACTCACATCAAACCGCGACGCCGCCTCACGTCGCGAACGACCCAAACCGACAAAGGAAACAACCCGCTCTCGCAGGTCCAACGAATAGCTCTTACCCATGATCCACCTCCAAACATGGTGAATCACATTTCAGAGCGTTTGGGAATCCCCTTTGCGATTCCGAATAAACGCTTGGCGCTCTAGACGATATTGCCCGCAGCAGCGTGCTTGCCCGCCGCCGCCATGATCCGCTGGCCATGATCCTCCAGCGCCCGGTGCAATACATCCTCACGGCTCCGGCCATAGATGGCGCCGGTGCCGAGGTTGGAATGGTTCAGCACCTGCCCGATCAGGTGCAGATCGCTGCCGGCCTGAGCCAGCGAACGCCCGACCGTACGTCGGAGGTCGTGGAGCCTCACGTCCTCGATTCCGGCTCGGCGTCGGATCTTGCCCCAGGGCTTGGCGATGTTGACCAGATGCTGCCCGGCCTTCGCGCCAGGCAGGATGTAGGGGTTGCCATCCTGGCGGGGCAGTGACTTCAGCACCGCTACAGCTGGACCACTTAGCGGCACGCAGTGGGGGCTGCCGGCTTTGGTCTCGCCCAGGCGGAGTTCCTTTCGCTGCCAATCGATCCCGTCCCACCGGGCGGCCAGCAGCTCGTTCTGCCGCGCACCGGTCAGCAGGTAAAGCCACAAGGCGCCCCGGACGTAGGTATTGGTTTCCTCATCGACGGCCTTGGCGAGGCAGGGTAGCTCTTCTGTTGTCAGCCACCGCTCCCGGGGCTTCTCCGGATGGAGGGCAATGCCCGTGGCCGGGTTCGGGCGGCCCTCCTCCAGCAAGCCCCACTGCCGGGCACAGTTGATCATCTTACGGACAAGGGCCAGCACCCGGTTGGCCTCATAGGGCGCCCGTTTGCCGATCTTATGGTGCAGGGCCGCGATCTCGGCACGGCCAATCGCTTGCAGCTTCAAATTGCGCCACTTGGGCAGGATGTAGTGGTCGATCCGCCGCTGGTCGTCGCCCCTGGATAGCTTCCGGCTGCCGTGGCGCTCCATATAGACCCGGCAGAGCTCGGCCATGGTGCTGCCAAGGGCCTCCGCCTGTCGTGGCCCCTGTGGGTCCTTGCCGTCGAGCAAGGCGCTGAGATGGCGCCGCGCCCGATTTCGGGCCAGGTCCACGTTCAGAGGGCCGCAGCGCCCCAGCACCAGCAAGCGCTTGCGGCCGGCGGCCCGGAACGACAACACGAAGGACTTCTGGCCACTGGGGTAGATCCGGACGCCGAAGCCCGGCAAGGCGCCGTCCCAACGCACGTCGCGGCTCTTGCCGTCGCCCTGGTACGTGAAACCGTCTATCGCCTTCTTCGTCAGCTCCATGGCGGCTCGTCCATTGTCGCTGGCGCCCCTTTTTGCCACCCAGGGCGCCAAATGCGGTATTTTATATCAAGTCACCAATAAGTCACCACAAAATAATTCAAATTTGTCGCCAGACTATTTTGGCCAATATGGTTGGATTATGCCGAATTCTTGGCAAATGAAGGATTTTTCAATTAGAAAACACGAGTAAGAAGCGGTGATAAAAAATCAGTGGGTCCAATTTCCAATTTCGATCTGCAATGGGGCGGTTTCGGCACCACCTTGGACTCAGGCGGCGAACCAGCGGCGCCTGGGGAACGACTTGGTTATCGGCCCGGGGATCTTGTCATGCATGCGACCAACCACCTCGCCCCGTTCGATGACGCCGGGCCGATCGTGGATGGGGCAGACGAAACGGCAGGAGTTGACGATCTTCTTCATGGCCAATTGCTCCTGGCGTTTGGTGGTGCCGTGGTTGCCGGTAACGGCGGGTTCCATCTCGAGCACGCCGTGAAAGGGATCGAGAAGCTGATCGCTGATATCGTAGATCACGTCGCCGCAGATGTTGGCGATGCCTTCCGCGGTTTCGACCAGGATGTTCATCGAGCCCTCGGTGTGGCCGCCGGCCGCGACGCAGACCACACCGGGTATGATCTCGATACCGTCGGATCCCTCGAGATCGAGGAAGCGCAGGGCGCGTGGCGTGTGCAGACGGTCGATCAGGTGCTTGATGTCGGGGGCCGGGTATTGCCCGCCCATCAACCCCGAGACCGCGTATTCGAGCTCGCGCCGGTTGATGACCACCGTCGTCGACATGGGAAACTGATCGTCCTTGCCGGCGTGGTCGATGTGCAGGTGGGTGTGCAGCAGGTAGCGCACGTCCTTGAAGGTCAGGTCGTACTTGGCCAACTGGTTCTCGATCAGCTGCTCGCGGTACTGCAGGCCGCGCATGCCCAGCGTCGACATGATCTCGGGATTGCGGAAGCCGCTGTCGATCAGGATCGGATCGTCACCCAGGATGAGATAGCCGAAGGTCGGCACGCGGGCGTTGGAGCCGCAATCCCGGGCCTGCACGAGGAAGCTTGATTCCAGTTCGATATCACCGAGGTCGAGAAGCTTGATTTCCAGCGCCATGGTCGCACTCCCTGTTTTCGCGGCGGTCTAGTTGATCACACCCGACAGGCTCTAATGCCGGATTTTGCGCTGGCCGAAGGTGGGCTGCGCCTCGGGGATCGGCGGCATCTGCCAGGTGCCGGTCAGCGGCACCGGGACGTCGCGATTGACGATGACATCCAGCACCGTCGGTTGATCGGAGGTGAGGGCCTCGCGGTAGGCGTCGGCGAACTGGTCGGGATGATCGATGCGCAGGCCCCGGGCGCCCATCGATTCGGCCATTTTGGCGAAATCCGGGTTCCACAGCTGGTCGGTGTTTTCCTTGACGAAGCTGGTGCCGATCTCACGCCCGTCGTAGTAGAAGAGCTGAAGATCGCGGATGCAGCCGATGGCGTAGTTGTTCTGGATCACCCAGACGGCCGGGAGGTTGTACTCCACCGCCGTGGCCACGGCATGCGGCGTCATCATGAAGCCGCCGTCGCCACACAGCGTGACGCAGGGCGAATCGGGGCGCGCCAGCTTGGCTCCGAGCACGCCGCAGACGCCAAAGCCCATGGCGGCGAAGCCACCGGCGGTGAGGTGGTTGCCCGGCATCTTGGGCTCCCAGTACTGCTCCGACCAGGCCTGGCTGTTGCCCACGTCCACCACCATCACGGTATCGTCGGGGCTGACCTTGTTCATGTCGTGCATCATGCGGCGCGGGTCGATCGGCACCTCGTTGTTTTCGGCATAGGGCTCGATGAAGTTGCGCCAATCGGTCTTGTACTTCTCGACTTCGCTCTGCCAGGTCTGGCCGAAGGCGCGCCGCCGGCCCTTGGCCTTGGCCACCTTGAGCATCTGCGTCAGGAAACTCTTGGCGTCGGCCACGACGCCCAGTTCCACGGGATAGTTGCGGCCGATTTCCTCGCGTTCGATGTCGACCTGTATGAGTTTGGTGGGCGGGATATTGTAGACGTAGCCGGGCAACCACGACGCCGTGTGCAAGTCGTTGAAACGCGCCCCGATGGCCAGGATGACGTCGGCGTTCTTGGCCGCTTCGTTGGCCGGGTACTGACCCCAGCAGCCGGCCACGCCGAGGTAGAGATCATCGGCGCCTGGCATCACGCCCTTGCCCATGAAGGTCGAATAGACCGGGATGTTGAGGTACTCGGCCAGGGCCTTGAGCTCCTCGCGGGCATCGCCCAGGTGGACGCCGCCACCGGCCAGGATCAGCGGCCGGGTGGTGTTGATGAGCATGTCCAGCGCGCGCTCGATGGTGGCGTCCGAGGCTGAAACCGGCTCGTGGGCCTGGGGCAGAGCGGTCTCGGGTTCGGGCACCTCGACGGCGGCCGAGGTCATGTAGAGGTCGTAGGGCATGTCCATGTGCACCGGACCGGGCCGGCCGCTGCGCATCAGCGAAAAGGCTTCCGGTAGCGCCCGGCACAAATCCTCGACCTGGCGCACGCGCCACGACTTCTTGACCACGGGCGCGAAGATGCTCGACATGTCACCCTCGAAGCGATAGTCGTCCTGCAGCGCACCGGAGCCGAACTGCGTGGTTGCCACCTGGCCAGTAACGAGGAAAAAGGCCGAGAAATCGTAAAAGGCGTTGGCCACCGAAATCATCATGTTCATGGGACCGGGCCCGGTCGAGGTGTAGACCGCCAGGGGCTCGCCGGTCAGGCGGTAATAGGCATCGGCCATGAAGCCGGAACACTGCTCGATGCGCGGCGAAATGTGGCGGATCTTGTCGGTGCGGTCGTAGATCGCGTCGAGCAGGCCGATGGCACCGTGGCCGCCGTAGCCGATAAGATAGGGCACACGCTCCTTGATCAGGTACTCGGCGATGATCTCGTTGCCTTGGATCTCGTTGCTGCGCTGATACGCCGTTGAGCGATATCCGCTGATACTGTCGCTAGCCATATTCCGACCTCATATGTCCGCTGTTACCGAAAGTGGGTATTAGTTCAGGGCGGCGATGACCTTGTCCACAGTCGTCACCGTGGCGACGTTCTGGCAGGCGAAGTTGATCGACGCGTTGTGCCATTCGGCGTTCATCGTCGAACAGGCATTTTCCGGCATGATCATGACGTAGCCCTTGTCGGCGCCGGTGCGCGCCGTGTGCTCGATCGACATGTTGGTCCAGGCGCCGGTGACGATGATGGTGTCCCGGCCCTCGGCCTTGAGCACGGTCTCCAGCCGCGTGCCCTCCCAGGCGCTCATGCGCATTTTTTCCACCACGTGATCGCCGGGCAGCGGCTCCAGGCCGGGCACCGGCTGGGCGCCCCAGGTGCCGCGGACCAGGGCGTTGCTCTCCTTCAGTCCCTCGAACAGCGGCGCGTTGGTGGTGAAGCCCGGCGCTCCGGCCTCAACGACGAACCAGACGTGGATGATGGGGATGCCCTTGGCGCGGCAGGCCTGGGCCAGGCGGGCGGCGTTCTCGATGACGTTTTGCTCGGCGGCGTGGGCCGGGGCGCCCGAATCGGCGAAGGCGCCGCCCGCCATGATGACGTCGTTCTGCATGTCCTGGATGATCATGGCGCAACGCCCGGGCTCCAGCCGCAGGCTGTCTGCCGTCTGCACCGGCGGCGCGGCTTGCGGCGCGGCTTGCGGCGCGGGCTGCGGCGTGGGTTGTTGTGCCGCGGCCGCTGGCGGCGGCGCATATTCGGCGGCGCCAGCCACCCCGCCCAGCTTCATGTAGGGCTCGATGCGCGGCCCGACCAGCGTTTGCAGGGCATAGACCGAGGTCGAGGCACACATGAACAGCGTGCGCCAATCCTCGCCGCCCCAGGCCAGATTGGCCACCAATTCAGGAACCCTGACGCAGCCCAGGTGGTTGCCGCCGGGATCGAAGATCCAGACACCGCCCGGCCCGGTGACCCAGATGTTACCGAGATCGTCGCATTTCATGCCGTCGGGCACGCCGGCCTCGCTCTCGGACTTGAGGCCCTCGGCGAAGAGCTTGCCGTTCCTCAGGCTGCCGTCAGGGTTGCACTGGAAGACTTTGACCTGGGCGTTGGTGGTGTCGTTGATGTACAAAAGCGATTCGTCGGGCGAAAAGCAGAGCCCGTTGGGCATGTCGAACTCGTCCTGCTCGACCACCAGTTCCGGCCCGCTGCCGTCGGGCGCGATGCGGAACACACCTTGCCAACCGAGTTCGCGTTCGCGCTCGATGCCGAATACCGGCATCCTGCCGTACCAGGGATCGGAAAAGTAGATTGATCCGTCGGAGCGCATGCAGGTGTCGTTGGGGCTGTTGAGTTCCTGGCCCATGTAGTGCGAGGCCAGCACCTCCCGGCTGCCGTCGGGACGAAAGCGGGCCAGCGACGAGGTCACGTGTTCGCAAACGATCAGATTGAGAGCCCCGTCGTAGGTCATGCCGTTGCCCTTGTTGGACGGGCGCATAACCTCGCTGATGCCCTCGCCGGAACGCCACATGCGGCGCACGTCGCCGGGCATGTCGGAGAACAGCAAATGATGTTCGCGCGGGTGCCACACCGGGCCCTCGGTGAAAGTGAAGCCCGAGCCGATCTGGGACAGTTCGGCGCTGGCCTCGACCAGATTCCAGAAAGCGGCAGAACGCGCAAAAAAAATCATCGAGGCCCCTCTCCCCTTTGCCGGCGGCCCGGATTGTCATCGATTGCTCCAGCCCAGGGCAATGTCGATACCATAGCTGGCGGCAGAAAATAGTACTACGGGCCATCTGTCGCGGGAGGCCTGTGGCGCGATGGTATTGGCGGTGCCTCTTGCCTGCGAGCGCCAACGGCGCCTATGCTTATTTTGATGCCCGGCGACCGAGTGCGCCGGGTGAAGCACTATCAAACAAATACAATCGCCGAGCGATTCCTTGACAGGAGGGTATGTTGGGCTACGCAGTCAACGTCGATATCCCCTTCGAATCCCTCGATCCCCTGACCATCGGATCATGTGACGATCCCAGTCTTGTTTATCGCGAGCGGATCTCCCTCGAAGTGCTGCAACGCAACCTCTGGGCCTGGATCAAACCCAACGAACCGCCGGCCCTACGCGACGTTTCGGCGGCCGCGGCGGCGGCTCTCGAACGGCCCTACGGCGGCGCCAAATTTTCCCAGCTGATCGGGCCCGACAAATCGCTCTGCATCATCATCGACAACCAATTCCGGCCGACCCCAGCTTCGAAGCTGCTGCCGCCGGTCTTCGATGCCATCGAAAAACACGGCGTCAAGGACGCCCGGGTGATCTGCGCCAACGGCAAGATCTTCCACATGTCGAAGCGCGACATCGAATTGAAATTCGGCCGCCAGAACCTCGACCACATGCAGCGCCTGGGCATCCCGTTTTTCCAGAACGATCCGCGCAACCCCGAGGTCTACACCTTCATCGGCATCTCATCCCGCGGCACGCCGGTTTGGCTGCACAACGAGGTCGCCAAGTGCGACGTCTCGATCTCGATCGGTCAGGCCCAGTCGAACCATTGGGGCTACGGCGGCGGCGGCAAGCTGATCATGCCGGGCGTGGTCTCGGACGAATCGATCGAATCGAACCACGCCGCCTTCGTCATGACGCCGCACACCCATTACGGTGCCATGGCCGGGCCGATGCGCTCGGACATCGACGAGGTCGCCACCATGTGCAAGCTGAGCTGCACCCTGAACTCGGTGCTCGACACCCAGGGCTCGGTCTGCTTCCTCAACTTCGGCAGCCACCCCGAAGCCCACCGCGAAGCCATTCGGATTTTCAACAACGCCTATGCCTACCGCCGTCCGGCCGGCGGACCGGCCGATATCGCCGTCTGCGGTGTCTTCGCGCCGACCGATCATCTTTTCTTCCACACCGGCTGGGGCTGCATGTCGGCCGACATGATCCTCAAGGACCAGGGCGACATCATCTATTGCTCGCCCAGTCCGGGCGTCAACACCGAGCTTGGCGATTTTCCCGGGTTCGCGCTCTTCGACTTGATGAAGCCCTACATGCCGCCCTCGCCGCGCAACCTGGAACGGCTCTATCGCGACATTCATAACCGCCAGGTCGAGATGTGGGCGGGCTGCATCTGGGCGCCGATCTACGAGGTCATGTCGCGCAAGTACCTCACCGTCGTCACCAGGCAGGACAACCTAGCCATGGCCCGGGACATCGGCTTCAACGTCACCGACTCACTGCCCGAGGCTTTCGCGGCGGCGATGGCGCGCCAGGGCCCCGACGCCAAGGTCGTGGTGCTGCCCTTCGCGCGCTACCAGATGCCCAGCGACGTGATCAGGATGCCGGCCGCGACCCCCTATTCCCAAGCGGCGCAGTAGGAGCGGTGAAGGTGGCGCAGCGCATCTCCGGATCGACCAAAATCGTCGAGCTGATCGTGATGTATCCCAACGGCCGCGCCGTCGAGTTGATGGCCCGTTTGGGTTGGCCCTGCGGCCAGTGCGGCGCGCGGCAGAACGAGCCCTTGTCGCTGGCCGCCAAGCGCCACGGCAATCCCGTGCACCCGACCATCGCCTGTTTTCGCGCCCTCGAGGGGGACGGGCCGACAACGGACGAGCTCGCTGCCGCCCTACCCAGGCCCCGGCGCAGGGCGGATCCGCTGGTTGCCTGGAAGGCCTCGGCCCGGCGCTCGGCCGGCCTGCCCTGAGCGGCCCGACCCGGTCTCAGTCGGCGATCCGGTATACCTTGGCCGCCGTTTCCCGGAAAACGGCGCTCTGCTCGGCCGCGCTCAGAGCCGCCACGGCGTCGCGGTGCGCCGCCAGCAACGAAGCATAGTCAGTCCACAATTTCTCGATCGGGAAGTTGGAGCCGAAGAGGCAGCGATCGGCGCCAAAGAGCGCAGTGGTCTGGCCCACCATGTCGGCGATATGGGCCGGATCGTTCTGGTGGCTGAAGGTGCCGAAGGCCGAGAGCTTGACATAGACGTTGGTATGGGTTGCCAGCTTGGCCATGCCGGCCCGCCATGCGTTGCGCCCGGCGGCCGAGAGGTCTTCCAGCATGCCGGCGTGCTGCAGGATGAAATTGGTCTGCGGGCAGTCGGCGGCGAGGTCGGCGGCGGCGGCCATCTGGCCGGCGAAGACCTGAAGGTCGAAGGACCAGCCGTAGTCGGCGAGCCGGGCGATGTTGCGCCGGAACAGCGGCTCGCTCATGACATCGGGGCGGGCGGCGAAGCGGTACATTTCGTTCTCGTGCCAGTGCAGCTGCATGCGGATGCCGCGCATCAGCGGGTATTTGGCCAGCCGGTCGAGCTGCGGCCGCACGTCGTCGGTCAGGAAATCGGCGTAGCCGACGATGGCGTGGGGCCAGCCACTGTGCTCGGCGGTTTGGCTCACCCAGGCGACCTCGTCCTCGAATCTCTCTTGGGCCCAATTGACCTGGACATAGACCGATTTCTCGACGCCACTGCCGGCTAGGTCGTCGAGATATTCGGCGATCGGATAATCGCGCCGGATGGCTTCGTAGGGGCCGAAGATGCGCGGCTGCATGGGGCCGAGCAGCCAGGGCAGGTCCTGTTGCTGCCAGATGTGGTGGTGGGCGTCGATGAGCGGCTCGCTCATGGCAGCGCCGTCCAGCGCGCCGCCGCAAAGCGCTCCTCATCGCGGCTGCGTGAGAGAACGTAGTCGCACAGGCTTTCGACAGAGCCGCCGTCGCCAAGATCGTCGAGCCAGGGCAGAACGGCCTTGAGGGCCGCGGTCTCGGGACGGAAGCGGTTGTCCGCGGCGAGCGGCGTCAACCAGGCGAGGCGCCAGGATCGGCGCGCCAGACAGCGCACGGCATCGAGCATCAAAGCGTGTTTGCCGCGTTCCAGGCCGTCGGACAGCACCACGGTCAGGGCACCGCGGGCGTAACCGGCGAAGCGCGGTACGGCGAGAAAGGCGCCCAACGCCTCGCCGATGCGGGTGCCGCCGTCCCAGTCGTCGACGATGCCGCCGGCCCGCTCCAGGGCGCGGCCGCGGTCACGCAGCCGCATGGCCCGGCTGATCCGGGTCAGCCGGGTGCCGAAGGTAAAGCTTTCGACCCGGTCGGCGGCCTGGGTCACGGCATGGGCGAAGCAGAGATAGTCTTCGCTGTGGGCCTTCATCGATCCGGAGACGTCGATCAACAGCAGGATGTTGCGCTGCCGGGTGCGCCGTCGCGAGCGCACCAGGATGGGCAAGTCGCCCTCGTTGCGCAGCGCCGTCCGCAGTGTGCGGCGCATGTCGATGGCATCGCCGCTGCTCGCCGGCGCCCGGCGGAAGGCTCGGCGGCGCGGCAATTCGCCGGGCGCGCGGCGGCGCAGGCGGCGCCAGCGCTCGTCGTCGCTGAGGGCGCGGAAGCGGCGCCCGGCGAGGATTTCCTGGGCCGAGGCAGCCTTGCCGGATTCACCGAACCGGCGGGCCTCGGGCGCCGTCGTGGCGCCGCCGCGGTCGTCCTTGACGACGGTATCGCCTTCCTCCCTGCCGAGGCCCGGGAGCACCTCGTCTTGGTGCCAAAAAAAGGCCTTGAAAAGGGCATCGAATTCGCCCTGGCGTTCGGGCGCAGGCGCCAGCGTGGCGTGGGCGGCGCGATGGATGTCGGCCATGTGGCGCGGTCCTAGCAACGCCACCGCGGCCATGAAGGCGACGGTCTGGTCGCTGGCCAGGGCGAAACCGAACCCGCGCAGGAAAGCCGGAAAGGCAGCCAGCGGCCGGGCCGCCCGGGGCAATTCGGCCAGCTCCATCAGGCGCAGGCCTTGTCGAGCAGCTCGTCGAGTTGGTCCTCGAGGTAGATCATGTCCTCTTCGTCCTTGATGACGACGCCGATGCTGGCCCGGAAAGCCTCGGGCCAGCGCCCCCGGCCCTGCTCCAAGAGCGTCGCCGCGTCGGCCCATTCCACGGCTTCCGAGATGCCCGGCGGCTTGGCCAGCGGCAGGGCGCGCATTTCACTGACCGCGGCGGCCACGGCAGCGGCGGTGGCCCGGGCCACATCACCGGCCCGCAGCATGATGATCTCGGCTTCCTGTTGCGGGCTGGGGTAGGCGATCCAGTGATAAACACAGCGCCGGCGCAGGGCCTCGTGCAGCTCGCGGGTGCGGTTCGAGGTCAACACGATGACCGGCGGCGTGGCCGCACGCAGCGTTCCCGTCTCGGGAATCGAGACCTGGAAATCGGAAAGGAATTCGAGCAGAAAAGCCTCGAATTCATGGTCGGAGCGGTCGATCTCGTCGATCAACAGGACGCTCTTGCGGGGTGACCTCAAGGCCTTCAACAGCGGCCGTTCAATGAGGAATTCGTCGCTGTAGAGATCGACCGCCTCGGCGCCGTCGCGGTGCAGCGCCAGCAACTGGCGGGGATAGTTCCATTCATAAAGGGCGTGGTTGGCGTCGATGCCCTCGTAGCATTGCAAGCGCACCAGCTCACGTCCCAGGACCTCGGCCAGGGCCTTGGCGGCCTCGGTCTTGCCCACCCCGGGCGCACCTTCGAGCAACAACGGCTTGCCCAGATGCAGGGCCAGATAGGCCACCGTGCTCAAGCCCTGGTCGGCGACGTAGGCGCACTCGTGCAGCGCCTCGGCCAGCGCTTCCGGGCTCTCGAAATCGGCGCTTTCCGGCAGCTTTGCCATGGCCGCTTAGGGCCCCGCCGCCTGCGCCTTGATGGCCTGGAGAATCTTCTCCGGCGTGAACGGCATTTCGTCGATGCGCACGCCGACGGCATCGAAGATGGCGTTGGCAATGGCTGGGATCGGTGGTGTGGCGCACATCTCGCCGATGCCCTTGGCGCCGTAGGGACCGTCCGCCGCCGGTCGCTCGAGGATGACGAGATCGATGTCGCAGACGTCGGCCGGTCCCGGCATCAGGTATTCGCTGTAGTCGACGGGCCGGTGCGCCCGTTCCGGATAGTAGGGCTCGGTGGTCTCGTAAAGGGCGTGCGAGACACCCATCCAGGTGCCGCCGACGAGTTGCTGTTCGACCAGTTTGGGGTTGAGGCCACGGCCGATCTCGTAGGCGCTTTTTATCGACAGCACGTCGACTTGACCGGTTTCGTCGTCAACTTCGAGCTCGACCACTGTGCAGGCGTGGGCATAGCAGGTAACCGGGTTCATGGAGCCGGTCTCGGGATCGGGGAAGGACCGCGGCACCAGGAAGATGCCGCGCCCCGAGACCGTACGGCCGAGCTCGAACTGCGCCGCCATCGAGGTCTCGGTGATGCTGATCGATCGGCCCGGCGCGCCGCGCACCTGGATATTGCCGGCACCGTCGGTCTCGAGATCGCTGGCGTTGACCTCGAGCTTTTCGGCCGCCACTTCCAGCAGCACGTCGAGCGCCTCCTTGGCGGCGGCGATGATGGCGTTGCCCACCCGGTGGGTGCCGCGCGAGGCGAAGCTGCCCATGCAGTGCGGTCCGGTGTCGGAATCGGCAAGGTCGACATAGACGTCGTCGGTCGGCACGCCGAGCGCCTCGGCGCAGATCTGGCGCATGATCGACTTCATGCCCTGGCCCAGATCGACGCTCGACAATGCCACCATGAACTTGCCGGTGGGGGTGGCGTGGACCAGCGCCTGGCTGGGGTCGCCGCCCAGATTCATGCCCGTCGGGTAGTTCACCGAGGCCATGCCCCGTCCGCGCTTTTTCGCCATGATATTTTTCCTCAGATACCTCTGCGCCCTAGCGGGACTTCGATGACATGGCCCGGTATTCCGCGGCGATCGGCCAGTTGGCCAGATCAGCCGCGGCCTGGACGCATTCCACCAGCGCCGCACCCTCGGTCTTCCTGTGGTGTGCCTTCATGTCGCCGTCGCGGTAGGCATTGAGGATGCGGAACTCCATCGGATCCATGCCAACCAGACGGGCCAGCTTGTCCATCTGGACCTCGAGGGCGAAGTCCGATCCGGTCACCCCGAAGCCGCGCATCGAGCTTGACGGCGTGCGGTTGGTGTAGACGCAGTAGCCGTTGATCGAAACGTTGGGGATGGTGTAGGGGCCGGGCATGTGAGCGGCACACTTGACCACACCGTAGGGCGAGAGCCGCGAATAGGCGCCGGCGTCGAAATACAGCCGCACCTGGCGGGCGATGATACGCCCGTCGTCCATGATGCCGTCCTTGACGTAGAAACGCTCCGCACCACGCGGTGACGAGACCTGCATCTCCTCGGCCCGGGTGAAGGCGAAGCGCACCGGCTTGTTGGTCAAGACCGAGCCAAGGATGGCCAGGGGTTCGACCACGGTGTCGTTCTTGCCACCGAAACCGCCACCCACGGTGCCACCGACGAAGTGCAGCTTGTTGACCGGCATCTGCAGGATCAGGGCGACGTTTTCGAGCGAGAAGAAGAGCGCCTGGGTGCTGGTGTAACAGGTGTAGCGCCCGTCGGTGTCGGGCACTGCGATGCAGCCGCCGGTTTCCACCGGGGCATGCTCGATGGGTGACATCTGATAGCGTTCCTCGATGACGTGGTCGGCTTCCTGGAAAGCCCGTTCGACGTCGCCCAGGCGAACCTTCTGGTGGTCATAGCCGCTGTAATCGAAGTAGTTCTGGCCGTGGTATTCGTTGACCAGCGGCGCCCCTGGCCGCAAGGCTTCCTCGACGTCGAAGACCGCCGGCAGGGTCTCGTAATCGACCTCGACCTTGGCCGCGCCCTGGGCAGCAGCGCTGATCGAGGTGCCCAGCACGGCGACGATGGGCTCACCGACGTAGCGCACCTTGTCGAAAGCCAGCACCGGCTCGTCCAGTGGCCCGACATCGAGCAAACGCAGGATGGTCGAGACGTTCTCCGGCACGTCCTCGGCCCTGATGATGCGGACGACGCCGGGCACCCGTTCGGCCTCGGCGGTGTTGATCGAACGAATGCGGGCGTGGTGGTGCGGACTGCGCGCCATCTTCATGTGCAGCATGCCGGCCAGGTTGCGGTCGTTGTAGAACTGGGTGCGGCCGCTGACGTGGCCCAGGGCGTCGGCACGCTGACGCGTCACGCCGATCTCGTGGAAGGCGTCCTGGCGCTCGTCGGCGAAGTATTCTTTTTTGAATTCCATTGGCTTGAATTCCTCGGCGCTGCGCTATTGGCCGCCCTGGGCGGCGGCGAGTACTGCGTTGATGATCGGCGTGTAGCCGGTGCAACGGCAGATGTTGCCGGAGATGGCGTCGACGACGTCCTCGCGGCTGGGGCTGGGGTTGTGGTCCAGCAGCGCCTTGGCGGCCATGATCATGCCCGAGGTGCAATAGCCGCATTGGGCGCCGAAATGATCCATCAGAGCCTGTTGCACGGGATGGAGTTTGCCCTCGGGGCTGATGCCCTCGACGGTTTCGATCGATTTGCCTTGGCAGGTCTCGGCCAGGGTCAGGCAGGCGAGCTGGGGTTGACCGTCGACCAGCACGGTGCAGGCACCGCAACTGCCCTGAAAGCAGCCGACTTTCGGCGACATCACGCCGACCTTCTCGCGCAACAAACTGATCAGCGGGGCGCCGCCCTCGACGAACTCGGCGCGCTCCTCGCCGTTAAGGATGAACTCTATGGGGATCTTGGCCATGGATTATGTCTCCCTGAACCTGAACTTCAGCCCAACAGGAGCTGCTTGAGATGTACCGGCAGCACCTCTTTGCGGTACCACTCGCTGGCAATCGGGTCGCTCTGCGGGGTGCAGCCCTGGCCCGCCACGGCCAAGGCGTCGGCGATTCCAGCCTCGTCCAGGGACTTACCATTGAGCGCCGCTTCTACCGCTTTGGCCCGCATCGCCGTCGCCGCCATGGCGCCGTAGGCGACCCGCGGGGACGAGAGGCGCCGGCCGCTTTGCGGCAAATAGGCGGCGATGGTAAGCACCGACGGCCCCTGTGTACGGGTCCGCGTGGCCTTGAGAAAGCGCAACGCGCCGGCGCCATCGGGGCGGCGGAAGGTGACGCCGACGACGACGCTGCGCCTGTCGCTCTGGCGCGATTCCAAGAAGCTCTCGAGCGGGATGTCACGCGGGCTGTAGCCGCTTTGTACGGCCACTGTGGCGTCCAGCGCCAGCAGGGCGACGGCGAAATCGCCGTGCGGGTAGGGCGCGAAGAGGTTGCCGCCGACTGTCGCCATATTGCGCACCGCGGGACCACCGATCGACTTCGCTGCGACGTGGAGGTAGGCGAGATCGCCGTGCGCGGCAACCTCGGCCATTGTCACGCCGGCACCGATAAAGATCCGGCTGGCCGATGCCCTGATCTCTCGCAGGCCGCGGTCGGAGCAGCGGATCAAAGTGGGCGCCCCGAGTTTGCCCGCGAAAAGCTGGCGCACCAGGAGTGTGCCGCCACCGAGAAAGTGGGCGTCGCTGTCGGAAGCCAACGCCGCGGTGGCATCGCGAAGCTGGTCGAAGGTATTTACCTGTACCGCCATGTTGTACTCCTCAGGCCTTCGCCACGGTATTGCGAATGGCGGCAAAGCCCTGCATGTAGATGTCCTCGCCGACCACGCGCTGAAGTTCCTCTTCCCGGCCCTCGGGAGTCGTGAAACTGGAGCGCCACTGCCAGAAGGTGCGATTGCCGTCCGTCACCGGCTTGAGCGCCACATGGGCGACATAGTTGAAAAGCGGTATCGGCGTATCGAGCAGGCAGTAGCTGAAGCTGTGCTCGCGGTCAGAAAGCGCCAGCAACTGTTCGCGTAAGACGCCTCCGTCTTCGAGGCGAAAGTTGCGCACGGCGCCGATCTTGTCGGCCGGGTTTTGGTTCTCGATGCGGCTCTCGGCGACCGCCGGGTGCCAGGATTCGTGGCCGTTGAAATCGCGCAGCACGGCCCAGACCCGCTCGATGGGGGCATCGATCACCGTGCTTTTGTCGACCTTTACCATGGCCGCCGTCGCGCTCATCCGCCGAACTTCCGCTTCAGCGAATCGAAGCCGCCCTGGAATACGTTGTTACCGATGCCCTCGACCAGTTCGGCTTCGGCCTCCCTGGCGCAGTCGAATTCGGCCGACCACTCGGCGAAGGTGTGGTTGCCGTCGGTGATCGGCGTCAGCCTGAGCGTCGCCATGTAGTTCTCCACGCCCATCGACGATTCGAGTATCGAATAGGTGCAGAAATAATCGAAGTCGGAGAGCGCCAGCAACTGCTCACGGACTTGGCCCCCGTCCTGCATCTTCATGTCGCGGATGCAACCCACCTTGTCGCCGGGCTCGCCGCGTTCTATCTGGCTGCTGGCGATCACCGGATGCCAATTGGGCAGGGCGCCGAAATCGCGAATCGCCGCCCACACCCGCTCGGCCGGGGCGTTGATCACACTGGATCTATAGACTTTGGGCACGGTTCATCCTCGCTGCCTATTTCTTGCCTTTGCCGCCATCGTCGCCCGCCTCCGGATCTTCAGCCTTGCCTTCGGCGTCGACGGCCTTGCTGATGCTCTGCATGTCGCGGGCGGAGCGGATGATGTCACCCATCTTGCTGACGCTGCCGCCTTCGATGCCGACCTCCTTCAACAGGTTGTCGATCAACGGTGCCTGGACGCGGTAGCGCAGCGCCGAGTCCATTACCTCGTCGGTCATGTTTTTGCCGCCCTCGCCACCGCCGGCGAGGCCGTCGACGTGCAGTATGTTGATGCCCTCGATCTTCTCCATGGGCTTGGCGCTCTCGCGCACGATGCCCTCGACGTGCTCGAGCAGCTTGCGCCGGTAGAGCGAATCGCGGGCCTCATTGGTCAGTACGTTTTCCGCCTCGTTGACCTGGCGCTGGGCCTCGGCCATCACCGTGGCATGGACCTTCTCGGCCTGGGCCGCGATCTTCTTCGCCTCGGCCTCCTTCTCGGCCATCATGATGTCGATCGCAGCGAGGCGCTTCGTGATCTCGGATTCGCGCACCGTGACGACCTTCTCCTCGGCCTCGGCGACCTTGGCCAGGGCGGCATCTGCGGCGGCCTGTGCCGCCGAACGTTCCTTGGACTTCTGATAGAGCGCGACGGCCTTTTCCATTTCCGCCAATTCGACGATCTGCTCGCGCTCCACCTCGAGTTGCCGCAGTTCGCGGTCCCGCACGATGCGGGCCTCGTCGAGGCCACGGTCCGAGGTGATGCGGCTGCGTTCAACTTCCTCATGCGCGGCGATCTCCGCCTCCTCATAGGTCTGGCGCTTGGCAATCTCGAGCTGTTCCAGCGCCCTGGCGCTTTCCAGTCGGTCCCGGTCGAGGGCGAGATCGTGGGCCACGCGGGCCTGTTCGATGTGCTGCTGGGCAGAGATTTCGGCTTCCCGAAGTTGGCGATCGGCATCGGCGCGCGCGACCTGCTTCGCGGCCACCTCGATCTCGCGTTCGGTTTCGGAGATCTCGACGGCCTTGCGGTGATCGACGTTGAGAATCTCCCGGCTCTTGGCAAAGGCAATGCGGTCAGTCTCGATCGCCAGGTCGGTGACGATGCGAGACCGCTCAACCATGTCCTGGCGCTTGATCTCCGCCTCGTCGATCACCTGGGCCTGAACGATCTCAAGGTTACGGGTCGCCTGTTCGCTGGCGATGCGCTCGGCAGCAATTTTCTTTTCCTGGGCGATACGGGCCGCCTCGGTGGCCTCGCGGGCCGCGATATCGGCCTCCTCGATGGAGCGCTGTCGGTCGATCTCCAGGCGCTGAATCTCCTTGTCGCTGGCTATGCGTTCCGCCGAAATCGTCAGTTCCTGGGTGATGCGCGCCGCCTCGGTAGCCTCGCGAGCGGCGATTTCGGCCCCTTCGATGGCCCGGCCTCGCGCGATCTCCAGGCTTTGCGTCTCCTCTTCGCTGGCGATGCGTTCGGCGGCGACGTTCTTTTCTTGGGCGATGCGCGCTGCTTCGGTGGCCTCGCGAGCGGCGATTTCAGCCCCTTCGATGGCGCGGCCTCGCGCGATCTCCAGGCTTTGCGTCTCCTCGTCGCTGGCGATACGTTCGGCGGCGATGTTTTTTTCCTGGGCGATGCGCGCCGCCTCGATGGCCTCGCGAGCGGCGATTTCGGCCCCTTCGATGGCGCGGCCTCGCGCGATCTCCAGGCTTTGCGTCTCCTCTTCGCTGGCGATACGTTCGGCGGCGATCTTCTTCTCCTGGGCGATGCGCGCCGCCTCGGTAGCCTCGCGGGCCGCGATGTCGGCCTCTTCGACGGCCCGGTTGTGGGCGATCTCCAGGCTCTTGGTTACCTCGTCGCTGGCGATGCGTGCGGTTTCGGTCGCCTGGCGGGCCGCGATTTCGGATTCCTCGACGTCGCGGGCTCGGGCGATCTCGAGGTTCTGCGTTTCCCGTTCGCTAGTGATGCGTTCGGCCGCGACTTCCTTCTCCTGGGCGATGCGCTCTTTTTCGGTAGCCTCGCGGGCGGCGATCTCGGCCGCCTCGATGGCGCGGGCACGTTCGATTTCGCGCCGCCGGGTTTTTTCCTCGTTGGCGATACGGGCATCGCTGATGGCGCGCTCCTGAGCGATGCGCGCCTTCTCGATCTCCTCGTGGGCGGCAATCTCGGCGTTTTCGATAGCCCGGGTGCGTTCGATTTCGCGCGGCTGGGTTTCCTCTTCGTTGGTGATGCGGGCTTCGGTGATGGCGCGTTCCTGTTGGATGCGCGCGGTCTCGATCTTCTCGCGGGCGGAAATCTCGGATTGCTCGGCCTCGGTTTCCTGCTCGGCGCGTTCGCGCACCAGATCTGTGCGCTGGGCGGCCCGGCGGGTTTCGATTTCGCGCTCCTGTTCGAGGCGAGCGGTCTCGCTCTCGCGCTCGATCTCGAGGATCTGCTTTTCGGCTTCCAGGTTGCGGCTTCTGATCCGCACCATGGAGTCCTGCTCGATGTCGTTGCGGAGTTTGCGCCGCGATTCGATTTCGTCGATCAGCTGGGTCAGGCCCTCGGCGTCGAACCGGTTGGAAGGGTTGAAGAACTCGAGATCGGTTTGGTCCAGCTCGGTGATGGCGACGGATTCGAGCTCGAGACCGTTCTGGGCCAAGGCCTCGGAAGCGGTCGCCCTGACGCGTGAGACGTATTCGCCGCGCTGTTCGTGCATTTCTTCCATGCCCATCTCGGCGGAAATGGCGCGCAGGGCGTCGACAAACTTGCCGGAAAGCAAGCGATGCAGCTGTTCCTGCTCCATGGTGCGTCGGCCCAGCGTCGCCGCGGCGGCGGCTACGGCTGCGGTATTGGGCGCGACGCGGACGTAGAATTCTGCCGTCAGATCAATGCGCATACGGTCCTTGGTGATCAAGGCGTGTTCGTTCTCGCGGGTCACCTCCATCTGCAGCACGTTCATGTTGACGGGGGTTGTTTCGTGGATTATGGGCAAGACCAGGGCGCCACCGTTGATCACCACGCGCTCGCCTCCCAGACCGGTGCGCACGAAGGAGACCTCCTTCGTCGAGCGGTGATAAAGCCAATTCAAAAGATAAACGACCACGACGATCACCACGATCGCCACGATCAACCAGAGAATAATGGCTCCAAACATTTGACCCGTCATAGCCTCTCTCCCACTCTTTTCGGCCACCGATGTGCGTCGGCGCGCCTTTCGTATGAGTCGTCTCAGCGCTTGCCGATCTGCTTGAATTTCCTCGTCTGTTCGGTAAGCGCAACCTCGGTCGGCAGGCGCTCCATCGACGAAGCGCCATAGAAACCGTGACAATTCTCGGTGTTCTCGAGCACAAACGCGGCGTCCTCAGGCTGCGAGACCGGGCCGCCGTGGACCAGCACGATGACCTCTTTGTTGACCCTCAGCGCCGCCTCGGCCCAACGCTCGACCAGCGCCGGGCAGTCGGCCAGCTTGAGCGTCGTTTCGGCGCCGATCGATCCGCCGGTGGTCAGGCCGAGATGGCAGACGACGATGTCGGCCCCGGCCTCGGTCATGGCGACGGCGTCGTCCTCGCCGAAGATGTAGGGCGTGGTCAGCATATCCTTGCCGCGGGCTTGGGCGATCATATCGACCTCCAGGCCATAGGACATTCCGGTCTCCTCGAGGTTGGAGCGGAAAACGCCGTCGATCAGCCCCACCGTGGGGAAGTTCTGCACGCCCGAGAAGCCGACGGACTTGAGGTCATCGAGGAACTTGTCGAACAGGCAGAACGGATCGGTACCGTTAACGCCGGCCAGCACCGGCGTGTTTTGGACCACCGGCAGCACCTCGGCCGCCATCTCCATGACGATTTCGTTGGCGTTGCCATAGGCCATCAGGCCGGCCAGCGAGCCCCGTCCGGCCATGCGGTAGCGGCCCGAATTGTAGATCACGATCAAGTCGATGCCGCCGGCCTCTTCGCATTTGGCCGAGAGGCCGATGCCCGCGCCGCCACCGACGATGGTCCTGCCACGGCGGATCATGTCGTGGAATTTCTCAAGCAGCGCACGGCGTTCGAAACCCGGCATGACTTACCTCCGCAGCTTTCCGCGCAACGCCTGGCGGCCGACGATCGAGTGGAAAGCCCCGACTACGACCTCGGCGAACTGGGGATCGTTGATATTGTGGGGCAGGCGGATGAGGCGGCGCTTGCCGGTCTGGCGCACCGTCTCCTCCAGTGCCTCAAACAGCGTGCGGTCAGCCTCGGGATCATGAAAGGGCTGCCCCGGGGCGTCGAGCAGCGAGACCCCGCCTTCGGGCAGGAAGAACTGCACCGGACCATCCATCTGGTTGAGTTTTTCGCCGATCCAGCGGCCGATGCGGTCGTTCTCCTCGGCCGTCGTGCGCATCAGCGTGACCTGGGGGTTGTGTTCATAGAAAGTGCGCCCCTGGAAGCGCGTCGGCACCGTATCACGGGCTGCAAAATTGACCATGTCGAGGGCGCCGCAGGAGCCGACATACGGCAGGCGGCTGCGAATGACGGCACCGAAGCGGTCTTCGGTGGCAGCAAACACGCCGCCCACCAGAAGGTCGCAAACCTCGGTCGTGGTCAAGTCGAGGACGCCCTCCAGCAGGCCCGATTCGACCAAGTTTTCCATGGATTGGCCGCCGATCCCGGTGGCGTGGAAGACCAGGCAGTCGAATTCGGCCTCGAGCCAGGCACTGACCTGTTGTACGCACGGCGTAGTCACCCCGAACATGGTCAGTCCGACCGCCGGCAGGTCGTCCGGCAGCGGCTGTCCGCGCTTTGCCGCCACGGCCCTCGCGATGTCATGGTTCGCTACCATGCCGCCGATGGCGTGGGCGCCGTTGGCCAGCACCTGGCGCGAGATCGAGTTGAGGCCCTGCACGTCGGTGACCGAGTACATCATCATGATGTCGCTCGGGCCGACGTACTGTTTGACGTCGCCCGAGGCCACGGTCGAGATCATCACCTTGGGCAGGCCGATGGGCAACCGCCGCATGCCCGGCGTAACCAAGGCCGTGCCGCCGCTGCCGCCGGCCGAGACGATGCCGGCGATATCGCGCTGACGGACGATCCAGTTCTCGAAGGCCTGGGCCATTTCCCGCACCGCTTCACCGCGGTCGCCGGTAAAAACGGCGTTCGATCCGCGGCGGTGGTAGGCCGCGATCTGATTGGGCGGCACATCGGCACCGGAGGGTTTGCCGCTGGTCGAGAGGTCGACGGTTCGAGCCTTGAGGCCAAGGTGGGTGACGCAGTCGCGCAGATACTTGAGTTCGCGTCCCTTGGTATCGAACGTTCCGACCACCAGCACCGCCTCGCCGCTGATCTCGTGCCGCGCCGTCGGCGCCTGGCGCAGCACCTCGGGAACATCATCCTCTGCCGCGCTGCCCGAAGCCGCCGTTATCTCGGCCAGCGCGAATGGCGGTGACCAGCGGGTTGGCAGCGAGGGATTGGAGATATGGACGCGGCCTTCTTCGGCGTCGCGGCGTGCGCTTTCCTCGTGCCCCGCGGCAACGTCGTCCTCGAACGCTTCTTCGTGACCGTGCCGCCCGACGCCCAGCAGACGTTGCTGCAGGTCGCGATCGGCGGCCAGATGGGCAGCGTCGAGGACGTGGTTGATGCGGCCGTTGACCATGATCGCGACTTGCTCGGAAACCTCGGTGGCGAAGCCGATGTTCTGCTCGATGAGCAGGATGCTGATATCCTCCTGCTCGCCGAGCGCCAGCAGCATGTCGCCGACCTGGCTGACGATGTTCGGCGCCAAGCCCTCTGTGGGCTCGTCCATGATCAGGAGTTGGCGGTTGCCGAGCAAGGCACGGGCGATGGCCAGCATCTGCTGTTCGCCACCCGACAACTGGCCACCGTAGTTGCTGCGCCGCTCGGCGAGCCGCGGAAAGGCTTCGTAGGCGCGCTCCACGGTCCAGGATGCGCGGCGGCGGCCACGATGACATAGACGCAGGTGCTCGTCGACGGTCAACGAAGGCCAGAGCCGACGGCCTTGCGGCACGTAGCCGACGCCCAGGTTGGCGATCTGGTTCGAGGTCAGGCCGCGCAATTCCTCGTTGTCGAATCGGATCGAACCCTGGGCCGGCTGGACCAGTCCCATGATAGCGTTGCACAGCGTCGTCTTGCCCATGCCGTTGCGTCCGACCAGCGAAAGGATGCCGAAATCGAGCGTCAAGTTGACGTCCTGCAGGGCATGCGAGTGGCCGTAGAAGACATGCAGATCCCTGATCTTGAGGATGGGCTCGGGCTCGCGCTCGCGGTGCCGCCCGTCCTCGCCACGCTGTCGTCCGCGCTCAGCCATGGCGATCACCCAGATAGAGCTCCTGGACTTGGCGGTCGGATTCGATTTCCTCGGGCGAGCCTTCTTTGAAGATGCGGCCGTTGTGCATCACCGTCACCGATTCGACCACCCTGAGGGCGACGTCCATGTCGTGCTCGATGATGATGAAGCCCATGTGCTCGGGGAAAGACTGAAGAATTTCGATCAGTTCGCTGCGCTCGGTCGGCGACAATCCGGCGGCCGGCTCATCGAAAAGCACGAAGCGCGGTGCCCCGGCAAGCGCCAGGGAGAGTTCGAGCTGGCGCTGTTGGCCGTAACTCAACTGAGCCACCATCTGATCACTGATGTCGGTCAAATGGACGGCTTCGACCAATTCCTCGGCCGCGTGCATCAGGGCGTCGTTGCGTCGCGGCCGCAGCATCGAATAGCGCCTGCGCGACATCCCGCGGCAAGCCAGGTAAACGTTGTCGAGAACGCTGAGCCCGTCGAACAACAGGGAAATCTGGTAGGTCCTGCGCAAACCCCGGCGAATGCGTTCGTGAGGCGGATAATGCGTTATGTCTTCGCCAAAAAACTGGATGCGGCCCGCGCTCGGCTGAAAATCCCCGGTGATGCAATTGAACAACGTCGTCTTGCCGGCACCATTCGAGCCCAGGACGGCGCGCTTTTCCCCGGCCCGGACCTGGAGATCGACCTCCGCGAGCGCCGCCAGCGCGCCAAAATAGCGGTCAACGCCCTTCAGCTCCAAGGCGTTCCCCGCACCGGCCGCCGACAGTCTGTCGCCAACCGCCGCCATCACTCGTCACCCGCCGGGTTGGCGCCAGGGCGGTAGACCGGAGCCCTGCTGCGGCGCTGGCGCCAGGTCAGCCAGCGCTGCCATAGCCCGAGCACGCCGTCGGGCGAGAAGAAGACGATGCCCAGGAAGCCAAGCCCGATGAGCAGCCGGAAACGTTGACCGTCAAGACCGATGTCGACCAGCACATCCATGGCGAAGGTGCGCAGCAGAACATAGATGAAGGCACCGATGAACGGCCCTATGGGATGGCGCATGCCGCCGACGACGGCGATCACCAGGATGTCGATCACGGCGCCGATGCCGATGGTACCGGGCGAGATCTGCCCGTTCTGCCAGCTCAGCAGGATGCCGGCGACACCGGCGATCAGGGCGGCAAAGGCATAGGCCGCGACACGATGGGCCGTGACGTTGAAGCCCAGAGCCGCCATGCGGCGGGGATTGTCGCGAATGCCCTGCAAGGTCAACCCGAAAGGCGAACGCGCGACGTAGAGAACGACGAAATAGCTTAGCGCGGCGAGAAACAGGGTGAGGTAGTAAAATGCCGTCGGGCGGCGCCAATCGACGCCGAAGAGATGCGGCGCCCTGATGAAGTTGAAGCCGCTGAAGCCGTTGAAGATGACGTAGTTCTGGCGCGCGAAGTAGAAGAAGGCGGCGGCGATGGCTAGCGTGATCATGATCGTGTAGATGCCCTCGGTGCGCACCGCCAGCCAACCCGAGAGCGTGCCGAAGACGACGGCGATGACCAGTGCCACCGGGATCGACAGCCAAAACGGCCAACTCAGGCTGATGGTTGTGACGTGGCTGTCGCCGAGTATCGCCCCCATGTAGCCGGCACAGCCGGCCACCGTCATCTGGACCAGCGAGACCATGCCGCCGTAGCCGGCCAGGAACATCAGGCTCAGCGCGATCATACCGAGGATGAAGGTCCAGCCGAAGATCTGGAACTGAATGAATTCGTTGGCGAAGCTGGGCAGGACGATGAGCAGCAGCGCCGCCAGAACGGCCGCCGGGTGGATATCCCAGAACAGGTTGGCGATTTCCAGCGCCCCCGAAGTAACGCGGCGGGGTTGGCGGCGGCCGTCGTTGGGCTGGTGGCTATTCATGGCTGCCTAGCGCGCGCCCAACAGACCCTGGGGCCGGAAAGCCAGGACCAGAACCATGATCAGGAAGGTCAATACCACCGCATAAGTCGGCATGTAGACCGAGCCGAATTGCTCCGACAGACCGATCAGCAAGGCACCCAGGGCGGCTCCAGGGATGCTGCCCATGCCGCCGACGATCACCACGACCAGCGAGGCCAAAAGAAAGCGCATGTCCTCGCCCGGGGCCAGCGACTGGAAGGTGCCGCCGACGACGCCGGCGATACCGGCGAGGCCGGCGCCAAAGGCAAACACCAGCAGGAAAACAAGCTGGATACGTACGCCACTGGCCGACAGCATGTCGCGATCGTCGACGCCGGCCCGGATCATCATGCCGATGCGCGTCCGGTTTAGCGCCAGCCACATCAACACACCGACGATAACGGCGGCGACAAAGATCACCATCCGCACCATCGGATACTTCAGGTAGACCACTTTGCCCGATGTCTTGACCGCCGTGATGAGCGGCAGCTTGACGGCACCGAAGAGCCAGTCCGGGGTTTGAATCTGGTAGAAGTCGCCGCCCCAGATCCACAGCAGGAGATCGGCCAGGACGATCGAAAGGCCGATCGTCACCAGGGTCTGACGCAATTCCTCGCGCTCCATACGGCGGAAGACGACGAGTTGCAGCACCACGCCGACCAGGGCCATGGAGACGAAGGCGGCGACGAAGCTAAGCAACCACGATCCCGTCGTGTCGGCGACGGCAAATCCGACGTAGCCGCCGAACAGGTAGAGCGAGCCGTGGGCCAGGTTCATGTTCCGCATCAGGCCAAAGATCAGCGTGAAGCCGCTGGCCACCAGGAAATAAAGCGCGCCCAGGGTGACGCCGTTGAACAAGGCGTTGAGAAACACCTTCTTGCGCCCGACCAGCGTGACGAGATCCGCCGGCCAGGGTGCTACGATGAGCCACAGCAGCAGAATTACGGCCAGCAGAATGATGATCGACCAGAAGGGGTGGCGCTCAACGAAGCGGAACATCGCACTTCCTCGATGTCCGGCGCCGACGTGACGCCAGGGAGGCACGGGTCGGCGGGCGCCGTGCCGGGCTCGAAACCGAAGCCCGCACGAAGGCGCCCGCCGAGTGCTACGCGTCTAGTACTTCTTGCAAACCGGTATCTCACGGCCGGGCAGGCCGATCTTGGCGAACTTCGCCGGGTCGATGCCCAGCGTCTGGTTCACGTTGGGTACGATCTTGACCAGTTTGTTCACCAGAATACCGTTTTCCTCCACCACTTCGGTGACGAAGTTGGTGCCAATGGCCTGGCGATTGCCGTCGAGCTTGATCTTGCCGTTGGGCGCATCGAGCACCAGCGTCGTCAACTCGGCACGGAACTTCTTATGACCGTCGCTAAGATCCCCACCGATCTTGTTGAGCACGGTAAAGGCTGCCGTGGCGGCGTTGTAATAGCCGGTGGCGAGCAGCGAAGGAGAGGGGAAGCGCTTGTCCGGCGGGAAGGCGTCTTGGTAGGCCTTGACGTAGGCCTGCCACTTGGCGTTGTCCCAGCTGTCGGCCTGAGGACCCGAGGCGGGAGTGCCGATCAGGGCTTGCTTGGCCTTGCCCTTGGATGACAGCACCGTCTGGTCAACCATGATGGTGCCGCCGATCAGGTTGGCGTCGCCGCCGGCCTGCTGGTACTGGTTGAGGAAGTTGACCGCGTCGCCGCCGCCAAGGCCGAGGTAGATGGCATCGACGTCGTCGGGCAGGGCGGCGATGACCGAGGCAAAATCCTTGGTCCCCAGCGGCACCCAGAAGCGCTCGCTAATCTTGCCGCCGAGGCCGCAAAACTCCACCGCCAAGCCGAAAACCTGGGTGTAGATGAAGGAGTAGTCCTCGCCGATGGTGGCTATGGTGCGCCATTTTTTGACGTTGTAAATATAATCGGCGATACCTGACGACCACTGAGCGCCGTCCATATTAAAGCGGAAGAAGTTCGGCGCCGGTTCGACGAAAGTGGTTTCTTGGGCACCCGATATGCCGTTGATGAACGTCACCTGGGGCTGCGATTTGGCGTAGTCCTTGACGGCGATGCCTTCGGAACCTGAAAGCGGACCGATCAAGATGTCGACACCGTCCTGCTCGACCAGCTTGCGGGCCGCGCGGATGGCCGAATCGGGGCTGGCGTCGGAGGCACCGATGGTGACCTCGATGTCGCGCCCGCCGGCCTTGCCGCCAAACTTCTTGAGCGCCACCTTGAAGCCACGCACGCCGTCTTCGCCAAGCACCGTATAGGTACCCTCCAACGTCGCCAGGACGCCGACTTTCAATTTGTCGGCGGCTACGCTCGGTAGTGCCGAAGAGGCGACGAGAAACAGCCCCGCTGCCAATGTACTGAGTGCCTTTTTCATGATGTCTTTTTCCTCCCTTATATCCGGGTCGAAATTATTGTTATCCGTCTGCCCGGCCTTGGATTCCAGAAGCGGGATTGGTATTCGTCGGAAGAGCCCGGTGCCGCGAAATCCCAGCCCACCTGGACCGGGCCCCTCGGTCACCGCAACCACCACTGCAACCACCCCCCGCACCCATCGGAAACGGCACGACAATGTCCCGTTCCCCACGGGCCGCCATATACTAGCGTGTTGTTCATATTACTTGTAAGCGCAAAATATCCGCTACGAATTCTGCTGATATAGCATGCGATGATTTTACTCCGCCCTGGTGGACTGGATTTACTCCGCCATTGACACCCTCCAAGCGGACGTGATTGGGTACCAATAGGGTACCAAATCCATTTTTTACCAGAAGTGGGCCTCTCAAATTCCGCAGAAACCCTGGTGCCGCAGGGAGGATTTGAACCCCCGACCTACTGATTACGAATTACGTGCTGTCGCCGCAGAACTCTGCCATTTTCGATGATTATTGCTCCTCTAACCCTACAAAAACCGCCAAAACACTGGACCTGACGCTTCACAGCAGGTAACGTAGGGTAACGCCCGCTAGCGGGTTCAAGCGTTACCCCGAGCGTTACCCCAGAGAGGTTCAGGCCGATGCCAACCGTCAGATTGACTGCCAAGGTGGTTGAGAACATCCAGCCGCCCGAGGCCGGTCGCGCCGAATATTGGGACAGGTCTGTCTCCGCCGACGCCAGCCTGCCGGGCAGCTTCGGCATGCGTGTGACCCCCAACGGCGCCATGACCTGGGTG
>MPLZ02020143.1_pt1 | contig 29165 bp, 28 predicted proteins | sample 1617311 | NCBI WGS metagenome assembly MPLZ02 (sample SAMN05944806, study PRJNA350692) | marine metagenome | biome: marine; feature: ODZ; material: water; isolation source: 160 m water sample filtered on 0.2 um supor filter | place: Pacific Ocean | collected 2012-04-08 | depth 160m m | reverse complement strand
CCGCAACCGGCCAAGCCAGAACCGCCTGATTCGTTCGAAGGACGGCTCTGCCTACTGATGGGGGTCGGCCCGCAAGGATTACCGGGAAAGTTGCTCAAGGCATCTAAATTCCACCTCGAGCTGACCGGCCACAGCGTTGAATTGGAGACCGCAACTGCGATGGGTGTGATTGCCGAACGGCTATCACGCCTCTAAAATCCGCTTCTCTTGAATTTTTTGTCAAGTTCCGCAGGCGTTATGGTCATTACCGTTGGTCTGCCGTGAACACAAGCGTATGGATTTGGAATTGATTCCATCTCCCTTATCACGAATTCCATCTGGGACATGGTCAGTTTATCTCCAGCCCTGAGAGCTGAATGACACGCCACTGTGTACATCATGTACTGATGTCTCTCCTCCGCTGATTTCATTGAACCACTTTCGACCACGTCGTCTATAGCCTCCCTGATTCTTTCCGGTTCTGAACCAGCTAACAAGGCCGGTACACTCCTTATCATGAAGGAGGAAGGGCCAAATTTTTCCGCGTCAAATCCCATGTCTGTTATCTGAGGCAACATATGTTCAAAGGCTGTTGCATCGCTCTTCGATAATTCCAGAGATATGGGTTTCAACAATTCCTGCTTTCCTATTCTCGAGAACTGAGCTTGATTCTTCAACCTTTCATACATTACTCTTTCGTGTGCAGCATGGAAATCGATGATATACAATCCTTCAATCCCCATCGCCACAATATACTTGTTCTCGATGAGCGACAAGGGCCTCATTGTGGGCATAGTTGTCTTTATATTCTCATCGTCTTGAAATCTAATCTCGAATTCCTGCTGCAATGAATCTATATTACTGACCTGGACTGCCCTATTTTTTGATGCAACTCCACCTAGTGGCATCCCAAATATCGAATCCGTTCTAGTATCATCAAGATTTACATGTGAGATTAGCGCCTGCTCGGCCAGAATATCCTTGAGAATCTTCCTGAGTTCTTGATTGACCTTTTCTTCTTGGGCAATCCTGACGATTGTCTTGGCAGGATGGACATTGACATCAACATCCTGTGCTGGGATCTCCAAGAAGAGCGCCCCTATTGGGAAATGACCTTCATGTAGCAAACTTCCATAAGCACCTCTTATCGAGTAACAAATATTTCTTGCTTGGACAGGACGTCCATTGATGTGGAGATAGATCCCTAACATGGTCTTTCGCGAAACAGCAGGGCGTGTCAGGTAACCGTGAACTTTCAATCCGTTTCCTTCTCCCTCAATCACGATTAATTCTTTTGCAGCGTCACGTCCTAGCAAGACCCCTATTCTGGTTTTAAGGTCCGAACTGGGAGCATCTATCAGTTTCCTTTCACTGTGAACCAGTTTGAAGCCCACGTCTGGTCTTCTGATAGCTTCGATGGTAACTGCCTTTACAATATGTTTCAGTTCGGTCGACACTCTCTTTAGATGTTTTGATCTTGCAGGAGTATTGAAGAATAGGTCGGCCACTTCGATTGTGGTTCCTTGAGGGACTGCATGGTCTTCCACTTTCAGCCCTTCATTCCCTTCTATGGTTATCCTGGTCCCGACCTTGCTTCCCTTTTCTGCGGTCGTGATTCTCAATCTTGAGACTGACGCAATAGATGGTAGAGCTTCTCCTCTGAATCCAGAAGTGTTAACAGCACTTAGATCATCGAAAGAACGAATCTTCGACGTCGAATGTTTCTTGAATGCCAGAGAGGCGTCTTCGCGGTCCATACCACAACCATCGTCCTGAACAATAATCAGTGAGGTTCCTCCCTCTTCAATTCTTATCCGTATATTCTTTGCACCAGCGTCCAGTGAGTTTTCCACCAGTTCCTTGACCACAGAAGCTGGTCTTTCGATTACCTCTCCCGCGGCAATCTGGTTGATTGTATGGTCATCAAGAACTTGGATAGCACCCATGATTGGAAAACCCTAATTATGACCACTCTAAATGAATTCTTTGTTATTGAAATTGGCTCCGTTCTGTCACTATTTATGGATCTTGAAAAGGACCGATTACATTATTGCCATTTATCATTCAATTTCTAGGTAACGGTTGCCTTCCAATCCAATTTATTTGTCTTTGAATATATTTCCAAATAAAGATGGCGACTTGAATGTTGCATCATCTACAAAGTAGGATCTAGCTTTGATTGATAACAAGTCAATGATAACAACCACAATAAACAATACAATTAAGAGAGCAATTACTTTATCATATTGTAGAAACTTAAGATATGTAGAGATATGGTATCCTATCCCACCAGCCCCAACAATCCCGATTACAGAACCGTGTCTCACATTGTATTCAAACATGAATAGAATTTGTGAAATGAGATTATTTGCACACTCAGGTATCACGACTCTTATGGCCACTTCACTGTTTTTCAGACCCATTGCTCTCGCAGCATCTAAAGGTTCACTAGACAATCCTTCTATAGTCTCATATTGCAATTTACCCAAGTATCCTATGGTGTAGAATGTCATTGCTAACACTCCTGCAACAGGCCCTAGACCAATAATTATAACGAATAATATGGCCCAAATTATGCTTGGTAAGGTTCTCATTGCTGAAAGTAATAGCCTGAATGGAATCGCTACTTCGTCACGGTACAAATTTCTGGATGCTAACACTGCAATAGGAAGACTAAGAACAAAGCCGAACCCTGTTGCAACAAAGGCAATTTTCAGAGTCTCTACAATTCCAATGTATCCTGGAGAGCATAAGATTTCCCAGTTTCTTTCACAAACTGGATACGATTGAGCATCTAATACTTTCCAGTTAGGTGGCCACAAAGATTCTTGAAAGAAAACTGAAAGATTTTCTAAACTATTCTCTAGAGACCCCCAGTTTCCATCTACAAGATCAGTAAAAGTCCACCAAGTTAGTGCAGTTGTTATAATTACAAAAAAGAGATTTTTACTTCTTCTATAAAATTCCAACAATTCAAAAGAGATTGGTTTTTCTTCAGTCATTATTACACCTCTTTCAAAGTCGCATACTCAAGCGTGTCTTGGTTTTGCATACTGAAACAACGTTGGGCCGATTTCGCTCTACTAACATTGTGTTCTACAATTACTAAGGTAATAGACTCTGTCTTGACGTAATCGAGCATCGTATTCCATACATTATTAGCCGTGTTATCATCAAGTTCACTTAGAAATTCATCTGCAAGAATTAATCTTGGTTTCTGAGCTATGGTTCTTGCTATAGCAACCCTGCGTTGTTGCCCACCAGACAATCTTTTGACAGATTCATTTATTTTATCAGATAAATTCATCTGCTCAATTGCTTTTTGAACAGTATCAATTGTTTTTTGTTTATGAAATCCAGTGATTGATCTCCAAATTGATTCGTTACAAATTGCTCCTTCCATTACGTTTGCAAATACTGTTTCATGTTTAATTAGGCCCAATTTTTGAGGAATAAAACCAACTCTTCCCCTTACTATTACAACATCTTCTTCAAACGTTTCTAAACATCCTTCAATGGGCTTTACCAAATTAGCAACAGTCTTCAGAAAAGTTGTTTTTCCGATGCCTGATTCACCAATGATTGAGACAATTTCTCCTTGTCGGATTTCTAGTTTCTCAATTATACCTAAAACAGCCTTTTCGGAATACCCTATCTTCAAGTTCTTAGCATGAATTACACGTTTTGAGGAACTCATTAGACTCCTCCGTATAGAAGAGAACAATTCCTCAAATACAGCATTAGATTATTGAGACGTTTTCTTATTGCTGAGCAATATGTGATTCCTCCCGAAAGCTGGGACGCATTATTCGGAGAGGTTTTCACCATATTTTTTTAACTTTGAGCAGCAGCTTCGTCAATTTCGAATTTGCCGGCAAAGTAATTGTTTATTCCGGGGATATCTTCTATCAGACTTCCGTAAGATCCAAGATGTGTATTAGCATCAGTTGCAGTCATACCTGGAGTTCCCAAGATTTTTTGCAATATATTGCCACCACAGACATTTTCATTAGAATCACTGTCTACTTGGTTAGTAACTATGTTGTAACATCCAGTGTAAGTATTCCCTTGTATTTCGTAGTCGACAACATACATTTCATCGTTCATTCCGACAAGTGCATCCTGTACCTTTTTCACAGTTTCTGAATTCATATAATCTGGATTATACATTACAGGATGTGAAGGAGCTGAACCGTAAGATGGTAATAAGAGATAGTCATCTTCTGGAAGGCACCATTCTTCATTTTTAGCAGCGTCTTCGTTTCCACAATATCCCGAAACAGTTGAATCCTTGGCGAAAGCGACATTTCCTACTCCCTCAGACAGACATTTGACTGCACCAGAATAACTGTAGTAAGTTGTTCCGGATTCTGGGATGCTTGCATTCTCATTGAAGAAACTGTATACTGTGTTTCTGAGAGATTCAATATCATCTGTATCTCCAACAACCTCAGCATATCCGTTACCAATCAAAAATCCCATTGGTAGGAGCATACCTGCTGACTTCAGCCATCCAGTGTGACAGGAAGTCTTTCCCTCTAATAATGTGAACGGATCAGTAGTTTCATCTCCGTCTAGGTGTGCATCGGCCATTTCGGAATCTCTCAATACAACCGCGTGAGCATTGTAGAAAGTACGACCATCCGATTTTTGATCAGCTGCAAGAGCTTCAAGGTCATATTTTTGCCATCCAACCCATGCTGCAGCTCCATCCATGAATGCGATATGCGCATTACCAAAACGAAGCGCCTCAATAATAGACCCCTCAGAAGTTATTGCGTACAACTCAACATCCATGTCAAGTCCATTGGCTAGATAATCGGCCATTATCTGAGGATTTACGTCTGGATTTTCATAATCCTCCTTTACTTCATATGCGATTATGAGTTTTTCTTTTGGAGTACCCTCTTCTTCCCTGTCCAAACAACCAGTAAATCCGGTTAGTAAGAACATCATAGCGATCGCGATTACACTCGTTTTTCCGAACATTCGTTTCACTGTTTAATTTTTAGGCAAGCCTAATTTAGCCCACCCTAAAAAATGACTCTATATATAGTTTAGGCTACCCTAAATTTTTTATACATACAGTATACCTCCTGAACATGGCCTCCATGGACGCATTATCCGAAAGTGCCGAAATGATGATTAAGAATATTAACGAACTAGCATCAAATAACGAGAGAGTGAGAACCTCAGATCTGTCGGCCAAGACTGAATTGAAGCCTGCGAGTGTTACCGAGATGATTCAGCGCTTGGGAGAAATTGGACTGGTGGATTATGAACCATATCATGGCGTTCATCTTACCAAACAGGGACAACACGTAGCGGACGTAATAGAACACAGATTCGATATACTTCAACTATTTCTAACTGAAATTCTCGGTATGGAAAAAGAAGAAGCCGCTGAGGTTGCTTGTAGAATGGAACATATTCTAACCCGAGATGTCGAGACTCGTTTGAGTAATTTCTTAGGTGTTGATTCAGATAACGCTTCAGATATTATTAATAAGAAAATAAGCGTTGATTCCGAACCTGAACCTGACTTCCTTCCATTAACTAATTTTAGAGAAGGCAAAACAGGCAAGGTACGCATAATTCTAGAAAAGAGCGAGCTGACAGAAACTTTGGAACAGGCCGGCCTGTCTCCAGGTCGTACGATTATGGTCAAGAAGGTTAACGACAAATGCTATGATGTCGAAACGGAGAATGCCTCATTGTCTTTGGACAGAGATCTAGCAGCCAAGATAATAGTCCAGAATTAATGGCTTCCAAAGGCGTTCTCTATCTGTTGCTAAGCGGGCCTGCCAACACAGCACACGCGCTGGAATTGCTACGCCTGGCGGAGTCGCAGGCCGGCTCGGGCGACCATGGCGTCGCGGTGCTGCTGCAGGGCGACGCGGTCGCGTGGCTGGCCGGCGGCGATAGCGACGAGGCGACCGGCGCGCCGCTCGCGGAAGCACAGTCGACACTGCAGGTCATCAGCGAGCTGGGCGGCGCAGTGTTTGCCTGCTCGCATTCGCTCGCCGAGCGCGGCATCGTACCGGCGCTGAAGGTGCGCGAAGCGCTCGCGCCGCAGCGCGTCTCGCAGGCTATTGCCCGCAGCTGGCAGGTCATCTCCGGCTGACCAGCGCAAAAGCGTTTAACTACCCCCAAAGTGGCGCGCCCACCGCGGTCCAGAGGGACCCGATAATGGAGTGAATTATATGGGCAACGCAATCGAAGTAACAGACGACACGTTCGAGTCAACCATCACCGACAACAAGCTGGTGCTGGTCGACTTCTGGGCACCCTGGTGCGGCCCCTGCCGCATGGTGGCGCCGGTGCTGGACGAAATCGCCGGCGAGCACGGCGATAAGGTGACCATCGTCAAGGTGAACACCGACGAGAACCAGGCAGTCGCGTCAAAACACGGCATCATGTCCATCCCGACCATGATGCTCTTCAAGGACGGTGAGAAAATCGACCAGATGGTCGGTGCCCTGCCCAAACCGCAGATAATGGCGAAGTTGCAGCCGCACTTCTAGTCCAGTTCAGCCAGCAACGACCCGTACTTCGTCGCGCTCCAGCTCGCGCCGTAGCTCTGTCGCGTCGGCGGCCGAGAGCCGGCAGCGCAGCGTGAAAACCTCGTACATGCCTTCTATGCCACAGGCCTCGATTGCAACCGGCCCACCTTCCGCGCCGCCCACTGGTGCAAGCGTGACGTTGACCAACCCATCGACTGGGATACCGCCGGTGGTCGCCCGTCCCGCGAACTGGTCCAGCAGCTCCCACGCGGTCGCCGTCCCGCCGTCGAGCACCAGCACGTCACCGTAGAGCATTAGCCATCGCCCCGGACGGTCGACAGTTGGCCAGGCGCGCGAAGCAGGCAGCGGCGGCCGCTCGTCCTCCGGCACGCCAGCCCAGTGGCCGCGTTCGCCGCTCCAGTCGTCTTCGCTAACACTTCCTTCACTCGGCAGCGCCAGCAACACCGCTGCCGGCACCCAGCGGCTGCCGTCCCAGAGGTGTGCCGCGTGCGACAGCTCGCCTCTTTCGAGGTCGGCGCGCAGCCGCGAGACCGGCATCGGCCCGAAGGTCTCGTCGCCGACTCTGACAGGGTATTCGGGCTCGCTCACGCTTGGTTAGAGTCGTAGCGCACGCCATCGGTCCAGATAGTCTGGTGCCAGTATGAATTGCTGAACTCGGTGCCGGGGCCGACGTTGGCGTCCTCAAAATTGGCATTCCCCAGATGCGCAAACTCAAAGTGGGCATTCTGCAGGTGTGCATACTGCAGGTCGGCATTCGTCAAATCGGCATTTTTCAGAATCGCATCCCATAGGTAGGCATTTCTCAGTTTCACATCCTTCAGGTCCGCATACTGCAGGTCGGCATCCTCCAGGTCCGCATACTGCAGGTTGGCATCCGTCAGGTCCGCATACTGCAGGTTGGCATCCGTCAGGTCCGCGTACCACAGGTTGGCATCTTCCAGATTCGCATACCGCAGGTCCGCAGACTTCAGGTAGGCATCCGTCAGGTTCGCATACCGCAGGTCGGCATTCCTCAGATCTGCACCCTCCAGATTGGCATTTTGTAAGTCGGTATCTCTCAGGTTCGCATACCGCAGGTTGGCATCCTCCAGATACGCATCTTCCAAGTTGGCATCCTGCAGGTACGTACCCTCTAAATTGGCATTCCGCAGATTTGCATACTGCAGGCTGGCATTCCCTAGATGCACATCCTCCAGATTGGCACCCTCCAGGTCAGCATACTGCAAGTTGGCGTCCGTCATGTCCGCATACCGCAGAACGGCACCCGCTAGGTGCACATTCTCCAAGTTAGCACTCGCCAGGTCCGCATACGCTAAATTGGCGTTGAACAGGTCCGCATTTGCTAGGTTGGCACTCGCTAGGTTCGCATACTGCAGGTCGGCAAAACCCAAGTTCGCACTTTCCAGATTAGCATATCCCAAGTCCGCATACTGTAGATATGCACCGCTCAAGTCTGCACCCCTAAGGTCGGCACCCGCCAAATGCGCGCCATCCAGCCAAGCATCATTCAGTTCTACACCCTGCAGTTTGGCATCCGTCAGATCCACTCCCGTCAGGTTAGCAGAGGAGAATTTCGCCCCTTCGGCCTTGGTGTTCATCAACAGGCTCTCGTTCAACTGCGCCCCTGAGAGGTTTGTATCCTCCAGGTTGGCGCTGCGCAGGTTAATCCCGGTCAGGTCCATTCCACTCAAATCAGCACCCTCCAAGTCTGCACCAGCGCAGTTGCCATACGGCACCAGCTGGCAGGAGGTGGCATTCTCGAGCGCCGTCTCCAGCGCCGCGATGTCGGCCGCGTGCTCGGCAAGCATGGTGTTGATGTTAGTGACCGAGGTTTCGAGTGTGGCGACGCGGGTCTCAAGCGCAGCGAGTTGCATCTCGACTGAGGCTATGTCGGCCGTTACGTTTCCGAGGTTGGCTTCAGCCGCGTCGAGGTCAGCAGCCATGGTGGCGATACTGGCTTCGGCTGCGTTAAGGTCGGCTGCGACCGCGCTCAGGTTCGCCTCCAGCGCCTCCATCAGCAGCAGGTCAGCGTCGAGGATATCGATGATTGCATCGATTTCCTCCTGTAGCTCTGCGATTTGCGCGTCGGTCGTATTGTCCGCGCTTTCGTTCTCGAGCGCGTCAATACGGGCGTCGAGAACCTCGATAAGCACGAGGTCGGCGTCGAGGATTTCGAATGTTACCTCAAGTTCGGCGTTCATCATCGCCAAATCAATCTCATTGATGTCGGCGGTTGACTTAACGTTTCTTATATCGGATTGCAGCGAGCTGCTGAAGAATACGTTCAGCAGCAGCACGACTGCCAGCCCTCCGGCGACGAGCGCCGTCTGGGTGGGATTGCCTTCGGCCATATCGCGCGCACGTTTTCCGGGCTATATCAGTATGCGCGCAAATCCCTAGCTTTCATGATTTCGCGCATGAAGCTGGTGGCGTAGGTGCCCTTGTCGAGCGCGAAGCGGAACTCCGGCACGCCGTTGTCCAGACTCCACTCCAGCGCCTGCGCCGTCGCGTGGATAGGGCGCCGCAGCCCGTCGGAAGCGAGCCGCGGCGCCTCCGGCAGCGCGTATCGCTCGCGGGCGATGTCGCTTTCGGCGACGATGCGTCGCTCGATATCGCCTTGCGGGCCTTCGGCGTAGGGTGCGCTGAAACCGGGGAGCAGCGCGGTGACCCACGCCTTACCTTCGGCGCAGCGCTTCACGAGCTTGGGCTGGTTGCGCGCGGTGACTGCAATCGGCGCGCGCTGGTCGGGGCCGCCGTGCCGGTCGGCCGGCAGCACGATGTCACCCTCCTCGGGGCGGTCGAGCGGCAGCCCTTGCGCTAGGCGCTGCGCGACCATGGCGTTGAAGAGCGCCGACTGCGCGGCGTGGATGAACATCTGCTGCAGGTTCGGCGGCAGCCGCTGCAGCGCCCCCTGCCAGTCGTCGGGCTGGCGTAGCAAATGGCCGACCAGCTGCCGCTCGAACAGCAGATGCCCCGGTAACGCCTCGAGCGTTACCGTCAGGTCGCCAGTATCACGGTAGTGAGCGCGCGCCGCCTCGGCAGCGGCGCGCGCTTCACTCGCGTCGGCCGCTTCCGTCGCTGGCGCACCGATGTAGGTCTCGACCGCGCGCTGCCAGTCGCCCCGCAGCAGCGCTTCGCCGACCAGGTGCGTCACCGGCCGTGACGCGCCGAAGCGCTGGACACCGAAGTAATTCGGAAAACGCCCCGCCAGCTCCGCCAGAATCACGGGAACGCGCGCTTCCGACTCGACCGCGTCGGCGACCCGCAGGGCGAAGCGGTTGCCGCGCAGCTGCCCCAGCCGCAGCGGCTTCACCGTGCGGTAGAGCGGCTCGAGCGTGATGCCCGCCAGCGCGACCGCCGCCAGCGCTTCGGGGCTGGCGCGCACGCTCATCAGCTGCGTCGTGACGGCGCGCTTGTCCTTGGTACCGGCGAAGCCAATCGCGCGCGGCTGGATGCCGAGCGCGCGGGCGAGGTCGCGCAGCAGCTGGTTGGTCTCGCAATTGCGCGCCGTGACGCGCACAATCGTGTGGCGGCCGTCGGCCGCCTCGGGCGGCAACAGCTCGCGCTCGACGACGGCGAAGTCCTCGGGGGTCGCGCGCAGCCGGCCGGCTATTCCGTCAGCGCTGGAGAGAAACGGCTCGCGCCCCGGCTCCGGGAGGCTCATGCCTCTTTGGCGAGCTTCTTCTGGATGGCGGCGATGTCGGCGAGGATGGACTCCATCGCGCGGTTGATGGCCGCCTTGGGGGTACCCTTCTTGGTGCGGACGTAGAAACGGGGGTCGTCCAGTAGGATGTGCCCCATGTAGTAGGAGGCGTAGTCCACCTGCGGGTCAGCCAACGTGCGGTTGAGCAGTGGCCCCAGCAGTGTCTCATTGGCGCCGTGGACTGTGATTTCCAGCTCGTTTTTCGACTTGCTGACCTGCGTGACTTCAATCATGTTTCCGTCCGTAGCAACCTGCCCGCATGGCGAAGCTGGCTGCCGGGTTGGCGCGGACCTGCCTGCCGTTTATAAGGATTGCACCGCGGCGGCCTGCTCGTCAGACGGCGCGTCGGTGCGGATGCCGAGCGGGTGGAAGATGCTCGACGACGCAAACCAGCCGCGCTCCCGCAAGGCGACCACGATGCGCTCGCGGGCGGGCGTCTCGCCCCTACCGACCGCGCGCGCCATTTCGTTCATGTCCCACAGCCCCGGCGGTCCCGGCAGCTCCGCGCGCAGCGTCGCCAGCAGCCGCTCCAGGCGGCGGCGACGCGGCGATGCCGCGTCGCCCGTCAACTCCGCCACGTCGGGGAACGCATCCGGCTCCCCAAGCGCGCCAGCCCAGAGCGGCCCCGCACGGCCACGCGCAGGCTCGTCGTACAGCGCCATCTCGCGCGAGAGCCAGCGCAGCGGCGGTGACTTGCCCGGCACCAGCCGCACCCACGCCCGCAAGTGATGCCCCTCGGCATAGCAAAGCAGCGGTGTGACGGCACGCCCCGTCGTGGTCGCTTCGCGCGCAATGGCGCCAAGCAGGACGCGCAGGCCGATTTCCTTGGCGGCCACTCCCGCCAGCGGCAGCGCGCCGTAGCGCTGCTCACACGCCCGGGGCTGCGCGCCACAGAGCACGGCGGTGTCGGTCGCCGCCACCCCCAGCACACCGCGCTCGGCAACCGCCCGCACGGCGGCGGGGAGGAAGCGCGCCGGCGTCCCGAAGGGGTCGATATCGAGCGCGCCGAATTCACGACCCTCGAGCACTTCGAGCAGATCGCCCTCGTGCACTTCCGCCGCGAGCGAGTTGCGCAACAGGTTGGCACGGATGGCCGCTACCGCGAGCGGCGAGCAGTCGCAGAACTCGACGGCGGCGCCAGCCTCGGCCATCAGCCGCAAGCCACGCACCCCCGACGCCGCAAGGCCATCGAGCGTTGTCCCGGCTGGCGCCAGCTTGCGCCAGAGCGCGATGTGCAGGTCGCGCGCGAACGCCATGGCTGGATTGTAGAAGACGCCGCCCGCACGGCCGGGACCGGAGCCGGGGCCCGACGCTTCGGCCTCGAACTCGACCGCTCCTTCGCGCTGGAGTTTCACACCATTCCGGTCTTGAGGATGCGCACCGCCTTCGACGGCAGCAGGCCGGAGTTGATGCGCGTCACCTCGAGCGTGCGCAGATCATCCCGCTTGCGGATGGACTGGAGCAGCGGGTTGCGCGACCGCTTGTGCATCGTAATCAGCATCGGCTTGCCACACTCGAGCGCGTCGTCCAGCGCCTCGGCGAATTCCTTCGACTCCGAAACCAACTTGCCCACTTCGTCGATGAGAATCAGGTCGTTCTCCTCGATAGCGCGCAGCACCGATTTGACCGCGATGCGCTTGACCGTGTCGAGCCGGATGCCGAGCGGCGTCGCCTCCGGGGTGCGTCCTGGCACGCGCGGCTTGACGTCCCAGCGCACCGAGGCGGCCAGCTCCTCTTCACCGGTAATGTAGTCACGCAGCATAATGCCGACCATCACGCCATCCTCATCGATGGCGTGGGTGGTGAAGCCGCCGATGCTGAAGCGGTCGCTTACCATTTCGGCTATTTTCAACACCATCCCGGTCTTGCCGGTTCCCGGCTGACCTGAGATAGCTAGCTTGACTGGAATCATGTGGAGCCTCCCAAAGCGGCGTAGTGGTTTAAGTGTTGCCGCCCGCCGGTGGCTTGTCGAGTCGCTCGGAGCAACCCCTGCGGCGCGAGCAGTTCTGGCACTTGCCGGGGCGGTTGTGGTTGCGGTGAACCTCGCTCTGTCCCGCCAGCGCGTCGTTCATCTCTTCCAGCTTCTCGAGCACGATGGCTTTCAGCTTCGGCTCCCACTCGACCGTGTGCGGCTCGGTCTCGAGGCCATAGCGCAGCTGCCCGCCGGGCGGGGACTTGCCGTACATCTCCTCAACCAGCAGGCAGTAAGCGCCCGCCTGCAGCACGTGGCTGAAGAAAGGCGCCCGCGGGCGGCGGCCGGTCTTGACCTCGACTGGGATGCGCATGCCATCCTCGTGCAGGATGTAGTCAGGTCGCCCGGCGAGGTTGTGTTTATCTGACTTGAGGACCGGCGACTTCGCGGTCAGGTCGTCGGGCGCCTCGATTTCACCCTCGCCCAGCTTGTAATCGTCGCGCAGTTTGTCGACACGCTCGGTCGACTGTAGCAGCTGGTAGAGCAGGAACGATGCGCCCAGCATGAAAAACAGGCTCACGATGAGCATGATGTTGCCCTCGTTGGAGCCAATACGCCAGAGGATGAAGAGCGCCGCCAGCACCAGTATCCCGATGTAGAGCACGACCGCCAGCAGCGTGCTGGAGGTCTCGCGCGACTTGTGCTCCTCGTGGAGCAGCGTCTTGAGTGAGTCGCCAATTTCCTGATGCTTCTCAAGACCACTCGCGACTTCGCTGCCTTCGGCGTCGACGCCTGTGCGACCCAGCCACCACGAGAGGGGGCAGTATCCATACCGCTCCATCTCGGAGGCCGAGATGACTTCCTTGCTCATCGGTGTTAAGTCCGGGGTTGGGTCCGGGAAAACCCCCAGCCGGGGACAGCAAAAAAGCCTTTTCAGACCTGACGGTAAGTTTCGCTCCAGGCGAGGTTACCGTATTCGGCAATCTCGTACGCCCAGCGCAACTCGTGTGGGCCATTCCCGTCGCTAAAGCGGATGGTCAGTAATAGCTGGTAGTCGAAGGCCGACGGCTCGTGGTATACCAGCGACGGCAGCTTCACCGACTGGTGCGCCGCCAGCGCGCCCGGGCGCCATGACTGTTGCTCGACGAGCAGGGTGTCGTTCCAGACCGACAATTCAATCTCCAGCCCCGAGAAGGCGAGGGTCCCCTCATTGGTGACGCGACACTGGATGAAGTTGCCCGAATAGGAGTGGTGGTAGACCGTCTCGACCCCCAACTCGGTGCGCGGGATGGCGTACGCCCAGCCAGCCCAGAGCAGCAGCAGGATAGCGCCCACCGCGCTGATGCGCGTCAGCAGCCGCTGCTGTTCGCGGTTCAGAGGCTCGCCCCCAGAGATGCGAAGAGGCTAGTGCCGGGCTCGGGCAGGATGTAGTGCCGCTCACCTGCGCCGAGCTCGGTGTCGAGTCCTCCGCGCTGGTATTCGAGCCAGCCCGGAATGAGCGGCAGTCCGCCTACCTCACGCAGCCGTATGTCGAGCAGCATCGCGGCGGTGTCGAGCGTCAGCGGCCCCAAGCGCAGCTCGCCCGCAATCGCGAGACCCAGTTCGCCACCGCGCGCCTCGCTCAGCTCAAAGACCGGGTAGACACCGAACAGCTCGTGCGGCGTAATACGTACGTGCTCGACCCCGGCGGCGTGGAGCTCGAGGTAGTGCAGCGTGAATTGCGGCGTCGCCGGCGAATTGGTGCTGCGCAGGAACGCCTCGCCGATGCCGTTCGGCGCGTCAATCACGTACGCATAGCCATCGAGGTAGAGCCGGGTGTTGTTGCCCAAGTCGGTCGCGTCGAGCCATGTGCCGCTGTGGCCACCGGTGTAACCCGGGTCGAGTTGCAGCACCACGTCCAGCCCCGGCTCGGAGGCCTGCACAGCGACATTGGGGAAGCCCTGGAACATAAACGGCAGGTCCATGTCGAAATCGTAGTTGGGCTCAATCCGTATGTCGAAGAAGGCGGGGACGTCATGCACCAGCGCGGTCGCGGTGCGCCAGCCGCCGTAGCGGTCGCTGGTCGAACGCGCCATCAACAGCTCCTGCCCGGAGGACGAATGGAAGTTGAACCGCACCTCGCGCCCCACCAGCACCTTGGCGCGCAATTCGTGCGGCACCTCGGAGAGGATGATTTCGTTGACGGAGCGGCCGGTCTGGTTGTGCGACCGGAAATAGGCACGCCCCAACCCCTTCGAGGCGGAGATGTCGAAAACCGAGTCGCTGTCGACCCCGGCAGCGAGGTTCTTGCCGAAGCTGAAGGTCCCGACCAGGTCGCTGCCGGCCGGGATGCCGTCGAGGAACAGCCGCAGCCCGGTGCCGGCAGCCCCGCGATCGATATCGAGCCAGACCCAGTCGCGCTCGGGCGACCAGCCCTGCAGGTCGAGGCTGATAACGTCGGGCTCGCCGGTCGCCAGCTGCAGCGACGCCGCCTGCGGCAGGCCGGTCAGGTGGAAGCGTAGCGAGACATTGTCGTCCGCCTGCCGCAGCACCGCACCATGGGTCCAGTACGCCGGCTCCGGGACGCTGCCGACATCAGCCGCCAGCGTCACGCGCGGAATCGACACCAGCGACGCGAACTCGACGCCGACAATGTCACCCAGTGTCGCGTCCAGCGAGAGCGACTCAGGCAGTTCCGGCAACGCTATTTCGATGTCCATCTCGCGCACCGTGTCGGTCACGCGGCCGTAGACCGTGCCGAGCGACTGGTCGGTGGTAATCGTCAGGTTGGCGCTAACAGGGTCGCCCGCGTCGTCGGTATCGACCACCAGCAGCGCGGTCGCGTCCAGGTTCGAAGGCAGGTCGCCCAGCCGCAGGTCGAGCGACTTGTTGTCGACGCCCGCCACCTGCGCGACCAGCTCCTCCATCTCGCCGCCGGCGTTGAAATCAGTCGCGGCGAGCCCCAACGAGGTCCCGTCAGGCCGGTCACGGTATTCGATTGAGAGCTGCGGCGAGATGCCGCGTAGGTAAGTCTTGACGCTCATATCGCCCTCCGCGGAGCGCACCAGCGAGAGCCCATTGACCCATTCGCTCTCGAGGCGCGCCGTATCGCCCAGTTCGGCCGCAAAGACGACGTGGTCCACCGCCTCGCTGGCGGTCAGGTTGAGGACCATCCGGTCGGCCCTGATATCCAGCTCGAGGGAGAGGTCACGCGGTAGCTGTGGAAGAAGAATCTCGAGCGAGTAGGGACGCTCGCCTTCCTCCTCGACGCGTATATAAATGGGACCGACTGGCTGGCTGCTCTCGAAATCGATTGAGCCGGCGAGGGTAAAGTTCTCGACTGTGGCGTTGATGGTCAGGTTGGCATCAATCACTAAATCGAGTGATTGCGGAATCGCAGCGATGTAGGCTGTGAACTGCGGGCCGAAAATACCATGCTCGCGAAAGAAGAGGTAGTCGGCGCTCATCTCATGGTTGTACTGCTTCAGGTCGAGCAGCAGCCGTAATTCGTCGCCGCGCGAGAGGTAGTCAGCGTCGACCAACCGTGGCAGCCCCGGTAGTAGCAAGCGCGCCGCGAGAACCTCCTCGTCGCCCACGTCCAGCTGGTCGGACCAGAGCCCCTGCACCCAGCGCGGTGGCCCCTCCAGCAGCGAGACGTTGCCCTTGTCGATCCAGGCCGTGATGGCGACTTCCTCCTCGACCGAGTAGATGAAGCGCGCTACGGTCTCGAACGATTCGACGTTGGAAATCAGGTTCAGGGACAGGTCCGAGACCAGCTGCACCATCGCCTCACCCAAGTCGGAGAGCGCCTCAATCAGCCGCGCCATGTCGCCCAGCGAGCTGAGGTTGCCAACGCCCGCCGGCAGGTCGCTCGCGTCGAGCAGCGGCACCCGCACGGTCAGGTTGACCGGCAGCGGGTCGACCATCACGTAAGCATTGAGTCCGGCAGTGGGCGATTCATAGTCGGTCAGGTCGACCGCTCCCACCTTGAACTGCGTCGGCTGCCGGTGCTGAATCTGGAAGTCGGCCATGTCGCCCGCACTGTCGAGCCGCAGCGACTGGAGCCAGCCGAGTCGCCCCGCCAGTGATGCCAACTCATCGGGGGCGCCGACGCGGTCGCGGTAGAGCAGTACCCAATTGCCGTCGAAGAGCGACTCGTCCCACACCTGCGCCGTCGCGACGTCGTCTGCGGTCTGGTTGGTGATGACGAAGCTGAAATTGAACCAGCTATCTGTCAGCAACCGCATATCGTTGCCGTCGACCGCTATTTCTGCATCTCCCGGCAAGTGCTCCAGTTCGAAGCGGGTGTAAATTCCATCAGCCTGACTGGTGAAAGTAATGGATTCCATCACCCGATCACCGAACGGGTCACCTGCCGGGCCGCCACTGTAGCTCATGGCGCCGCCCTGCATGTTAAGGCTAATTTCGGTCGGGATGTCGCTGAAGGTAATGTTAGCCCATTGTGTCGTCGCACCCACCGTGTCAATGCCCTCGAAATAGACCCGCAGCGGCAGGTCGCGGTCTGGCTGCACCGAAATCTCGACCGTACGGTAGCTGCTGGAGGAATTGTAGTAGGCGTCACCTATCCCTGTCAAGCGGCCACTGAAGCTGTAGTCTAGGTTCTCGCCGGAAATGGCGGCACGGCCCGGCGCAGGTGAATTAGCCGCCAGCCAAGCGGTCTCATTGTAGATGGTGAGGTAGTCGTCACCCGCAGGCAGCGTCAGCCAAGCGTGGCTGGTAATCCAGAACTCGAGCTTCCCGAGCCAGGCCTTGTCGCCGGAGCGGGTACGCATCGTGAGCCGTACCTCGCCGGCGCCCTCACCCACAGTGACGCCGAGTACTGCCTGCGGGATGGAGCGCAGGATGCGACCGATGGTCACCAGCTTGTCAGCCAACGCGAACATCATGTTGTTCAGGAAGTCTCCCACCAAATTACCAAGGTCCTGTACCGGTGGCAGGGAGTCGTCGTCGAAGAGCATGAATGACCCTTCGAGCAGGACATGCTGCGGCAGGTCCTGCATCAACACGCCGGTGAAGATGCGGTAGTCATGCTCGCCCCACGCCGCTCCCGCATCAGTGGAGGAAAGATACTCATAGTCGCCGTAAACGAATGACTTGAGACGCTGCGTAGAGCTGAACTCGACCACGGTGCGGTTCTGCTCATCGGTCGATTCGTTACGCACCTCCAGCCAGAGCGAGGTGCCAGGACGGTCGCTGAGGCAGGCGAACGGTTCCCCCGGAAGCAAGCCACGGTCGCAGCTCGGAATTCCCTCCAACTCGGCGATTATATGCGACAGGAACGGGTCGCTCCCATCGCGCGGGGCGACGTTGTACTCATAATACTGGAAGTCCAGATTGAAACTGGCGTCCTGCTCGAGCGGGTCGTCCCGCTCAACCAGTTTGGCATACAGCTCGAGTGCATCGCGATCGACGCCATCCTCATCATCGGAGATAATACGTAGTTCCAGCTCGGCCGGAATCTTGCCACGTGGATTGGAGATGTCGAGCTTGACGAAAGACATCTCCTCCATCGCTGGCAGGGGTTCTTCCGGAGTGCCACCGCGCGACCAGTTGTACTTGATGTAGCCGGGGGTAATCGTCAGCTCCTCAACACCGTTGTCGGACGAGTTGGACAGGTTGGCATTGATGTGGTAGCGCAGGTTATAGGGTGCGTTCAGGCTGCTCAGGTCACCAGGGTTGATTCCACTCGCGTTAAGATAGATTGCAAAATCATCGGTGGTACCTTCCCAATCGTAGGTATCAGGTACGTCCTGGAATTGCGTGTCCACGGCCCAGACATAGGTCAGGTCCTCGCCATTATTGCCGGCATAGGTCGCGCCGCGAATCACCGCTATTTCCAGTGGCTGGTCCAGTTCCACGCCCTCCACCCATGTCGCGCACCCCCCCTCCTCGAGGGTTAATTGTGTGCACTTTTCGAACTCGAATGAAAGGCCGCCTTCGGCCCCCAGCTGAACGTCGCCGTCGAAGGGGTTGGCGTCCGACTGCTCTATCAGGTTCCCAATAATCGGCACCAGCCGGCTGCGGACGTCGTCGTTGCCGTCACCGGTGACATCAATGTTGGCCCAGGAGATGTCGCTCTCATCGAGGCCACTGATTATGCCCAGGAGCAATGGCTTCACGAAAGGATCGTCAGGAAAGCTGACGTTAACCCAGGCAGACAGGAGTGATGTCGAAGCTCCGAATAGCGAGCCGACCAAATTCATCTCCTCGATGCCCTCCTCTTCTGCGGAAATATTACCGTCCCCGTTAGCGTCGTAGGCCCAGTAGATCAGGTAGGTCTGGAGGAACAGCGACGCCGCCGTGCCAAGCGTGCTCTCCGGCCACATTTCCTCGTTTTCAAGGATTGCCTCCATGATGCGGGCTTGCTGCGGCTGCGGGTCGTCTACGATAATCGGCGTGAAACCGCGATTGGCATAGTTCCAGCTTGCCTCTGTGATGTCGACCGACGCATTCACCTCCTCGGTCGCGTTGAGTTCGGCGAGCGCCTGCCGCTGATCCTCTAGCAACGAGAAGTTGACTAGCTTGCCGTCATGCAGCTGCCGCAGCAGCGCCAGCTCCTCGCCCACCTGCGCTGCCTGCTCCTGCCGGTGCAGTTCGAGCGCCCCGAAGAGCTCCTCCATCACCGCGGCGGAGCCGTAATCGTTCCCGCCGCCGCCGCCGCCGGCCGGCGAGTGGGTCATTGCGCCCGCCATGAGCGGCTGTAGGATGACCAGTAGGGCAGTTCCCAGCACTAGCACTCGACGACGGGGGGTCATGACGCTACTTGGAGAAACCTGCAGTATTTATAGGTGGCCGAAAGGCTCGAGCTTTAAATAAAGGAGGAAAGTCCAGCCGAACATGCCTGAGGATGAAAGCCCGGCAGAGGCGCCGGCGGAAGAGGAACCGCAGGAGCCCGCAACCGAGGTGAAACAGGAGCGACTTGAGGCGAACAACGGCTTCAGCGGCGAAGCCAACGAGCGCGAGCTGCAGGAGCTGGTCGCGAACCTCAACACCAACATCCTGATTATCGGCGCTGGCGGCGCCGGCAACAATACCCTCGAGCGACTCTACCGTGAAGGCATTGACGGTGTCGAGATGCTGGCGCTGAACACCGACGCGCAGCACCTGCTCGCGGCGCGCGTGCCGCACCGCATGCTCATCGGCAAGCAGCTCACCAAGGGGCTCGGCGCTGGCGCCGAGCCCCATCTGGGCGAGGGCGCCGCCGAAGAGGCGCGCGATGACCTGCTCAACGCCTGCCACGAGGCGGACATCGTCTTCCTGACCGGCGGCCTCGGCGGCGGCACCGGCACCGGCGCGCTGCCGGTGATAGCACGATTTGCCAAGGAAAAGCAGGCGCTCACCATCGCCATCGTGACGCTGCCGTTCAGCAACGAAGGCGCCCGGCGCGCCAAGAACGCGCAGCAGGGGCTGGAGCGGCTGCGCAAGGTGGCCGACACCGTTATCGTGATTCCCAACGACAAGCTGCTGCAGGAGGACATCGCGCAGCTGCCGCTCAACGAGGCGTTCCGCAAGGCCGACGCCATCCTGGGTGGGGCGATTCGCTGCATGTCCGAAATCACCACCCGCAGCGGGCTGGTCAACATCGATTTCGCCGACCTGCGCTCAATCATGGAGTCGGGCGGTGTGGCGATGATTGGCACCGGCGAGGCGCAGGGCACGGACCGCGCGGCCGAGGCCGTGCAGAGCGCCTTCTCGTCGCCACTGCTGGAAGTCGATATCAGCCAGGCTTCGGGCGCGCTCATCAACGTCACCGGCGGCGATGACATGACGCTGCACGAGGCGCACGCGGTGGTGCGCGAAGTGAATGCCAAGATTAATAAGGAGGCCCGAATCATCTGGGGAGCTTCCATCGATTCTTCTCTCGAGCATTCCATTCGTGTGATGCTTGTAGTAACTGGTGTGAAATCATCCCAGATACTTGGTCCTCCAGAAGGAGTCGAAGATGAACTGGTAGCGCGCTACGGGATAGACTTCGTGCAATGAGCTACATCGAGCGAATCTGGAATACGCAACAGGGTCTCGAGGACCGCTTCCGACGCATTGGCCGCGGCCGGTTCGGCCGCGTGCTGAGGCTGGCGCGCAAGCCGACCTACGACGAGTTCGTCAAGAGTTCGTGGATTGTCGGCATCGGCATCGGCATTGTCGGCCTTATCGGTTTCATAGTCTACTACATCTGGCTGAAAGTCCCCCCCATAATCAGCGACGTACTGGGAATCTAAGATTAACCATGGCAACCTTCGAAGACGAAACAGAGCCTGAAACGCCTTCCGCAGAGGCGAGCATCTACATCATGAAGACCGCCATCGGGCGCGAGCAGACCGCCGGCGAACGGCTGGCTGACCGCGTTCGCCGCAGCGGCGCGCCGGTCTGGTCAATCCTGGCGCCCTCCAAACTGCGCGGCTTCGTGTTTGTCGAGACCGACAGCCCCGAGCTGCTGCGCGACAACCTGAAAGGGCTGACGCACGCCCGCGGCATGGTGATGGTCAAGGGCATCGGCTACGGCCGCTCCAAGCAGCCCGACTCCTTCGGCACCAGCACCCTAGAGGAGCTGAAGCCGCACCTGACCCCGCCGCCGGCCGTAACCGGCATCGCTGAGGGCAACATCGTCGAAGTCATCGCCGGGCCGTTCAAGGGCGAGAAGGCGCGCGTCCAGCGCATCGACGAGGGCAAGGAAGAGGTTACTGTCGAGCTGTTCGAGGCAATGGTCCCTATCCCGATTACCGTCCGCGGCGACCACGTCCGCGTGCTCGAGAAGGAGCCGAACTGATGGGCGAGACCGTCGAAGCCCTAGTCGAAGCGGGCAAGGCCAACGCGGGACCACCGCTCGGGCCGGCACTCGGCCCGAGCGGCGTCAACGTCAAGGCCGTTATCGACGAGATTAACGCTAAAACAAAGGCAATGGCAGGCATGAAAGTGCCAGTCAAGGTCAAGGTTGCTGACGACAAGTCGTTCAGCATCTCGGTCGGCACGCCCCCCGCGGCATCGCTGGTCAAGCAGGTTCTCGGCCTCGCCAAGGGGTCGGGCGAAGCGGGAACCGTCGTCGCAGCCGACATGACCCTCGAGCAAGCAATGACCGTTGCCAAGCAGAAGGGGCCTGCCCTTACGGGTGGTGACCTGAAGGCGATGACCTCCGAAATCCTCGGCGTCGCCAAGTCGATGGGGCTGACCTGCGAGGGGCAGGACCCCAAGGCATTCCAGGCCAAGCTACGCGCCGGCGACTACGACGACAGGTTCTGAATGCGCGCCGTGCTGGCGCTGGGTGGTAACGCCCTCCAGCAGTCCGGCGACGACGGCAGTGTCGAAGGCGAGCTGCGGCGCGCGCATGCTTCGCTGGCTCCGCTGGCGGAATTGCTGGCGGGCCGCGACCGGCTGCTGCTGACGCACGGCAATGGCCCGCAGGTAGGGCACGCGCTGCTGCGCGCCGAAGCGGGGCGCCCTGAAACCCCCGAGCGTCCGCTCGACCACCTTGTTTCCGACACGCAGGGCGGGCTCGGTTACCTGCTCGAGCGCACGGTGCGCGAAATCATCGCTGGCGCGGGCGGCAGCCGCAGCGTCATGACCATGCTGGCGCAGGTTGAAGTCGCGCCCGAACTGGGCGAGCCGTGCAAGCCGGTCGGCCCATGGTATCCAGTGAAATGCCGCGCCGAGCTGGAAGCGCGCGGCTGGGCGCTGGCCAAAGGTGAGCGGGGGGTGCGCCGGCTGGTCGTTTCGCCCGCGCCGCTGCGGGTGCTCGAACTGGATATCATCCGCTCGCTGTTTGAGAACCGGATGCTCTGCATCACCGCCGGGGGCGGCGGGACACCGGTGGTCCGTGATGGCAACCGCTGGCGCGGCGTCGAGGGCGTAATTGACAAGGATTCGGTGGCGGGGATGCTGGCGCAGCAGCTGAACGCGACGCACCTGATTATCGCCACCGACGTCGAGCACGCCTGGGTCGGCCCTGACCGGCGGCCGCTGGGCGAAGTAGGCATCGGTGAGCTGCGCAGCCACTACGATGCGGGCGAATTTCCGGCCGGCTCGATGGGGCCCAAGGTGCGTGCCGCGCTCGACTTTATCGAGCGCGGCGGCGAAATGGTCATCATTACCGCGACCGGGGACGTGATGGCTGCGCTCGCGGGCGAAGCAGGAACGCGGGTCGTCGCCTAGAGGAACTGCAACTCTTCCCCGGCGACCAGTCGCGCGCAGTAAGCGCACGCCAGCTGGAGCGGCTCGCGGCTGCGCAGCAGCAGTCGGCTGGTGGCGCCGCGCTCGTTGTTGGAAATGCAGTTGGTGTTGGGGCAGCGCGCAACGCCCGCCACCTCTTCGGGAATTTCGACCGCCGTCTTCTCGGCAACCGAGTAGTTGCGAATGATATTGACATGAGCGCTGGGCGAGAGCAACGCGATGCGCTCGGTCTCGCTCTCAGTCAGTTCGCGGTCCTCAATCTTGATTATGTCCTTGCGCCCCTGCTTGGAGCTGGGGACGTTAATCAGCAGGCTGACCGTGTTACCGGTGCTCGCCACGTCGAGGATGTCGAGAATCTTAAGTCCGGCACCGGCGCGCAGGTGGTCAATCACGGTGCCGTTGCGAATCGGCTGTACCTTGAGCAGGTTGTCCGCCATCAGCCGCCCCCGAGCAGCATTTCCAGCAGCGCCATCCGCACCGGGACGCCGTTGAACGCCTGGCGGAAGTAGGCGGCGTGGTCGGTCTCGTCGACGTCGGTCGCAATCTCGCCGACGCGCGGCAGTGGGTGCAGCACCCGCAGCCCCGGTTTCGCGTCGCGCAGCGTCTCGGCCGAGATGGTATAGGCGCCGGCGACACGGACATAGTCCTCCGGGTCGGGGAAGCGCTCCTTCTGGATGCGGGTGACGTAGAGCAGGTCCAGCTCCGGCAGCACTCCGTCGAGCGCCGTGTGCGCGCTCCAGTCGTCAGGCAGCCCCGCGGTCACGCGGCGTGGCATCGCTAGGCTTTCAGGAGCGATGAAATGCATCGTAGCATCGTAACGCGCCAGCGCCGCCGCAAGCGAGTGGACCGTGCGGCCGTAGCGCAAGTCCCCCAGCAGGCCGACCGTCAGCCCCTCCAGTTTGCCCAGCTCCTCGCGTATCGTGAAGAGGTCGAGCAGAGTCTGCGTCGGGTGTTGACCGGCACCGTCACCGCCGTTGATGACTGGGACATCGGATATTTCGGCCGCCAGCCGCGCCGAGCCTTCCTGCGGGTGGCGCAGGACGATGGCGTCAGCGTAGCCGGCGACCATCCGCACCGCGTCAGCCAGCGTCTCGCCTTTCAGGTGCGAAGTCGTCCGGGAGTCGGCGAAGCCGATAACATTGCCGCCCAGCCGGTGCATCGCGGTCTCGAAGGAGAGCCGCGTGCGGGTCGACGGTTCGAAGAAGCAAGTGGCGAGGATTTTTCCGACGAACACGTCGCTGCGCTCTTCGCCGCGTGCTACCGGCAGCAGCTCGCGCGCGCGGTCGAGGATGAACGTGATTTCGTCATCGGTGAGGTCCTGTATGGTGACGACGTGGTCCACGGCGGGCGCAGGGAGGGGGGTCTTTTAGGGTTGACTCGGCGCGGCGAGATGGTTTCCGACACCGCCGGTAGCGCGCGCAACGGTTTATAGACTCACTGCAAAGGCGACGCGCATGCCACGAGAGGGACTCAGGCTGGCGCACAATCCACTGGTGCGCAGTGTCTGGATGCTACTGGGCCACGCCTGCGTCGCTATTGGCACCATCGGCGCGTATGTGCCAGGGCTGCCGACCGTCTCGTTCTACGTGCTGGCGGCGGCGTTCTATGCACGTGGCTCGGAGAAGTTCTACAACTGGCTGCTGTACCACCCGATCTTCGGCCGCTACGTCCGCGACTACCGCGCCGGGCTGGGAATGCCGTTCCGCTCGAAGGTCTACACGATTGCAATGATGTGGACCGCCGTGACTTACGCAGTCTACGCGTTGACGCGGCTGGGCGACCCGGGCTACGGGCAGGCGACGGTGCTGCTGGCGGGGGTCATCGGTGCCTGGTTCGTCGGCCTGCATATACCGACGCAGCACACTGACCGAGAAGCGAACATGCGCTGGCTGCTGCGCATCCTGAGCGCCGCTTGTGCGGCGCTCTACATCGTCGTGGCGTGGCTGGCGGCCGGGCCGCTGCAACTGCTGGCGCTGGTGGGGACCGCGATTGCGGCCGGGCTCGCGGCAAGGGCTTAAGTTGCTGGAGCATTCCCCCGACGTGGCTGCGCGCAAGGATACCAACATCGCCTACAAGATTTATGCGCCGGTTTACGACCGCGTTTTCGCGCCCAGTTTCGCCGAGGGGCATACACGGATGGTCGAGGCGCTCGACGCACAGCCGGGCGAGCGGGTGCTGGAAGTGGGGGTCGGCACCGGCATCTCGCTACGCCACTACGTGGCCGGCGTCAGAGTCGACGCGCTCGACTTCAGCGCGGCAATGCTGAAAAAGGCGCAGAAACGGCTCGACAAGGGCGAGGTAGCCGCGGAGGTGACGCTGCACCAGATGGACGCGCACAAGCTGGAATTCGACGACGGCACGTTCGACCATGCGGTAGTGGCGCACGCGATTGCCGTCGTGGCGGAGCCGGAAGTGGTGCTGCACGAGATGATGCGCGTCACCCAACCCGGCGGCAAGCTGGTGGTGGTCAACCATTACAAGGACGACCCTGGGAAGCTCTGGCGCGCGTGGAATCCGGTGCGGCGGAAGCTAGGGCTGGGGCAGCACTTCGACCTTCCGGAACTTTTGCAGGCGTGCGGGCTGGAAATCGTGAGCGACAATAGCGTCAATCGCATCAAGTCGCGACTGATTGTGACGCGGCTGCCCACCTAGAGGCCGTGGCGCGCAACGTGCAGGCCGTAGCTGCCGAGAATCTGCGGTGCAATCTGTAGCGACTCGGCGTTGATTTGCTCGATGGTATCATACGGCGTGTGGTATTCGGCCGAACCCGAACCGTAGCCGGTGGCGGTCGTAAAGCCCTCCATCGCGAAAGTGCGGTGGTCGGACGGTCCCGCCACGGCCGCGTAGCTAACCGGCGTCTGGTAGTCAGCTGCCAGCGCGGGGAACCGCTCGCGCCACAACTCCATGACTTTCTCGATTTCCGCTTTCAGGTCGGGGTTGTTGACCTCGAACGGGATGCTGTCGCCGCTCTCCCCGAGGTCGGCATGGGTCATGTCAAAGTTCAGGTAGAGCCGCAAGTCGCTCTGCAGGGCGGCCTCGTTCTGCAGGAAATAGCCGTACGAACCGAGCAGTCCCAGCTCCTCGGCGCCCCATGTCGCAAAGCGCACAGTGTATTCCAGTTCGCCCGCCTGCACGAACTGGCGCGCCATCTCGATTATTTCGGCGGTGCCGACGGTGTTGTCGACCGCGCCGTCGCCGACGTAATGCGTGTCCATGTGCGCACCGAGCATCACGATTTGCGACGACTTGCCAACGATGTCGCCGGTGACGACACGCGTTTCGCGCAGCTCGATTACGACATTTATATCCAGATCGACGAGCGCCGACACGTCGTCGTCCTCTTCGGCAGCGTCAATCCAGTCCTGTAATTGCTGGCCTGCCGTCTGGGAGAGCATCAGGTGCGGGATTAACTGGTCGGCATATTCTGGATACGCTTCGGGAAATGGAATCATGTGGCCGCGCGCGTCAGCCCCGTAGGACGCCTTGCCAATCGGCCAATCACGCCCTACATCGTAAATCAGTGAGACTGCCGCGCCATTGTCGAGCGCCTGTAGATAGAGCGCGCTGTAGCTGAGCGCACCGTCGTTGGCGACCAGAACCGCCCGGCCGGAGACTGGTCCGGCAGCGGAATAGTTGGCGTCGTCACCATTGCCGACGAAGATCGCCTCAATGTCAGAGTCGTCGAGCGAGCCCGAGAAGGCGAGCACGGTGAAATCCTCGAGGTGCGACAGCTGCTGCTCGTCGCGGTCGACCGTCACTCCCAGGATCTGCTCCTCACGGGCGATGGTCAGCTCCTGCGTCCCGACCGGCTCGTAGAGCGTCCACGGCACGGGGTGGACTGTGACGCGCGCCAGCCCCGCCGCGGTAAACTGACTGGCGACATATTCGGCGCCCAACAACTCCGCTTCGCCGCCGGCAAAACGCGGACCGTTGGCAGTCAACGCCTCGATATCCTCGTAGGCGCGCTGGTAGTCGAAGGCAATGAACTCCACCTCCGGCTCCCCGAACGGCCACCAGACCCAGGCGGCCGCGCCGCTGACGAGCAGCAGCAGCACCAGCGCCACCGCGATAATGCGGCCACGCGTCGTCTCGAGGCTGGAGGGAAATTGCACGGGGCGCCAGCGTGGCGCGCTAATAAGCGCAATCCGCTTATACGCAGCACATAAAGGGGTCGCATAGCGTGCAACGCAAGAACTTCGGCCGCAACCAGGTGCTTCAGCCATCGGCGGCCTACACCCCAGCCGACGAGCAGGAAGTCCTACAGATTCTCGACAGACACCGCGGCCAGCGCATCCGCGCCGTCGGCAGATTGCATAGCTGGAGCGAGACAGTTCTCGGCGACGGCGTGCTGCTGGACCTGCGACGATTGAACGACGTCCGGCTCCGGCCCGACGGCGACCAGCTCGTTGCCACGGTTGGGGCCGGATGCCAGATCAAACGCCTCCTCAAAGAGCTCGATCGCGATGGCGCCACCCTGCATTCGCTGGGCCTGATCACGGCCCAGACAATCGCCGGGGCGATCTCCACCGGCACTCACGGTTCGGGACGCAACAGCATGTCGCACTATGTGGTGGGGGTGCGGCTGGCGCGCTATGACGCTTCCAGCGGCCAGGCTACCATCGAGGAGCTGAGCGCCGGAGAACCCCTGCAGGCAGCTCGCTGCTCACTGGGATCGCTCGGGATCATCCTGACCGTGAAGATTCGCTGCCGCGCACAGTACCACGTGCAGGAGCACTTCACCGAGTCCCGTCGGCTGTCGGACGTCCTGGATGCCGAGGCGTCATTTCCGCTCCAGCAGTTCTACCTCGTCCCCTGGCGCTGGTCCTATTTCATCCAGCACCGGCGTGAGCATGACCAGCCTCGTTCCCGCCTCGCTAGGCTGTACCGGCTCTACTGGCTGGGGGTGATGGACTACGGCTTGATTCTGCAAATCCTTTTCCTGGAACGCGTGGTGCGAAGTCGGCGCTTGATTCGGCTTGCCTTTCGTCGCATCATCCCGGCCTTCCTGACTCGCAACTGGAGGGTCACGGACCGCTCCTCGTCCATGCTGGTGATGAGGCACGATGCCTTCCGCCACATCGAGATTGAGGTGTTCGTGCGCCGAGACAAACTGGTGGACGCGCTCAGGTTTGCCCAAGAAACCATCAAGGTCGCTGGCGGAAGGGAGTCAACGTTGTCCGCAGACAACCAGCAGCGAATCGAGGGGCTCGGCATGCAAGAGGCACTAGCCGAGCTTCACGACCAGTACTGCCACCACTTTCCCATCTGCGTGCGGCGGGTGCTTCCCGATGACACCCTGATCTCGATGGCCAGCTGTGCGGGGGAGGACTGGTACGCGCTGAGCTTCATCAGCTACGCGAGACCAGCACGGCGTGCTGGTTTTTCCCTGTTCGCGAGCTTCATGGCCCGAAGCATGTCACGACTGTTCCATGCTCGTCCGCACTGGGGAAAAGTCTGCCCACTGGAGGCCAACGAGCTGACATCCCTCTACCCCAAGTTCGATGCTTTTCGCACCGTCTGCAATACACTTGATCCGCAAGGCGTCTTTCAAAATGGCTGGACGGCAGCGCTGCTGGAAGCAGATGGTCCTGCGGGAGATATTCCTTGAAGGATGGCTCGAGTGAACGTGCGTAGGTGCCGTTCTGGAAACGAGTTATGATGTCGCGCCTGTTTTAAATATCGGTCGTCAGAGAAGCTCGGGGTGGTCACGCACCCATTCCAGCGTGTCGCGAACGGTCTGCCGGATGGGGCGCGGGCGCCATCCCAGCTCGCGGCGAGCCTTGCTCGTATCGTAATTGGTCGGCTTGCCCAGGTATTCACGCACGGTTTCCGGCGTCAGCCGCGGCTCGCGCCCAAACCAGCTGCGGAACTGCTCGAGCCGCGCCAGCGCGCGCACCTGCCAGAGCGCCGCTTGGCGGGTCGGCACCGCAATCGTGGGGTCGATGTCGCGTACCAGCGCGACCAGCTCGGCGGCCGGCAGGCATTCGGTACAGAGAATGTGGCGGCCGCGCGCCTGCCGCGTTTCGTAGGCGAGCACGTGCCCCTGCGCGACGTCGCGCGCGTCGACCAGCCCGTAGGTGATGGGCGGAATGCGGCGCAGCTCGCCGCGCAGCAGCATGCGATACGGCACGGTCGAAGGCGTGTGACGGTGGAAGTCGGGGCCGATGACTGCCGTCGGGTTGATGACCAGCAGGTCGAGCCCACTCTCCTCGGCGAAGGCCCAGGCGCGGTGCTCCGCTTCCGTTTTCGCGTAGGAGTAGGGATGGCGCGACGCGTCGTTCCAGTCCGCTTCGCTAAGCGGTGCGCCATCCGGTCCCGCCCGGCCGACGGCAGCGGTCGACGACGTGAAGACCACGCGCCCGACGCCCGCCACGTGCGCAGCGCGCAGCACGTTGATGCCGCCGGTTATCGACGGTTCAATGATTTCGCGCTGCGGGTCGCGCGCCCAGCTGCGGTAGACTGCAGCGACCTGGAACAGCCCGTCGCGCCCCTCCATCACCGGCGCGAGCGTCTCCGGACGCATCAGGTCCGCCTGCACGATTTCAACGCCCATGGCTTCGAGATGCGCTGTTTTGGCGGGGTCGCTGGCGTCGCGCACCGTCGCGCGCACGTCGTAGTCGCGCGCGACCAGCAGCTTCGCGACCGAATATCCGACGTGTCCGTTGGCGCCAGTGACGACTACGCGCTTCACGCGCTCTCCGGCGGCTGCATGAACTGCGCGCGGTAGAACTTGAGCTCGGCGATTGACTCTAGGATGTCACCCCGTGCGCGGTGCGCCTCGAGCTTGGAGGGAGCCTGTTTCATTGCCTTCGGGTACCAGCGCCACGCCAGTTCTTTGATACTCGAAACATCAACGACGCGATAGTGGCAGCGGTTCTCCAGT
>MPLZ02064014.1_pt1 | contig 29240 bp, 28 predicted proteins | sample 1617311 | NCBI WGS metagenome assembly MPLZ02 (sample SAMN05944806, study PRJNA350692) | marine metagenome | biome: marine; feature: ODZ; material: water; isolation source: 160 m water sample filtered on 0.2 um supor filter | place: Pacific Ocean | collected 2012-04-08 | depth 160m m | reverse complement strand
GAGAGATGAGCTACTGAACGGAGAGATCTTCTACAGTCTGAGGCAATTGTGTTAGTGGCGCGTGAAGCCATGTATTATGGCGCCGAGAGTTTCTATCTTCACCAATTCTCGAGCTTCAGCCGGAATCGGTACCGCGACGATGCGGTATGGCTCTTGCAGAACGCAGGTATTTCCATCCGACCGACAATCGACATAGCAAATTTCATCGTTGAACGCGTCAACCTCCAGATAACGTCGGTTGGCTCTTTACGAGCTGAAGGCCGTGAGTTCAACCACTCGGATCTCACGAATAGCCTACTGATCTCGAAGGCTGGCATCCTGGGATCAGTGTGGGGAAACGGCCGCCTCGGAAGGTATTCGATCATCGCCCGAATTCCCGTATGGTTGCTCCACAAACGGATTTGTTAAGCGGCGCGAGGCGGCCCGGATCGTCCGCCCTCTCGCCTGGACCGGGGACTTGAAGCCATGAATAACCCAATGAATCTCGAAGCTCGCAACATCATCGTCACCGGTGCCGGCCAGGGCATCGGCGAGGCCGTCTCGCGCCTGGTCGTCGAGCTCGGCGGCCGCGCCATCCTGGTCGATTTGCAGGGCGACAAGGTCAAGGCATTGGCCGAGGAATTGGGCAGCGACCGGGCCCAGGCACATGTCGGCTCGGTGACGGATCCCGGCTTCGTCCAGGACATGGTGGCCCAGGCGGTCGATCAGAACGGCGTCATCCATGGTCTTGTCAACAATGCCGGCATCGTGCGGGCGGCGATGATCAACAAGATGCCGCTGGAATCCTGGCAGCAGGTCATCGACGTCAATCTCTCGGGCGTTTTCTACTGCTTGCAGGCGGTCGGCCGGCACATGTGCGAGCGCGCCGAGGCCGGCGACACGAGCCCCGCTTCTATCGTCAACATTTCCTCCGACGCCGGGCGTCGCGGCACCATCGGCCAGATCAACTACGGTGCCGCCAAGTCCGGCGTCATGGGCATCACCATGAGCGCGGCCCGAGAATGGGCGGCCAAGGGCGTGCGGGTGAATTCCGTCTGCTTCGGCGTGGTGGAGACGGAAATGACCGAAACCATTCGCTCGGGTAAATTCCGCGACAGAGTCCTGGCGCAAGTTCCCATGGGCCGCTTTTCCGAAGCCGACGAGGTCTCGCCGCCGGTCTGTTTCCTGCTCTCCGATGCCGCCAGCTACATCACCGGACAGCATTTGTCGGTCAACGGCGGCTACACCATCGGTGTCTGATGGGCAAAGGCCTCGCGACCGTCCGACGACCGTCCGCGTCCCCTTAATTAAGGATTGTTAAGGCGAGCCGGGGGGATTCGGTGCCACAATTACCCGGTGCCCGGATTTGTCCTGCGGGCTACCATTTTTTTGCTCCAACCGGGTGCCAAGGTGGCCAGGGAGGCGGACATGTTCGAAGGCTTTGAGCGTGATCGACGCGAGGTCAACGGCGTCGAGATCAATTTCGTCCAACGGGGCAGCGGTCCGCCGTTGCTGCTGCTGCACGGCTATCCGCAGTCGCACGTGCTGTGGCACAAGGTGGCGCCCCGGCTGGCCGAGCACTATCGCGTGGTGGCGCCCGACATGCGCGGCTACGGCGATAGCGGCAAGCCGGCGGCTGCGCCCGGCGACCATACCGTCTACTGCAAACGCACAATGGCCCAGGACATGGTGGCGTTGTTGGATGATCTCGGCATCGAGAGCTGCCACATCGTAGGCCATGACCGGGGTGTGCGGGTGGGTCACCGCCTGGCGCTCGACCATCCCGATCGCGTCCTGAGCCTGACCTCGCTCGATGTCGTGCCCACCCAGGCGGTGTTCGACGGCATGGACGACCAGCTTGCCCTGGCCTTCTTCCACTGGGTGCTGATGCGCCAGCCGCACCCGGTGGCCGAGACGCTGATCGGCAACAGCGTGGATTTCTATTTCGATTTCATCATGGAGCGCTGGTGCGCCACGGCGGGCGCCATCACCGCGGAAGCCATGGCGGAATACCGCCGCTGTTTCTGCAATCAGGAAGCCGTCAACGCCAGCGTCGCCGAATACCGCGCCACCGAGTTGGACCTGCAACACGACGAAGCCGACTGCGGGCGCAAGCTGGAGTGCCCGGTGCTGGTGCTGTGGGGCGGCAACACGGCCAAGCGCCCGGGCTGGCAGACCGGCCGGAACATGCAGCTGCTCGAGACCTGGCGCCAGCGCGCCGTCGAGGTGCGCGGCAAGGCGCTCGACTGCGCCCACTTCGTGCCCGAGGAAAAGCCCGACGAGGTGGTCGCCGAGCTGCGGGCTTTCCTGAACGACATCGGCGGCTAGAGCGCGTCAGAATTGATCCAGGCCACACGCCCCACTCGCCAGCACCAACCAACATGCAGCCGTGGCGCCTCCCCGAGGGGGTCAGGCCGGCGACAGCACGTGAATAATCCGGCTGGCGATCAGGTCCTTGGTCTTGGCGCCGTAGGCGGCCATGTGAGGGGACGCGGCGTGGGCCTTGAGGGCATCCAGGCTCGCCCATTTTTCGATCACCACGAAGGTGTCTTCGCCCATCTCGGTCTGGAAGGCGCCGACGCCTGGGGTGTCGCTGGCGGCGCCGTATTCGATGCAGCCCTCCTCGGCGTGCACGGCCGGCACGTTGGCCTTGAAGGCGGCCAGGATGTCAGCGCGCTGGCCGGGCTTGGCGGTGATGATGGCGAGGACGTGGACCGGTTGCATGGGGCTTTTCCTTCCTGGGAATCGAAAATGCGGGCTAGCCTTCGCCGTTTTCCTTGCGCCACACCGCCTCGATGATCGGCACCGGCTCCTTGATGCCCTTCATTTCACGCTCGCCCACGGAGCGGAACTTGACGGCCCGGCCCTGGGACATATCGCGCACCACGTTGGTCACCAGGATCTGGTCGGTTTCGGCGGCATCGCAGAGCCGGGCCGAGAGCTGCACCGTGGTGCCGAAGATGTCGCCGTCTTCTTGAATCGGTTGGCCGGCGTTGATGCCGATGCGCAGATGCGGCGCCAGGCCGGGGTTGGCGATGTTGTGCTTTTCGGCTTCGCGCAGCATGGCGGCGGCGCTTTCGACGGCCATGCCGGGCTGTGGGTATGAGGCCAGGATGCCGTCGCCGGTGTGCTTGACCTCGCGGCCGCCCCTGTTCTTGATGGCGCTGCGCACGATGGCGTTGTGCACGTTGAGCAGGCGCTGGCTGGCCTCGTCGCCGTGCTCCTGGGTGTAGCTGGTGGAGCCCACGATGTCGGTAAAGAGGACGGCAATCATGCCGTCGCCCTTGCGCCGGGTGCCCGGTTTGGCCCAGCTCTCGAGGGCGTGGACGAGGAAGATGCCGATTTCGGAATCGTCTCCGCCGTCCCAATCGTCGTCGTAATCGTCGCTGGCGGGGCTGACGGGGGCGGCAGCGGGGGCGGGGGGCGCGCCGTCGCCGGCTTCGGAAATCGAGGCCTCGAGCGCCGCCTCCATGGCTTCTTTTTCGGCCCGGCGATCGAGGTCGCCGAGAAAGGAGGCCATGGCGTCGTTGCCGGCGCCGAACATGTCGGCGTAGCCGGGCTCGAGCAGGTATTCCTCGTAGCGCTGGGCGAATTTTTGGCCCCATTCGCCGGAGCGGCCCAGCGCCAGCACGCAGGGCTCGATCAATATCGCCAGGTAGCGCAGATTGATGCCGCGGGCGCGCGACAGCGCCTCGCCGCCACCGGCGAAGTAGAGCAGGCAGCCGAAGGTGGTCAGGGCATCGAGCTTGAGCCCGCTGGATTGCTGGTGGGCGTTCAGATAGGTGATGCAAAGCTCGAAGAACTTCAGCATGTCGGCCCGCGCCTCGGCCATGCGCCGGGCCGCCTCGTTGTCCTCCTCCTCGCTTTCCTTGCCCTTTTCCTTCTCCTCCTTGCCGGCCTCGGAGGCGGCCTCGGCGGCCTGGGCCAGGGTCGGCGCCTTGTCCGGCGCCGCGGCGGCTTCCTCGGCTTCCCGGGCCTTTTGCTGGCGCCCCTCGTGCTTGGACTTGAACTCCTTTTTCAGGCGCGAGGTTTCCTCATCCTCCTGGTAGGCCGGCTCGGCGGCGAAGGCGGCGGCGAAGTCGGCCCGCGAGATGGTGGCCGGCCCAAAGAGCAGCATGAAGATGACGAAGGAGATGAGGAAGACCTTGGGAGCCAGGGCCTGGCCGCCCAGAATGCCGGCCAACGAGGGCGCTCCGCCGGCCGCCTCGATGACGAACCACATGCCCCAGGCCAGCACGCCGCAGAGCACTATCAGCATGACGAATTTGTAGACCAGGGTCAGCGGCGTCGCCGTACCGGCGGGGGCCGCTGGCCGGGCCGGGATGGCGCGCGGCATGTCGTCGTCGGCCGCCGCCCGGGGCTGGCGCTTATCCTTGCCGGCGCTGGCGGGGCGGCGGCGCACGGGCATGCCGTTCAATGGCGGCACGCCGTCCTTCTTGGCGTCGCCGTAGGTCAGACTTTCCTGGGATTGCCCGGTATTGCTGTCGAGTGAATCGCGCACCACGCCGACAGCTTCGACGTTGGCGTCGGCCATCAGCGCCTTGGCCTGCTCGATGGCGGCACCGCGCTTGCCCGATTCCAGGCGCGCGTTCAAGGACCAGGTGCCCTTCTTGAGCGAATAGATCTCGAAATTGACTTCGGCCAAGGACTTCTCCCCACCGGCCCGGCGGCCCGGCGCCACGCCAATGCGGCACCCCAGACAGGAGTTTACGTCAGGCCGGCTTTTTGTAAACCCTCACCGGGCGGGCGCATCCGCGGAGTCTTGTTTAGACCCTCACCGGGCGGGCGCATCCGCGCCCTTGGCCTCCGCCCCCATGCGGGGGGCGGCTTAGCGGCGCTAGCAAAGCGTGGTTTTTGCTGCTTGGTCTTTGTATTGCAACGGGAGCGACCGCGACCCGCCGCTACTGCGGCGCGCCCGCGGAGGCTGCGGAGCGAAGCGGAGCCGCCGTGAGCGACAAAACGCCAACGGGAGCAACGCGACCCGCCGCCGTGAGCGAGTTTTTGTCGCCCCTCACCGGGCGGGCGCATCCGCGCCCTTGGCCTCCGCCCCCGTTCCGGGGGCGGCTTAGCGACGCCGTCACAGTGTGTTTTTTTGCTGCTTGGTCTTGGTGCAACGGGAGCGACCGCGACCCGCCGCTACTGCGGCGCCCCCGCGGAGGCTGCGGAGCGCAGCGGAGCCGCCGTGAGCGACAAAAACTAACCCGGATCTTGATCCGGTCTAGCTCTTCGCTCATGGGCCATGTTGCGCATGGCTTTTTGCAGCTTTTCGAAAGCCCGGACCTCGATCTGGCGCACCCGTTCGCGGCTGATGGCGTAGACCTTGCTCAACTGGTCCAGCGTGCTCGGCTCCTCGCTGAGGCGGCGTTCGCCCAGGATGTGGCGTTCGCGCTCGTTGAGGTCGGCCAGCGCCGCTTCCAGCATCTCGCGGCGCTCGGCCAACTCCTCGGACTCGCCATAGGTGGTCTCCTGGTCGGGCGCTTCGTCGACCAGCCAGTCCTGCCACTCGCCGTCGCCGTCGATGCGCAAGGGCGCGTTCAGCGAGTGGTCGGGCGCCGCCAGGCGGCGGTTCATCTGCACCACGTCCTTTTCCGGGACATTGAGCTGGGTGGCGATGTGCTCTACCTGATGAGGCTTGAGGTCGCCGTCGTCGATGGCCTTGATCTTGCCCTTGATCTTGCGCAGGTTGAAAAAAAGCTTCTTTTGGGCCGTCGTGGTGCCGATCTTGACCAGCGACCACGAATGCAGGATGTATTCCTGGATCGAGGCCCGGATCCACCACATGGCGTAGGTCGCCAGGCGGAAACCGCGTTCGGGGTCGAAGCGCTTGACCGCCTGCATCATGCCGACGTTGCCCTCGGAGATGAGCTCGCCCAGCGGCAGGCCATAGCCGCGATAGCCCATGGCGATCTTGGCCACCAGCCTGAGGTGGCTGGTGACGAGCTGGTGCGCGGCATCGGCGTCGGCATGCTCCTGCCAGCGGCGCGCCAGCATGTATTCCTGCTCGACCTCGAGCATGGGGAACTTGCGAATCTCCTGCAGATAGCGCGAGAGTGACCCTTCGGGCGTGATTACCGGAATGACTTCTCGCGCCATGGCTTGATCCCGCGTTCCCGGGGTCCCTAGTCGTTTCGCCGCTGTGGGTAAAAAACCCCCCGCGGCCCGAATCTACAAAATTCGGACCAATAAAGCATTAAGGGACTGGCGGGCACGGTTTCAAGGATGGAGACAGAAAATTCGGCAGCCGCTCACGCGGCTTTTTGTGTGGACCCTCACCGGGCGGGCGCATCCGCGGAGTCTTGTTTAGACCCTCACCGGGCGGGCGCATCCGCGCCCTTGGCCTCCGCCCCCATCCCGGGGGCGGCTTGGAGCTGCCGCCACTTGTGGCTTTTTCTACTTGGTCTTGGTGCAACGGGAGCGACCGCGACCCGCCGCTACTGCGGCGCGCCCGCGCAGGCTGCGGAGCGAAGCGGAGCCGCCGTGAGCGATAAGACTCCCGCCGCCGTGAGCGGCAAAAAAGCTAAAACGGATCTCAATTCATGAGATCCGTTTTAGCGCCGTCAACAGCGCGGCGAAGTCGGCCGGCGGCGGGCGCTCGAAGCTTAAAGTGCGATCCTCGGCCGGATGCTTGAAACCCAACGTGCGGGCGTGCAGGGCCTGGCGCCGGAAACCGGCCAGGGCGGCCCGGGTGCCGGCGTCGAGATCCTTGGCGGCGGCCCGGCGGCCGCGGCCGTAGAGCGGATCGCCGACCAGCGGGTGGCCGCGGTGCGCCAGGTGGACGCGGATCTGGTGGGTGCGGCCACTGGCCAGGCGGCACTCGATCAGGCTGGCCGGCCCCAGGCGCTCGAGCACGCGATAGCGGGTGAGGGCCGCTTTGCCGCCGGCGACCACTGCCATTTTCTTGCGGTTCCGCGGGCTGCGGCCGATGTTGCCGCTGATCTCGCCGGCCAGCGGCGCCGGGTTGCCCCAGACCACCGCTTCATAAAGACGCTCGATGCTGCGGGAGGCGAACTGAGCCGCCAGGCTTTGGTGGGCGGCGTCGTTCTTGGCCGCCACGATCAGGCCGGACGTGTCCTTGTCGAGGCGGTGCACGATGCCCGGCCGGCGCACCCCGCCGATACCGGAAAGACTGGCGCCGCAATGGCCCAGCAGCGCATTCACCAGCGTGCGGTCGGGGTTGCCCGGGGCCGGGTGGACGACCAGCCCGGCCGGCTTGTCGATGACGATCAGGTGGCTGTCCTCGTAGACCACGTCGAGCGCCATGTCGGCCGCCAGCGGCACCGCCTCGACGGCCGGCGGCACCGCCACGACCAGCACCTGGCCCGGTTTGACCCCGGCCGAGGGGTCCGATATCGTCGCGCCTTCGCTGCGCACCTGGCCCGCGATGATCAGCCCCTTGAGGCGCGTGCGCGAGAGCGTCGGCAGGGCCTGGGCCAGCACCTTGTCGAGGCGGGCGCGGCCACCGGCTGAGCCGGTTTTTCCTACCGTTACCGTGTGTTCAACCGTATCGGTCATCGCCCTTCGCCAGCGGAGATAAAGGGTTTTGAAACAAGACTACCGTGCGCTCAAGCTTCTGGTCATCGTCATGGCGGTGATGATCGTCGTCGGTTTCGCCGTGGTGATCTATACCATCATCCAGCGCGCCAGGGCTTCGTTGGCCGAAGAAAAGCCGGTCGCTGCCGACACCCAGGGCTTCGGCGAGGTCACGTTCCGAACGCCGCCGGGCAGCCGGATCGCCGATACGGAAATGCACGAACACCGCCTGTCCTTGCACGTCGAGCATGCCGACAAAACGCAAAGCATCCACATCTTCGACCTGAGGACCGGCCAGGAAATCGGCATCATCCGCACCGAGCAACGCTAGTGGCAAGTGCGGTTAGCAAACTGAGCATTACGAAATCGCAACTGCGCGCCATCGAATCAGCGGCCGAGGCGGCCTATCCGGAAGAATCCTGCGGCCTGCTGGTGGGGGAAGGCGCGGACTTGTTGCGCCTGACGGCGCTGCACCCCAGCCCCAACCTGGCCGAGGATCGCCGCCGCCGCTTCGAGGTCGACCCGGCGCTGCTGTTGCGGCTGCACAAATCCTTGCGCGCGAGCGAGCAGCGCCTGATCGGCCTTTACCATTCCCACCCCGAGGGCCCGGCCGAGCCTTCGGCCCACGATCTCTCGCGGGCCTGGCAGCCCGAACTGGCCTGGTTGCTAACGGCGGTATCCGGCCCTCGCGCCGCTGGCGCCACGGGCGCTTTTTTGTTCTCGGCCGAGCCCGAGCCCCACTTCGAGGCGCTGGAACTGGCGGTCGTCGACGATGAAACTTCCGGCGAAGCGTGATAGGAAGGGCGGCTTTCGCCACGGGAACAGACGACCGGGACCAACGAATGAACCATCCGGCCAACTTCGGCAGCGACAACGTGAGCGGCGTCTCGCCCGAGATCATGGCGGCCCTGGAGGCCGCCAACCAGGGCAGCGCCGGGGCCTATGGCGCCGATGCCTGGACAGGCCGTCTGGCGGCCCGCTTCGCCGAGGTCTTCGAGACCGAGGTAGCGGTCTTCCCGGTGGCCACCGGCTCTGCTGCCAACGTGCTGGGCCTGAGCATGCTGACGCCGCGCTTTGGTGCCATCTATTGCCACGCCGAGGCCCACATCCAAGAAGACGAGTGCGGCGCCCCGGAATTCTTCACCGGCGCCAAGCTGATGCCGCTCAATGGCCCTCACGCCAAGCTCGAGCCCGAGGTCCTGGCCGCCGCGTTGGCGCTGACCGGCAGCCGGCCGCCGCACCAGGTCGAGCCGGCGGCCCTGAGCATCAGCCAGGCCAGCGAGCTCGGCGCCTGCTACCGGCCGGCCGAGATCGCGGCCCTGGCCGAAGTGACCCGGGGCTACGGCATGGCGCTGCACATGGACGGCGCGCGGCTGGCCAACGCGCTGGCCTTTCTCGATTGCAGCCCGGCGGATGCGACCTGGCGGGCCGGCGTCGACGTGCTCAGCTTCGGCGCCACCAAGAACGGCGCCATGGCGGCCGAGGCGGTGGTCTTCTTCAGGCCCGAACTGGCCGAGACCTTTCCCTACCGGCGCAAGCAGGGCGGGCACCTGTTTTCCAAGATGCGCTTCCTCTCGGCCCAGCTCGAGGCCTATCTCAGCGACGATCTCTGGCTCAGGAACGCCCGCCAGGCCAATGCCGCGGCCCAGCAACTCAGTGCCGGCCTGCTGCAGCTGCCGGGCGCCGAGCTCGGCCACCCCGTCGAGGCCAACGAGATCTTCATGGCGCTGCCGGAAGCCGTCGTCGCCGGCCTCGAGGCCGAGGGCCAGAGCTTCCACCGCTGGCCCGGCGGCAGCGCCGCCAAGCCGCTGATCCGCCTGGTCACCGCCTTCAACACAACGGACGCCGCGGTGTCCGACTTCATCGCCGCGGCCGGCCGCCAGGCCGCCGCATAGCACCACAATAATAACCCCGAGGGTTTCATGAGCAGCATTCTCTTTTCGCCTCTCAAGATGCGTGGCCTCGAGCTCGCCAACCGCATCGCCATCGCGCCCATGTGCCAGTACAGCGCCAACGACGGCGTCATCAACGACTGGCACCTGATGCATTACGGCCAGTTGAGCGTCTCCGGCACCGGCGCCATGTTCGTCGAGGCCACGTCGGTCTCGCCCGAGGGCCGCATCTCGCCGGGTTGCATCGGGCTCTGGTCCGATGACACGGCCCAGGCGCTGGGCCGCCTGGTCAAGTTCCGCCAAAGCTACGGCAACGTGCCCTTTGGCGTGCAACTGGCCCACGCCGGGCGCAAGGCCTCGACCGGCCAGCCCTGGAACGAACACCGCGTGCTGGGCCCCGAGCACGGCGGCTGGAGCGTGGTCGGCCCCTCGGCCATTGCCTTCTCCAACGCCTCTCCGACGCCCGAGGAGCTCGACGAGGCGGGCCTCGGGCGCATCAAGAGCTGCTTCGTCGAGGCCACCGGGCGGGCTGACCAGATCGGCGTCGAGATCCTCGAGATCCACGCCGCCCACGGTTATTTGTTACAGCAGTTCCTTTCGCCCTTGTCCAACCAGCGCGGCGACCAATACGGCGGCAGCACGGAAAACCGCATGCGCTACCCGCTCGAGATCTTCGCCGCGGTGCGCCAGGTCTGGCCCGACGAAAAACCCCTGGGCGTGCGCATCTCGGCCGTCGACTGGGTCGAAGGCGGCTGGACCTTGGACGAATCGATTGCGCTGGCCAAGGCTCTCGAGGCGGCGGGCTGCGACTTCATCGACGTCTCGTCCGCCGGCGCCACCCCCGACGCCGTGATCGCGGGCGGCCCCGGCTACCAGGTCCCCTTCGCCGCCGCCATCAAGGCCGAGGTGAGCGACATGGCGGTGATGGCGGTGGGTCAGATCACCAGTGGCCGACAGGCCGAAACCATCGTGCGCTCGGGCCAGGCCGACATGGTGGCCCTGGGGCGCGGGTTCCTCTTTGACCCCCACTGGACCTGGCGCGCCGCCGAGGAACTCGGCGCCCAGGCCCCCTACCCGCCGCAATACGCCCGCAGCCACCCCTCGCTGCAAGGCCTGCCGATCCCGCCCGGCGCGCCGCCGGCGGAGGCGAGCTAGAACTAGAGAGCCGCGAGCGGCTGACCAAGTGCACGGAGGCACTCGCCGTTAGGCAGACCGGAAGGATGGCTTCCGGTCGCTTGATAGCGTCTGGAGCCGCCGCCGCGTCAAGCAGCCACTCACTCTGTTCGCTGGGCCACTTGACCCGGTCGTCTGCTGTGCTCGTTCGGTAAAGTCGCGAAATGTGATGGCGATAAATTAATCGGGGTCAGACCCGCAGTAATCGGAACTCCCGGATGAGCCTTTTGTGATTTGGCACTAAGCCGCCCCCGGGACGGGGACGGAGGCCAAGGGCGCGGATGCGCCTGCCCGGTGAGGGGCTAACAAAAAGCCGCCTGAGGCGGCGCCCGCCCGGTGAGGGACTAGCAAATTCCTTGATCGCGGGCGGGCGAAGGGTTATGACTTTCGCCCGTTCCGCACGGCCCTGCGTCCCCTTCGTCTAGTGGCCTAGGACATCGGCCTCTCACGCCGAAAACAGGGGTTCGACTCCCCTAGGGGACGCCAAGGTTTCTGCGGGTCGCGGAATTCTGAACAGAACTTTCTGGCGCATGCCATGGGGTCAAGGGCTACCCCTCGCTCCTCTCCACCCGCCAGCTCCGGTATCGCGAAATCCGGGGATATGTGGATAAGTCGCAAGCGCGACTTCACCACATACCCCCGGCTCAACATCAGCAGCAAATTCCCTCATAATTGGAGGGTAGACACCCATGAGCGCGACGTCTTCACTGGGGTCGAGACCCAGGGCGGCAATCTCGTCAGGCAGGCCCGAACAGGCCGTACCAAGGTGGATATCGCCGATGGCGAGAATTGCGGCGCCTTCATTCATGCCGTTCCGGCCCAGCCCGATCAGCGAGATGCGGGCTAACCATAACGCAAGCTCTGGCTAAACCCTACCCTCCAAGCCGGAACCCGCCGACCCCCGGCAGGGACACAAGCATAAGAAAACAGTTATGCCAAAAAATACGCCCCGCCTGGTTATTGGGAGCGGGTGGCTCGGCGATTGTTGTCAAGCTTGACAGGCCTCACAGGCGCCTAACGTTGTGGGTCTTGCTGCGCCGGCTGCGGCTGCCGGCGCGGCCGCCGGTGGAGCGCGGCCGGTCCTTCTTCAGGCGGCCCTGCGAGCCCAGGCCAAGCTCGCTCTCGCGCAGGCGCTTGATTTCGTCGCGCAGGCGCGCCGCCTCTTCGAATTCGAGCTCGGCGGCGGCCGCCAGCATGCGCTCGTCGAGCTCGGCCAAATAGGCCTCGAGATTATGGCCGATCAGGTGGCGGGTCTCATGGTCGCCGGTATCCACGGTGACGTAGTCGGCCTCGGAGATGCTTTGCAGCACGTCGGAGATGGATGTCCGTATCGATTCCGGGGTGATGCCGTGGGCCGCGTTGTAGGCCTGCTGGCGCTCACGCCGCCGGTTGGTCTCGTCCAGCGCGCCCTCCAGGCTGGCCGTCATCTTGTCGGCATAGAGCACCACCCGGCCGTCCAAATTGCGGGCCGCCCGGCCGATGGTCTGGATCAGCGAGGTGCGCGAGCGCAGGAAGCCTTCCTTGTCGGCGTCGAGAATGGCCACCAGGGCGCATTCCGGGATGTCCAGGCCCTCGCGCAAGAGGTTGATGCCGATCAGCACGTCGAAGGCGCCGAGCCTGAGATCGCGGATGATCTCGATGCGCTCGAGCGTGTCGATGTCGGAGTGCAAATAGCGCACCCGAATGCCGGCCTCGTGCAGGTATTCCGTGAGGTCCTCGGCCATGCGCTTGGTCAGCGTGGTGACCAGCACGCGCTCGCCCCTCTCGGCCGCATCGCGGCATTCGGCCAGCAGGTCGTCGACCTGGCTTTCCACCGGGCGCACGATGCAGACCGGGTCCATCAGGCCGGTGGGCCGGATCACCTGGTCGATGATGACGCCGGCGGTGCGTTCCAACTCCCAGGGCCCGGGCGTGGCCGAAACGAACACGGTCTGGGGCCGCATGGCCTCCCATTCCTCGAACTTGAGCGGCCGGTTGTCGACGCAACTGGGCAGCCGGAAGCCGAATTCGGAAAGCGTCGTCTTGCGCTTGAAATCGCCGCGGAACATGCCGCCCAATTGGGGCACGGTGACGTGGCTCTCGTCGACCACGATGAGGGCCGAACGCGGCAGGTACTCCATCAGCGTCGGCGGCGGCTCGCCGGGCCGGCGGCCGGTGAGAAAGCGCGAATAGTTCTCGATGCCGGCGCAGCTGCCGGTGGTGATCATCATCTCCAGATCGAAGGTGGTGCGCTGCTCCAGGCGCTCGGCCTCCAGCAGTTTGCCCTGGGCCTGGAATTCCTCGAGGCGCTGGGCCAGCTCCGCCTTGATGCCCTTGGCCGCCTGTTGCAGCGTCGGCTTGGGCGTGACGTAGTGCGAGTTGGCGTAGACCTTGACGAAATCGAGGCGGTCGGTCTTCTCGCCGGTCAGGGGGTCGAACTCGGTGATCTGCTCGATCTCGTCGCCGAACAGGCTAAGCTGCCAGGCCCGGTCCTCCAAATGCGCCGGGAAGATCTCCACCGAATCGCCGCGCACGCGAAAAGTGCCGCGGACGAAATTGGCATCGTTGCGGCGGTAGTGGATCTCGACCAGGCCACGCAGCAGCGCTGCACGCTCGATGCGCTCGCCGACCTTCAGGGGAATGGTCATTTCCTGGTAGGTCTCGACGTCGCCGATGCCGTAGATGCAGGAGACGCTGGCCACGATGATGACGTCGTCGCGCTCCAACAGCGAGCGCGTGGCGGCATGGCGCATGCGGTCGATCTGCTCGTTTATCGCGGCGTCCTTTTCGATATATGTGTCGGTGCGCGGGACGTAGGCCTCGGGCTGGTAGTAGTCGTAGTAGGAGACGAAGTACTCCACCGCGTTATTGGGGAAGAACTCCTTCATCTCGCCGTAAAGCTGGGCCGCCAGGGTCTTGTTGGGGGCCAGCACCAGGGCCGGCCGGTCCACCCGGGCGATGACGTTGGCCATGGTGAAGGTCTTGCCCGAGCCGGTGACGCCGAGCAGCACCTGGTCGCGCTCGCCCGCCTCGAGGCCGCCGATCAGGGCCTCGATGGCCTCGGGCTGATCGCCGGACGGCGTGTAGTCCGAGACCAGTTCGAGCGGCCGGCCGCCCTCCAGTTTTTCGGGGCGGCGCGGTGCCATGACGGTTTCGCTGACCTGGCTAGCCGGCATCTCTCACCGGGTCATGGCCTGCGCGTCGCTGTCGGACCGACAGGGAAGGAAATCCGTGCCGCGCGATGGGGGGCATCGGGCAAGGGGTTTGACGCACCCTGTCGGTGCGACAGTGCCGCCCAAAGGGTCGCGCGCGGACTTCGGCCTGGTATCGCGGCGCCTGGACGCGACGCAGGCCGTGACCCGGTGAGAGATGCGGGCTAATGCTCATGGTCCCTATATAGGGCGGGAAGGGCCCCCGGTATAGGGGGCCGGCTATGGGCAGTGGCTATTCGATGACCAGGCGGTCGAACATGCCCTGGGTGAGGAAGACCGGGTTGCCCGAGCTCAGCCAGTAGGTGCCCTCGCGTACCGGCACGAAGGAGACGAAGGCCGAGTGCCCGGACGGCACCACGATGTATTCGACGGTGATGGCGGTCCAGGGCTGGGGCGGCTGCGGGGCGGCTGCCTTTTCCTCCCTGGCCTCTTCGCCCTTCTCGCCGTCTTCCTTTTTTTCTTCATCCTTGGCCACGGGCCCGAGGTCGCTGGCCCGGCTCGGCGTGCGCTCGAAGGTCAGGTCGTCGTCATCGTCGAAGGCACCCTGGCTGGGCAACTTTATGACCGGCGCGGCTTTCGCCACCTGGGTGCCGCCGGCCTCGGCCTGGTCTTCGTCGGTCTTGAGCGCTAGGGCGTCGTCGTCCTTGGCGTCCGCCTCGTCCTGGTCTTCGTCGTCGTCGGTCTTGAGCGCTAGGGCGTCGTCGTCCTTGGCGTCGGCCTCGGCCTGGTCTTCTTCGTCGCCGGTCTTGAGCGCTAGGGCGTCGTCGTCCTTGGCGCCTTCGTCGGACTCCACTTCGTCGTCGTCGATCTTGAGCGCCAGGGCATCGTCGTCCTTGGCGTCCGCCTCGGTTTCGTCTTCGTCGATCTTGAGTACCAGGGCGTCATCGTCCTTGACGCCTTCTTCGGACTCCACTTCGTCGTCGTCGACCTTCAGCGCCTCGTCGTCGTCCTTTAGCGCCACGTCGTCGCCGCCCTCGCCTTCGTCGGCTTCGTCCCCGTCTTCGTCGTCGATTTTCAAGGTGTCTTGGCCGTTGTCTTCACCTTGGCCCTCGTCGTCGACCTTCAGGGTGTCTTCGTCTTCCTCTTTGATCTCCAAGGCCAAGGTATCGTCGTCCTTTGCTTCGTCGTCCTTGTCGGCGGCTTCGTCTTCCTTCAGGTCGTCGTCGTCGATCTTCAGCGCAGCGCCGTCATCCTTGGATTTTGCCGCCCCTGTGGCCTCGGCATCGTCCTCCTTCAGATCGTCGTCGTCGATCTCCAGCGACAAGGCGTCGCTGTCCTTGGCATCGCCGTCCTTGGCCTTGCCGGGCTTCGCCTTGCCGCCCTTCTTGGCCTTCCCGCCCTTTTTGCCCTTGCCGTCCTTCCCCTCCGCCTCGTCTTCCTCCTCGGGCCCGACCTCGGGCAGTCTCTCGGGGGCCGGCTTCCAGGCCCGGTTGGGGTCTTTGAGGCCGCCGATCGAGGCCGTCTCGACGATCTCCACGTCGCGCACGGCGATCGAGCGGAAGAAGGCCCGGGCCTCGAACATGTGCGCTTCCTCGCCGGTGTTGCGCAGCTCCAGCCGGTAGGGCACGCCCTTTTTGAAGCTTGGCTCGCCGTGCGCGAAGATGAACTCGGTAACGATGATGCGGGCCGGCTTGGCGCGGCTCCAGTCGACGCCCTGATGGGCCGCCGCGGTGGCGTGCGCGGGCATCTCCTCCAGCGGCAACTGGCCGACGCAGCCGGCCCCGGCTCCCAGCAGCACCAGGCCGCAGGCCGGGCGCAGCAAGGCGCGCCCAGGAACGCCGCCGAAAAGAAAGTCAGGCCAAAGCCCCATGCCCTCGTGGTCTCCGCTCGTCAGGCCGTCCGATCCCCGGCCACGGCACCTAACCATACATTTTCCAACGATTTTTTCCAGCAGCAAGCGGCACCGGCAAAACCGCCGTGACCCGGCGGGAAAAGCGGGCTAGGTTGGCCTCCCGCGTCCGCTCAAGCCACCACCGGGGGCCCCTCATGTCCATCACCGCCGCCGCGCTCGACCGCATCCAGCCGTCACCCACCCTGGCCGTCACGGCCAAGGCCCAGGAGCTGCGCGCCCAGGGCCGCGACGTCATCAGCCTGGGTGCCGGCGAGCCCGACTTCGATACCCCCGACCACGTCAAGCAAGCCGCGATCAAAGCCATCCGCGAGGGCGAGACCCACTATACCGCGGTCAACGGCACGCCGGCCCTGCGCCAAGCCATCGCCGACAAGTTCAAGCGCGAAAACGGCCTCGATTACGGCCTCGACCAGATCACTGTCGGCTGCGGCGGCAAGCAGGTGCTTTATAACGCCATCATGGCCACCGTCGATCCCGGCGACGAGGTCATCATTCCGGCGCCCTACTGGGTCTCCTATCCCGACATCGTGCTGCTGGCCGGCGGCACGCCGGTGATCGTGGGCAGCAGCCAGGAAAGCGGCTTCAAGGTGACGCCCGAGGCCCTGGCGGCGGCGATTACGCCAAAGACCAAGTGGCTGATGCTGAACTCGCCTTCCAACCCCAGCGGCGCCGCCTACAGCCGGGCCGAGCTGGCGGCGCTGGGCGGCGTGCTGGCCGACCACCCGCAGGTCTGGGTGATGAGCGACGATATTTACGAGCACCTGATTTACGACGGCTTCGAATTCGCCACCATGGCCCAGGTGGTGCCGGAGCTATACCAACGCACGCTGACGCTGAACGGGGTATCGAAAGCCTACGCCATGACCGGCTGGCGCGTGGGCTATGCCGGCGGCCCGGTCGAGGTCATCAAGGCCATGGCCAAGATCCAGTCGCAAAGCACCACCCACACCAGCTCGATCAGCCAGGCCGCGGCCGTCGAGGCCCTGAACGGCACACAGGACTTTCTCGCCGACTGGGTGGAAACCTTCCGCCAGCGCCGCGACCTCGTCGTCGGCATGCTCAACCAGGCCACGGGCCTCAGTTGCCTGAGCCCCGAGGGGGCGTTTTATGTCTACCCAAGTTGCGCCGAACTGATGGGCAAGAAGACCCCCGAGGGCAACGTCATCGCCAACGACGGCGATTTCGTCACCTACCTGCTGGAGAGCGAGGGCGTGGCGGCGGTGCAGGGTGCGGCCTTCGGGCTGGAGCCTTATTTCCGCATCTCCTACGCCACCTCGACCGAGGCGCTGGAGGAAGCCTGCAAGCGCATCCAGCGGGCCTGCGCGGCGCTGGTCTGAGGCCGGCGGGCCGGCGGAGCGGAGGCATGGCCGCAGGCCCCAGCTTCGCCGTGATGGGGGCCGGCGCCATCGGCGGCTATTTCGGCGGCCGTCTGGCGGCGGCCGGCCTGGGGGTCGGTTTTATCGCCCGCGGGGCACAGCTCGAGGCCCTGCAAGCCGACGGGCTGCAAATCCTCAGCCCGCTGGGCGACGCCACCATCGCGCCGGTGCGGGCCAGCGACGATGGTGCCGAGATCGGCCCCGTCGATTTCGTGCTGTTCATGGTCAAGCACTGGGACACCGAGGCCGCGGCGGCCATGCTGGCGCCGCTGATGGCCCCCGATACCGCCGTCGTCCCCTTCCAGAACGGCATCGAATCAGAAGCCCGCATCGCCGCCGTCATCGGCCCGGGCCGGGTTATGCCCGGCGTCGCCTTCATCCCCGCCGCCGTTGAGCGCCCCGGCGTCATCCGCCACGCCGGCGGCTTCGCTCGCCTGGTCTTCGGCGAGCCCGACGGCAGCCGCAGTTCACGCGCCGAAGCCCTACTAAAGGCCGTCGAGACCGCCGGCATCGAGGCCACGCTGTCGCCCGCCATCGGCGACGTGCTGTGGCAAAAATTCGTCATGATCGCCTCTCACGCCGGCGTCTCGACCCTGGCGCGCCGGCCCTCGGGCGAGATCCTCAATGATCCCGACCTGCGCGCCACCGTGGCCGCAGCCCTGGCCGAGGTGGTGGCGGTGGGCGAGGCCGAGGGCGCCAGCTTCCCGGCCGATTTCCTGGCGGCGCAGATGGACCTGCTGGACAAGTTCCCGGCCCAAGTCAAACCCTCGATGCTGCAGGATTTCGACGCCGGCCGGCGCATCGAGATCGAGGGCCTCAGCGGCACCGTGGTACGCCTGGCCGTGGCCCACGGCATCGACGTGCCGGTGCATCGGACTATTTATGCGGCGCTCAAGCCCTATAAGGACGGGGCGTTGGGTTGAAGGAGCGCAAGAGCCGCCTTCCCCGCAACACCAGACACGAGGCCGACGGCAGCCTGGCCGCCACCATGCTGCTCAACAATGCCGTGTTGAAGGGGAGTTTTGCCGGCTATGCCCTGGGACTGGCGACGGCGCTAAGGGCAAAGCCGCGGTCCCAGCTCTAGCCCGCGCTATTCGGGATCGATGATGATGGCCTCGACGATGGCGATCACCTGCAAAACCAGATCCCGCGGCGCCTCGCTATGGAAGCCGGTGTTGCGGGCCAGCCAGTCCAGGCTTCGCATTTGATTGGCCAGGACGGCGCCGCTGATTTTGGCGCCGGGGGGGATTTGCACTTCGAAGGGGCTGCCCTTCAATTGGTTGGTGATGGGGCAGGCGAGCATAAGCCCGGTGGCGATGTTGTAGGTCTGGAGCGAGATCACGAGGGCAGGCCGTCGGCCAGCCTGTTCGGTGCCGGCGTGGGGTGTGAAATCGAGATGGACGAAGTGCCCGCGCTCGGGCTGGTAGGCGGCCGCCATTTGCCCCTACCAGGCCTCGTCGCCCTTCGGCTGGCCCCAATCGACCTCGTCGTGTTGCTGGCTCGCCTGGTGCTTTCGCAGCAGGTCGCTGAGCTTTTGTCGTGGCCGTGTCGCGCAGATGAGCAGGTTTTGGCCCTCGACCCGGATCTCGACGGGGCTGCCCTCGGAAAGATTAACGCCCTCAGTCAAATGTCGTGGCAGCCTTACGGCAAGGCTGTTGCCCCATTTCGCGATGGCGGTTTTCATGCTGAACCCTTTTTGCCACGACGATACAATGTATATACGCGGTGTTGTTGGCTAGTCAATCTAATTTCCGCTTGCGCCCCCTTCCGGCCGCCTCCCAAACCGCGGCCAAAACACCTCGACCAGCACCGAGGCCATGACCACCAGCATGGCGGCGGCCTGCAGCAGCGATAGCTCGTCGCCCAGCAGGCCGAGCGCCAGGCCGGCGGCGATGACCGGCTTGAGGAAGAAGAGATAACTCGCGCGCGTCATGTCGGCGGCCGCCGCCAGGCCGCCGATCCAGAGGAACTGGGTGATGGTGGTGTTCCATAGTGCCAGCGCCAGGATCGAGCCCCAGGCCACGGCGGGGCGCTGGAAAAGCGTCGTGGGATCGACCCAGACGGCGAAGGCCAGGCCGACGCCGAGCCAGAGGCCGAGACCGCCGATGGCCAGCGATAGCGCCGTCGTGCGCATGGCGCCGTAAAGCGCGATGATGGGCTTGATGGCCACGGCGTAGCCCGCCACCAGGGCGGCGCAGAGGATGCCGAGGCCGATGCCGATCAGACTGTCCGAGCCGCCCAGCAAACGCTCCATGGCGCCGTCGGTGATGAGCAGCGCCAGGCCGCCGACGGCGCAGGCCCCGGTGGCCATCTTGAGGCCCGAGATGGGCAGGCGGTTGGCCACCAGGTTGGCCAGGCCGACGAAGATGGGGATGGTCGTGACCAGCGTCGCCACCTGGATGACGCTGGCGAAATCGAGCGCCCAGTGGAAAGCGAGATAGGCCCCCGAGACGCCGATCAGCGAAGTGCCGATCAGCGGCCAGGCGTGGCTGGACAAGGGCTCCAGCAGGCGGCGCGGACCTTCGAGGACGAGGGCCACGGCGATCAGCCCGGCGCCGCCGAAGAGATAGCGCCAGACCGAGACCTCGGGCCCCGAGATGCCCGAGAGCACGGCGAAAAACTCCGACGAGGCGTGGCCCAGCACGCCGATGAAGACGGCGAGGTAGGCCAGGCGGGCGGGGATGGTCATGGGCGGCGCCCAGGCGCCCGCCTCAGGCCTCGCGGCGCAGGAAGTAGACCGTACTCAGCATACTCACGACGGTCTCGCCGTGTTGGTTGTCGGCGGCGTACTTGAGCACCAGGCGGCCGCGGTCGGGGCGGCGTTCGGAGATCTTGGATTCCATGACCTCGAGCCAGAAGTTGAGCGTGTCGCCGGGCCGCACGGCCACCGGCCAGCGCAGCTCGTCGATACCCGAGGCGCCGATCGAGCCCGCGTCTTGGCCGTAGAGGTCGTCGATGATGTGGCGCATGCAGATCGAAACCGTGTGCCAGCCGCTGGCGATGAGGCCGCCGAAGTGGGACCGCTTGGCCGCCTCGGGATCGATGTGGAAGGGCTGGGGATCGAATTCCCGGGCGAAGGCGATCAACTCGTCCTGGGTCACCGTGCGCTGGCCGAAGCGATAGGTGCGGCCGACCTCGAAATCCTCGAAAAACATTCCGCCCAACTTGGTTCTCCCGATCAGATTTCTTGCAGCCGCCGCCATTCCTCGGCGGCGGCCTTCATGGCCTGGCGCATGGCCTCGACGTCCGGCCCCGGTCCGACCAGCGAGCGGCTGGCCGTCGGTATCAGGCGCCCAAGGTGCCCGGCGAAGCGGCTTTGCAGATCGCCGAGCGTGGCACCCTGGGCGCCCACGCCAGGGGCCAGAATGTAGGATAGCGGCAGGCGCTCGACCAGGGCCAAGGCTTCGTCCTCCAAGGTGGCCCCGATGACGGCGCCGATGGGGCCCAGCCCCGTTCCCGCCTTGTCCCGGTTATATGACGTGATCTCGTCGGCCAGGTGTTCGGCCACGCTGGCACCGCTTTCCAGGCGGGCGCGTTGCAGGTCCGAGCCTTCGGGGTTGGAGGAACGCACGACGACGAAGGCGCCGGCCGACTTGGCCAGCAGTTCGTCGAGCCCATCGTGCAGCGCCGCGAAGCCCAAGTAGGCGCTCAGCGTCATGGCGTCGCCCCGCAGCGCCTGGCAGTAGGCCACCATGGTGTGGGCCACGTCGCCGCGCTTGCAATCGACGATCGAGATCTGGCCGCGCTCGCCGATCTCGGCCACCACATCATCCAGCACGGCCACGCCGGCGGCGCCGAAGCGTTCGAAAAAGGCGGCCTGGGGCTTGACGATGGCGATGGCGCCCTGGGCCGCCTCGAGAGCGCGGCGGCAGAAATCATGGGCGCCGGCGGCGCTGTCGGGCAGCTCCCAGGCGGCCAGCAGCGCCGGCGAGGGGTCGAGGCCGAGACACAGCGTCGATGTCTCGGCGGCGATTTTTCGCAGGCGTTGGGCAAAGGCTGCCATGGGCTTTCTCCGCTAACGGGATCGACAGGAATTGCCGCTCCACCCCATCCCTGCTCTCCCCCATCAGAGGCTAGCCCGCATCAGCCAGGCTGTGGAACGGTCCTGTAGATTAACCACAGAGGCACGGAGGCACAGAGGAAGTGCAGGCTGATCCGCTGGGATTCTTCTCTGAATCTCTGTGTCTCTGTGCCTCTGTGGTCAATTCTCCATGCTTCAAGTGGCTGGACACTCAAAGACGTGTGCATACCTTAGCCATCAAACGGGGAGGGGAATATGCAAAAGCCAAAGGACGCCAAGGATGTAATGGCTCTGCGGGGCGCGCCTCAGACATTAAAGCGAAACAAAAACACGTCGCCGTCGGCAACCACGTAGTCGCGGCCTTCCGAGCGCATGCGGCCGGCGTCGCGGGCGCCAAGTTCGCCACCAAAGGCCAGGTAGTCGTCAAAGGCGATGGTTTCGGCGCGGATGAAGCCGCGTTCCATGTCGCTGTGCACCTGGCCCGCCGCCTGGGGCGCCAGGGAGCCCCGCTTGAGCGTCTCGGCACGGGCTTCCTTGGGCCCGGCGGTGAAGAAGGTGATGAGGTCCAAGAGCCGATAGCCGGCCCGCACCACCTGGTTGAGGCCGGATTCCGCGAGCCCGGCCTCGGCCAGGAATTCGGCCCGCTCGGCGGCGTCGTCCAGCGCCGCGATGTCGGCTTCCAGGGCGGCCGAGATGTGCACCACCTGGGCGCCCTCGGCCTCGGCCTTTTGGCGCAGCAGGGCGGCATGGCCATTGCCGGAGAGCGCCGTGGCCTCGTCGACGTTGCAGACGTAAAGCACCGGCTTGGCGGTCAGCAGATGCAGCGACTTGAAGATCGGCCGCCGGTCGGCCGCCGGCTCCAGCTCGCGGGCCGGCCGGCCAGCGCGCAAAAGCTCGAGCGCCGGCTGCATCACCTCGAGCCTCGCCGCGGCCTCACGGTCGCCACCGCGGGCCTGCTTTTCGCGCAACGGCACACGGCGCTCGAGGCTTTCCAGATCGGCCAGCAAAAGCTCGGTCTCGACGATCTCGGCGTCGGCCACCGGATCGATACGATCCTCGACGTGGGCGATATCGGTGTCTTCGAAGCACCTGAGCACGTGGACCACGGCGTCGACCTGGCGGATCTGGCCGAGGAACTGGTTGCCCAGGCCCTCGCCGGTGCTGGCGCCGCGCACCAGGCCGGCGATGTCGAGGAACTCGAGGTAGGTGGGCAGCGTGCGCGCCGATCCCGCCAGCTCGGCGACCTGGCGCAGACGATCGTCAGGCACCGGTACCCGGCCCTGGTTGGGCTCGATGGTGCAAAAGGGATAATTCGCCGCCTCGGCCGCGGCGCTGGCGGTAAGGGCGTTGAAGAGCGTCGACTTGCCGACGTTGGGCAGGCCGACGATGCCGCAGGTGAAGCCCATCCGCGCCTAGTCCGGGGTGTCGGCCGGCGCGGGTTTGCTCGGCTTGGGCGGCTGCAGCAGCAGCGCCACCTTGGTGGTGAACCCGGAATCGTCGTCCTCGGCCAGATGTTCGGCGGCCGCCACCACGGCGTCGAGCAGGGGCTCGAGCCAGACCCGGTCGCGCTTGGGGAAGTTGCGCAGCACGTAGCGCTCGACCTGGGCCTTGTTGCCGGGATGGCCGACGCCCAGTCGGACGCGGCGAAAATCGGGACCGATGTGGCTGTCGATGCTGCGCAGGCCGTTGTGGCCGGCGGTGCCGCCGCCCAGCTTGACCCGGATCTTGCCCGGCGCTAGGTCGATCTCGTCGTGAAAGACCACGAGGTCGTTGCCCTGGACGTGAAAATAACGCGCCGCGGCGCCGACGGACTGGCCGGAAAGGTTCATGTAGGTCTCGGGTTTCAGTGCCATGGCGCGGCGGCCGCCCAGCCGGCCATCGGCCACCTGGCCCTGGAAGCGGCGCCGCCAGGGCCCGAAGGAATAGCGCTCGACCAACCGGTCGAGCGCCATGTAGCCGATGTTGTGGCGGTTGTTTCGATGTTTTGTGCCCGGGTTGCCGAGGCCGACCAGGAGCAGCATGGGTGGGATTATTCCTCGCTGGCCTCGCCGTCCGTCTCGCCGCCCTCGGCGCCTTCGCCCTCTTCGCCTTCGACGCCCTCTTCGCCTTCCAGGCCCTCTTCGCCTTCCAGGCCCTCTTCTTCCTCGGCGGCAGCCGCGGCTTCGGCCAACTCGTCAAGCACCACGGTCGGCGCCGCCACCGTGGCGATCGTGAAGTTGCGGTCGCTGATGGTCGGGCTGACGCCCTCGGGCAGGTCGATTTCCTCGATGTGGATGGAATCGCCGATGTCCAGGCCTTCCAGGCTGATCGTGATGGTCTCGGGGATGGCGTCGGCGCGGCACCAGAATTCGATCTCGTGGCGCACCACGTTGAGCACGCCGCCGCGCTTGATGCCGGGCGATTCCTCTTCGTCGATGAACACCGTCGGCACCATGATGGAGATGCGGGCATCGGCCGCCAGCCTGAGGAAATCGACGTGGAGCGGCGCGTCGTTCACGGGGTGGAGCTGGATTTCGCGGGGCAGCACGCGCTCGTTGGCACCGGCCACGGCGACGTCGTAGAGCCGGTTGGCAAAGCCGCCGCGCTCGATCTCGCGGAGCAGTTCGCGGAAATCGACGGAAACCATCAGCGGCTCCGCCTCGCCGCCATAGATGATGGCGGGTACGCGGCCCTTGCGGCGCATGGCCCGGGCCGCACCCTTGCCGGTGCTCTCCTTGGGCTCGGCTGCCAGTGTGGCGATTTCGGCCATCCCTCATTCTCCTCGCATGCGGCGCCGGGGTCTGAGCCCGCGCTCGGTGATACATCTGGCGCCGGGCTCGTGCCCGCGCTCGGTGATACATCTGGCGCCGGGCTCGCGCCCGCGCTCAGTGGTACATCTCGCGCCGGGCTCGCGCCCGGCTTAGTGGCACATCTCGCGCCGGGCTCGCGCCCGGCTCAGTGAAACAGGCTGGAAACCGAGCGCTCCTCGCTGATGCGGCTCATGGCATCGGCGATCAGGGGGGCGATCGAGATCCGCCGGATATTGTGCGACACCCTGACGGCCTCGGTCGCCAGAATGCTGTCCGTGGTGACCAGCGTCTCCAGTTGCGAGGCGGCCACGCGCGCCACCGCGCCGCCGGAAAGCACACCGTGAGTGACGTAGGCCGAAACCGATTCGGCGCCGCACTCCATGAGCGCCTCGGCGGCGTTGCAAAGCGTGCCCGCGGAATCGACGATGTCGTCGACGATCACGCAGTGGCGGCCGGTGACGTCGCCGATCACGTTCATGACCTCGGAGACACCGGCCTGCTCGCGCCGCTTATCTATGATTGCGAGGTCGGCGTCAAGCCGCTTGGCCAGGCCCCGGGCGCGTATCACGCCGCCGACGTCGGGCGAGACGAACATCAGGTTGTCGCCGTCGTATTGTTCGGAAATGTCCTTGTCGAACACCGGGGCGGAAAACAGGTTGTCCGTGGGAATGTCGAAGAAGCCCTGGATCTGGCCGGCGTGCAGGTCCAGCGTCAGCACCCGGTCGGCCCCGGCCATGGTGATCAGGTTGGCCACCAGCTTGGCCGATATGGGCGTCCGGGGCCCCGGTTTGCGGTCCTGCCGGGCATAGCCGAAGTAGGGGATGACGGCGGTGATGCGGCGCGCCGAGGCCCGCTTCAGGGCGTCGATGCAGACCAGCACCTCCATCAAATTGTCGTTCGCCGGGTAGGACGTCGACTGGATCACGAAGGTGTCTTCGCCACGCACGTTCTCGTGGATCTCGACGAACACCTCCATGTCCGAAAAGCGCCGCACGCTGGCCTTGGTGAGCGGCATGTTGAGGCTGGCCGCGATGGCCTCGGCAAGCGGTCTGTTGCTGTTGCCGGCTACCACTTTCATGGCGATGCTTCCCTAAACGGGCGGCTGCGGGAGGCCGCGATCATCCTCGCAGCGGGCGGAATCTAGCAGGGCGGCGGGAAGCTGTAAACGACCTATGCGGCGGTTCGGCCGAACCGCAGTCAGAGCCAGAAAAAACACGTCGACAGTAAGCCCAGCAGCAACAGCACGATGAAAAACACGGCATAAGGCATGCGGCGTAGTCCTGGTGAAGCTAGTTGACGATCAAATCCAGCGGCGCCCGGTTCAGCCGGCGGCAGCCCGTCTCGCTGACCAGCACGGTTTCGCCCAGCGTAGCCGCCAATCCGCTGTCGTCGTCAAACAGGATCATGTGCAGGAAAAACACCTGACCCGGCGCCAATTTCACCGGGTTGCCGGCATAAAACATGGGCCAGTCCATCCAGTTGGGCTCGAAGGTGGTGCCCAGGCTGTAGCCGCAGGCATTCAGGCGCTGGGCTTTGAATCCGGCGGCATCGAGGCTTGCCGCCTGGGCCGAGAAGACTTCGCCCATGGCCCGGCCGGGCCGCAGCGCCGCCTGGGCCGCCTCGAGGGCTTCGGCGCAGGCCTCGACCATGCGAACCTGCTCCGGCGGCGGCTCGCCGACGCGTATGGTCCGCATCAGGCAGGCATGGTAGTGGCGATAGACGCCGGCGAACTCCAGGGTCAACTGGTCGTCGTCGGCCAATTGGCGCCGGCCGCTGAAATAGCGGCACATCAGGGCGCCCGGGCCCGAGCCGATGACGAAGCGGTTGGCCGGATAATCGCCGCCGCCCCGGAAAACGGCGCCCTGCATGGCGGCCAGGATGTGGCCCTCCTGGGCCCCGGCCCGGGTGGTCTGGCGGGCCGCCTCGAGGGCCTCGTCGGCCAACTCGGCGGCGCGCCCGACGTAGGCCAGTTCGGCCTCGCTCTTGACCAGGCGCAAGCGGCTCACCAGGTCGGAGGCATCGCACCAGGCAGAGCGCCCCTCGAGGGCGTGGCGCAGGCCTTCCCAGCTCCGTCCGGTGAGGCCGTAGGCCTCGAGCTCGATGCCGATCCGCTGGCCGCCGAGGCCGTGTTCCTCGACGATGCGCAAGAGCTCATGGGCCGGATCGCTGCCTTCGCCGTCGACCCAGACGCGCACGTCTTCGATATCCGAGGTGTGGCGGGCCTGGCGCAGGTCCGGCGCGCGCGTCAGTAGCGTCAGGGCGCCCTCGGCGGTCAGCACCAGGCACTGGAAGAAGACGTAGCCGAAGGTGTCGTAGCCTGTGAGATAGTACATGCTTTCCTGGCGGAACATGAGCAGCGCCTCGAGGCCGCGCTCGTTCATGGCCTGGCGGGCGGCCAGGCGGCGGGTGGCGAATTCCTGCTTGGTGAAATGCAGCGGCATTATTCTTATTCCTCCAGCGCGATGGCCGAAAGCAGGCGGCCGTAGTCTTCTTCGCTTTGCTGCCGGCTTCGACGGTAGCTGAAAAAGCGCTCGCCGTCGGCACAGGTGTCCAGCGCCAGGGCCTCGACGTGGCCGACGCCGGCGGCGGCCAGTTCCGCCACCACGAAGCCCTCGAGGTCGAAGTGGAATTTTTCTCCAGCGCCGGCCACGAAGAAGCGCTCGTTGGCCGCGTCGGCGGCAACAAAAGCGGCGGGGAACTCGGGGCCCACTTGGTACGAATCCTGGCCGATGCAGGGGCCGACTGCGGCCCGGGTGGCGGCCGGGCGGGCGCCGAGCTCGCCCATGCGCTCGATCGTCGCGCTGACGATACCGGCCAGGGCGCCGCGCCAGCCGGCATGGGCCGCGGCGACGACGCCGGCCTCGGCGTCGGCCAGCAGCACGGGCGCGCAATCGGCGGTCAGCACGCCGAGGGCGATGCCCGGTTGCCGGGTCACCAGGGCATCGGCCTGGGGGCTGGCAGCCGCCGCCCAAGGGGCTTCGACCGTGACGACGTCCGTGCCGTGGACCTGGTAGACGGTCGTCAGTTGCTCGGCCGCCAGACCGAGCCGGGCCATGGCGCGCTGCCGGTTCTCGCTTACGGCCTCGGCCGCATCGGCCGAGCCCAAGCCGCAGTTGAGGCTGTCGTAGGGCGGCCTCGAGACGCCGCCATCACGGCTGAAAAAGCCATGCCTGAGGCCCTCGAGGGTCAGGGATCTTGCCTCGATCATGCCGCGCCGCCCCCGTCGCCCCCACCGCCCCCGCCGCCCCCGTCGGGATCGGCGAATCCGGCCGGCTCGGGCGCCCCGGGCTGCGTCAGCGCCAGCACCCGGAAGTGGCTGCCCATCTGGCCCGGGTCGGTGAGGCGGGCCAGCGCCGCCTCGATGTCCTGGGCCTGGGCGGCGCCGGCGCCGGCTTTCAGCCGGGCGGCGCGTTCCCCGATGCCCAGGCGCTCGAGAAACGCGCCCTGGCCGGTCGGGCCATGCACCTGGGCGCCGCATTCCCGGGCCGTGCGGGCGAGCTGGGCGAAGTCGACGTGGGCGCAAAGATCGGCGCTGCCGGGGGCCTCCAGCACGGGGTGGCTGTGGTGGCCGATGACCGCCTGCAGGGTGTCGCGGGGCCGGCTTTCGTCGCTGCCATAGTCGACGATCAGGGCGCCGCCGCCGCCCTCGCCACCTGGGGCCAGCAGGCGCTCAGCCAGGTCGCGGGCAAGGTTGATCGAGGCCGGCGAGATCTCGGCCACGCTGCCCAGCGGCGCCCCTTGCACGGCCTCCGGGATCAGGGCCTGGGCCGGCGAGGGCTGGGCGGCGCGCACGAAGCGCAGCCCGCCGTCCGGTCCCAGGCTGACCAGGCGTTCGCGCCAGCCCTCGATGGTGCGCTCGAACTGGCGGATGGGCAGGGCGTCGAAAAGCTCGTTGGCCACCACGATGGCCGGCCCCGGCGGCACCTCGTTGAAGTGCTGGTGCCAGCTCACCTGGTGGTCCGCCAGCGCAGTCCCTTGAAGAGTGCGCAGCACCGGGCTGGTTTCCACTAGATGCAGGCGCGCCGCGGTGAGGAAGGGCGGCACCAGGCGTCCGGCCCTCAGCGCGTCGGCCATCAGGGTACCGCGGCCGGGGCCGATCTCGACCAGGTGGAACTCGGCCGGCGCGCCCATTTGCCGCCACAGCTCGGCGCACCACAGCCCGATCAGCTCGCCGAACATCTGCGACACCTCCGGTGCCGTGATGAAGTCGCCCTGCAGTCCGAAGGGATCGCGGGTCATGTAATAGCCCCAGCGCGGATTGCCCAGCGCCTCGGCCATGTAGCGGTCGATGCCGATGGCGCCTTCGCTGGCGATCAGGTTGGCGAGGTGGCGGCCCAGCCCGGCCGCTTCAGCTGCTTCGGGCACGGACGATCAGGACCAGGCCAAAGAGCAGCGCCGGCAGCGACAGCCACTGGCCCATGGTGGCGCCCAGCGCCAGCAAACCCAGATGGGCGTCGGGTTGGCGGAAGAACTCGACCAGGAAGCGGGCCAGGGCGTAGCCCACGAGAAAGGCGCCGGTGATCAGTCCCGGCCGCCGGCCGGCTTCGATGCGCCGCGCCAGCCACCACAGCAGGCCGAACAGCACCACGCCCTCGAGCGCCGCCTCGTAAAGCTGGCTGGGGTGGCGTGGCCGCGAGCCGGCACCGGGAAAGATCATGGCCCAGGGCACGTCGCTGGGCCGGCCCACCAGCTCGGCGTTGATGAAGTTGGCCAGGCGGCCGAAGAAAAGCCCGATCGGCACCGCCCCGGAGACCATGTCCGAAAGCCCCAAAAGGGCCACGCCGCGGCGCCGGGCAAACAGTATCATGGCCACCATGACGCCGAGCAGGCCGCCGTGGAAGGACATGCCGCCCTGCCACAGCTTGAGCGCCTCGAGGGGATGGGCCAGATAGAAGTCGGGGCGATAGAAAAGCGCGTAGCCCAGGCGTCCGCCCAGCACCACGCCGATGGCCGCCCAGACGAGAAAGTCATCGACCTGGCCGGCCGTCATGGCGGCGCCCGACCGGCGGCTCTGGGCCAGCATCCAGCGCCAGCCCAGCATCAGGCCGGCGACGTAGGCCAGGCCGTACCAGCGGATGGCCAGCGGCCCGAAGGAGACCAGCACCGGGTCGATGCTGGGATAGGGGATCAGGGCGAGGGCGGCGGCAAGCATGCCCGGGTTTTTGGCACGGCCACCGCCTGGCGGCAAGCGCAAGCCCGTATTTCTCACCGGGTCACGGGCAGCAAAGCCCCCAGGTGATGTGATCCGCAAGGAAAAGACCGAAGAGCGTAGTGGTACTACGCGCTTCGGTCTTTGACGTAGCGGGCGCGCACCTGGGCGCGACCCTTCGGGCGTCGCTGTCGCACCGACAGGGTGCGTCACGCTGCTTGCCCGATGTCCCACATCGCGCTTTGCTGCGCTCCTACCCTGTCGGCGCGACAGCGACGCGCAGGCCAT
>MPLZ02148164.1_pt1 | contig 29371 bp, 29 predicted proteins | sample 1617311 | NCBI WGS metagenome assembly MPLZ02 (sample SAMN05944806, study PRJNA350692) | marine metagenome | biome: marine; feature: ODZ; material: water; isolation source: 160 m water sample filtered on 0.2 um supor filter | place: Pacific Ocean | collected 2012-04-08 | depth 160m m | reverse complement strand
TATCGTCTTATCACTGCTCTGCGCTTCCCGTAGGATGCGTATTTTGGTTTCTGTTGTGTATCGTTTTCCTTTCATTTTCTGGACCCTTTCCAAGCGCCCAGACTAACTCTTTATTTGGTCCAGTTTAAGTAACCTCGACCAGGTGTTAGAAGTAACAGGATCAAGAGCCCGATCAGTAGCCCCCGAAAGAAGGTGGGAAGTTCGTATCGAACTCGATGATGCTTTGTAGTCAGTTATTCGTCATGTTTTCAATCTACTTTTTGTAGTTTTCGGAAAGTTTGGCGAATAAGGCCCTTTCGGTGATTGTCAACTATACGGCCGACTTTTAGGAGGCTTTGTTTATCATCCATGACAGTAAAGACATCCGTCTCATCCTGGTTATTGGTTACATGAACCTCATGCAGATATTTTAGTTTCCATTTCTCTTCAGGAAGCTTGGTATCACCGACCTTGAATTGAGCCACGCCATCTTTGAGTAAAATCATTTGGGCGGTTTGAAAGCCCAAATGCTTATTCCCATGCTTCCATTCGTAGGTGCCTAGGAGTTCCTTGGTGACGGCTTCCGTCTCCTCCCAGTTCCACGCTTTCGCACCCAACTGTACCCCCGTTTTGGCTCCGTGCTTCTCAAGAATTCCAGCGATTTCAGGCCTTGCCCGATCAAGCGCGGTTTCACCATAATGATTGGGAACATTAGGATCGGCTCCTTCTGCCAAAAGTAATTCGACAATTTCCATGTGGTTCCTGTGGGCAGCAAAGCAAAGGGGCGTGCTGTCATCCATCGATCGTTTTGCGTTCACGTCTGCCTTATTGTTAATCAGCAACTTAACCATATCAACATGACCATAATGGCATGTCCATAGGAGAGGCGAATCTCCACTTTGATGGTCAACCCTGGCACCTTTTTTTAGCAGCAGCTTGGCGATTTTCAATTGACCCTTTTCTGCTGCGTGATAAAGGGCCGTGTGATTGGCATAATCTTCCACGTTCGGATCCACTCCAGAGTCCAAAAGTTGCTGAACTTTATTGAGATCACCTTTCCCTGAAGCTTCTACCAACGAACGATCAACAAATTGACCGTTACACCCTACCAACAGCAAAGCTGCGATTGTTGTGATTTGTATGATTTTCATTTTGCGACAGATTTTGGTTTACCAAATGTCTTGGCTTCCTTCCTCAGTTGTTTGAGCAATGATGGCTCTAACTCTTCGGCTTCTGTATACCATATTTCTTCGTTCCATTTGCGTTTGTGCAGTAAAGACATTGATTTGCGCCGAAGATAGAATTTGCCATCCTTCTCACCTATGTATTCGGATTGATGCATGGTTTGACGGGTGCTCAATCTGTATTCCAGTTGGAATTTCGCACCGGAAACATGTTTAGGTGTCTCGGCGCATGAAGTTAACATGACGACTAAACACAGGATTGAGACGGTGATTGTTGTGAGCAGTTTTTCATTTTCTTTCAAAACCCTGCCTTGGCATCACCTTAGGAGGACATCCAAGAAATATAGGCGACCCACTTTCCCTCTGCTTTACCAAAGGAACACTCAACATATCTTCCTTTAGTTAGGCTTTTCGTACGATCCACCCGATCTTTCAATTCCTTCAGGTTCCACCAGGATTGATTACTTCCAATCTGAACTGATGGTTTGTTTTTTTCGCCACTTTGGAACAAATCGTTTTTCAGAAAGTCCGATTTCTTTTCATCCGGTATCAAAACCTTGATTGCCAGCGAATCATCAATCCCCGAGCCAAAAAACACATAGCCCAAGCCCGTTGCCTCAACCGGGAACTGAATCCCTGTGCGCTGAGTCACTTCGGCCAGTTCCTTGGCTGTCACGTTGGGCGCGACGAGTTCAATATCATCTCCAAATTTGAGCTCGCAACCGGCCCCCGGTAGGGCAGTGGCAATCGCGATGAGTATGAGTTGTTTCATTGATCAGCTTTTCGTCACGGCATTTCGACAGTGGTTATCGTGCCATTGTCGTCAAAAATGACCTCATGCCGGTTTGATAAATTTGGGGTAAAGTAGCCGAACTTGACCTTGTGAACCAGACCGTCCAACTTCCCGTTCACTTGGCCTCCATCCTCGGCTTCCGATTTAAACCGCAAGGTTTCAGTTGCTCCGCCCTTTAATTGTTTTACCTCGAAAACCTGCCCCCCAGCCTTAACTTCAATTTCTTGCCAATCCTTGGTGCCCTTGTTGGTCAGCTTGATATCATTCTTCGCACACCCCACCAAAACCACGGCTGCGATTGTTGTTAGTAGGAGGTGTTTCACTTCCCTTCAGCTTTAAATTCTTTTGCCGCCATCTCACCTAAATTGGTGACAATGTAGTGAATCTTAATCCCGTGTTTGGATTCCACCTTAACCGCGTTATTCTCCTTGTAGTCAGGTGAATCAGACTGTTTGTAGGACACCTCAAGGTTCTTATCGTCAATCCACTTCAGTTCAATATCGGTGAAGGCTTTCCACATCTTATGCTTGCCCAAAAGGCCGTCCCGTTGATCGAGTTTCTCCCCCGCTTTCCGCAGACTGGCATTAAAATAGAAGTAGCCGGCGGCACCTCCACCGGAGCAGGAAAAACTCGTGGCGATAAACTTGCCATTAGGTGATTTCTCTTCACCAATAATTTCAATCTCATCCGCATCAGGCCCTGCTCCAAAATCGATACAACCAATTAGGAGCACGAGCAGGCTACATATTACGGCCGAGGCAAAGGTTGGTTTTAGGTTATTCATTTTTTACTGCCTCTTTTTCCGGTTCAAGAAGTTTTTCTATTCCTGCCGCAGACGCAACAAAGATGGCTCCGATCAGCATGGAGTAAATTACCACCCCCGAAAAAAGCCACCCCAATCCCAGCAGGATATTGCCTCGAACCGGCCATGCGTCCGGAGTCACAATCCGGCAAAAGCCAAGCCACGGATTTAGCATTGGCTCCACAACTTCCAGAAATGCGGGAGCAAAAAGAAGCAAGGACGTGAGTGCCAATAAGCACAAGGCACTCGTGATGAATGCCCATTGTGTTAATCGCCGCTTCATTTTCGCCGCACAATTGTGATTAGTATGTGTTTCATTTCTCTTCAGCTTTCAATTCTTCACCGCTCTTGCCGCCGCGTTTGCGGAGGAGTTCGGCGGTTTTATTGCGTTTGTTCGAAAGCGCTTCATCTAAAGGCGTTTGCCCACGGATATTCCTCTCGTTTATTTTTGCCCCATTAGTAATAAGTAATTCAGCTACTTCCGAAGCATGTTTTTCTGAATAACTCCGAACCACCTTATGTAAAACTGTATCTTCCGATTTAGCACGGTAGGGTTTATTATCATTAATCATACTTCCCGATTTAAGTTTCACATTTACATTCGCCCCTTTGGCAATAAGCATCTTCGTCAAGTCCAGATATATCTGATAACTTTTGGGATGACCTTGAGCCGCACCCCACGCCGCTGAATACAATAAAGTCTCTCCTGTGCGCTGTGTCTTGGCATTCACATCCGCCCCTGCATCAATAAGTAATTCTGCGGTTTCCTTATTACTCGCCGAATGCAATGGTGTATGATGGGTATCATCAATTGCCTTTACGTTGGCTCCTCGGTCGATCAGTAGCTTAACCATTTCGAAGTTTTTCCCTTTCCAATCACTGTTGACGGCATGGTGCAAGGGAGTCATGCCCGGTTCGTCTTGCAGGTTCACGTTGCCGCCATTGTCCAGATACTTTTTGGCTGCTTCAATATCTCCACGACCTACATCACCAAGCATATTTGCTTCAGCACGCCCTAAATAAACTGAATCTACGTGTGGGTCGCAACCAAGCAAAAGGACAGCCGCAAGTGTGATTAGGAGGTGTTTCATTTTCCTTATAGCTCTCAATTCTTTGCTCGTTTTATGGTTAAGATAAATACCCTTTTGTTTTTTATTTGTCCAAAATGGTGTGCGCTTTGCGTTCCACTGCATCAATGAGCTCATCCGGAGTCGATGTGCCTGCGGTAATACCCAGTTTATCTGCATCCACTAACCAGTCGGTTCGGATATCATCGGGGCCTTGAACGTGATGTACCCGCGAACAAAACTTCGCACAGGTGCGCGCCAATTCATAAGTGTTGTTGCTGTTTGCACCTCCAACAACCAGTACCACGTCAGATTGCTTCGCCAGTTCCACTGCTGCCTGCTGCCGCTGCTTGGTGGGCTGACACACGGTGTCCACAAACCGGACCTCCGCGCTTGGGAATCTGTTTCGCAGGTAGTCCACCAATATCCGAACTAGGGTGATGGGTTGGGTGGTCTGTGCCATTACGCCGTAACTCGGATACACGGCAAGGGCATCAATATCCGCTTTGTTCAAAATCACATCGCAGGCGGCCAAGTCTTCCGTTAATCCACGTACTTCCACATGGCCACGGCGGCCAATGATGATGGGATGGCATCCGGCATCTGCGAGCTTTCGAATTTGCTGATGGGCATAATGCACCAAAGGACATGTGGCATCACTGATCTTTAAGCCCGCCATCTTTGCGTGATTACGAACCCGGTTTGAAGCGCCGTGAGCCGTGATCATCGCCGATTTCGTTTCCACTTGTTCTGGTTTATCTTTAAATTGCACACCTCGCTTTTTCAGGTCATCCAGCACCGAGGTGTTGTGCACCAGTTCGCCCATCACGGTGATGGGATGTTCTGTGACTTTGCTTCGGGCAAAGTTTATGGCATCGCGAACCCCAAAGCACAGTCCCAGATGCTCCGCCCGTCGAACGGTGATATTAGCTTTGTACTGCAAAGTAAATGGGTTCCTTGATTCGATTGTGTTCATTTTGATTGTTAGTTTGATTGTTGTGCCTGCTTTACGATTCCTTCAAGCAGACTGAGATAATCACTGAAGGCCCTGATGCCGTTTGTCGTGAGCGTACAAGTGGTCAGGGGGCGATTCTTGCGGAAACTCTTGGACACCGATACATACCCGGATTTTTGTAGTGTGCGGATATGCGTGGTCAGGTTGCCATCTGTCATCTTCAGCGCGTTCCGCAATTCCGTGAACGACAACTCGGGTGACCCCGCGAGCATCGACATGATTGCCATGCGACTTTTTTCATGGATCACCTTGTCCAGTTGCTGAAACGAATCCGGATTCACTCGGTTTCCAAGGGTTCCGCAGTCAGTTTCAAATACAAGCCGTATGCCAAATTGTTGATTCCAAAAGCCCATCCCATTAACCAATGAGATTGAGTGTCGACAAGCCAGGAGGTTTCCCCAAACTCCAAAATACCATGGCAAATAATTCCGATAACAACAAAAAGCCAGCCGAAGAGCCTCAGTCCGCGTTGCATAAAAAAACCAGCTGAATTCAATGCGCCCCCGTACAGGATCATCCATATTGCCGCAAGGCGAATGCCATCCCGTTCCATTGGAGTACGCAACAACTCCAGGAGCCCCAGTCCCAATCCAGCGGCCAACATTGGAGCCATGGCCTGAGCTACTCTTCGCGTGGGGGGCGACCAAAATTCTTCGCCTCCCTTCAGTGCCTGCCTTCGAATCAGCAACAGTGCTGACAGCATCGAAATCCCGGCGACCCCCATCCAATATGCGGCAAAACGATTGGGCTCAGTCCACCCAACGGCCTGAGCAAACGCGGCGGCAGCCAGGCCGAGCACACCGACGGTGATGGCCACGGGTGCCAGCGCACGACGATAGAGAGCGGCATGCTCCATCAGATTTCGAATTATTTTGAGGTTTTCTTCAGGCCAGTTAGCGTTCACGGGTATACTTTGTCGCGCAAAGTAAATGTGTGCAAGTAATATTTTGCAGGTTTTTGTTGATGGGAAGAGCAAGGGGTTTCGCTCTCATTCCAGCCGTTGTGCGCGGTCCCGACAGTGAAGAAAAGCCAAGTAATTTACGGAATTCTGCTTGGCCAAGCGCGAATAACGAGTAAATCCACTTGAATTGTGAGATGATAGAACTGACGGTCTTTGTGCAGTGAAACCGTTTGATTCATTTTTCTTTGCCAGTTTGTCTTTGGCTGGGTTTTTGTGTGGCCCCCATCAAATCAACGCTGAAAGCCCGCTTGTCGGTGATCTTTCGATTGGGGTGAAAACCCCGCTTAAGGTCAGACTCGCCGAACCGCTCCGCGGTTTGGTTGCCGACAAGCAACTTGGCCTGTTGCGGCATCGAGTCCTGAAAGGTCAACTGTTGCACACGGCGAAGAAGGGGCTTCGCGGTCTCTTTGAGACACGCGGCGTGCGCACCCCGAAGGGGGATTTACTTCTGATGTTTCCCGAGGGAAACCATTACGCTGCCAGCAGCGGGAAGGTGAACGACATGATCGCCTACCGCTCCAGCGACAACGGCAAAACGTGGAAAGGCCCCTCGATCGCGTTTGACATTGATTACAGTCAGCACGGGTTCATCCCGCTGGTCCCAAGGGGCAGCAAGCGCATTTATGCTTTCGGCACCCAACCGATTCCCAGCAAGTACAGCCGGGAAAAGGGACGGCACGAAAACACCCCGATCGGGTTTCGCTGGTCGGACGACGACGGCCACTCTTGGAGCGGCATCACGTTGATCAAGCCGAAGAACGATCCGGGCTTTCTTGGCATGTCGGTCACGCGGATGTGCGAGACCGATTCCGGCGCGTGGATCCTTGGCTCGCACGCGGCGGACTGGTCCAAGAATCCGCTCATCACGCGGCAGTACATTTTGCGTAGCGAGGACAGGGGCAATTCATGGACACTGCTCCCCGGCAAACGTCCCGACGGCTGGTTCTCTCCCAAGTACAGTCGCATGGATGAAGGGCGCCCGATTTATCTGGGGAATGGCGAGGTTTATTTCATGGCTCGTACCCCCACCGGTCGCATTTGGGAGGCGCGCAGCATGGACGATGGCAAGACGTGGACCGATCCCAAGCCCTCGGCGCTCGTTCATCCGGACGCGCCGCCGATGGTGTTTCACCTGAGTAATGGCAAAACGCTGATTGCGTTTCACCACAATCGGCACATCAACACACAGTACGTCGGACTGACCGGCAAGATGGATGGCATGCGCGACAGGGCGGAAATTTGGATTTCATTGTCCAAGAACGGAGGGCGCAACTGGAGTGAACCGCAGTTTCTCTTCACCAACGCCACCCGATCCAACCCTGCGAAGAACGGCTGGTTCAACCACAACTCATCCTACATGGATGCCGTGATCGACAACGGCACGATTCACCTATTCCTCCCACACCTCTGGAACCGCGCCGTGTACATGCGTCTTGAGGAGAACGACTTGGCCAAGCTGCCAACGTTCAAGAGATTGGCCAAGCGCTTGGCCAAGTGATCTGGACACGAGCGCTTGGCTGGATCGTCTACCTGGTCGTTTCCTGAAGTTGCTCGCTCCAGTACTGGAGGAAGAATTTCTTTTCGCTGAAGTTAAATAACAAATCCGATTCACCGACGATCGGCCGGAGGGTGGTCGTCATTTGAATCGTTACCAAAAGAAAAATCAGGCACCACACAAAGAGATGGCCGGTGTTAGTCATCCCCATGGCCTTCCCGGCACGAAAGACCAGCGAGAAGCCGAACCCGACACTGATCAGCCAAAGCGCAAGGAGCATGAACCCGATAAACACCGCTGATGTGCTGGAGACGCTAAACAGCCAAACGACGGGGGCAAATCCTACCAGCAATAGCCCGGAGAGCGCGACGATCGCGCAGAGCATGCCCACGACCGAACTGAACTTGGCTTCCAATCCGCCTATGCAGGTGAAGATGTAAAGGCTCGGCAGGCATATTGCCGCGCTGAACATCAACCCGGAAACAATCTTGAGAGGCGCCGCCCATATTTGATTCCCCCAGGAAAAGGTGCCCACGACCAAGCCAAAAACCGACAGGCACACCATCGAAATCAAAAGCAGCGTGACGGGAATCTTCCAAGACACTTCCTTCGTTTCCAGTTCGTGAAAAATAGTCAGCGGCTTCCGTAGAAGTTTACTCATCAAGTTGGAGAAGGAGCTTCCTCCTTCCAAAGGAGCATAATCCGTATGAGCGCTGCCGCCGCTGGGGGGAATTACACCGGGAATCCGTTGGGGGTTCACCTGTTTCGATTCGTGTTTTTCTTCAGTCATATTATGCCTGTTGTGAAAGTTTAATCATTAAAATTGAGCGATATTTTTAAAGGCAACCATCACCGACTCATAAAAGTTGCCGTTGAACGGATCGTCCCTGAGGAATTCCACCTTAAGCCCCGGCGAAACAAAGAACGGACGCAAATTCCATGATATCTGTGCTCCGACAAAAAGATTGCCAGTCAACCAAGCGAAAAATGCATGTGTCCCTGCACGGTTGGAGTCCGCAAACTCACGAACGTAATGAAGCAGTCGAGCATGTGCCGTGATGCCTGCGAAGGCGATCAGGGAGGTGTGCATCAACAGGCTGGCGCCATGCCAAGCGTGGTTCCCGGAGCCATCGCCCGACGCAGGCATGTTGAGAGTGGCAAAGAAACTAACCGGGCTGAGCGCCCCGAGAACCACCGCCATGATGGCAAAGCCGGTGAGTAGAAACTGAATGCTTTTCCGGATACCAATCCCACTCCCAAGCACCAATCCCAGCAGGCCATTGAGCAGGCCGTTGAACAGCAGGGTGATGAAAAGAATCAACGGCAACTTGATCGCGACATACGCCCCCATCTCCCAACCATTCCGCAGGCCCACGGTGAACCCATAGGCGCCGCACCCCAGCGTAATGAGCGCCATGCAATATTGAGTGGAACCCTTTTGGGCCGCTTCAATCCAATCCGCAAGCAGTCGCCTGTCCCCGCGACAAAGGGCAATGGCACTCTGAAAAGACTGGACAGCTGAATTCAAGCTCCTGAGCCGTTTATGGACTCCGATCGTCTATCGCTCGTTCAAAATCCATTGATGCAAAGAAGGGCCGAGTTCGAATATCGACGGCTGGCGCTTGGCCAAGTGAATCAAATCCGAGTCGCTTCAGCCTTGGCCATCGCCTCGGCCTTGAACTTGGCCAAGCGTCGGTTGATTTCGGGCTCGTTGGCCCAAAGCGCTTGGCCCTCGTTCGGCAGCCGGTGGATGGGGTCGTAGTAGTAGAAAATCTCGCCCGGCTTGGCCGTGGGTGACGTCCATGCGGAAACACCGATCTCCTGATCGTAGAGCGAGTAACTCGATATTTCCCGTTTTCCGCCGCCGCCTGGCGCATCACAGACAACGCGGGGAGTGTTGAATCCAGCGATCGATCCCTGAAGGCGGCGCGACAGTTGTTCTGCCGTTCGGACGGTGGTGCGCAGGTGTTCGCAACCCGGCACCATGTCGTGCAGATAGATGTAGTACGGCTGAATGAGCTGGCTGGAGAGTTTTTTGGCCGTGCGATGCAGGCAGTCGAACGAGTCGTTCACGCCGCTGACGAGCACGGACTGATTGCGCACCCGCACACCGGTTTCGGACAGCGCCTTCATCGCCCGGGATGTCCATGCCGTGATTTCCCTGTCGGTGTTGAAGTGTGTGTGCATTGCGACTTCCTTCATCCGATCCCGGCCCATCCGACAGACTTCCGCCAGTGCCTCCACCCATTCGGTGTCGCTTGTGAATTTCATCGGCATGATCGCGATCCCCTTGGTTGCAAAGCGAATCCGGCGAATGGTGGGGATTTCCAGAAGTGTCGTGCCGATCTGGTGAATTTGGCTGGGCCTGAGCAGGAGTGCATCCCCTCCGGAGATTACGATGTCCTCGAGCTGCGAGTTGTTTCGTATGTACTCAAACGTTGCATCCCATTCGTTCGTTTTGGCGCCGTAGGTGGACTTGCTTTTTACGGCGGTGCTGCCACCAACCATCCGGCTTCGGGTGCAGAAAGAGCAGTACACCGGACAAAGTGTCAGTGGCAGAAACAAGGCCTTGTCGGGGTAACGATGCGTCAGGTAGGGCGTGGCCTTGTGGCCATCCTCGTTCAGGGAATCATCCATCGCATGCGGATGATCGGGAATAAACTGCGAACCCAGCGGCAGGAATTGACGCCGCACCGGGTCGTCCTCCACGTTGCCCCAATTGATCCTCGAGAAGATATACGGCGTGAGGCGCACGTTCATCGGCGTCTTCAGCAGGCCGTCCTCGATGTCGGCGATCAGCGTTGGTGTGGCCAAGCCCTGCAGCACCTCCTGAATTCCCGGCACCGAAGTGATGGAATTCTGCTGCTGCCAGCGAAAGTTGCCGAATGTCTCCGCGTCAATGTCGCGCCAGGCGGGAATCGACCGCCAGAACTCAGACCGGTCGAATCCATAACCAACCGCCGGGCTGTCCGTTTGGATGTCCGTGGCTGTGTTTTGCGTTTGTGCGGCCTCCTTCATCATCGGCTAAGCGATTGACAAACAGTCAAATACGACTGACCGATGGTACACCAAATTGATCATTTTTCGAGACAATTTCTGCCACGACTTGTTTACAGTAAATCGACGCCTATCAGCGCTTGGTTTTTGAGGTCACCTTGATGTCGGTGATCTGCATCTCCTTGTCGATCGCCTTGCACATGTCGTAGATCGTCAGCGCGGCGGTCGAAACGGCGGTGAGCGCCTCCATCTCGACGCCGGTCTTGGCTGAGATGCGGGCTGTGGCGGTGATGACAATGCGATCGCGGCTTTCGGGGATTTCGAAATCGACCTCCGCGTGGGTGATCGGCAGCGGGTGGCAAAGCGGGATCAGATCGGCAGTTTTTTTCGCCGCCATGATGCCGGCCAAGCGTGCCGCTGCCAGCACGTTGCCCTTGGCCGCCTGACCGCTCTCGATCGTGTCGAGCGTGGCCTTGGCCAGGCGGATCTCGCCGCGAGCCATCGCCTCACGCTCCTGCACCGGCTTGGCCGAGACGTTGACCATTTGTGCTTTGCCGTCGGCATCGATGTGGGTTAGGTCACTCATTGATTGGCCCGATCAGGTTTTCGCTCCAGCGGCGAATTATGCCAATCATTCGGTCGCGGAGCAACTCATCTGGTTTGGCGTGTTTCGGGATGAAATCCGGCGAGGTGCCGAGCAGGTCGGTGGTCACCAGAATCTGTCCATCGCAGTTTTTACCGGAACCGATTCCGATGGTTGGAATCTCAACCAAGTGCGTGATCTCAGCTGCGACGATCGGTGTCACGAGCTCGAGCACGATGCCAAATGCTCCCGCTTGGCCAAGCGCAAGGGCGTCGGCGAGCAGGGCCTCCCGCTGCGCTTCGTCGCGGCCCTTGATGCGATAGCCGCCCTCCTCGAGCATATTCTGAGGCAGCATGCCGAGATGCCCGAGGAACGGAATGCCAGCGGCGCGGATCGCCTCGATCTGTGGCAGGATCGCCCGGCCACCTTCAGCCTTGACCGCCTCGGCGCCGACAGCAACCAGCCGTTTGGCCGACTCGACAGCCTGCGCCGGTGTTTCGTAAGTCTCAAACGGGAGGTCGGCGGTGACGAGACCGTGCGGCCTGGCCCGGGCCACGGCGCGGACGTGATGCTCCATTTCTTCGAGCGCCACGTGCGTGGTGTCCGGATAGCCGAGGACGACCATCCCCAGCGAGTCTCCGACGAGCAGCAGCGGCACCCCGGCGGCGTCAAGCAGTTTGGCCATTGGGAAGTCGTACGCGGTCAGCGCCGCGATCGGCTCGCGGCCCTTTCGTTGTTGGATGGTTTGCGGCGTCTCCCGTGTCTCGCTCAAGCGGCAAGGTTCACCCCGGCCCAGCCCGCGCTCAAGCGCAAACTCCGCTTGGCCAAGCAGTGGTTCGCTAACCGCCGCGCTTGGGATCGAGCCACGGCGTGCCGGACCAATACCACTTGAATGACGGCAGCACCTCGGCGTGGCCGTCGGTGAAGCTGACATTGCTGCGGCCGCTATGGCGCAGGTGCGGGCCACCCCAATTGGGATCACCGGGATTGGTGCCACAGCTGCATGGTACGTTACTGCCGGGGTCTTGGATGATCCAGCAGCCGGGTTTCTCGCGTGATTGAGGCGTGACGCATTTCCTCGGGTTGGTGGTGTTGACCGGTAGGCTGCCGCCGTCGGTCTTATAAACGAGCGTGGCGGGGCTGCGGACGGCGCTTTCCTTGAGCGGAGCGTATTCCCAGACACCGGGCCAGTTGCAGCCGCCGAGGCGGAAGCTTGCGGAGTAGTTGTTCGTGGTTCGGTCAAAGTCGTAAATGGTCTCCTTGGTCTTGAACGGCTTGCTGGGACAGCGCAGTGTCTTTTTGGTTTCCTGATACGGTAGCAGATAGTTGAACCACGATGTCCGGTTTTGCTGGCTGCCCACGAGCGTGAAGGTCCAGGCGAAGCGATCGCCATTGTCGCCGTTGTACATCTTGGCGGCGAGCGTCAATTGCTTGATGTTATTGAGGCAGTATATTTCCTGCCCCTTGGCCTTGGCCTTGGCCAATGCCGGCAGCAGCAGGGCGGCCAAAATGGCGATGATGGCAATGACCACCAGCAACTCGATCAGTGTGAAGGCCCGGCTGTGTTTCATGGCTTGGCGCCCCAGTTGAGCAGGCGCCCCCGGCGGCGGGGCTTGTCCGGGACGCTTTCACTGCGTTGCAGCACCTTTTTGATGTCCGCCTTTTTGGAAATCTGGAGAACCATCCGGTTATTGGCTGCGATGCTGAACTTCGTCGAGACCGGCTTCTTGCGCGCCGCCCCGCGCTTGGCAGTCCATTTGCCCGGCACAGCCTTTCTTTTGCCCGGTGTCCTGCGGCCCGAGAAACGGTTGGGGTCGGCTGCCTTGCGTCTGGCCTCCAGCGCGTCCTGCTTGATCTTCTGTAAAAACTCCAGCACGGCGGCAGTCTCGCTGCTGGCTGCGACGTCCGGGCGCAGCACGCCCTTGGCCAGGTTTTCGCGCACCTCAAGAGGCGTGATTTTCAGTCCGGTACTGAGCTTCCGCAACTCGCGCCGCACGGCAGCCACCACCGGGTCGCTCAACAGCATTGCGCCAAGGAAGTGGCGGTTGCTCATCTCGAGCCGTAGCCGGAAGTGATCCAGCCCGGCACCTTGATGGCCCTCACGTGTCAACAAGTAAAGCGTCTCGAGGTGCGCGGTGCGTCCCGGCTGCATGTGCGACAAGTCGAACGCCAGTACAACCGGCGTTTCCGGCTTGGTTTTGCCGGCATCCTCGACATGGTGCACCTGCCAGCCGATGCCGTTGGTCAGGATGATCCACTCGACGCCGTTAAGCAGCGCGTGCTGCGCCGTGGCGAGCAGGTAGCGGTCATCCGGAGCGGCGCCAATCGGGCTGACGCGAACCAGCATGGCAACCGAGCCACCGGAGTGAATCGCGAAATCATAAACCGCCTCACGGTTGTCCAGTTCCGACGTCACCTCCGAGTAGCGGTCGAACCCGAACAGGTCCGACAACAGGTCGATCGCCAGCGTGGCGGTGTCCGCACGACTGGCTTCGCGCTCCCTGGCAACCTTGAGCAGAGGCTTGAACCGGCGTAAACCGGCGCGGAGCCGTTCCTGGACTTTTTTTGTAATCTTAGCCATTCGACCAGAAGGACGGGTGATTCAAAGCAAGCCACCTGCCAAAAGCAAGCCGACAATGCACTTGAATTGGCCCTGTTTGTCGCCCCTAATCGCCGCGCATGAACAAGCGATCGCTCCAGTTTCTCGAGACTTTGGTCAATACGCCTAGTCCCTCCGGCTATGAATCGCGCGGCCTGCGGGTCTGGATGGACTATGCCGGCCAGTACGCCGACGAGACCTATTCCGACGCCTACGGCAATTGTGTCGCCGTGCTCAACAAGGGTGGCGGCCCGCGGCTCATGCTCGCCGGCCACGCCGACGAGATTGGTATGACTGTCAATTTTATCGACGACAACGGCTACGTGTACGTGCGGCGGCTCGGCGGTACCAACCCCGCGATAACCAAGGCCCAGCGCGTCACTGTCCACACTCGCAAAGGCCCGGTGAAGGGGGTCGTCGGCAGTGTTGCACCGCACCTCATGAATACTGCAACCACTGCGCTCAAGGTGCCGAAGATTCACGAGGTTTTTGTCGACATTGGCGTCGACTCCCGCAAGGCCGCTGAGAAACTTATCCGCATTGGCGACCCAATCACGCTCAATGACCAGTTCGAACTGTTGCGCGGCGACCTCGCCGTGGCGCGTGCGTTCGACAACCGCGTTGGCACATGGGCCGTGGCCGAGACGCTGCGCCTGCTCAAGAGCAGCAAGTCCAAGCTCAACGCCGAGGTGTGCGCTGTCGCCAACACGATGGAGGAGGTTGGCCTGTTCGGCGCGCGGCAGATCGCCTACTCGCTGCATCCCGACGTTGCACTGGTGATGGACGTCACCCACGCGACCGACTACCCGACCGTTGACAAGCGGCAGCACGGAGACATCAAGGTTGGCCAAGGGCCCACCGTCACTCATGGCAACTGCAACCACCCCGAGGTCATCCGGCGAGTCGAGCAGGTGGCCAAGCGGCTTAAGATCAACCTGCAGCATGAGGCCATCTCCGCCACGAGTGGCACCGACACGGACGCCGTTTTCTGGACACGCGGCGGCATCCCGAGCGGTCTCATCAGCCTGCCCAACCGCTACATGCACTCGCCGGTCGAGGTGGTCAGCCTCAAGGATCTCGAACAGATTCCGCAACTCATGGCCGGCTTCGCCAAGTCGCTGAAAAAAGGCGACCAGTTCAAGGTGAAGATCTAAACCAAGCGCTTGGCCAAGCAGCCCAATTCTCATGAAACAAACAGTTGCCATTGCCTGCTCGCTGGCCGGGCTGGTTTTTTTCGGTGGAATCACAGGCCAAGCCGCTGACGAAGAACTTAAACCGGCCAGTGCCATCGAGCGGGCGCTTGCGGAGGAAATCATCGGGCCTGCCCTTGCGCTGGAGGAGGTGCGGGTGTTCAACGAGACGCGCGTGCCGGACATGCCGCGCGTGCGCAGCGCCGCCGAATGGCAGGCCAAGGCCACCGAGTACCGGCGGAACGTCCTCGAAAAGGTGGTCTTTCGCGGCGAGGCGGCGAAGTGGCGGGACACGCCGCTGCGGGTGGAATGGAGCGCCGTGATCGAGGGCTTGCCGGGATACCGCATCCGGAAGCTGCGCTTTGAGGCCGTGCCGGGCTGGTGGATACCGGCTCTGCTGTACGAGCCGACAAAGCTCTCCGGCAAGCGCCCCGTCGTGCTCAACGTCAACGGCCACGATGCGAAGGGCAAGGCGGCGGACTACAAGCAGCTCCGCTGCATCAACCAGGCCAAGCGCGGCATGATCGCGCTGAACGTCGAGTGGATCGGCATGGGGCAGTTCGCCAGCCGCATGGGCCATTACCAGATGAATCAGCTGGACCTTTGCGGCACGTCCGGCCTCGCGCCGTTTTTCCTGAACATGAGCAAGGGCCTCGACATCCTGCTTTCGCACTCGAATGCCGATCCGGAGCGAGTCGCCGTCGCCGGCCTGTCCGGTGGCGGGTGGCAGACGATTATCATCAGCTCACTCGACGAGCGCGTGACGCTGGCCAATCCGGTGGCCGGCTACTCCAGCTTCAAGACGCGCGCCCGCCACGGCATGGACATGGGCGACTCGGAGCAAACCCCCAACGACCTCGCGCTGTACGCCGACTACACGCACCTCACCGCGATGCTGGCCAATCGCGCTGCGCTGCTCACTTACAACGCAAAGGACCAATGCTGCTTCATTGCCGGCCACGCGCTGCCGCCGCTGCTCAACGCCGCGCAACCGGTTTTCGACCTGCTGGGCCGCGGTGGCTTCCTGCGCTCGCACATCAATCACGATCCTGGCTCGCACAACTTTGAGCTCGACAACCGACAGCAGCTCTACCGCTTCATCGGCGACATTTTCTACGACGGCCGCGACTTCGACTGGCGGGAGATCCCTAGCGCGGACGAGGTGAAATCCGCCGATGCGTTGTGGGTGGGCTTGCCCGAGACCAACGGCGACTTCAACTCAATCGCGCTTGGCCTGATGGAGAAGCTGCCCAGGCCGTTCGAGGGCGACCCGCGGCAGCGGCTGCTCAAGATTATCAACGCCAAAAACTACACCGCCTTGGCCAAGCGCGTCGGCGGCGAGGGGGCGGCCGGGCATTATCAATTCCGGATCGGTGGCGACTGGACGGTGCCCGGCACGGTGTTCACGCCTGAAGCGCCCAAGGCCACCACGCTGCTCATCGCCGACGCCGGCCGCAAGGCGCAGGCTGGGCGGGTGGAGGCGCTCTTGGCCAAGGGCCAGCGTGTCGTGTCGTTCGATCCGTTTTTCTTCGGCGAGTCGAAAATCAAGAGCCGCGATTTTCTGCACGTCATCCTGATGCACGCTGTGGGCGAGCGGGCTCTGGGCGTGCAGGCCGGCCAAATCTCGGCGGTGGCCAACTGGGCGGCGGGGCAGTTCAAGCAGCCGGTGGAACTCGAGTCCGTCGGCCGGCGGCTCAGCGTGGCAGCGCGGCTCGCGGCGGTGCAGAGCGGTGCAATCAGCGCGTTGAAACTGCATGGCCCGATGCGGAGTCTCAAGGAAGTCATCCGCGAAAACAAGGGGGCAAACCAGATGCCGGAGATGATGTGCTTCGGCCTACTGGAGTCGTTTGATCTACCGCAGATCGAGGCCCTGATCGCCCCCCGCCCGGTTGCGACCGCGGAGTAACGGCCGATCAGCGCTTGGTGTGGGAGCAGATACCACGCTGGCTGGTGGCGACGAAGTCTATGAGCTGTTCCGCCAGCACACCGGAGCAGTCGGTGCGGGCTTTTACGAGCGCATCTTTCATCAGGTCGCCGGAGAGAAAAATGGCGTGATAGGCTTTCTTGAGCTGTCGCCGTTCCTCCGCCGAGAAGCCGGCGCGTTTCAAACCGACGCTGTTCAGGCCGCACATGCCGTTGATGCCGCGCACGATCGAGAACGGCGGTAGGTCGAGGCTCACCCCGGCGCAGCCCTGCATCATCGCCATCGCGCCGACGCGGCAGAACTGGTGCACCACGGCGTTGCCGGCGAGAAACGCCCCGTCACCGATCATGGCGTGGCCGGCAATTAACACGCCGTTGGCGAGTATGGCCTTGTTGCCGATGATGGCGTTGTGGCCGACGTGGCTGTTCGCCATGAAGAAGTTTTCCGAGCCGATCTGCGTGTCTTCATCCAGCGTGTTCGACCGATGTACGGTGACGTGTTCGCGGAAGAGATTCCGCTCGCCGATGATGAGCCGTGTCGGTTCGCTGCCGTACTTCATGTCCTGCGGCGCGTCGCCGATCACGCAGCCGGTGTGGAAGCGGTTCTCCCCACCGATCGAGGTGTGGCCGGTGAGGTGCACGTGCGGACCAAGCTCGCAGCCGGCGCCGAGCGTGACGTGTTCGTCGATCACGGAGTACGGGCCAACCCGCACGCTCTCGTGCAATTGCGCTCCGGGATGGATGATTGCGGTGGAGTGGATCATTCGTAAAAATATCCAAGCTCGCGGAGCGATGCGTAGTCTTTATCGCGCTTCGCCGTGCGGCGGCCGAGGATGATGTGGTCCAGTACGTCGATTTTCAACAACTTGCCGGCGCGGATGATGTCGCGCGTGAACTTGATGTCGGCCTCCGACGGGGTGGGGTCGCCACTCGGGTGATTGTGCGCGAGGAACAGTGCCGAGGCGTTGGCGGCGATGGCCGGGCGAAACACGTCGCGCGGATGCGTCACCAGCGAGTCGAGCGTGCCGCGGGCGAGCGTCTCGACGCGGATCAGACGCCGTCTGGTGTTCACGAGCACGACATGAAAATGCTCGACCTCGAGCAACCGGTTGTCTTCGCGCAGCAGGCTGGCCAACTTCTCCGGCGTGTCGAGCACCGGCGCCTCGCCGCGCAGTTCGTCGGCCATGCGCTTGGCCAGGCTGAACGCACTCTTGAGCGTGACTGCTTTGTCGCGGCCGACGCCTTTCACACACAATTCCTCGATAGGCGCCTTGGCCAGGGCGTCAAGTGAGCTAAATTTACTGAGCAGCGACTGGGCTACATCGATCGCCGACAAGCCCTGCGTCCCGGTACGAAGCAATATGGCGATTAATTCATTGTCCTTAAGAGCCTCCGCGCCCTTGGCTAGGAGACGTTCACGCGGCTTTTCGCTGTCGGGCAGATCCTTGATTCGTGTCGCCTCGGGCATGCGGTTTATTGCTGGGCGGCCTTGCGTTTGCGTCGACGTTCGCGCTTGGGCTTGTTGCCCGCCGGTTTCTCCACCTTGAACTGTAATTGCTTGTCCCACGAGTTGGTCTTGCGCGGGCGATAGAGCGGGCGGCCATCAATCTTCGGTTGGCTGCCAATGATAGCTCGGAATTTTTTAAGCGCAGCCAAGTGCTTCGGCTTGTCGCTGTTGAGCAAATTATTTTGCTCGAGCGGATCGGTTTTGAGGTCGTACAGCGCGGTGATTTTTGGCTCGTGCTCCAGCCAGACCTTGTAGCGTTTGTCGCGAAGGACGCGGTCCGCAAAATCGTTGGTACCGCGTACGCCGTTTTTGTCGAGTCGCCCTGCACCGTGGCCAAGCGCCATGATCCAGTCGCGTGGCGAGTCGTCCGTCTGGCCAAGCAGCAGCGGAGCAAACGACTTGCCGTCGAGCGTAACACCCTTAGGCAGCTTTGCTTGGCCAAGTTCGGCGAAGGTCGGCAGTAGGTCGGAGAAGTCGGTCAGCGCGTCGGTCTCGCGGTCGCCGGGGACAAGGCCGGGGCAGTTGACGATGAACGGCTGGCAGACGCCGCCCTCGTACTTCGAGCCCTTGCCGCCGCTGGGACGCTTGCCTTTGGTCGTGCCGCGCATCCCGCCGCTCGTGCCGTTGTCGGTGGTGAATATCACGATTGTTTGGTTGCGGATGTTTAGGTCGTCGAGCGTGCCGACCAGACGCCCGACGAGTTTGTCGGTGTAGTGCACCATGGCCTTGAGCTTGTCCTTGCCCGCAGTGACCTTCGGCTCGTCAGGAGTCGGCACAAGCGGACCGTGCGTGAGCGCCATCGGGAAGTAGAGCATCATCGGCTCGTCGCGATGCTGCCTCATAAAGTCGATGAGGAAGTCGCAGTAAATGTCTGGCCCGAATTTGTCCTTGTAGGTTTTGCTTCCGGCGCGCGTGTGGATGTAGGCATCCCAGTAGCGTTCGTTGCTCGGCGGGTTGCCGGTTTCGTAGCCTGTCCAGACCGCCCAGTCGTCGAAGCCGTGTTTTCGCAGCGCCTCCGGTTCAAGCCGGAAGTCGTTAATCTGCCATTTGCCGGCGATGGCCGTGGCGTACCCGGCGGATTTCATGACCTCCGCGAAGGTGGTGTACTTGGCCCAGTCAAAGTAGCCGACACCCCATCGCGGCACGTCCCAATGATTCACCCAGCCGGTGCGCCACGGGTATTGTCCAGTAAGTAGTGTGGCACGTGTGGGCGTGCACTGCGGCATCGACCATGCGTTGTGAAACTTGAGACCGCCCTTGGCCAGGCGGTCGATGTTCGGTGTGTCGATGTCGTCCGCGCCGTAGCAGGAAATCCAATCCTTGCCGAGGTCATCGACCATGATGAACAAAATATTCGGCTTGGCTGCGGAGATGGATTGCAGGCCAAGCGCACAAAGAATCGTCAGAGAAAAAAACAGGCGCTTCACACCGGCAGCGTAGCCGCCCCGCCGCCTCAAGCCAAGCGCTTGGCCAAGCTGGGTATCTAGAGTTTATCCTCGGGGCCGAAGAGGAGGGTGCGGATGTCCTCGAGAATGAGGTACATTGAGGGCACGAGGATCAGCGTGATGACAGTGGCAAAGATGACACCGAAGCCAAGCGAGATGCCCATCGGCACGAGGAACTTGGCCTGCAGACTTCTCTCGAGCAGCAGTGGGGTAAGGCCGGCGAAGGTGGTGAGCGACGTGAGCAGGATCGGCCGGAAACGGGCCAGGCCGGCCTGGCACGCCGACTCCATCTCGCTCAGGCCGATGCCGCGCTTGCGGTTGACATAGTCCACCATCACGAGGCTGTCGTTGACGACCACGCCGGTCAATGCCACGACGCCGAAGCCGGAAAGAATGGTGATATCCATGCCCATCACGACGTGCCCCCAGACCGCCCCAATCAGCCCGAACGGAATCGCTGCCATGACGATGACCGGCTGGATGTACGAGTTGAATGGAATCGCCAGCAGCCCATAAATGATGACCAGCGCGATGATGTAGAGGTACTGCAGGCTCGCGAGAGTCTCGGCCTGCTCGCTCTTCTCGCCCTCGAACGACCAGTAGATGCCGGGGAACTCCAGCTGCATTTTGGGGAGCAGTTCGGTTTCGAGTTGACGGTTGATCTCCTGTGTGTTGCCGATGGTGGCATCGACGTCACCGGTGACGTTGACGGCGCGCCGCCGGTCGATGCGCCGAATCGATTCGTAGCCGCGGCCGTGGGTCACGCTGGCCACCTCGCCAAACGGCACCTCGATGCCGCCCGGCAGGCGGACGCGCATCCGCTCGAGGTTGGCGACGCTGCGGCGTTCTTCGCGCGGATAGCGGAGCATGACCTTGACGTCGTCGCGCCCGCGCTGGAGCCGCTGCACCTCGTCCCCGTAAAACGCCTGCCGCACCTGCCTCGCCAGGTCGGCCTGCGTCAGGCCAAGCGCCTCAGCCTCCGGCTTGATCTTCAACTGCACCTCTTCCTTGCCATGTCGAAACGAGTCAGTGATGTCGATGACGCCTCTGAGCTTGGCCAATTCCTGCTTGAGCCACCCGGCAGCGTCTTGCAGTTGGTCAAAGTCCGCACCGGTGAGCACGACGTTGATTGCGTCTCCGGCCTGGAAGATGTCGGCGGTAAACTGCAGTTCTTCGGCCTCCGGCATGTCGCCGACGATATCGCGCCAAAGCCGCGCCACCTCGTAGCTGTTGAACATTCGCTCCTCGGCTGGCAAAGCTTCGATGTGTACCTCACCGGTATTTGTGCCCTTGATGGAGGAAGTGACCCTGCCTCCGGCTCGACTCTGGTCGGTGTTGAATGGTTGGCTACCCACTGAGCTGAGCATGTGACGAACGATGCTGGGGTGGTCTCCCGGTGTCCTGGCATCGAGCCGTTTCTGTACCTCAATAGCGGCCTTCTCTAGTTTCTTCACGGCGCGCTTGGTTTCCTCGGTGGGGGTGCCCAGCGGCATGGTGACCGTGGCCGCCACGTTGTCGCCCTCAACTGGCGGGAAAAATACAAATCGGATGTGCCCGCCTGCCACGAGTCCCATCGTGATGGCGAACATCGCCACGGCGATGGCCATGGTCATGTATCGCCACTCGAGACACCAGCGCAGGCTCGGCTTGTAGATTCGGAGGATGAACTGGTCCATCCGCACGACGAACCGGTGCTGGAACCGCCTCCATCTGCCGACTAACCCGGTACCTTGTTCGATGTTGTCGACCCTACGCAGGTTGCTGAGGTGTTTCGGCAGGATGAACAGCGACTCGATCAGCGAGAAAAACAGCGTTGGGATCACGATCAGCGGGATGAACTTCATGATCTTGCCGGTGTTGCCGGCAGTGAAGATCAACGGCGCGAAGGCGGCGATCGAGGTCGCCACAGCGAAGAATACTGGCTTTGCCATTTCTGTGGCGCCAGCGATTGCACCCTTTAGCCCGGGGGTGCCCTGCTCGTGATGCGCGTGGATGTTCTCGCCGATCAGAATGGCGTCATCCACCACGATGCCGAGCACCACAATGAACGCGAAGAGCGAGATCATGCTGATCGACACGTCCAACGCCGGCATCAGCCAAAACGTGCCGAGAAACGAGATCGGGATGCCCAGGCTCACCCAGAAGGCCAGTCGGAAACGTAAAAACAACGCCAGCACGAGGAACACGAGACAGAACCCGGTGAGGCCGTTGCGGATCATCAGGTCGCGCCGTCCACGCAGATACGTCGAGTCATCCTGCCAGGTCGTCAACTCGATGCCCTCCGGATAGCGATGCCTCGAGCCAGCGACGTGCTCATGAACGATCTCGGAGATGGCAATGGCGTTCTCCTCGCCGACACGGAACACCTTCACGAGGGCGCACGGCTTGCTGTCGAAGTACGACTCGCGGTCGTTGTCCTCAAAACCGTCGTGGATCGTCGCCACTTGGCCAAGCCGCAGACGCGTGCCGTCCGGGCGCGTTCGCAGCACAATTTGCTCGAAATCCACCACCCGCTTCGCTTGGCCCTTGGTTCGCAGTAGGATTTCGCCCCCGCGATCGGCCTTGATCGAGCCGCCTGGTAGGTCGATGGACGAACTCCGGACTGCCCGCGCCACCTCGTTAAACGTCAGGCCGTACTGCCTCAGCGTATCCTCAGAAATCTCGATCGACACCTCGAGGTCGCGCACATTGGCTAGTTCCACCTGCGTGATGCCGGACAGCGCCATCAACTCGTCGCGCACCTGCGAGGCATAATGCCGCAGCGTCGCCTCGGAGACATTGCCCGCCTCGCCAGACACGGCGACGTTGATTACCTGCTTGCGCATGATGATCTCCTCGATCACCGGCTTCTCGGCCTCTCCGGGAAAGGTGTCGATGGCGTCGATACGCGCCTTGATCTCGTCGAGTGCGCGGGAGGCGTCCGAGCCGGGCATCAACTCGACCATGATCGCGGCGGCATTTTCAGACGAGATCGAGTTGACCCGCCGGACATCCGTCAGGCCATACACCGCCTCCTCGATTTTTTGACAGACGCCCTCCTCCACCTCCTCCGGCGCTGCGCCGGGGTAGGGCACGGCGATGTGAATCATGTCCGACGAAAACTCGGGGAACACCTCCTGCCGCAGCGTCCCGATCGACAGGAAACCGACCACGACGATGAACATCGCCAGCAGGTTTGCAGCGACGCCGTTCTTCGCGAACCATTCGATCAGGCTATTCATTCGTCGAGTCCGGTTCGCGAACCTTCACGGCCATGCCGTTGATCGCTCCCGCAAGCAGTGAAGTGATCACCTGCTCGCCCGCCCGGATGCCATCCGTGACGACCACCTGTCGGGCGTCCGCGAAGGAAACAACCACCGACCTGAATGTAAGCCGGTTTTGGTGACCGGGCTCCCTGTACCCCAGCCACTTATGCAGGGTGCTTTCTTCGCTCACGATCCAGACACGATCCTTCCCGCGAAGCGCCTGACGCGGCATCACGATGACATTTTCCTGTGTGCGGCCTTCGATGCTGGCCCGCAAGAATGTCCCGCTCCGCAGCGGCGCGTCGTTGCGCTTGGTCAAGCCGTACGGGTCGGCGACCTGTGCCACCACGTAAACCATTCGGTTCACCGGATCGACCGTTTCCTCCGAGCGCATAATATGGCCTTGCCACTCCGTGCTCCTTTTCCCGACCCTTGCGCTGAGGATCACCTTAGGCGCTTGGCCAAGCGCTGTTTCCCTGTTAGGGCTGGGCACATTGATGAAGCCCAAGTCACTGGGATTCAAAGGTAAACGCACCTCGGCAACGTCGGTGGCAAACAACTCACCAATCGGCGTGGCCAAGGCGACGAATTGTCCAAGGCGCACATTCGTCCTGGCCACCATGCCGTCGAACGGCGCACGCATCTCGCACCGGTCGAGGTTGCGCCTGGCCGCCTCCTCGGTGGCACGGGCGGCTTCAAGCGCGGCGCGGGCGCTGGCGAGTTGCGGCTCGCGCGCCTGCAGACCGGTCGGCTCACCCTGGTTGAGCAACTGCCATTCACGACGAACGACATCCGCCTCCTTGATCTCCATCAGCAACCGCAACTCCGCCTGGGCGACCTGTGACTTCGCCTGCGCGAGCGCCAGTTCGTAGTCCCGCGAATCGATCTTCAGCAGCACGTCGTCCTTCGCAAAAACCTGTCCGGCGTCGAATGACTCCGCGACCGACACCACCTTGCCGCTGACCTCGCTCACGAGCCGAATGTTTGTCCGGGGCAGGGCGGTTCCCTGCGATTGAATCCGGTACGTGTGCCGGGTCGCTTCCGCGATTTGCACCTCCACACTCGGTAGCTTTGATTTGGCGATTTGCGATTCCGGTTTCCTGCCGATCTTCACCAGCACGGCGGCGAGGCCGATGCCGATGATGGCCACGGCAAACGTACCGGTGATTTTCAGCCTGCGGTTGGGGTTACTGCCTTGCGGTTCCATTGCTCTTCAACGATTCAAACCCGCCGCCAAGGGCGAGGTGCAAATTGATCCGGTTCTCCAGTTGGCGACGCCGTGCGGCCCTCCATTGGCCCTCGGCGTTGATCGCGCGGCGGCGCGCTTCGAGTAGCGTGATCATGTCCCCGAGTCCGCGGTCGAATCGTTCCTGGGCGACTTGCGCGGCGGCTTGTGACTGCTCGTATGCGACGCCAAGCGCCTCGTCCATCGTGGCCAGTTGCCGACCGGCGTCGAGTGCGTTTTCCACCTCGCCCATCGCTACGAGCATTGTCGAGCGGAAGCTTTCCTCGGCGGCTTTCAGGTTGGCCCGTTGCAGGCGAACGTTGGCGCGCAGCCGGCCGGCCTGGAACACCGGTTGTGTCAGGTTGGCGGCGACATTCCAGACCACTGAGTCCCCCGAGAGCAGCCCGGAGAGTTCGCTCGTCGAGGTGCCGCTGCTGCCGGTCAGGCTGATCTGCGGGTAGAGCGTTGCCCTGGCTTGGGCGAGCGTCGCACCGGTGGCGAACAGTCGTTGCTCGGCGGCGACGAGGTCGGGCCGTCGCGAAAGAATCTGTGCCGGAACGCCCGCCGGGATCGCCGGGGGCACCTCGGGCAATTTCGCAGGAATCGCCAGTTTGTTGGCCGGGAATTGGCCAAGCAGAATCTCCAGCTGCCGAATCATTTGGCTGGCAACCGACTCGAGTTCAGCGACTTGCGCTCTGGCCACGGCGAGGTTGGCCCTGGCTAGGCGCAAGTCCAGTGACGATAAAATGCCTTGCTCAAACCGGGTGCGAACCTGCGCCACCGTCGTCTCGTGCGTGGAGACGGCAAACTTTGCCAGGCGCGCCTGTTGTCGTGCTTCAATGGTCAGCATCCAAGCCTTGGCCACTTGGCCGGCGAGCGAGTGGCGAGCTCCGGCGAACTCCGCCGCTTGGGCAAGCGCGTTCGCGCGGGCGGCGCGTTTGCCGGCGCGTACGCGGCCCCACAGGTCGAGTTCCCACTGCGCGCCCAGTGTCAGGTTATGGCGTTCGTTCACGAATGCGTTGGGCAGATTCCCCCCCGGTAGTTTGAAGCCGAACTGCGCCATGTTCAGTTTGCTTTTTGAGAGGCCGCCGCTGAGGCCGATTTGGGGCAACTGTTCCGCGCCGGCGATCCTGGCCTGCGCCCACGCGCCCTCGAGCCGGGCGGCGGCGCTCCAGACATCCGGATTGGCGGCGAGGGCTTGCCCGATCGCCTCGCTCAATTGGTCGTCGCGAAAGTTGTGCCACCAAAATGCCGCCGCCTGGCCGGTGCTCACGCCCGGGGCCGTCCATTCGGTGGGTAGTTCGTTGGCAAAATCCCTAGCCGTCCGGTTGGAGTCGGTGGCACAACCGGCGAGCAGAAGGCCCGCCGCGGTGATGGAGAGTGGGCGGCGCATTTACGTCCTTTTGGGCTTCCGCTTGGCCCGGGCTTTTTTCGGAGGCGGACTGACCCTGGCGCGGAAGCCTGCTGCGGTGAAATCGATCAACCGCCGCACCGTTGACTCGTAATCGGAGGCGCCGGCGTCGGTGCCGGTGAAGCGGACGAGTAGGTCGGCGTTGCAAAGCGTGTGCGCCATCGCGCCGGCCATGAAGTGCGAGCGCCAGTCGGACTCCTCCTTGGGTAGTTCCGGCAACGCGGCCTCAATCGCGGCACTGAACTGGATAATCACCTCGGCCAGTTCGCCCATCATGAACTTGTGAAGCCCCTCGTTGCGCTCCCCCATCACGCGTCCGACTAGACGCGCGAAGGTGGGGCCGGCCTTGGAGTTGGCCTGCACGCGGAACAGCGGACGGAACAGGCACTCGAGCACATGCTCCAGTTTCACCGGTCGCCTGCCGGCCTTGATCCGGATCTCCGCAAGCTGGGTCAGCCGTTCCTCGTTGATCGGGCGGAGCCGCCGGGAGATCACCGCGTGAACCAGCGCCTGCTTCGAGCCGAAGTGGTAATGCACCGCCGCGAGGTTGACCTTGGCCGAGGCGATGATGGTGCGCAGCGACACGGCATCGAACCCCTTTTGGGCGAACAGCCGCTCGGCGGTGTCGAGAATTCGTGTCTTGGTGTCCGTTTTTGCCATTTAATTCAAACGACTGTTTGAAACAGGCGTTTGTTTTAGCCGCCGGCGCTCCGGACGTCAACCCTGTTTTTTTGGGTGCGGCGCCCAGTTCCGCCGTTGGCCGGCTGCCGGTCAGCCGGGGATTCCGCTTGGCCAAGCGCTTGGCCGTGGGCACTCTCCGCCCATCATGCGTTTCGACAAAAAGAGGATCATTCGTTTTGTTGCCGCCGTTTCGCTGTCGGCTGCATCGGCTGCCGCTGAGGAAAAGGCGGAGAACGGATTTCGGCCGCTGTTCAACGGGAAGGACCTTTCCGGCTGGGTGCCGGTGAACACTGCGCCGTCGACCTGGACGGTGCGCGACGGAATGATCGTGTGCTCCGGCCAGCCGACTGGCGAGTTGCGCACGGTGCGGATGTACCAAAACTTCATCATGGAGGTGGAGTGGCGGCATATGAAGCCCAGGGGCAACGCCGGGATTTTTGTCTGGGCCGACGACATCACGGCGCGCGGACAGCCATTTCACCGCAGCGTTGAGGTGCAGGTGCTGGAAAATGCCTACGGGAACTCCGGGGGGCACACGGTGCACGGCGACATTTTTCCGATCCACGGCGCGACGATGACGCCGGTCAATGGACGGGGTGGCAGCCGGGCGTTCCCGACGGAGTTTCGCTCCAGACCCAGCCCGGAGTGGAACCATTACCGGATCGTTTGCAATGACGGGAACATCTCGCTGGCGGTCAACGGTAAGGTGGTCACGCGCGGCAGGGAGGCCAGCCCGCGCAAGGGCTACATCTGCCTCGAGTCGGAGGGAGGCGTGGTGCATTACCGTAACCTGCGCATCAGGGAACTGCCAGCGACACCGCTTGAGCCGGGGCAGGTGGCTATTTCCAATCGAGGTTATCGCTGCTTGTACTCGGGCGTCGATTTTTCCGGGTGGCGTCTGGGCAAAGGCAGCGAGCCACATTGGCAGTCGCGCAACTGGATGTTTCGTTTCGACGGCAAATCGGAGGCGGCGGACAAGTCGATCCAGACCGCCGAGTTGTTCGGTGACTTTGGCTTCATCTTTGATGTTCGCGTGTCCGGGGAAAGCCAGCCGTGTGCGTTCCAGCTTCGCGGCTCGAAGGCGACGGCCATCACGATTGCGCCTTCGTTGTACAAGGACACTCTGGTTTTGAAGGGGCGCAACTGGAACCGGTTCGAGGGCGGGTTGCGCGGCGACCGGCTTAGCCTGAACGTCAACGGCAAGCCGGTTTTCACCGACAAAAAACTAGGCAGCGTGCCGGCTCGAGGGCCGTTGAAGATTGTGCCGACCGGCCCAATCGACTTTGCGAACGTTTATGTCCGTGACTTGGCCAAGCGCTGACATTTCCCCATGAGATTTCCCGTTGGCCGGTGGGTCAGTCACTCTCGCTGAACTCCATCCAGCGCTCGGCGTTGTCGCCGTAAAAGAGCTTCAGCTTGTTGCCATCCACCTCGAAACCCTTTGACATATGCAGCATCTCGAAGAACTTGAAGTCGAGTGAACCGGGCATGCACAGCATCTCTGTGGAGTCGAAGCCTTTCCCAAACTTCAGCCAGTTGCCTTTCTCCAGTGTGAAGGTGCCGAAATAGCTGTTGCAGTCGTTCCTGCCGGTGACATTGCCGTTGCGGGCCAAGTTCAGTGTGTGCTTGCGCCCTGTCTTGGGCCGGGTGATCTCGTCCGCTTCATGGAAGGCGACCAGCTTCCACTCCCGGTCAAGAAGTCCATCCTGAAACAGTTCAGATTTTGTGACCACCCGGTAAAAATGAGTCTCCCCCAGTTGGCTGCGGAGATCCTTGAACCAGGCTACTTGTCCGTTGCCCGGATACTGGCCCACGATCACCCATTTTTTCAGGTCCCGGCTTGCCTGCACGAGGTGGTAGTCTCCATCGGATGACGGGAATCGTAGGGATACCGTTGCCGCCTCGAAGGAATCAATGTTCGACGCCTCCTGACCTAGGGCCGGTGCGGCAAGCATCAAGGCAAGCAGGAATGCGGTCCGGCAGGTTAAATCCGCGAAATGGAGTTTCAGAACCACGGCCGCGAGGTTTGTCCTCCTACGCTCCAACATCAAGTCGGATTTGGGGAGCCCAAGCGCTTGGCATGGCTGCTGCGATTTCACGGGATTCACTCGTGGCTTGCTCTTGGACAGGGGGTTCCCGACACTCGGCCGCTGGCGTGGTGCATGGAGCCCGCGAAAACCGGGACTCAGCAGATATGGGAAAGACAATACTCATTGTTGATGGTTCGCCGACCTGGCGGAAGATGGTTCAGGTGACGCTGACTGCGGCCGGCCATGAGGTGCTCGAGGCGGAGGATGGCGCACAGGGACTGGAACTCACAGAGACTGAACCGGTGAACATCATTTTTTCCGGCTGCCAACTGCCTGACATGGATGGCCCGAACTTCACGCGAAAAATTCGCTCCCTGCCGGAGCACAAGGAAACGCCGGTGGTCGTTATTTCAGACATTTCGGACGACGAACGGAAAGAGGCTGCAAAATCGGCGGGAGGAACCGGCTGGATGGTGCAGCCGGTGATGCCCGAGAAATTGATCGAGGCGGCGGAGGGATTCGCGGCGCGCATCGACTTGCTCGAGGCCAAGGCCAGGAAGAAAGCCGAAGTGAAGAAAAAAAAGGACGAGGCCGCTGCCGGATAAGGTGATTCCCCCCCCGGCCTGCTTTCATCGGCTTGGTTCAGGGGAGGAAGATTAACTCGGGGTTCACTTCAGCCGATGTTCATGGGATTTTTTGAACAATCAAATTGTTGGTGCCACTTCTGGTGCCACTTTTTTGAGGCCGTCGGTGGCACCGCGATACTCAGCCAGCCCGTCCCGCTCGATATTGGTGCAGATCGAATGCCTTCCTTTGAGCTCTGAAAATGGAACCCACCAAATCTCATCGTGCGGAATCAGAACCACCGAAATAGCTTTAATCGCTAACTGAGTAAAACTTGTAGGTCGCTCCGATTGCCTCTCTGCCTCTCTGGCTGACTGGCTCGTATGATTTCGGTTCAGCCATCAACCTTTAATTTTTAAGGCTGAAAGCATTTTGCGGCAACAGTTAAAACGCCTTGAAAACTGCGCTCAACGGGATGAGTGTCGGCTCACCGTGAAATCACAACTGATCGCAATCGTCGCAGCCTTGGTGCTGGTGGGGTGCGGGCCCAGTGGGGATATATGGACAGCCGCTAAGGAAGGGAACACCGAAGCCGTTAAAAAGCACATTGCAGTTGGCGCAGATGTGAATGCGAAGAATAAGAGACGAAAACATTGAAGCTGTCAAACAACACTT
>MPLZ02200512.1_pt1 | contig 29509 bp, 30 predicted proteins | sample 1617311 | NCBI WGS metagenome assembly MPLZ02 (sample SAMN05944806, study PRJNA350692) | marine metagenome | biome: marine; feature: ODZ; material: water; isolation source: 160 m water sample filtered on 0.2 um supor filter | place: Pacific Ocean | collected 2012-04-08 | depth 160m m | reverse complement strand
TCTGGCTACGAACATCACCTCCACCGGCGGGACCACCCTGGAGGCTTCAAATGACCTGACCTACGCCGGCGAAGCGAATGCCGGTGACGCGCTCTCCTTGAGCGGCGAGACGATCACGGCGAGTTCCGGTCACCTCAGTGGCGCCGCCGTAACAGCAACAGCCACAGACACGCTAACCATGGCGGCGGACATTACTTCGGATACGACTGTAGATCTGACCGCGGACAATGTGGTACTTGCCGGGAGTGAGGTGCAAAGCACCGGTGGAGATCTGTTGGTGAACGCTGATCGGATCACGTCTTCAGGGACAACTACACTGAGCAGTGGTTCAGACATGGTGCTGGCCGCACCCTCAGGGACGGCCCAGATGCGGATCGATGGGTCGACCACAACACTCTCTGCCGGGGGCGACTTGGATCTACTCGCTGCGGTAGATGGACAGGGCGGCGTACTGAGCGTATCGGCGGGCAACTCGGTGCTGGTTGGTGGCAATATCGGCAGCAGCGACGCAGTCCAGTCGATCGAACTCAATGCGAACGAATTGGTGCTTGGAGCGTCATCGGGCGGCGAGAACTGGTTGGTGTCCACGGTGCGCGCCGAGGGTGATATCGGATTGAATACCGTGAATCTTTCTGGCCTGTCCGGATATCCGACCGTGTATGGTTTTGGTCCATCACTGACAATTGAATCGGATGCTGGAGATGTGCGTGTTGGTGCCAACCAAGGTTTTGCCTACGTCAGAGATCTGACTCTTCGGGCCAACGGAGGCGATTCGAACATCACGCTGGGCGACATCACGGTGGCTGGAGATCTGACGTTGGACGCGCATCGGATCAACGTATATCGGCGACACACCGGCATGTTGGAAGGGCCAGATGGACGGATGGAATCACCACGGCCTTCCGTCGTGGCTGGTGGCATCCTACATATGAATGGTGCCGTTTCGTACGCGCAAGGTGCTGGCAACGATCCGTTGTTTGCCGGTGTTGAGGGCACGATCGGAGTGCCGCCGTTCGAGCGTGTGTTCATCGATCCATTCTTTGCGGAAGACATCACTAGTCCTACGCGGCTGTTCCTGAAATCGCTCTCGCCAGTACCGCTGCCGGGCCAAGACAATGACTCGGTAGCGGCGGAAACGCATCCCGGGGAAGGCGTTGTGCAAGAGGTTGCAGGCAATGAGGATATTCTCGCCACAATCCACACCACCGCGGTGCTGGCCGATCTGGGCATCGACCTGATCGATGCGCCTGAGCCGGAAGTCAGCACCAATCGACTCGCTGCAGCGGGCCACATCACGGATGACATCAGTCATCGAGGCAGCAACATGGTTGATTCGACCTCGGACCTGATCCGAGTGACCCGATCTCGTTTGAAGGTCCGCTTCGTACAGGCAGCCGTGGCCGACTATGCCGCTGCTACAGGAACAGACTCGCTTCAGGCTGCTGGCCGTTCCATTGAAGCAGCCCGGGCTGAGTGGGAGGCCGAGCCTGGCGAGAAGCCCGACTACAGGCAATGGCTTGCCGAGGGCAGTTCACCCGATCGGCAGCGAGCCGCTCGAATCCTCGCCGACCTTGACGCCGTCTTCCGCGATCTGCGGCTGGCGGGACTCACCCGGGACGAGGTTGCAGCGAGCCGGCGGTTTGTGAATGCGAAGTTAAGTGGCGGCTCCGTGTAGCCCGCGACGGGCAGTCCGCTGACGCTCACTTTCTCCAGAGAAGAATAGACCCAGACACCTGCGGCAGGTACCGGGCCCCGTTTCTCGTGTATCCTCGTGCCGGAGATTGATACGCCTATGACCGATACATGCGCCGGTGTTGCTGAGAGGTATGAACTGGTCAAGGAATGCATCCGGCGGGCTGCGGAGCGTGGGGGGCGAGACCCCGAGAAGGTCTTTCTGGTCGCCGTCACCAAGAATGCGACACCCACCGAGGTGCGTGTGCTGCACCGGATGGGGCAGATTGATTTTGGCGAGAGCCGAATGCAGCATTTCGTTCGTATGGCGAGTCAACTCGACGAGTTCAGGTGTCGGCAGCGGGAACTTCATGGTGGTATCGACATCCCGGAGTCCATTCGGTGGCACTTCATCGGTCATTTGCAGCGGAACAAGGTGCGGCGAGTCATTTCAACCGCCCGTTTGGTCCACAGCGTGGGCTCGCTCAAACTGGCTGAGGAGATTCAATCCACCCACCGTGACGACACGCCTCCGATTGAGATCCTGATTCAAGTCAATGTGTCCGGCGAAAAAGGCAAGCAGGGTGTTGCCCCTGCTGCTGCCACCCATCTGGTCGATCAAGTGCGAACCATGCTTGGCGTTCGGATCCGCGGCTTGATGTGCATGGCGCCGTTCTCGACGGATCCCGAAACCTCCCGTCCCGTCTTCATACGGGCCCGCGAACTCTTTGATGATATCCGCCGTTCCGGCGGCCGCGAAGATTTCAACCTGCTGTCAATGGGCATGAGCAATGACTTCGAGATCGCCGTCGAGTGCGGCGCCAATCTCGTCCGCGTCGGCACGGCCATCTTCGGAGCACCGTCCAAGGACGCCGAATCAGTCGAACCGTAGAGCAAGCAAACGGGACCATGTGCCGCCTGGGACCAACGTGCGCACTCACGCTTGATCACCTCTTTCCCGGACGGTATCTGGTCCCTTCCGTGTCATACACTTGAGACATGAAAGGCCAACTGCTCGAGCGAGCGGGAGAGGTCGATTACCTCAATGGGCACATCGACCTTCAGCGGCGTGGGCGCGAAATTGAGGATGCCGCGGACGCCAGCTTCGACGAGCCGGACTGCAACGTCTTGGGCCACGTCGGCGGGAACCGCAAGCACCGCGAGTTCTACCTGTTCGCGGCGAATTACTTCCGCAAGATCTGTGAGCGGTTTGATGGCCACACCAGCGACCGTTGTACCTCGCAACTTCTCGTTGTCATCGAATGCGACGACCACTCGGAACCCGCCGCCAGCAAACCGAGGATAGCCCATCAGGGCAGTACCGATTTTGCCAGCCCCGACGATGGCAAGCCTCCACGTGCGATCGAGTGACAGGGCCTTTCGGATGCGACTCGCCAGTTCCGCAGACTGATATCCAACACCAGGTCGTCCGGTCTGCCCGAGACAGGCCAGATCACGGCGAACCTGCGCATCGGTGATGCTGAAGGCCCGCGCGACGGTGGAGGAACTGATCGTGGTCCGGCCTTCCCGGGCTGCCGCGTCGAGTTCCCGCAGATACATGCTCAGCCGCTGGACTGTAGGCCTCGGGATGTCCGTGGATGGAGGCACGCGACCATGATATGGCCCCACAGGACTACCATGCCAACATGCATATCCGTGACATCATGCAGCGTGATGGTCGGACGATCAGCTTCGAGTTCTTTCCCCCCGCCACCGATGCCGCGGCTGCAGAACTCGAAACTCGGCTTGGGCAGTTTGCTTCGCTCTCGCCCTCCTTCGTTTCAGTCACCTATGGAGCAGGTGGCTCTACCAGACTGAGGACGCACGACTTGGTGATCAGGTTGCAGAATCTGGGCACGCTCGACCCTGTTCCACATTTGACATGTGTCAGCCACGAGCAGGCGGAGATCGATGACATTCTGCGCCGATACGCCGATCACGGCATCAGCAACCTGCTCGCCCTGCGGGGCGATGCCCCGGCAGATGGTGGTGGCCCCTCGGCGTTTCGTTACGCCGCCGATCTGGTCAGCCACATCGTGGCTTTCAACGGCTCGGGGGATCACCCAGATGCCCGCGGCTTCGGAATCGGCGTTGCCGGCTTCCCGGAGGGCCATCCTGAGACGCCCAATCAACTCATCCACATGGATCATCTCAAGGCCAAGGTCGACGCCGGGGCCGACTGGATCACCACCCAACTCTTTGCCGACAACTCCCACTTTGTCGACTGGCAAGAACGATGCGAATTGGCCGGGATCACGATTCCCATCGTCGCAGGCATCATGCCCATCACCAGTTTGGCCACGATGAAGCGGATGGCCGATTTGGCGGCGGGCATGACCTTCCCTGCCCGGTTGCAGCGTCGGTTGATGCGATTTCGCGATGACGCCCCCTCGATCGAGCAGGTCGGCATTCAGTGGGCCGTCGAGCAGTGCAACGACCTCCTCGACGGCGGTGTGGCCGGCATCCACTTCTATACGCTGAATCGATCCGATGCGACGCAACGCATATTTGAGGCTCTTGGGGCGGAGTCCTCAGCCGATCTGTATTGAGCGGCCCGTCATTCCGGGACCCCTGCGAAGCCTGCTATCCTGCGGGGATGCGACGTCTTCCAGGTTGGTGCTTTGGATTCACGGTGCTTGCTGTGCTGCTTGCAGAACGGCTTGCGATGGCCGATCTGAGTGCCTTGAGGCATCGGGTGACCCAGGGCGGACTTGATTTGCCGGCCGAGCCCAGTGGCGGACCATCCCCACTCTGGGGGCTGACGCTCTCGTTCTTACTGGCACTGGCCGTCTTGACAGTAAGTCTTCTCCCGTCCAAGCGCGGACATCAGGACTGATGCCGCCACGTGGGCGGTTTTGGCAGGGTCCGGCGGTACCCTTGATCATTGCGGCAATCGCAGCGCTGTGCTGGATGACCGTTGCCACCACCCGCTCCGCCACTGCCGCCCTCGATGATCGAAGCGAGTACCTCGCCGTCACCGCGAGCAGCGGTCGCGGCCAAGAAGAAGTGATCTGGATATTCGATACCCGTACCGAGGAGATCATCGCAGTTGCTTGGGATCGAAACGCCAAGATGATGATGCCACTCGGGCGGCGCGACGTATCTGCCGATCTGACCGTCGCGTCAGGGAGCCGTTGACATGCAACGTCACAGCATCATAACGCCGCTCGGTTGGGGCCTGTGCGCTGTGGTGCTGGCGGGTTGGTGGTCCTCAACTGGTACAGATTGGGATCGACCCGCAGCAGCCGACATGATTGCCAGCAATGGTGGCTTCACGCTGATGACGGCGAACAGTCGAGACCAACGTGTGGACGAAGAATCAGAGGTGCTCTACCTGTTTGATCATCACCGCAGCATGATGATTGCGTACGGCCTGCGGGATGTACATACGAATCCATACATCGAGATGCTCGATGGTGGCCACATAGAAGTGCTGTTTGAGCGTGCCCGTGCTGCCGCTCGCCGGTCGGAGCCGTGATGGGCGGCGATCGCCATCCTGTCGATGCGGTCATGCTCGCTCGCCGGGCCGCTTCGTTCACCCGGCGGTCGATCAAGGCCGATTCCAAACAATCCGGTCTGCGGCTTGCGATCTCGATGCTCGACCTGACCACGCTCGAAGGTGCCGACTCGCCTGAACTTGTCCGGGCCTTGTGCCAACGGGCAATCCATCCGTGTCCGATTTCGCTCGATAAGCCAGTTCCGCCAGTTGCGGCGGTGTGCGTGTATCCAAGGCTCGTGCCAGTCGTTCGCGAGGCGCTGCTTGGGACAGGCGTTCTCACGGCATCGGTTGCGACCAGCTTTCCAAGCGGGCAGTCCCCGCTCGATGCGAGGCTTGCCGAAACCGAGGCGGCGATCGCAGCTGGCGCCGATGAGATTGACATGGTCATTAGCCGCGGCGCCTTCCTGTCGGGACGATTTGACGAGGTGGCGGCCGAGGTACGGGCCGTTCAGGACCTATGCGGCCAGACGCACTTGAAGGTTATTCTGGAAACCGGCGAACTAGCGACACCCGACAACATCCGTCGATGCGCCGATTTGGTCATCGAGGCGGCAAGCCGAGAACGGGATTTGGCCGATGGGGCACTGTTCGTCAAGACCTCCACCGGCAAGATTTCACCCGCAGCCACCATGCCATCGGTACTCCTGCTGCTTGAAGCGGTGCGGGATCACTTCCGCGCCACCGGTGTCCGGATTGGCGTCAAGCCCGCGGGCGGTATTCGAAAGTCGAAGGCGGCCCTGCACATGCTCGTTATGGTCCGGGAGACGCTTGGGCAGGACTGGCTCACACCCAAACTCTTCCGAATTGGTGCTTCAAGTTTGCTCGACGATCTGGTGAGACAACTTCTCTGGACCAGCCGTGGTCATTACGCGGCGATGCATGATGTGGCGGTGACATGATGGGACAGTCAGGAGAAACCGCGGTCGCTGCGGCGAGCGAGGGATGGGACTACAGCCCCGCGCCCGAGCGAACGCGCCCCGAGATCGACTCTGAATACGGCTTGTTCATCGGCGGCGAGTTCCGGGCTCCGCAGTCGGACCGCACCTTCAATACGATCAACCCCGCCACTGGCCAGCGACTCTCCCGAATCTCCGAGGCGGGCGATGAGGATGTCGATGCCGCAATGGCTGCCGCTCGGTCCGCGGGACCGAAGTGGGCGAGGATGAAAGGTCGCGAGCGGGGCAAGTACCTCTTCCGGCTCGCGAGAAGGGTCCAAGAATGCGCCCGCGAACTGGCAGTGCTGGAAACGATGGACGGTGGCAAGCCCATCAAGGAAAGCCGTGACGTGGATCTGCCACTGGTTGCGCAGCATTTCTTCTACCACGCCGGTTGGGCGGACAAATTGCAGTGGGCCTTCGGCGGCCGCGATGTGAAGCCCCGTGGCGTGTGCGGCCAGATCATCCCGTGGAACTTCCCGCTGTTGATGGCGGCGTGGAAACTGGCGCCTGCCCTTGCTTGTGGCAACACCGTCGTACTCAAGCCAGCAGAGACAACGTCGCTGACGGCTCTGCATCTGGCGAAACTGATGCAGGAGATCGATCTGCCGCCGGGCGTTGTGAACATCGTCACCGGCGCAGGTGATACAGGCCGGATGGTCGCGTCGCACCCGGCTGTCAAGAAGGTTGCCTTCACCGGCTCGACCGAAGTCGGCCGGCGAATCATGGAGGAACTCGCACCGCGAGAGATCCCACTGACGCTTGAACTCGGCGGCAAGAGTGCCAACATCGTTTTCGCCGACGCGGCCATCGAACAGGCCATCGAAGGCGTCGTGAGTGGCATCTGGTTCAATCAGGGGCATGTCTGCTGCGCCGGTTCACGGCTGCTTGTCGAGGAGTCGATTCTCGAGCCCTTCGTCGCCGCCCTGCGTGATCGGATGGCCCAACTTCGCGTTGGTGATCCGCTTGATAAGAACACCGATATTGGTGCGATTAACAGCCGCGAGCAGCTCGACCGCATCCGTGCGCTGGTCACGGCCGGCCAGGAGGAAGGCGCCATTTTGCATGATGTGCAGTCAACCCCGCTTCCTGAGCAAGGCTTCTGGTTCCCACCGTGCTTCTTCACCGGTGTGCAGCCAGCCCATGTTGTGGCGAGGGAGGAGATTTTCGGCCCCGTGCTCGCCGTCATGTCCTTCCGCACCCCTGAGGAGGCCATTCGCCGTGCCAACATGACGCCCTACGGTCTTGCTGCGGGCATTTGGACAGACAAGGGCTCAAAGATCTTCGAGATCGCCAGCCGGATGGATGCTGGGGTGGTGTGGTGCAATACCTACAACCAATTTGACGCAGCCTCGCCCTTCGGTGGCGTCAAAGAGTCGGGGTTTGGCCGAGAGGGCGGACTTCAGGGACTTCGGGCCTATGTGCGGTAGAGGAGAGCGGCAATGAGTCGACTGGAAGTCATCAAGACCGGCAAACTCTGGATCGGTGGCAAATGGCCCCGCTCTGAATCGGGTGCGACCTTTGTGGTGGAAGACGCGAAGGGTCAGACCGTCGCCCGCTGCGCACTGGCGAGCCGCAAGGACTCTCGCGAAGCTGTCGAGGCGGCGCGGGCGGGTCTACCAGCGTGGCGGGACGCGACCGCCATGCTCCGTGGTCAAGTGCTCTACCGCGCAGCCGAGATGATGGAAAGCCGCTGCGAGGAGTTCACTGAGGCGCTCCGCGATGCCGGCATGAACCTTCCCGCCGCCCGCCGCGAAGTGGAATTGTCCGTGGATCGGATGGTCATGCTCGCAGGGTGGTGCGACAAGATCCATCAGATTCTGGGGTGCCAGAACTCGGTGGCGGGCCCGTATCACAACTTCACGATCCCGCAGGCCTGCGGTGTGGTTGTGGTGTTCTGCCCGCAGGAGCCACCACTGCTGAGCATGGTGACGCTCATTGGCGCCGCGATGGCGATGGGTAACACGGTGGTGGCGGCCGTGCCCCGCTCAGCGGCGATGCTTGGTGTCCTGCTTGGTGAGGTGCTGGCGGTGTCTGATGTGCCAAATGGTGCTGCAAACCTGCTGACTGGCGACATAGCCCCTTTGCTTGACCCGCTCGGCGGTCACCGCGAAGTGGCCGTCATGGTTTCAAGCGGCCTGAGCAAATCAGCTCGCACGACCCTCCGCCTGGCAGCAGCGGATGGCATTCGTCGCGTCCATACGATCCCTTGGACCGGCGCCGATTGGGCAGATGACGCCCAGACCTGCTCGCCTTGGTTTCTCGACCAGTTCGTTGAGTTCAAGACGATGTGGCATCCAGCCGGCGTGTGATCGCAAGGGGGTCAATGGGTTCCATTCTCGATCTTCGCTTCAGCGGACATCCCTGCGCAGTGCTTAGCCCCCTACAACTCCGGAACGAGGACGAGGCGGGAGCGGTGAGGGATGACGCCGAGGTCGGGGCGGCCTTGGACGGGAAGGCTCAGTTTTTCGCCGTTGGTGAGGTGGTTGGGGAATTTTCGTTGCCACTGCTCAACTTCGACGCTCGTGAGGCCCGACTCGGGGTCAAGGGCTTGTTCATTGAAGGCGCCGACGGTGACCATGCTGAGGCGGCTGACGGGGTCGTGGTGGAAGAAAGCCGGGGTTCTGTCGGCTCTGAGTTGGGCAACGCGGGATTCGGCATTTGCCCGCCGCACCGCGTCTGGAAGGGTGCCCGAGTCGAAGTCACCCCAGACTTCGATCTCAAGCGTGTAGATGGTTCGGGCATCGGGATACCGCAGTCGCAGCGAGAGGAGTTCGTACGGATGGATCTCCTCGGGCTTTCGCTGTGGTCGGATGGTGGTGCGGATGATCGGACCGAAGACCCGCTTGTTATCGATACGGAGGCTCTTCAGCGAAGCCATGTCCTCAGCGGCCTTTGGATCATTCCACCCTTCATAGTGCCCGTACACGACGAGGGATCCCTTGTTGTCCGTATGTACGCCCAGATCGGGATCGAGCGGTGGTACCAAGAGGCCCAGTTGTTCCCGCCACAACGAAGCTGCTTGCCCATCAACATCATCCTGAAAGGTCTGCAGGACCAGCGCGTGGTAGGGCCGGGTGTCCACTGGTGCCGCGTTGGTACGTGGCGGCTGACCGGCGCTCGGCAGCGGTGTGGTACCGGCATCAAGCATGTGTTCCATGGCGGCCCAAGCGTCATCCTGCTCGGTTGATTCTGGTGTCGCCGCCTCCGATTCGTCTGTGAGATCAAAGTTGACGGTTGGTTTCGGCGGTTCGGGACGGGCGGGCGGCGGAGCCTCACAGCCGGCGATTCCCACCGCGAGCAAACTCATGCTCAGGCGTGCCGCAGCCAAGGCGTGGTTCGGCGGGATGTATTTATGTAATGCCTTGGCTGTCATGGGGTTCCGTCAGTTTATTCAAAGTTCAAGGGTGCGGCTTCGGCAGGCCGATGAACATGGTACGAACGGCCTGAGGTGCTCAAGAGGTCGGTCACGGGATTCAGGGAAGAATCGCGAGGCAGTGTAAGTATTGGTTGCAGTGAGTGGCGTGGTGCCCCTCGCTGAGGAGTCTATTTCGATGTTCGACATTGCTTTGGTGGGAAACGGCCCCCTCGGGCCATCCGATGAACGGGCGGTCCAACCCGAGCCGGCTTGTTCGTGCAGACCTGGTTGCGACCGGTCCACTCTTGTCAGCAGCGGCGACCTGTCGCGATGGCGTACCCGGCTGGACGAAATGGACGGCGTCAGATGGAACCGCATTCACGAGGCCCGAATGGCGATCTTGGAGGGTGGCTATCTCACCGAGAATCGGCTGGACGCCGCCCTGGATGGACTCCTCCGCGATCTTGAGAAGTGAAGTTGAGGAAAGCGATTGCTGCTGGCTGCGTTGTAGCCTGTGCGGGCTGTAGTTCGAATGCCCCACGTATAGAGCCCGCTCGAGTTGCTGATCGATTCAGGCCGGTTGACTTGTCGGTCCATCCGGTTTCCCATGTGCGAGTGCGTGAGGACGGGACGGCCACCGTTGAGGCAGCGATCGAATTGGTGGACGCGGATGGATTCTCGGTTCGGGGGGCGGGGACGCTCAAACTCGAGTTTCACCAGGGCGATCGCCACGGGGAGGCCATCATGAGCCAGCAGCCATGGTCAATCGACCTGAACGATCCGAATATCAACGCCGATCGCTTTGACCCGATGACGCGGACCTATCTGGTTCCAGAGGTGACAACAGTCGAATCGCTTCCCCGCTCACCGCACCTGACCGCGACCCTGTACCGGAATGGGCATGAGCCGCTGCGTGATTCCATGTCGCTGACCGTCCTCGGACCATCTGAGGCGGAGGAAGATGCTCCGCTCACACCCTGAGCCGCTGCGGTCCCGTACGATTCCAGCTCCATGGGCATGCACACCACACTCTTAGCCATTGGATCCTGCGTTCGCGTGACGCAGCAGACGCCGCTGGGTGATCGAACATGGTCTACGTCCATCGAAGGCGAAGTTGTTCGGTGCTGGCAGGCGAAGACCGGCTCATGGTTCGCGGGCAGCCAAGACGATCGGCTCTGGCTCGACCGTCTTGAACTTCGGCTCGAGGATGGGGAATTGGTCGTACTGAACCTCGATCAGTTCAGTGTGGTTCGCCGCTGCCCCGCGGAGGAGCCGAAAGCAGGGAGTCGGGAATCGAACTGATGCGGCGGTTATTCGCTCTGGTAGGGGAGGCTACCTGCTGGTCCGATCGCCACGATGGTTGGGTCCAGATCGGCGTATCGGCAGGCGTGGCCTTGAACGGCTTCGGTTGAGGCCTCTTCCACCTCTGCAACGCGCATTTGTAGTGATCGGCACGAACCAGTGTGTGCCAAGTCAACGGCCAACCGTGCAGCTCGGGCTCGGGTGGATTCGCCTTGCAGGATGATCGAACTGACGATGGATCGCCGTGTACGCTCGATTTCATCACGGCTGAGGTCGCTTGCGATGCGGACGATTTCATCGAGGCATGTCTGCACCAACTCCTCGGCATGCTCCGGTGTGGTACCAGCATGCAGTGACACCCACCCCTGTTCAGGTGAGCGGATGTAGCGAGTGCCGATGGAATAGCAGAGAGAACGTCGCTGCCTGACTTCGGTGAAGAGCCGGCCACTGGTTGTTCCGCCGAGCGATCCACAGACGAGCCGCTCAAGTACGGCCGCTTTATCACCTGCCGGAGGCGCATCCCATGCCATACTCAGATGGACCTGTGATGTGGGGCGTTCGATGAGTCGACGTCCGAGTGGAGCGGGCTTCGATGTGGGGGCTGGAGCGGCCGATCCGGCCCATGTGCCACTGAGGCGGCCAACGATGTCCAAACATTCACCCGCATCGATCCCGCCAACAACCGAGAGAATGGAGCCTTCTGGAACGACGCATTCTGCCAATCTCGTCTTGAGATCGTCCGTTGTGATGCCAGTGAGTCCATCGAGGGTTCCGAGCCCGCTTCGATGAAAGGGGCGACTCAAGTGGCGGTTTCGCAAAAAAAAACCAACTTCTTCTGCGGGGTCATCTGCAAGGTGAGCGAGGCTCTGCAGGCATCCCTCACGTGATGCTTCGAGTTGGGAATCGGGAAAGCTCGGCTCCATGACGACCGACAGCAGCAGCCGGATTGCCTGCTCCACGCCATCGGCCGTTGTTGTAGCAGTGAGGTGAAGAAAGCGCGCACCAACCGAACCATTTCGCTGCATTCCGGCGCAGTCAAACGCGTGTGTCAACTCCTTGTTTTTCAGCGAGTTGGTGCCCCGAAACAGCATTTCAAGAAAGAGAGCGGCGATTCCGTCGGTGGCATCAGTATCGCGCATGGACCCGGCTGGCACCAAGAGATGTATCGACGCGGATGCGGCGGCATCGACCTGTTCAACAGCAAGTTGCAGACCATTTTGAAGTGTATGGGTTGCGATCATGTGTGTTGTTGCGCCTCTGCAAAGGAACAAGTGATGTGCACAAGCATACGTGAAGTTATGGAGATGTCGTGGTTGCAGAGGCACGATCGGTGCAGGTCTCCACGAGGTCGAAAAAAAATTTTTCGTCAAGAGTCTTCAATTCTGCGTCCGATACGTGTAGAACGTGTTGAAACGGGTCCGCCCGGGTGTACGTGCATCCGGATTTCCGACTGTAAGCCGGACCCGAGCGGATTTGCATGGAGGTCATATTCATGGCCAAGAAACGCGCAACGAGAAAGAAGGCCACTCGCAAGAAGGCCACAAGAAAGAAGGCCACAAGAAAGAAGGCCACTCGCAAGAAGACCCGTAAGAAGGCCACTCGCAGAAAGACTCGCAAGAAGGCCACTCGCAAGAAGACCCGTAAGAAGGCCACTCGCAGAAAGACTCGCAAGAAGGCCACTCGCAAGAAGACCCGCAAGAAGGCCACTCGCAAGAAGACCCGCAAGAAGGCCACTCGCAAGAAGACCCGCAAGAAGGCCACTCGTAAGAAGGCCACTCGTAGAAGGTGACAGTCTTCTGAGGCGTATGTCTCAACTCAGGATCTTGATCACGGGCGGAGCCGCAAGGCTCCGCCCGTGTCGCTGACCCCTTTGCGGTACCATCCCCGCCCCATCTGGCCGCTCAAGGAGATTTAGTTCGATGACGCACATCATCGCCGAACCCTGTATTGGAACCAAGGACACCGCGTGTGTTGATGTCTGTCCGGTGGACTGCATTCATCCGACCAAGGACGAATGCGAGGAGTTTGGTTCGGCGGACATGCTGTACATCGACCCGGATACCTGCATTGACTGCGGATTGTGCGTGGATGAGTGCCCCGTTCAGGCCATCTTCCCGGAGGAAGACTTGCCAGAGGAGTGGCACAAATACATCAAGGTCAACGCCGATTGGTACGAATAGGGGGCGGGCTAGGCCGCTTCGTCGTCGGCCAGAGCCGAACATCGGTTGACGCCGCTGTCGGCGTCGGCGGGCTCGGTCCAGTCCTTGCAGTCTGATGCCAGATTCAACTCGCTCGGCATCGTCTTGCGATATCCCAATTTCCGCACGACCTCCAACACGTCGGTCCATGTCGGGAAGGTCTTGCCGTTGACCCGCTTGAAGGCATCAATGGCCTGAATGAACAGAAACTGCTCGGCCGTCATCTCGCCTTCCTCGGCGGCGCGAAGAAAATCGGTCCGGCGGCGGCCAGGGCCGCGGCGGCGTTCCAGATTGGTCGTTGTCGTATCGGCCAGATCACGCCGATCGATACCCGAGCGTCGATCGACAACGCTCAGTGGATTTGGTGCTCTCAACTGGTGTTCAGAGGAAGGTTGGGTACTCATGTGTTCGGGCTCCATGGGGGAGCGATCCTCATTTGATCGCTACCATGGAGGCATCGGCCCGAATCGGGGGTGGCTGAAGCGATCATCCTCAAATCAGGCTTGCAGGACAACCCCCGCGGCTTCCACAGACTCCGAACGACCCGCATGACCCCACCTTCCGCAGATCAATCGCCAAATCGCTCCTTTCAGCCCCTTGCCGGCATTTTGGCGTGGATGGTGCCAGGCCTCGGGCACTTCATGCTCGGCCAACGTATCCGCAGCTTTCGGATCTTCGCTGGAATGGGTGTGCTGATTCTGGGTGGCCTGCTGATCGGGGGAGTCGATGTGGTGGACTCAAAAAACGACCGCTTGTGGTTCATCGCGCAGGCTTGCGCCGGCCCAATCGTGCTGGGGGTTGATGTCATCAATCAGCAGTACGTACAGAACCTGCCGGCGGACGAGCAGATCCCGTGGCGGAGCCTCGGCCATGTCAATTCGGTCGGCACGCTCTACATCGGGCTTGCGGGGCTCCTGAACGTCGTACTTATCTTGGACGCGGTGTATCCGGCCCGTCGCGATGAGCGGCACGCTCGACGAGCGGGAGATCAATCGCCATGATTGTGGCATGGATCCCGTTTTTGCAGCCCATGCCGGAACTCGTGAGTTACTGGTACCTGCTTTGTGTTCCACTGGTAGTTGGCGTCGCCATGATCTACAAGGCGGTATGGATAGCCGAGGGCCGCTCATGGGGGCAGCAGGTGGTCGTGATGTCGGTATTGGTGGTGGCGGGCCTTCTCGGGCTGGCGGTGGTGCTTGGGGTGTTTGTGCAGGTGGTGATTCCGGGGTTGTAGGTGGGTCCGGAAGGGGCCGGGTACCGCCCTGGCAGATACGGCAGTGGGTGGTCATGCCAATGTCCGGGCGGCTCCCAGGCTCTTGTTCTCGGACACCACGCGTCCGAGAATAATTGCCCCATACGGACGGGATAGCATCTTATTTCGAGTGATCCTCGGACCTTTCGCTTGTACCGGTGCTGTTCCGATGGTACTTGTTGGGCCACGCTATGGATGGCGTGACCTTCTGGAGATTGGCAGCGAAGAGACCAAGGACGGTCCTATGAGCATGACGGCGCGGCAACCCTCGGTGATCGAGGGTGGTGAACGACCCCACATCCCACGGCACGGACGGGCAACCGGAGGTGAGCGATCCCCCGTTGGGACTGCCCAACGAAGCCGCGAGCCCGTATCCGGTGATGTCCAAGATTGGTGGGCGGCGTGGATCGAGCGCGGGTGCCTCCATGCCCACAGCCAACTCGTAGAGCACTATCTGGCGGACCATGTTCGGAAGATCGCCAGCCGCATGCGGTCGCTTCTGCCGAATCATGTTGATGTCGATGACCTTGTGCAGCAAGGCTATCTTGGTCTCATCGATGCCATGAAACGCTTTGATCCGAGCCGCGGTATCCGGTTCGAGACCTTCAGTTCGCAGCGGATCACCGGTTCGATGCGTGATTGGCTTCGCTCGCTCGATCATGTGCCTCGCTTGATGCGGCGTCGAGCCAAGATCATTCAGCAGGAAGTGGATCGCTTCCGTGCCGTCCATGGGCGGGTACCCGACCGGGATGAGTTGCAGGCCCTGCTGGATCTGTCTCAGGAGGAGTTCGATCGGGTCGTCGGCGAAGACACCCCACCGATCGTCGTGACCATCTCCACGGTGTCCGCTGGCGGCGAAGACGATCCGGTGTCCATTCCCGAACGAAGCGGAAACAGTCCGTCGCTCAAGAGCCAGCGTCGCGACCTTCGGCGGTGGATCACCCGAGACCTTGAGCCCATCGATCGCATGATCGTATCCCTGTACTACTACGAGTCCCTCACCATGAAGGAAGTCGGCATCGCGGTGGGCTGCAGTGAATCACGCGTCTCGCAGCGACTTGATTCCATCCTGCAGCGGCTTCGATCTCGCGTGGACTTGACACCTGAGCGGCTGCTGGCCCTCGCTGGCTGAGGCCTCGCCTGTCATACTTCCCCCATGCACGCGGCGTGGCGTATCGGTATCGGCATCACTCTGGTAGGACTGGCTGTGGTTCTGGTCTTGATTAGTTGCCGATGGGGGACCGATTTAGACGCCGAGCGAGTGCTGATGCTTCCAGGTATTTCGCCACCCACAGGGCTCTTCGCTGCCGAGTGGACCGGGGACAACCCGTTTTTCGCCATGTTTTTGGGCATTACGATGCCAGTGCTGCTCGTGACGGCAGCCATGTGGGCACTTGTTCGCGTGCGGAGTTGAGTACAGTTTCGGTGAATTGAGGCTGGATTGACTGGGCCTCGTGATCTACCTTGGATGCTGCGACTGAGTGCCAGAGAGTCTTCCCAAGGAGCCTTGAAATGTCGGTATCGATGATTGCAGCCGCGGCGCTTGCCGCGGTAGGGACCGTTCACCACACCATTCCGCTGCGTGGTGGCGACGTGCAGGTGCAGGCCATGGACGACAGGGCATGCCTTGCCGAACTGACGCGGCTCTCATGGCGGTCGGAAGATGACCACGTCATGGTCGTGCTGAACCCATCCCACTTGGGCAAACGCAAGGAACTGGCAGACGTAGGCATCGAACTGCTCACCAGCCTCGGCGGCCCCGTCTGGATCGCCTCGCTCGGAGAAGGGGCGACTCGCTCCGACCTCGTGATAGATGCCATTTCGTGGATCGGCCCCATCGATTCGGCATGGAAACTCCACCCCTTCCTCGCCGCAGGTGGCGTACCCGATTGGACCATCGATCGCACCGCTCGAACGGCATTGGGGGCTGGCAGAGGCTTTGCCGTGAACGATCTGCTTCGGGAACTCCAGGAGTCGGCCGACCCACGCGTTGTGACGTACGTGCTCGCCCACCGCGACGAAGACCTCGCCACGCTCGCAGCCGACATCGAGATTCTCGACGCCAAGGTGCTCTCGGTTCTCGAGACCGCTCATGGCCTGGTCGTGCGGCAGCCCGTGTCGACCATCAGCCCACTGTCTGAGGATTCCCGGGTGCTGTGGATCGAGCCAGCCTTGCCCAAGTTCGTTGAACTCAACGATTCCAACCGCGTCGTGACACAGGCTGGAGAAGTACAAGATGCCCCCTACAACCTCGATGGTGAGGGTGTGGTCGTGTTGGTGTATGACGGCGGCTATGGCTATTCCGCGCATGGGGACTTCGGCGGTCGGCACACGGCTCGCGACACCGCTGGCCTGAGCAACCACGCTACCCACGTTGCTGGCACCATCGGCGGCGATGGCAGCGGCAGCGGCGGCCAGTACGCGGGCATGGCGCCCGCCGTCACCATCGAGTCCTACGGTTTCGAGCAGGAAGGGGGGCTCCATGAGGGCTTCCTCTACACCGATCCGGGCGACCTTGAGGCGGATTACGGTGAAGCCATCAATCAGTACGGGGCGGTGATTGCCAACAACTCCATCGGCACCAATACCGCGAGCAATGGCTTCCCGTGCGAGTGGACGGGCGACTACGGCATCACCAGTAGCGTGATCGACTCGGTCGTCCGCGGCGACCTTGGCGGCGATATCCGCATCATGTGGGCCAACGGTAATGAGCGGCAAACCTCCCGCTGCGGCGACCAGTTCTACACGACCGCGCCGCCAGCATGCGCGAAGAACCACATCACGGTAGGGGCGCTCAACAGCAACGATGAGTCCGTCACCTACTTCACCAGTTGGGGTCCAGTAGACGACGGCCGGATCAAGCCGGATATTTCTACGGCCGGATGCCAGAGCAACGATGACGGTGCTGTGACGAGTTGCTCAAGCAGCGGTGGGTATACGACCATGTGCGGTACGTCCATGGCCTCGCCAACCGCCTGTGGTATTGGCGCCCTGCTCATTCAGGACTGGCGGGCGCAGTTCCCCAAGCGGCCCGATATGCGCAACAGCACACTCAAGGCGATGCTGGCCCACACGGCAGCGGACCTCGGCAACGCCGGGCCGGATCTCAAGCACGGCTATGGTTCGATTCGGGCCAAAGACGCGGTAGACCATCTCCGCACCGACTCGCACCTCGAGGCGGAAGTGTCCTCTGGTGAGACATTCGAGTTTCTCGTGATCAGTCATGCGGGCGATTCGCAACTTCAGGTCACACTGGCCTGGGATGACGAGCCGGCTGTGCCGCTGGTACTCCCCTCATTGGTGAACGATCTTGATCTGATCGTGTACGGTCCCGATGGAAATCGCCATTACCCGTGGGCCATCGATCCGGCCAATCCCGGCGACCCCGCGACGCAGGTGGCCGAAGATCACCTCAACAACATCGAGCAGGTCACCGTCGAATCGCCGCAGGCGGGCGTCTGGCGGGTGCAGATCCACGGCTACGCCGTTCCAGTCGGGCCGCAGGCATTCTCCGTCATGGCGACTCCCAATCTCGTTGCCTGCTCCAGCACCGGCATCATCGCCCTCGATCGGGGGGCCTACCCGCTCGAAGGCGACCTGACGGTGACGGTGGTCGATTGCGACCTCAATCTCGATGACAACGTCGTGGACACCATTGACGTACTTGTCCGATCAGATGACGAGCCGGCAGGCGAGTGGCTGACACTCGTCGAAGAGGATCCTGCGGCTTCCACCTTCTCGGCCACGATGCCGCACTCGACCACGGACGCCCCTGGCGTGCTGTACGCAGTGCATGGTTCGACCATCGAGGCGATCTATCTGGACGCCGAGGACGCCGATGGCAACACCGATGTCGAGGTGATCACTTCGGCCGATGTGGACGGCGTTCCGCCGAGCCTTGTGGATGTGCAGATTCTCGAGGTGGACCCACGGGCCGCGCACCTGATCATTACATCGGACGAGTCCGCTGGACTGTTGGTCGGTTACGGAACCGCTTGTGACGAGCTCACCGAGGCACTGGAGAGGCAGGGGGTCGTTCCGGAGCATGACTTCTGGCTTGGCCAGTTGACCGATGCAACGACGTATTACTTCGATCTGACGCTCGTCGATGCAGCTGGCAACGAGAGCCACTACGACAACAGCGGGGCCTGCTGGTCCTTCACGACGCCCGACATCCCAGATTTCTTTACCGAGCAGTTCAGCAGCGGCGTTGATCTCGACGGCATGAGCATTCGTTTCGATCCGATCGGCGGCGTTGAAGGCTATACCGCCTGCGGCGAGCCAATATCAGCGTTGCCGGTGGATCCCTCCGGCGGCACGACGGTTGGGCTTGGCGACGACGACACCATCCAAATTACGCCCTCACAGGACGTATTCCTGTACGGCGCGGCGCACGCATCGTTCTGGATCTGTAGCAATGGCTTCCTGACCTTCGGTTCGGGCGACACCGACTACACCGAGTCGTTTTCCGAGCATTTTGGAATGCCTCGGATCAGCGCGTTGTGGGATGATCTCAACCCCTCTGCTGGCGGCACCATCAGTTGGAAGAACACTTCCGATGGCGTGGCGATCACTTGGCAGAATGTACCCGAGTATTCCACGAGCAACAGCAACACCTTCCAGGTCGTGATGAACTGGGATGGGACGATTCGAATGGCGTGGTTGGGCATTGACACGAGCGACGCCATCGTCGGCCTCTCCGAAGGTGTCGGGCAGGATCCCGATTTCGAACCATCGGATCTCTCGGAGAGTTCTGTTGGATGCGGGGCGCAGCCACCGAGTGCGTATGGGCAGTCGCTGTCCATGGCGCCGGGGGGCGTGCTCAACTTCACATTGACCGGCAGTGATGATGGCCTTCCGGATCCGCCTGGTGTGTTGATCTTCATCATCGACAGTTTGCCTTCGCAACTGCTGATCGATCTTGATACCGGCGCGGTCATCGGTCCCGATGACCTCCCCTATGTGCCCGGCAACAGTGAGCACCCCAATCTGAGTTATGTTCCCATGAGTGGTTGGGAGGGATTCGATTCCTTCACGTTCCACGCCGATGACGGCGGCGCGCCGCCCGATGGGGGAGCGTCTGCGCCTGCAGTGATTGATATCACGGTGGCCAACGGGCCACAGGTCGTGTACTCGTTCCCGATGGATACGGATCCTGGATGGTCCCGCGAAGGAGAGTGGGACTTCGGTCAACCGACCGGCGGTGGTGGGCAGTATGGGAATCCCGATCCTACATCTGGCGCCACCGGCGACAATGTCATGGGTTACAACCTTGCTGGTGACTACGCGAACAGCCTGCCCGAGTACTCCCTGACCACCGATTCGCTCGACTGCAGCAATCTCACCGATGTCGAACTGCGCTTTATGCGGCACCTGAACGTCGAGACCTCCTCGTACGACCATGCATACATCAGGGTCAGTGTGGCGGGCGGCGGCTTCACGACGATCTGGGAGAACAGCGGCGAGATCACCGATTCGTCATGGACCGAATATGTCTACGACCTTTCTGACTTGGCCGATGGTCAGGCAGATGTTCGGATTCGCTGGGTCATGGGCACGACCGACAGTTCATGGCAGTATTCCGGTTGGAATATCGATGACGTGCAGATCATTGCTGTTGCGCCTTCAGTCGATGTCCCCGGCGACGCCAACGGTGATGGCATGGTCAACGCGGACGACATTCTTGCCGTCATCTCGGCATGGGGTCCGTGCCCACCGGGAGATTGTCCCGCCGATGTCAACGGCGATGGTGTGGTGAACACCGACGACCTGCTTGCCGTGATTGCCAACTGGGGCGCTGGCGGCACGCCGCGTTCCGGTGGCTCCCAGCCCGACGAGGGCGACATCGACGAAGAGCCGGTTGATTCGAGCAGGCCGATCGTCGATCTATTGATCAACGATGACCGGTTCGTGCCAGCCGATTCTGGTGGCCTCATCAGCACCAGCGGCGGCTATCTCCAGCAGCCTTGGGCCACGCTCGAGATGGACGTGTTCGGATCACTGCCATTGGTCGATCGCGATCTGTTGATTGTTGGTCAGACGGCTTGGCTGGACGGCATTCTGCTCGTGCATCTGCCCGAGCCGAGACCACTCGCGGCGGATCGATACGAAATCGTGGTCGCCGGGGCGATCGAGGGTTGGTTCACCGAGGTTCGAATTGTGGATCCTTGGGATCAAGACGCTCGAATATGCTTGGGTGAACGCTCGGTGAGCCTGATCGTGCCGCCGGTAGATCCCTCTGATGCCACCGAGGCCACTGCGTCGCGGCTGCTTCAGGCAATAGAGGCCATGGGCGAATCGGAGAGTCCTTGGGACCTCGACGGCGACGGCGTCGTTGCCGAGCCCGACCTGAGCCTGTTGCTGGGCGGTGGGGGTGCCTGCAGGTAGCGAACGGTTGCCGGGCTGCGGCCGGTCCAGTAGGCTCCCCGATTCTCAGGGGCTATTTGGCTCCGTTTCGTGACCATTGTGGGGCTACTGAGGAGTTCTGTGTCCATGGCCAAGATGTTCTACACCCTCGAAGAGGTGTGCGAGAAACTCGGCAAGTCCGTTGCCGAGGTAGAGGCCATGGTCGCCTCCAAAGAGATTCAGGAGTTTCGAGACGGCGACAACCTCGTCTTCAAGGTTGAGCAGATCAACCTGCTCACCGAGGGGTCTCAGGTTGGCGAGATCGAACTCGATTTGGACAAATCCGAATTGGATCTTGGTGGCAGTTTCGGTTTGGGTGGCTCGGAGTCCGGCTCCATCGGCCTTGCCGAGAGCCAGAGCGCCGAGATGCCAGCCCCCGTGGATCCGTCGCCGGGCCTTGGTTCAGATTCGGGCAGCGTGATCGGCTTGGGTGCCTCCTCGATGGAGTCGGTGGGCGATCTGGCCAGTGATGACCTTGACCTCTCAGCCGAACTGGAGTCGCCCATCGAGGGAAGCGACGCATCTGCGTCGGTCTCTGCTTTTGACGGTGGGGTCGACTTTGACGAGGCTGGCGATACGCAGTTGGGCGAGGGGTTGGATGAGGACGACCTCACCCTCGAATCCGTCGGCTCCGGCAGTGGATTACTGGATCTCACACGAGAGTCCGATGACACCTCGCTCGGCGCCGAGTTGCTTGAGGAGGTCTACTCAAGTGATGATGAAGTTGACTTTCCTGCTGCCTCCGGGCTTTTTGAAGCAGCGGGTGATTCCGATTCGGAAGAGCCTTCGCCAGCGGTAGGGGGAACTCCAGTAGCCTCGACACCAGCAGCATCCCCGATGGTGGCCGCCGCCCAGATCTGGGATCCAGCGTGGTCCGGTTTGGGCACAGGCGTACTGATTGGTGGCACGGTTGCACTCTTTGCCGTTTTCGCCATGGTGGTCGTGGAGGTAATGGGAGGCGCCTCGGGTATCGCGCCCCTTATCGCCGAGCAATTGTGGATCTGGGTCGGCGGGCTCGCCGCTGGAACCGCGGTGCTTGCCGCGATCGGCTTTGTGATCGGCGGCAAGGCAGGCTAATTAGCATTATGCGGCTTGCACCAGCCGGAATCCGGGAATGGGGTGGCGGCGGGTTGATCGCCTTGATCATTGCCGTCATGTGCTGGTTGCTCATTTCCACCATATGGGTTAATTGGATAATCACGGGAATTCTCGCCGTACTGTGGTTCGCGGTTGCGTGGTTCTTCCGCGACCCAAGTCGACGCCCGTCATCGAGTTTCGGGATTGGGGCGATGATCAGTCCGGCCGACGGATGCATCTCGGCGGTCGAGCGGGTCGATCACCACGAGTTCGTAAACGGCCCCGCCATCATCGTGCGGATCTTCCTCAGCGTGCTGAATGTGCATGTCAACCGAACACCCTGTGCAGTCGAGGTCATTCGGACCGACTATCGGCGTGGTCGATTTCTCGATGCTCGCACTGACGAGTCGGCCAAGGTGAACGAGTGCAACCTGATCTTCTGCCGGCGAGACGATAGTGTGCTGCTGGGCGTGCGTCAGGTCTCAGGCGCCATCGCACGCCGCATTGTGTGTCCCCTCGAACCCGGCGATCGTCTTGCAAGGGGCGTCCGCTTGGGCATGATCAAATTCGGCAGTACGACCGAGTTGGTCGTTCCTGACCTCGATGACGCGGTCGTGCATGTTTCGGTGGGCGATCGGGTCAAGGGGGCAGTCACGCTCCTAGCCGAGGTGCCGTGGAGGGGGTCGGGTACCGAGGTCTGACCCTGTTGTTCCTCAAGTGGCGGTTCGCTGATATTGCCGGCGATGGCCACCAGGCGACTCATGCTTCAATTCTCGGAAACAGCATCACTTTCTCAATCACCGTCCCGGCCGGCAGGCCGCCCCAGCGGCACTCAGCAGCCAGATCGCCGGTGGGTTCGCCGAAGTTCCACGCTGCTCGCAGGTCGGCCACATGATCGGGCAGTACAGCCTCAAGCAGATACGCCGCGATACGGATGGCTTCGGCGCAACGGTGGAGGATGGTCCCGACCATGGCCGCCTTTGTCTGGTCCTTGGCGAGTTTGAACGGCGCGGTATCGTTGATGAAGGCGTCCACGCGGCGGACGATGCTCATGGCCGCTTCGATGGAGCCGGCGAGATCCAGCCGGTCCATGGCGGCGATCGAGCGAGCGACTTGTTCGGAGGTGAATGTCTCCCATTCGACTCCACCGCCCGCGCACTCTCCCGTGTCGGGCGGACAGATACCGTCAAAGTACTTGCCAATCATCGCCGAAGTACGGCTGGCGCAGTTGCCCAGCGTATTGACAAGATCGGTCGTGTAGGTTTCGTGGAACTGCGAGCGTGAGAAGTCGGCGTCGGTCGACCCAAGCGGTCCCTGCACCGCAAGGAAGTAGCGAAGCGCGTCCCGCCCGTATGTATCCATATAGACCTGCAACTGTTCAAGGCCAATGAAGTTGCCCAGTGACTTGGACATCTTCTTGCCGCCGCTGATCCAGAAGGAATGAGCGTAGACACAGCGGGGCATCGGCAGATCGAGCGCCATGAGCAGGGCCGGCCAGATGACCGCGTGGAACCAGAGGATTTCCTTGCCGATCACCTGATAGGTGGCTGGCCAGTATTCGTGTCGTTCGGCCGCGCGCGGGCTACTCAGATCGCCTAGGCCCAGTGCCGTGATGTAATTGAAGAGCGCATCGATCCAGACGTAGATGACGTGCGACTCGTCGCCGGGCACGGGGATGCCCCACGTGAAGTTGGTGCGGCTGATCGGGACATCCTGAAGGCCCTCTCGCAGTCTGCCGAGAACTTCGTTGCGGCGACCCTCTGGGCGGACGAATTCAGGACGTTCTGCAAACAGGGACTCGATACGGTCTTGATAGCTGCTCAACTTGAAGAAGTAGTTCTCCTGTCTCGCTCGCTCAAGTGGCTTGCCGGAGACGGGCGAGACGTAGTCGGCTTCCTTGGCCTGCGTCTCGGTCAGGTACTCCTCCTGCCCGGCGTCATACCACCCCTCAAATGTGCCGCGGTACACGTCGCCCGATTCCATGAGGCGACCGACGAAGGTCCGCACTTGCTGCTCATGCTGCGGATCTGTCGTGCGGATGAATTCATCGTGTGTCAGGCCGAAGAGATCCATGGCTGCGCGAAACTCGGATGAGATCTCATCAGCAAAGACCAATGGTGCCATCCCTCGCTCTGCAGCGGACTGCTCGACCTTCTGTCCATGCTCGTCTGTGCCGGTCAGGAAGAACACGTCTCGTCCCAGCAGCCGCTGAAACCGCGCCCAGATATCGCACACCGTGGTCGTGTAGACATGTCCGATGTGTGGGCGGTCATTGACGTAGTAAATGGGCGTTGTGATGTAACGACGGGCGTTTGGCATGGGAGGATGGTAGTTCACGGCTGCGCAGCGAACCGGGAGTCGGAAGTCAAAGCAGCGTGCAGTCCGGCATTTTCCGACTCGCCACTTCCGACTCCTCCCCCTACCATTGCCTCATGCCTCGCATCCTCTCTCTCTCCGCGGTCATTGGCTTCATGATTTCAGTTGGCTACGCTCAGCAGCGGGTCGAATCGACCAGGCAGAACACCGCACAGGGATTGCCGGAAATCCGTGGAGTTCAGGGTCTGCAAGGTATCCAAGGCGTCGGGAGTCGGCGGTCGCTTCCGAATCGCTATGAGTTTCGCAACAACGCCGCCGGAGGCCGAAAGTTCGAGCAGTCCTTTGATATGACCACAGATGCGCAGTTTCGGGCGCACAACATTGACAATGTCTCAGAGCGACTCGTAGGCGAGAGTCTCTATAACAACCCGTGGTATTGGCAGAACCTCGGCAGCCTCGACACCGAACTGATGACCGGCGGGTCTGGCCTGCCTATCGCCAGTTCCGGTATTGACGGGAATTACTACAACCCGTTCATGTACGACCAATGGAGCACCACATCAGGGCTGCGACACTCTGGGGCCATGACCGGTGAGGTCGGAGTGCCAGCTTCGCTGGATCAATTTGCCCAGAAAAGGAGCGATATCCCACGGCCCGCGTCGCTCGCGCCGATTGAGGGGACCGGTGACCCGCTCGCTCTGAAGCAATCGCAGCCAGGTCTACTTGCAGCCGACCGCACCGTTCTTTCGGGGCACCGGCTCCAGACGACGTTGCAGTCCAATATTGACGACAGTTGGTCCGGTCGGTTCGAGCGGCCACTTGGCCGAGGCGCGTCGCAAGATCGTCAGCCGCTTCGGTACATCGGTTCCAGTTTGAGAGGGCTCAGCATGGCGCCCGATCAAGGGGGGCTCTTCGAAATGGGGCTGTCGTCATACGATCTGGCGCGACTGCGGGAAGATCAGATAGCTGGCCGTCCGCTTCCAATGGTGGGGCAGGCGTGGGATACGCGATTCCATGACCTCACCAGTTCAGCCACTGCGATCGATACGCGGATTGAACCCGGAGCCGCGCCACTGCCTGTGGCCGCTGATCTCAAACGCACCTATCAGGCCATGGCCGATCGCTACGCCTCGCTGCATCCGGCCACAATGACATTGGATCAGCGTCTTGCGGCAATCGAACTGGATTATCGAAGGATGCGGGGTGAGTTGATCACTGGTCCGGATTGGTTGGCCGCCCATACACCATCTGATACCGAACCCTTGGTGCCTGGCGGGTTGACCAACGAGTCCACACAACCCCCGACCGAACCGGCCGGATCGACTCCCGCGACACCTTCGGGCGGTCCGTCCGAGACACTCCCCGCCGGCATAGAGGCTGCACCGCCGCCACTTGCCTGGGAAGACTACGGGCTCGTGCTGCGGCACGGCCAACAGATCGAGAGTTTCGACAGTGGTAGCCAGGGGCGATTCAATGATCTGGTGGCCGCCGCCGAGCAGCGGCTTAAGACCGGTGACTACTTCTGGGCCGAGCGGCGATTCAATCGGGCCTTGCGGTTCATTCCCGGCCATCCGCTGGCGATGGCGGGCATGGGCCACGCTCAGATCGGTGCCAGCCTGTATCTCTCGGCAGCCTTGACACTCCAGAGTCTGCTCGCCTTTCAGCCCGAGATGATCGATGTGCAGTACGCAGCGGATCTGCTGCCAGCTCAGAAGGATTTGGATCGGGCGATTTCCATCCTGACCGCTCGCATTCAGGGTGATGCGGATCTGGACCGATATGGGTTTTTGCTGGCATACATCGGCCATCAACTGGGCAGGCAGGATCTGGTGCAAGTTGGCTTGGGCACCATGCGGCGGGGCGGGGCGGATCCTTCCTTTACGCAATTACTCTCTGAGATCTGGAGCCCGGAGCCGGCGGCTCTTCAGGCTCCAGAGCAGGAGAACGAAGGGCCGGCAGGGCAGTAGTGAATTTCCCGTGACGGGCATGGTGTCAACGGTTCTGATCGCCTGCTTCCCGGAACTCACTTGCTGCTCAATCGATCGCGGCAGCGGGTATTCAGATCATCGTTCCCCGCGGGCAATCGCCGCGAACAGGCCCGGCCCATGGGCCCGGGGATCCGGCCTGAGCAGTGTGAACCGCTCACTGCACAGGCCAGCAGCAGCGATCCACGATTCGATCAGCGATCGATCGAATCCAAGGTGCAGATGCCCCATGGTGTCGCGATATTCAATCCGATCGTGGGCGACCATGTCGATGATCAGCAGCCGCCCCTCTGGCCGAAGTATCCGCGCCGCCTCGGTGACGATGCGATCGGGCCGCTCGACATGGTGTAGCACCAACGAGATCAGCGCCAAGTCGACCGAGTTGGATGCAAGCGGCAACGCGGCCATGTCGGCTTGATGGAAGTGGACATTCGGTTGATCTGCCAATCGGCGGCGGGCGGCGTCGAGCATCGTCGGTTCGCGATCGATTGCCTCGATCCGGGCTACCCACGGCGCCAGCGTCGCGGTTGTTTGACCGGTACCGCATCCAAGATCGGCCACGATCCAGGTTGGGTCCAGCAGGGCAGGCAGCCAGGCAGTGGCAATCGTGTCACCGAAGAGCGCGGCTCGCAGTTCGGTCCAATCCCCGCCAACCGAGCCGAAAAATGTCTGTGAGTCGATACGTCGCTGAGCGAGAATCTCTCCAACGCGGCGGAGGTCCTCGGTGTGGGTCGGGTCATCATTCAGGCAAGACGCGGCGATCTCCCATAACTGACGGGCTTTCGGCTCAAGTGATGTCGTTGTCATTCGGTACAGCGATTGTGGCCCCACGCTGCGACGCTGTACCCAGCCGGAGTCGACCAGCCGCTTGAGATGCCGTGAGACCGTGGATTGTGGTGTCTGGATTGCAGCGGCCAGTTCGCCGACTGCCAGTTCGTGCGAGTCGAGCAGTACGAGCAGCCGGAGGCGGGAGGCATCATGCAGCCCGCCCAGTCGCTCCAGAAGCGATGTGGTGGTTGAGGGTGTCGCGGGGGTCATTGACCCTGCGTCAGACGCATCGTGGGTCCCGGCACGACACCGATGTCTCGCAGCGCGGCCTGCACATCTTCGTCGTTGGGGTCTAGTTGCCATGCCAGAGACAGGGCGTGGAAGGCATCATCATCATCGCCGAGCCGCCTCGCGAGGCGTGCAGCCCGCAGATACGGGGCGACGGTGGCGCCACCATCGACTGCAATCGCGGTGCGAATGGCCTCACGCGCTGTGTCCGGATCATCCGCCTCAATCGCGACGCGGGCGAGTCGCAACCAGTCATTGGCCGACGATGTGGTGTTGGCGCGATCGTGGAGATAGGCGAACAAATCGTCCCACGACTCCTGAAGTTCGAGTGTGTCGGCGAGATCTCGCGCAACGTCGGCGTTTGCTGGTTTGAGTGCTGAGGCAATCTCAAGGGTTCGGCGGGCGGTGGGGAGGTCACCGGTTTCCAGAGCGGCATGTCCAAGAGCAGCCTGTGCCCGCCAGTCGGTCTGGTCGCGATCGGCCAGTTGTCCATACCAATGCACTGCTGCTGGCCAGTCGTTGATGGACACAGCCCGTTCGCCTTTGAGGCGTAAAGCAGTGCTTGGAATACGGTTGGAGCATGCGGTCAGGGTGATGCCCAGGAGCAGGCCCGCGAAAACGATAATGGATCGATTGAGTGGTTTCACGCTGCCCATCATACGATTGATGTCCCCTCGGGGCCTTCCCGTCGGGAGGTATCGTGGAGTACTCGTGGACAACCGAGCAATGATGTGGCCAGTAACACCTGATTCGCCGCCTGTGCCGGTGGTCGTACTTGAGCACACCGAGCCGTGTGGTGGCGTGCATTGGGATCTGCTGGTGGCGAGGGGGCCGCAGTTTGGGGCGGCCCTGTGGGGGCTCAGATGCCAGAAACGCCCAGACGGCTCCCTTGGAACCACTGTTCGGGTGGCCCCCATGCTGGACCATCGAGCCGCATGGCTGGAGTTGGAGGGCGTGGTGAGCGGGGGCCGGGGTGTTGTGAAGCAAGTGGCTCGCGGCCTGCTGCATGTCTGTGGGGATGTGGCGGAAGTCCAGTGGGATGACGGCCGCAAGTCGCGGTGGCGGATCGGCGAAGATCAGGTATCAGGGTCTGACCCACGGATGTCCTACTTGGTGTCCAACCTGTAAGCCGAGGGAGTCAGGCCTCGCTGCCCGACCCTTTTTCCAGATGACGATCGCGCCCCGAGCAGTAGGACTCCAAGTCCACCGTCAACTCAATCGGCTCTCCAGCCTTCCACTGACGGTAGAGTTGCTCAAGGAAGGGGCGGCACCAGCCGCAGCCCGTGCCAGCATCAAGGCAATTGCTCAATTGAGAGGCGACGGTTGGTTCTTCTCGTTGCAGCCAAGCCTGGACTTTCCGCTGGCTCACGTGGAAACACATGCAGATTTCGTCGTCGTTGCGCATGGCTCAGGCATCCATGGTATTGGTCGACTGAGCGATCGTGCCGAGTTGGCGTGCCACCGCGGCCATCGATTCAGGGCGATCCTCGCGGTTCTTGGCCACACAGGCCATGACGAGATCCGAGAGGTCTATTGGAATTCTGCTACTGGCCTCGTGCGGGGGCTCCGGGGGCGGGATGTCCGACACGTCCTTGGTTGAAAGCAGGCCACTGGCGCTGTTCTGCGGGGGCATGGCGGTGGGGATGACCCTTCGCACAAGCACCCAGTACATCATGGCGCCGAGATTGAAGATGTCGGTTCGCTCGTCGATGGCTTCGCGGAGTGCTTGCTCCGGGGCCATGTATCCGGGAGTTCCCTGGATGCGTTTCTTGATGGTGCCGATTGGGCAAGCCTGACCAAGATCGATCACTTTGACATGTTCGTCTTCCATGATCAGCACATTGGTCGGCTTCATATCGGCGTGTACGAATCCCTTCTCGTGCATATGGGCGAGGGCATCGGCGATCTGCCTGAAGATGGCGACGGCTTTGGCTGTGGTGCGGGGCAGTTGCTGGTCGAGGGTGTTCGCGTCCACGAGCTCCATCAGCAGGGCCAGCCCTTCGATCTTGAACCACTTCCGCTGCTTGATGATCTTGCGGATTTTGCGGATCGAAGGGTGGGAGAGTTTGACTCCGATGGTGTACTCACGCTGCACCTGTTTGAGAAACCGGTCATCCTTGTCACCTTTCAGTTCGACATGCTTGAGTGCCCAGACCTGCTTGGTTTTGGTGTCTTGGACGGCGTAGATGTCAGACCGCGCTCCCTCGCCGATTTTGGCGAGCACTGTGAACCCGGCGATGATCCGTTGTGGCGACATGGACTGCGTGGCTCCCCCCCAAGGGGATCTTGGAATGGGACTCGTGAGGAGAGTCACGCAGGATACAGGGGGAGATTGAGAGACTCAACGCGGGGTGTCGAGCAACTGCGATCGAAAGTTGGCTTTCGAGAACAGCCGCCCGGGGCTGCTCAGGTCCGAAGCCAGTTCGCTGTGCAGGTGGACGGCATCGGCAGGGAT
>MPLZ02157274.1_pt1 | contig 29641 bp, 30 predicted proteins | sample 1617311 | NCBI WGS metagenome assembly MPLZ02 (sample SAMN05944806, study PRJNA350692) | marine metagenome | biome: marine; feature: ODZ; material: water; isolation source: 160 m water sample filtered on 0.2 um supor filter | place: Pacific Ocean | collected 2012-04-08 | depth 160m m | reverse complement strand
GATGTTGTAGCCGCTGGTGCCGGCGCAGATCACGATCAGGCCACCCGTGTCACAGACGAAACCCGACGTCGGCAAGGTCGCCTCGCCCGGATGCTCGAACACGATCTGCGGGTTCTGTCGCTCTCCCAGGCAATCCCAGATGGCCTTGCCGAAGCCCCGTGCGCCCTTCATCCATTGGCCCCATTCCTGGCTCGCCGTATCGGGCATGGTGCCCCAATGGTCGAAGTCGTTGCGGTTGACCACGCCGACGGCGCCGTGGTCGAGGCAGAATTGACGTTTGGCCTCGTCGGAAACCACGGCCACGGGCTTGCCGCCGTGGGCCGCGACGATTTGCAGCGCCAAGCTGCCGAGACCGCCGGCGGCACCCCAAACCAGCACCACATCGCCATCCTCGACGGTGTGGGGCGGCCAGCCCATCAGCATGCGATAGGCGGTGGAAGCGCAGAGCATGTAACACGCCGCCTGTTCCCAGGTCAGGTGCTTGGGCTTGGGCTGGCACTGGTGCGACTGGGCCCGGGCGAACTGGCAGTAGCTGCCGTAGTTGGTCTGGTAACCCCAGATCCGGGTGGACGGCGCCAGCATCGGATCGCGGCCCGAGAGCACCCAGGGATCGTCCGGTTCCCACCAGCCGCTGTGGACCACGACCTGGTCGCCAACGGCCACCTCGCTGACCTGGTCGCCGATGGCCCAGACGATGCCCGAGCAATCGCTGCCGCCGGCGTGAAAGTCCTCGGGCTCGCCCTTTTTCTGGCGCTCGGCGATGACGTCGACGGGATAACCGAGGGCTGCCCAGACGTTGTTGTAATTGATACCCGTCGCCATGACGTAGACCAACACGTCCTTGGGCCCCAGCGCGGGGGTCGCGATGGTCTCGCGCTGCCAGGCTTGCTCAGGCTCGCCGAAGCGGTCCTGGCGAACCACGAAGGCGTGCATCTTTTGCGGCACCACGCCCAAAGCCGGCCGCTCGCCGAGATCGAAGATTTCAGGGGCCGAATCGCCTGCCTGCGTCGTGTCCGTGTTCATGGCTCGTCCTCCCGGTACTGTACTGAGCTGTTCTGTACTTTCAGCGCATTGTAAGTGCTCTGGAACACAAAGTGCCAGCAACCATCGGCCAGCCATCCCTTTGCACCCGGGGGTACTAGGCGACAGAGACTTCCGCCCGCAGCCCTTTCAGCACCTCGATGGCACCGAGCACCATGTCCTCGAGGATTTCCGCGGCCGGGCGCCTTCGCGTCAGCATGCCACCGATCTGGCCGGCGGGATTGAACCAAAGCTCCTGGCGGTCTGTCTCTATGGCGGCCTGATGAAAGTCTTCCACCAGCACCTTTTGCACCGGTGCCTCCAGGGGCTCCAGGTCGGATTCGGCCCAGGCCCGGGTCATGGGGTTGTTGAAACTTCGGGTGGGCTTTCCCGTCCAGGCCCGGCTGACCACGAAATCGGTGGATTGGGCATCGATGATCTGCTGCTTTTGATATTCCGGAATGCCGCACTCGTCGGCCACCAGAAAAGCCGTGCCGACCCAAGCGGCCTGGGCCCCCAGCGCCAGGGCGGCGGCCACGCCGCGGCCGTCGGCAATGCCGCCGGCGGCCACCACCGGCACCGGCGCGATGGCGTCGACCAGTTGCGGGATCAGGGGAAAGCTGGCGATCGGCCCGATATGGCCGCCGGCCTCGTTGCCGCCGGCGATCACCAGGTCGGTACCGGCTTCGACCTGGCGGCGCGCATTGCGCACGTTGCCGGCGATGCCCATCAGCTTCATGCCCTGGGCGTGGGCGCGTTCCTCGATGAAGCCGGGATCACCAAGCGCGGCGACGAACAGCGGCACCTTTTCGTCGAGGATGGCGTCGAGTTGTTGGCGCATGAAGGGTTCATTGCCGACGAGTTCGTTTTCCACCGGGCGCTCGGGCAGGCCTTGCTGGGTCGTGAGCTCGGTCATGAACCGCCAATGTTCGGGATGGTCTTTCTGGATCTGCCGGCGCACCCCGGAACGCGTTGGTGCGGCTTCCGTCAGGCGCACCGGCAACAGGGTATCGACGCCGAAAGGCCGGTTGGTGAGTTTGCGGACCTCTCGTATGCGGTAACGGATTTCCTCCGCCTCGAGCGCCGCGACGCCGAGCACGCCCATGCCGCCGGCCTCGGAGACCGCGGCCACCAGCTCGGGCGGCGTGGGATTGTTGCGCCCACCCATGCCGGCGAGAAAGATGGGGTAGTCGATGCCCAACTCGTCGCAGAGCTGGTTGTGCAGGATCGGCTTGCTCGCAGACATTTTCTCTCCCCCTTGGCCCCAACCAAAGGCAAGATAGTCTCAGCCTTTTCAATTGTCAGCTTGAGGAAAGCAAATGGCGGAACTGATTACGCCGGAAATCCGTGCCTGGATCGGCCGCTCCGAGCCGCCGGTGCGGGTCGAGGTGACGCGCCGCGACATCGTCAAGTACGCCATCGCCACCGAACAGCGCCTGGCCAAGTATCGCGAGGGCGACGAGGCACCGCCCATGTTCGCCTTCGGCGCCTTCCGCGAGGTGGTGCCGCTCGACCAGCTCGGCCCCGACGGCATCGCCCGGCAGTCGCTGCTGCCGGAGCTCCCTCTGAAGCGCGTCATGGCGGGCGGCATCAAGGTGCGCTATCACCGCGCGGTACGCCCCGGTGACGTGCTGGTGGGCACGCTCCAGCTTGCCGATATCTTCGAGAAGCAGGGCTCCAGCGGTCCGCTGATCTTCGTGGTCTATGAACTGAAGGTCGAGACCGCGGACGGCGAGCCGGTGATGGACGAGAGCCAAACCCGGATCGTGAGGTGAGAACGATGCCTGATTTCGAACACATCAAAGTCGGCGATGCGCTCCCTGAACGCAGCCACAGGCCCAGCAACGTCTCGCTTTTTCTCTATAACGCGGCCATCTGGAACGCCCACCGCATCCACTACGACGAGCGCTATACCACCGAGGTCGAGAAGCACCCGGGCGTGGTCATCGACGGCCCGCTGCAGGGCGACTGGCTGACCCAGACCGTGCTGGAATGGATCGGCGAGGATGCGGTGCTGGTCGAATTCCAGTATTCCAACCGCAAGGCGTCATATCTTGGCGACAGCCTGGTATCGGGCGGCAGCGTCAGCGCCGTCGAGGCCGAGAGCCGGGAAGCCACGCTCGAGCTTTTTGTCAAGGACGCCCAGGGCGACGTCACCACACCCGGCAGCGCCATCGTGCGATTTTCTGGCTGAGCGGCCGAACGATTAATACCGAATCCGATTGATTAATTCGGATTCGGTACGAGCCGCCACACGGGCGGCGGCCAAGTGCACGGATGCGTGTCCCCCGGCAAGGGGCCAAGCAAGAATCATACGAAATTCAAATTAATCATTCGGATTTCGTATGAGATCCACCTAAGTGGCCTTAAGGCACCTCGGTCTTGGCGGTAAAATCCCGAGCCCAGTCGAGCAGGCGATCGGTGGCCTGGGCGGCGGCGGCTTCGTCGCTGGCGGCGATGGCCCGCATGATGGCGGCATGAACGGCCGCCGCCTGCGGCAGGCCGCCGGCCAGGTGCAGGTGCAGGGTCCAGAAGCGGCGTGACAACGCATGCAGCGGCGCGATGGCGGCCTCGGCATAGGCGTTGCGGGCGCATTGGGCGGTAAAAACGTTGAATTCGCGATCCAGCCTGAGAAAGCTGACCTCATCGCCCCGGGCGGCGGCCTCGGTCATCAGCCCGGCCATTTCGACGAAACGTGCCTTTTCCTCGGGCGTGGTACGGCGGGCGGCGCTGACGGCGACGTAGCGTTCCAACTCGCGCCGCACCTCCAGCACCTTCAGTTGCTCGGCGACGCGCATTTCCGTGACCCGAATGCCGCGCCGGGGCATGATCACCACCAGATGCTCGCGGGCCAGGCGCTGCAGGGCCTCGCGGATCGGCGTCCGCCCCAGCCCCAACATGGCGGACAACCCCTGCTCGGTGAGGATGGCCCCGGGCTCGACTTGTAGCGAGACGATGAGCTCCTCGATGCCGCGGTAGGCGCGATCGGCAAAGCTCTCCTCGCCCTCGACGATCTCGATGGTTTCCCGATCAATGGCGCGTTCGCTCATGCCCACTTGCCCCCCAGGGGCTGATATTTCACTAGTTGAAACCCAATACCTTGGCCGGCAACCACAGCACGGTCAGCGGAAACAGTGCCACCACGATGAGCGTGATGATCTGTAGCACCACGAAGGGTGTGACGCCTGCGAACATGTGCTTGAGCTCGATCTCGGGTGGGCTGATGCCGCGCAGATAGAAGATGGCCGGTGCCATCGGCGGCGTCAAATAGCTGGTCTGAATGACGATCAGAAAGAGCACGCAGAACCACACCGGATCGTAGCCGAAGCCCTTGACCAGCGGAATGAAGACCGGAATGAAGATCAGCAGGATGGAAATCCAATCGAGGAAGAAGCCGCAGACGAAACTGATCAACAGGAACAGGCCGATGGTCACCCAAGGCGCCATTTGGGCCGTCTGAATGAGCTGTTCCGTCAGCGCCACGCCGCCCGAGGCCACGAAGACGCCCGAGAACATGCTGCCGCCGAGCAGGATCATCATGATCATGCAGGTCACCTTGAGGGTCTTGATCAGGGCCTCTTGCAACACAGCGAAGCTGAAGGTGCGATAGATGACTGTGAGGATGACGGCGCCCGCCGCGCCCATGGCCGCGGCCTCGGTCGGTGCCGCCCAGCCCAGCACGATCGAGCCCAGCACGGCGAAAATCATTGCCGCCGGCGGCAAGAAAGCGATCAGGGTGATCCAGATTTTTGGCCACAAGCCGATATCGTCCGGCGACGGCGGAAGGCGCGGTCCGGCCTTGGGGTCGATGAGGCAGCGCCCCAGGATGTAAACCAGGTAAAGGCCGGCCATGATCATGCCCGGTATGAACATGCCGACGAAAAGATCGCCCACCGAGACGTCGGCCACCGGCCCCAGCACGACGACGACGACCGAGGGCGGAATGATGGTGCCCAGCGAGCCGCCGGCGCAGATGGTGCCGGAAATCAGTCCCTTGTCGTAGCCATAGCGCAACATCACCGGAATGGCGAGCAGGCCGACCACCGTTTCGGTGGCGCCGATGACGCCGGACGAGGCGGCGAAGATGACGCACATGACGATGGTGCCCAGCGCCAGGCCGCCGGGCAGCCTGCGGGTCCAGAGATGGATGGCCTCAAACAGCTTTTCGGCAATGCCGGAGCGCTCGAGCATCGATCCCATGAAGACGAACAGCGGTACCGCCGCCAGCACGAAGTTCGAGGCCACGGCGTCGATCTTCTGGATAAACTGATGGATCACCGCGGTGTCGAAGGTGATGAGGCCGAAGACAAAGCCCACACTCATCAGGGCGATGGCCACGTGGACACCCATGAATAGCAGCGCCAGCACGGCCGGAAACATCAAAAGGCCAAGATAATCACCCATCCGACGGCGAGCTCCCTGCCGCTTCGAGTTCCCAGCCAAGCAGGAAATAGGTCACCTTGATGGTTTCCACCAGGCCCTGCACGACGAGCAGGCAAAAGCCCGCGAAAAAGGTCAAGCGGAAGGGCCAGACCAGCGGATTCCAGGCCGATTCGCCGGTCACCTCGCCGATCACGTAGGCATCAAAGGCATAGCTCCAGAGATCGAGGCTCAACCAGAACGCCAGCGGCAGCAGCAACACCACATAGCTCAGCAGATCGACCAGCGCCTTGGTTCGCTCATCGAAACGGGTATACAGCACGTCGATGCGAATGTGGCCGCGTTCGCGCAGCGTGAAAGCCATACCCAGCATGAAGTTGGTGCCGGTGGCCATGTAGCCGATCTCGTAGGCCCAGATGGTGGGATCGTTGAGAACGTAGCGCGAAAAAACCTCGAATACCGTGGCCAGCACCAGCGGCACCACCACCCAGGCGGCAACCATACCGAAGCTGCCGGTCAAGCGCTCGCAAAGCCGCACGAACGTCAGCATGGAATTCTCTGGCGTTGTTTCAGCGGACAATCGGGAAAGTCGGGGCGCCGGAGACCGGCGCCCCTGGTTTCAGACAAATCAGCCCTTGGTGTTGCGGTAACGCGCCGCGTCTTTCCACAGGACGTCGTACGCCTTCTGGGCCTTCCAGACCTTGGCGAACCATTTGTTCTTGGCGGCCTGTTCGTCACCCCACTTGACGGCCATCTTCTTGACCTCTTTCTGAACGCTCTCATCGAGCTCGATGATCTCGTTGCCGGCCTTGCGGTAGAAGTCCAGCGCCTTGGCGTCCTCGTGACCGACCTTGGTCCAGAAGTCGATGGTCGTCATCTTGCCGGCCAGTTTGACCAAGCCCTGATCGCGGGCCGAAAGTTTGCCCCAGGCGGCCTTGTTGACGACGCACTCGAAGGGCGCCGAAGGCTGGTGGACGCCGGGAATGATCACGTACTTGGCGATCTTGTGAAAGCCTACCGAGATGTTCTCGTAAAGCGTGCCCCACTCGGTGGCATCGATGACGCCGCGTTCGAGCGATGTGTAGACCTCGCCGCCGGGCAGGCTGACGGGGGCCGCGCCGAGCTGCTTGGAAATCGCCTGCCAGGCCCCGGCGGTGCGGAACTTGAGGCCCTTGAGGTCGGCCATGGTTCGTACCGCCTTCCTGGAATGCAGGAAGGCCTCGGCCGTGCGGATACCGCAGGGGAAGCCGACGACGCCGAATTTCTCGTCGCGCCACTGGGCCCACAGTTCCTGGCCGCCGCCTTCATAGAGCCAATGGATGGTGCGCTCGGCATCCATGCTGCCGGCAAAGCTGCCGAAGGCCACCGCCGTGGTGTCCTTGCCCCAGTCGTAGCCCGACCAGTGATGGCCGACTTGGGCCACATTGTTCTTGACGGTTTCGGTCACCTTGAAGGATTTGCCCAAGGTGCCGGAGGGGAAAACCTGAACCTTGATGCCGCCGTTGGTCAGCATCTCGACGTTGGCGGCAAAGCCCTTGGCGCCAAGCTCCTGGAGCGGTCCGCCGCCCCAGGCACTGGCCAGTTTCCATTTGGTTTGGGCGCCGGCCGTGGTGGCTGCCGCCAGCAGAGCGCCGGAGAGGATGGCCAGCCCGGCAAGGCGCGTCGCCTTGAAGATATGTTTGTTCACGAGTCGTCTCCCTGTTGACTCAGTTGCTGCCCCAAATGCAAGGCCGGCGGCGGCGCCGCCAGCCCGCCCTTTCCCCCCTAGAGACCGCCAAGGCATAACGAGGCGATCGCTCCAGTTCGGTGATTGCCGTATACAGGAAATCGCCGTCTGATATATTAGGCTATTGGGGCGCCCCGGGGAAGTCAATCAGTGCCCTGGCAATGCCCTGACAAGGGTCGGTCATTGCGCCGCAGGGGTCCAAGAAGGGCGCCAACAAGCTCACCCCGTGGCCCCCGGCGCGGCCGCCGGAAGACCGCGGATCAGGAGGGGACATGGCCGCAGCGACCATCCAAAACGTCGGCGCCTGCGTGTTCGACGCCTACGGTACGATTTTCGATTTCAACGCCGCCACGGCCAGTTGCCGCGATGCCCTGGGCGACCAGGCGAACCCCTTGTCGGCGGCCTGGCGCGACAAGCAGCTGCAGTACACCTGGCTGCGCAGCCTGATGGGCAGGCACGCCGACTTCTGGCAGGTCACCGGCGAAGCCCTGGACTACGCCATGGACAGTCTCGGCCTCGATGACGCGGCGCTGCGCGACCGCCTGCTCAATTACTATTTGGAGCTCGACGCCTTCGAGGAAGTGCCGGAGACGCTCGAGCGCCTCAAATCCGGCGGCCTCAAGACCGCCATCCTGTCCAACGGCTCGCCCGACATGCTGGCGGCCGCCGTCGGTGGGGCGGGCATCGGCGACCTCCTCGATGCCGTGCTCTCGGTGGAAGAGGTCGGCGTCTTCAAGACCGACCCCAAAGTCTACCAGCTCGCCGTCGACTGGCTGGGCGGCAGCGCCTCGGAGATTTGCTTCCAATCATCGAACAGTTGGGACGCCTATGCCGGCTCGGCCTTCGGCTACCAGGTGGTCTGGGTCAACCGTTACGGCCAGAAGCCCGAGCGCATGCCCGGCCAACCCGACGCCGAAATCACCACGCTGGCCGGCCTGCCGCCGCTGCTGGGACTTTAGAAGAGGAACGGAACCATGAGCGAAATGACCTCCCGCGAACGCATCATTGCCGCCCTCGAACGCCGGCCCACCGACCGCACGCCGATCGATTTCGGCGGCGGCATCGCCACGACAATATACTTCACGGCCTACGAACGCCTGCGCAAGCACCTGGGCATCACCACGGAACCGGGAACGGCCGTGGCGCGCTCGCGCACCGTCATCCCCGACGACGCCATCCTCGAGCGCTTCAACGTCGACACCCGATTCCTCGGCCTGGGCGCCTACCAGGGCGGCGGCGGCAAGCGCCTCGATGACGACCATTACATCGACGAATGGGGCACGACCTGGGAGAAACGCGACGTCCACCCCTACATCAACGTCGACGGCCCGTTCTACAACAAGACCCCGGAGATGGCCGACCTCGAAGCCCATGATTGGCCCGATCCGGACAACCCGGGCTATTACGAAGGCCTGCGTGAGAAGGCCCAGAAGCTGCACGACACGGACTGCGCCGTGATGCTGAATTTGCCCGTCGGCGTGGTCCACTGCTGCCAGTTCGTGCGCGGCTACGGCGACTGGCTGATGGACCTGCACCGCCATCCCGAATACACGGCTCGCATGATGGACATCGTCGCCGACCATTGGGTCAAGGTGGCGCACAACGCGCTCGACGAGGTCGGCGACCTGGTGGATCTGGTCTTTTTCGGCGACGACATGGCGACGCAACAGGCCACGCTTTTCAGCCCAGAGATCTACCGCAAGCTGGTGAAGCCCCGCCACGCCCGCATGTTCGGCGCCGTCAAGGACCGCGGCGCCAAGCTCACCTATCACTGCTGCGGTTCGGTCGAGGCGCTCTTTGATGATCTCATCGAGATGGGCATCGACGGCTTCAACCCGGTCCAGGTGGCGGCCAAGAACATGGAACCGGCGAGTTTGAAGAAAAAGTACGGCGACCGCCTGACCTTTTGGGGCGGCATCGACACCCAGCACGTGCTGCCTTTCGGCACACCGGACGAGGTGCGCGAAAACGTCCGCCACATCATCGACACACTAGGTGCCGGCGGCGGCTACGTGCTTAATTCCGTGCACAACATCCAGCCCGACGTGCCGCCCGAGAACGTCGTGGCGATGTTCGAAGAGGCCGCCAGCTACCGCGGTTAGGCTGAAAGGGACATGATCCGAATTGCCCGCAATTCGGTTCGTGTCCCCCCGACCAGGAAGGGAACCAGTCCGTAAATTGGGTTCAGAATAGAATTTCCGGATTTTTTCCCCGCCGCCAGTCCCAGGGCATCACGAAGGATCCCGACCAAAGCCCCAGGCCGGCGGCCCGCGCCGACGTAATCGCGGGAATAGCGCCGATAGGCCACGGCCCAGCCGTTTCGTCCCAGCCAGCGCCCGAGGTCCTGCCGGCCCACGCGACAGACCGAAATGAAGCGCGCATAACTCCCCCGCCCACGCACTTAGAGGCCGTCGCTGACGATGGCCATTGTGGGCTCGACCGTCGGCACGTTGGTGCCGGCGCGGCGGAACTGGCGCACGGCAACGGTCATGATGGCGACGCCGGCGGCGAACAAGACCGCCCCCAGCGGCCAGGCGCTGCCGGCCGGCAGGAAAGTCGTGGGCCACCACCAGTCGAGGGCGAAAGCCACGATAAGGGCGGCCAGGTAGAGGCGCGGCGGGCGCACCACGGCGTGCGCGTGGTCGGCGGAGCTGACGGTGTGCGAAGTCATGGCGGAACCTCATCGGATTTACGACAATCATATTGTCAAGATGACAAGTAAGTTGTCATCTTTCCGATTTCAACAGTTTTTCTTTTTAGCGCCCCAAGAAACCGCCGCCGCTCTCGCCCGTGAGAGCCACGTAGAGCATCCAGACCAGGCCCAGCAGGATCGGCTGGTGCAAAAGGTAGATGGCAAGCGCATGACGCCCGCCCCAGGCCAGGAAGTCGAGCACTGCGCCGGCCGAGCCCGGGGCTCGCCAGGCCAGCCAGGGCGGCGGGCCGTTCGCGAACCAGAGCCGCCCCAGCGCCAGGCCGGCGATGACGGCCGAGAACCAGGGGAAGATGGGCACGTAATCGTTGGTCGGGGGCCAGACCTCGACCAGCCCCAGCCACCAGAGCCAGGGTACGTCGAAGACGGGATAGGCGAGGAAATAGGGCGCCGCCAGGACGCCCAAGCCGAGCAGCCACAAAATCCAATAGGGTGCCCGGATAAGCGGCAGCGCCAGCACGCTGGCGACAGCGATCGAATGCAGCACGCCGAAGAAGATCCAGGTCTGGGGATAGCTGAACCAGGTGGCCAGGCTGACCAGCGCCGCGCCGCCGCCGACCAAAACCAAGCGTTTCGCCAGCTTGGTGGCCTGAACGCCCTTTGCATAGGCCGGCACCAGGCTGAGGCCGACGATTATGAGAAAACAGGTCGGGATGAAGGAACGAAAGGCCAGCCAGAAAAAACTGTCGTAGAGCGGCACCTCGACCAGGCGGTAGGCCGTCAGGTCCCAGGCCAGGTGGTAGGCCACCATCATCAGGATGGCGACGCCGCGGGCGGCATCGAGCAGCAACAGCCGCGAGGCCGCGCGCTGGTGCAGCGCCGGCTCGACCCAATCCCCGGCGGGCGCCGTCACGCTGCCCCCTGGCGGGCCACGATGTGGAAGATGTGCCAGTGCTTGGGTTGGCCCCGGGGCGTTACCGTGTCGTCTTCTTCTTCGCGAAAGTGCTCGATTTCTAGGCCGGCCAGCAGCTCTTCGGCCTGGCTGCGTTCGAGGTGGGTGATGGTGGGATCATCGGCCCAGTCATCAAAGGGGCCGAACCAGTGGCCGGAGAAGCGGCCACCGGGCTTGAGCGAGGCTTTGATACGCCGCCAGGTGGTGTGGAAATCCGCGGCCGGGCAGAGCGGCAGGGCGAAACTGGAATTGACCAGGTCGACCTTGGGCCACTCGGCCGCCTCGAAGCGCGAGACCAGGGTTTCGAGTTCGCCCGCAGCCGGCAAATCCGGCCGCTCGACCAGGCCGGCTATGGCGGCCTCTTGGGCGTCGACAGCCAATACCCGCCAGCCCCGGCGCAAGAGTTCGACGGTGTCGCGGCCGTTGCCGGAGCCGAGGTCGACGCCGAAGCCGGGACCGCGTCCTTCCTCGGCGAAGCGATCCAGCGCATACAGCAACGTCTCGCGCGGCGGCCGGGCACCGGTCTCCTGGTAGTAGCGCTGCCAGCGCTCGGCTTTGCTCGTTTCGGCCTCCATGGCGCCGGATTGTGGGCTTTGAAAGTCTCGCCGGCAAGCCGCCAGGACCCGTCTTGTTTTGGGCCGCGAAGGATGCCAGATTAGCCGGCCGGAATTCGAGGGGGCACCAGCGATGGCGCAGGAAGAAAATACCGAGGATCCCATCCAGTCCATGCTGACACTGCAGGAGATCGCCATGGCGGCGCGCCAGAGCATGGACCCGGTGATGTGGGATTTCGTCTCGGGCGGCGCCGAATCGGAGACCACGCTCAGGCGCAACCGCCAGGCGCTGGACCGCCTGGCGTTTCGGCCGCGGGTACTGCGCGATGTATTGGATGTCGATCCCTCGACGACGTTTCTTGGTTGCGATTTGCGCATCCCGGTCTTTTTCGCGCCGGTCGGGCTGATGCAACTTATCTGGCCCGACGGCGGCATCGCCAACCAGATCCGGGCCGCCGAGAGCTTCGGCATTCTGACCATGAAGAGCTGCATCAACGAGCCCGAGATCGAGGACGTGGCGGCGCTCTCGCCCGGCCGCATCGCCTTCCAGCTTTACGTGCGCGGCGACGCCGACTGGGTCGACGCCCAGGCCCAGCGCGCCGTCGACGCCGGCTGCCAGGGGTTCTGCATCTGCGTCGACCTGGCGAAGTATGGCCGGCGCGAGCGCGACCTCTTGAACGGTTTCGTGCTTCGCCGCCATTCGCCCATCGACGAATCGGCGGAGCTCGCGAAGCTCGACTGGAAGACCGTGGAGCGCCTGCGCCGCAAGCTCGAGATGCCGATCATCCTCAAGGGCATCGCCACCGCCGAGGACGCCCGCATCGCCGTCGAGCACGGCGTCGACGTGATCTACGTCTCCAACCACGGCGGCCGCCAGCTCGACCACAACCGCGGCACCATCGAGATGCTGGGCGAGGTCGTCGAAGCCGTGGGCGATCAGGCGGAGGTGGTCATCGACGGCGGCTTCCTGCGAGGCACCGACATCCTCAAGGCGATAGCCCTTGGGGCTCGTGCGGTGGGCCTGGGCAAGCTCCAGGTCTGGGCCCTGGCGGCCGGCGGCGAGGCGGCGCTGCTGCGGTGTTTGGAGATCCTGGAAGAGGAAATCGTCACCGCCATGGGGCTGCTGGGCGTGACGGCGTTGGATCAGCTCGACGCCTCGTACCTCGCCCCGGTCGAGCCTGTCAGCGAGCCCGGCATCGCCGGCGCCTACCCGCGCTTCGAATGATCCGTAGCGTTTTTTTCGACAACGACGGCGTGCTGGTCGACACCGAACGTCTCTATTTCGAAGCCACCCGCCAGACCATGGCGACGCATGGCGTCGAGCTCACACGCGAATCCTTCCAGGAATACTTCCTGCGCCAGAACCTGGGCGCCTGGCACCTGCTGGCCGATACCGGTTATTCGATCCGCAGCATCGAGGATCTCAAGCGCCAGCGCGACGCGCTTTATGGGTCGCTGCTGCGCAGCGAGGACATCGAAATCACCGGCGCCGAGACGGTGCTGGCGGCGCTCCATGGCCGCCTGACCGTCGGCGTGGTGACCAGTTCGCACCGCGACCACTTCGCCATCATCCACGAGCGTACGGGTTTCGGGCGCTACTTCGATTTTGTTGTCGATGGCGACGACTGCGAAAAGACCAAACCCGATCCCGAGCCCTACCGCCGCGCCCTCGAGCGCGCCGGAGTTCCCGCTGCCGAATGTCTGGTCATCGAGGACAGCGAACGCGGCTTGGTGGCTGCCAAGGCGGCGGGCTTGCGCTGTTGGGTGATCCCCACGGACCTCAACGCCGGATCCGATTTCTCCCGCGCCGATGCGATGCTAGGATCGATTGGCGAGGTGCCGGACCGGCTGGAACGGGGATAGCGAGGCAAGTGAAAGATATCGCGCGCGGGCCTCTCCAAAGAGGGCTCGCAGACGACCGGGTCAAGTGGCCCAGCGAACAGAGTGAGTGGCCACTTGAGACGGCGGCGGCTCCACACGCTTTCCCTGCGACCGGAAGCCATGCTTCCGGTCTGCCCAGCGGCGAGTGATTCCTTTTTCGATGCCGCTACGGCCGGGGCGCTGCATCGGGAAAAAACACCAACAACACCCCCCCCCATCCTTCCCTCCCGCTCTGGAGGGAGAGGATGCTACGCGACGTAGTCGAACCAGAACGCCTGGTCACGGCTGACGACGTGGCCCATGGAAGGCGTCGGGAAATGCGCCGTCATGACCAGGTCGCCATTGTCGGCGTGGCTCTCCAGATACTTGCGCCGGGTCTGGCGCGCCTGCTCGGGATCGCGATCGAATTTGGGGCTCCATTCCGGGTGCAGGCACTGGATGGGGCTGTGGATCAGGTCGCCGCACATGGCGCCGCGTTGGCCCTGGGAGGCCAGGTTGACGGCCACGTGGCCCTTGGTGTGGCCGGGTGTGGGCTCGAGCCAGACCTCGTCGTCCAGCGCATAGTCCATGTCCACCAGCACGCCCTGGCCGGCCTCCATGATGGGCTGGACGTTTTCCTGGAAGACCGAGCTTCCGCTGCGTTCGGAGGATTCGTATTCGGGCCGCGAGAAAACGTATTTGGCGTTGGCGAAAGTCGGCACCCAACGGCCGTCGACGAAACTGGAGTTCCAGCCGCAGTGATCGACGTGCAGGTGCGAGCAGAAAACGTAGTCGACCTCTTCCGGCGCCATGCCGCTGGCGCGCAGGTTGTCCATCCAGGTGGTCTGGCGGCGGTCCTTCCAGCCGGGCATGCCGTCGTAGGACTTGTGGTTGCCGACGCAGGTATCGATGACGATCAGGTGACGGCTAGTGCGTACGATGTAGGACTGCACAGGGATGATGATGACGCCCTCGGGCGTCAATGCCCGGGGCTCGAGCCAGTGGCGGTTGGCCTCGACGTCCTCGGGCCTGGCTTCGGGGAAGATTTCCAGCAGCGGCAGGAAGGGGTCCTCGGTCTCGACGACGCGACTGATTTCGATGCCACCCAGGCGATAGGGCTGCATGTCACTTACCGCTATAGACGGGTTGGCGCTTTTCGCTGAAGGCGTTGAGCCCCTCGAAGACGTCGGCGGATTTGCAATGCGCCTCCCAGATCTTGATCTCGGCGCGTTGGGCCGAGCCCAACGAGGCATCGCGGCTGTCGGCTACGAGTTCTTTCATGCGCCGCAGCACCAGCGGGCTCTTGGCCGCCAGCCGCTCGGCCAGGGCCGTCACCGCCGCCTCGAGCTGGTCGTCGGGCACCACCTCGTTGACCAGGCCCCAGTCCAGAAGCATCGCCGCCGGCAGCAGATCGCCGGTATAGAGAAGCTGCTTGGCCCGGGTCGGGCCCACCTTCATGGGCAGGTGCACGGTGCCGCCGCCGCCGGGGATGACGCCATAATTGGCGTGGGCATCGCCGATGCGGGCGCTCTCCGCCGCCATCACCAGGTCGCAGGACAGGATCAGCTCGAGCCCGCCGGCTGCGGCGATGCCGTTGACGGCGGCGATGATCGGCGTGTTGCAGGCCTCGATGCGGGCGAAGGCGCCCGACGCCTCCTCGAAGAAGCGCCTGACCGCGCCCGGGTCGTCGGAATTCATCACACGCAAAACATTCTTGAGATCGGCCCCGGCGCAGAAGGCACGGCCCTTGCCGGTGAGCACGATGACCCAGACGTCCGGATCGGCATCGGCGGCGGCGACGGCGGCCGGCAGCTCGGCCAACAGGCTCGCGTTCATGGCGTTCAGCGCCTCGGGCCGGTTGAGCGTAATCCAGGCCACCTGGCTACGGCTCTCGTAAATCAGGCTCTCGTAACTCATGGGTCTCTTCCTCCGTTGGGGTCGGCGGGGAGGCTAGCATGAGGCCGGGAGGCGGCGCTATCATGGCTCTCGGCAAGCAAAGAGGATCCCATGTCACTCCGCAGCGTAAGCCTCGACGACAAGTTCACGGCCAAGACCGGCACCGTCTTTCTCACCGGCACCCAGGCGCTGGTGCGCCTGCCCCTGGTGCAGCGCCGGCGCGACCTGGCAGCCGGCCTCAATACGGCGGGCTTCATTTCCGGCTACCGCGGTTCGCCGGTGGGCGCCGTCGATCGCGAGCTCTGGCGCATGCCCGAGCTTTTGGAGCAGCACCACGTACATTTCCGGCCCGGCGTCAACGAGGACATCGCCGCCACCAGCCTCTGGGGCAGCCAGCAGATCAACATCCACGAGGGCGGCAAGTACGACGGCGTCTTCGGCATCTGGTACGGCAAGGGCCCCGGCATCGACCGTTCGGGCGACGCCATGCGCCACGCCAACCTGGCCGGCACGGCGCGCCACGGCGGCGTGCTGGCGGTGGTGGGCGACGACCACGCGCTCAAGTCCACCGACACGGCGGCCCACGGCGAGCCCATCTTCATGCACCTGATGATGCCGGTGCTCTACCCCGCCGACATCGCCGACATGCTGGAGTTCGGCCTCAAGGGCTGGGCCATGTCGCGCTATACCGGCTCGTGGATCGGCTTCAAGGTGCTGGCCGATTTGATGGACAGCTCGGGCACCGTCGACCTGGCCGTCGAGCAGGGCGAAATCGTGCTGCCCGAACCGGCCCTCGAGCCCCAGGACGTGGAAATCCGCTGGCCCGACCCCTGGCTGCAGAGCGAGGAACGGCAGAATAACCTGAAGCTCCCCGGCGCCATTGCCTTTGCCCGGGCCAACGCCATCAACCGTGTCGCCATTGCTGCGCCTAAGCCGCGCCTCGGCATCATCGCCGCCGGCAAGTCCTACCTCGACGTGCGGCGGGCACTACGCGATCTCGGCATCGACGACGCCATGGCGGCCGAGGCCGGCGTCAGCCTGCTCAAGATCGGCATGCCCTGGCCGCTGGACCTGGATCTGGTGCGCCAATTCGCCGAGGGACTCGACGAGGTCCTGGTGGTCGAGGAAAAGCGCCGGCTGATGGAGGTGCAGGTGCGGGACGCGCTTTACGAATTGCCCGACGCCCGCCGTCCCCGCGTCACCGGGCGGCGCGATCCGGACGGCAATATCCTGATGAGCCCCAACAGCGAGGTCAGCACCGACCGCGTCACCGAGGTCGTGGCCGGGCGCCTGAAGCCGTTCCTGGATTGCCCGTCCATGCGGCAACGCCTGGAGTTCCTGGCCGAGAAGGCGCGGCCCCTCAACACACCGCCCAGCGGCGTCAAGCGCACCGCCTTCTTCTGTCCCGGCTGCCCGCACGCCTCATCGACCAAGATCCCCGAAGGCAGCCGCGCCATGGCCGGGGTGGGCTGCCACTACATGACCGTGATGCGCGACGACTGCACCTCGCTGCCCACCCACATGGGCGGTGAAGGCGCGCCCTGGATCGGCCAGGCGCCCTTCAGCAACCTGCCGCACATCTTCGCCAACGTCGGCGAAGGCACCTACTACCACTCGGCCTCGCTGGCCGTCCGGGCCTGCATCGCGGCCGAGGTCAACATCACCTTCAAGATCCTCTTCAACGACGCCACCGCCATGACCGGCGGCCAGCCCATCGACGGCCCGCTCTCGGTGCCCATGATCACCAACCAGATGCGGGCCGAGGGCGTCGAGCGCATCTTCGTGGTGGTCGAGGACCCCTCGCGCTACGGCGCCTCGGCCGGCTTCGCCAGCGGCGTCCAGGTGCGCCACCGCGACGAGCTCGACCAAGTGCAGCGCGAGCTGCGTGAAGTGCCCGGGGTTTCTGTGCTGGTCTACGACCAGGTCTGCGCCGCCGAAAAGCGGCGCCGGCGCAAACGCGGCAGCTATCCCGATCCGGCCAAGCGCATTTTCATCAACCCCGACGTCTGCGATGGCTGCGGCGACTGCCATACGCTTTCCAACTGCCTCTCGGTGGTGCCCATCGAGACGCCGCTGGGGCGGCGGCGCGTGATCGACCAGTCGGGCTGCAACAAGGACTATACCTGCGCCAAGGGCGGCTGCCCGAGCTTCGTCGTGGTCCGTGGCTGCGGCTTGCGCAAGCGCCTACCGAGAACCGCCGACATCCCGGCCGAGCTGCCGGCGCCCGAGCTGCCGGCGCTCGAGGATCGCCCCTGGGGCATGTTCATTACCGGCGTCGGCGGCACCGGCGTGGTCACCATCGGGGCGCTCATGGGCATGGCGGCGCATCTCGAGGGCAAGGCGGCCTCGATCGTCGATTCGCTGGGCATGTCGCAAAAAGGCGGCGCCGTGGTCAGCCACGTGCAGTTCGCCGCCCGCCGCGAGGATATCGTCGCCACCAGACTCAACGCCGGCGCCGCCGACGTGCTGCTGGGCTGCGATTTGCTGGTGGCGGCCGAGCCGGCCTCGCTGGCGCCCTTGGATCCCCAGCGCTCGCGGGCGCTGGTCAACAGCCGCCGCACCATCACCGGCGCCTTCACCGTCAACCCCGACCTCGATTTCCCCTCCGAGATCTCGATGCAGGCTATTCGCGAGGCGGTGGGCGCCGAGAACAGCGAATTCCTCGACGCCACGGGCATCGCCGAGGCCCTGGTGGGCAACGCCATCGCCGGCAACATCTTCATGCTGGGCTATGCCTGGCAGCAAGGCCTGGTGCCGCTGGGCGAGGAAGCGCTGCTCAAGGCCATCGAGCTCAACGGCGTTTCGGTGGAAGAAAACCAGCTCACCTTCCGGCTCGGCCGCTGGGCCGCCGTCGACCGCCAGATCGTCGAACGCCTGGCCGCCCCGGATGGCGCCCTGGAGGATGGCGGGGAGGGACAAAAGCCGGAGACGCTGGAGCAAACCATGGCGCGGCTCAGCCCCCACCTCACGGCCTACCAGGACGCCGACCTGGCCGGGCGCCATGCCAACCTGGTGGCCCGGGCCCAGGCCGCCGAGAGCCGCCAGGCCAAGGGCCGCTCCGGCCTGGCCGAGGCGGTGGCGCGGGGCTACTTCAAGGTGCTGGCCATCAAGGACGAATACGAGGTGGCCAGGCTTTACGCCGATCCCGCTTTCGCAGGCCGCATTGCGGCCACCTTCGAGGGCGTCGAGCGCCTCGAGGTGATGCTGGCACCACCCTTGATCTCCAGGCCCGATCCGGTGACCGGCAAGCTGCGCAAGCGGGCCTATGGGCCTTGGGTGTTCGGCCTCTTCCGCCTCTTGGCCCGCCTCAAGGGCTTGCGTGGCGGCCCCTGGGACATCTTCGGCCGGACCGCCGAGCGCCGCGCCGAACGGGCGCTGATCGGCGACTACGAAGAGACCGTGGCGGCGTTGCTGCAGGGCTTGCGCGAGGACAACCATGCCCTGGCCGTCGAGATCGCGGCGCTGCCCGAACAGATCCGCGGCTTCGGTCCGGTCAAGGAGAAGAACCGGATTGCCACCCTGGCCCAGCGCGACCTGCTGCTGGAGCGCTTCAAGAGCGACGAACCGGACGCCAGCGCGGCGGAATAGAAATGCCGGCTGAGCCGGCGGACGGAGCGCCATGACCCCGCAAGAACTGAGACAGCATTTCCCCGCCCTCAACGACAAGGCCTACATGAACTGGGCCTCCATCGGCCTGATCCCGGAGGTGGCGGTGGCCGCCGGTAGTGCCGCCATGGCCGAACAGGCGCGGCTGGGTGACGGCATCGTCCACGAGGCCAAGCCCATGCTCGACCGCCTGCGCCAACTGACGGCCAGGCTGATCGGGGCCGAGGCCGGCGAGGTCGCCTTTTTGCGCAATACCGTCGAGGGCGTCAGCACCATCGCCAGCGGCTTTCCCTGGCGTTCGGGTGACAACGTGTTGGTCGGCACGATGGAGTTTCCGGCCAACGTCTATCCCTGGCTGCACGCCCAGCGCAAGGGCATGGAGGTGCGCTTCGTCGAGCCCTCGCAGGGCACGCTCTCGGTGGACGATTTCGCCGCTGCCGCAGACCAGCACACGCGCATGATCGCCATCAGTGCCGTGCAGTTCACCAACGGCTACCGCATCGACCTGGGGGCGCTTTCGGAATTCTGCCAGGGACGCGACATTCGCCTGGCCGTGGATTCGATCCAGGCCCTGGCCATCGCCCCCTTCGATGTCTCCCAGACACCCATCGACTACATGGCCGCGGGCGTCCATAAATGGCTCTGCGGACCCATCGGCTTCGGTTTTTTCTACGTTCGAAAGGACCGATTTGACGAGCTCGAGCTCAACGAAGTGGGCCACGGCAGCCACGTCCGACCGGGCGCATCGTGGACCGAATACGACTGGCCGCTGCGCCCCGACGCCGGCCGTTTCGAGGCCGGCGCGCTGAGCTTTGCCCACGCCGCGGCCTGCGAGGCGGCGCTGGAGCTGTTCGAAGAAACCACCGTCGCCACCATCCACGACCACGCCACCTGCCTGGCCCAGCGCCTGATCGAGGGCTTGGAGAGCAAGGGATACGGCCCCCTTTCGCCCCAGCCCGCGAGGCAAGCCGCCGGCATCGTTTGCTTCACGAGCGAGCACCATTCGCCCGAAAGCATCGAGGAACGGCTGCGTGATGCCGGCATCTTCATATCCTTGCGCGAAGGCGCCGTGCGCGTCTCAATCCACGGCGTCAACACTTCCGACGAGATCGACGCCGTGATCGCCGCGCTTCCCATGGATCAATAGCGCTCGGGAAAAAATCCCGGGCTTCAGGAAAACCAGGCTGCCTGGTCGCGGCGGAAGAGCTCGCGGATGTGATCGATGACGGTGCGGGTGCGTACGCCCTGGTTGGTCTCCTCGTGCGAGATCAGCCAGATTTCGGTCTGCATCTCGAGCTCGACCGGCACGGCCAGCAGGTCGGGAAAGATCTTCGGCGTATAGGTGGGATGCATGCCGATGCCGAGGCCGGCGGAAATGGCGCGCTGGTAGGCGTAGGAGGAATTGGTGCGGTAGACCACGTGTTCGTGGCGGCTGGCGATCTCGCGCCAGGGCCCCAGCGAGGAGGCGGCGTGATAGCCGGTGTGGTCGACCAGGCGATGTTGGAATAGCTCGTCGATGCTGCGGGGCAGGCCGAAGAGGTTGGCGTAGGCCGGCGCCGCATAGAGCGCGAAGCGCATCACCCCCATGCGCTGGGCGACGATCTGCGGCGCCTCGGGCCGCACCAGACGGATCGCCACGTCGGCCTCGCGGATGCCGAGATCGAGCGGCTGATCGCCGCTGATGACCTCGAGCAGGATGCTGGGGTGGGCGAGCTGGAAATCCAATAGCTGCGGCGTCAGCCAGCCCGAAGCCAGACCTTCGGTGACGGCGATGCGGACGATACCCGCCATCTCACCGTCGATACCCGAGAGCCGGCGTTCGATGGTGGCGGCGGCCGCCGCCATCTGGCCCGCCTGTTCCGCCATGCCACGAGCCGCCGGCGTCGGCCGCATGCCCTTGCCGTGGCGGTCGAAGAGTTTGGCGCCCAGCCGCTTCTCCATTTCGGCCAGGCGCCGGCCGACCGTGGTCTGGTCGACTTTGAGGCGCTCAGCGGCGCCGCTGAAGCTTCCGGTTTCTAGCACTGCGAGAAAAAAGCGAATGCCGTCCCAGTTGTTGAGATCGTTTCGTAACATGCGTTTTTGCATACTTGCTCTGCGCGATTGGGCATTCCGTTAACGGCTAACAATACCGTCTCATATCTCATGACTGGAGGAAAGGCCTGAGTCAGAACCAATCCGGCCGTGTGGAACACCGTCATGCGCCTAATAATAGCGAACTATCGTAGCCCATCCACTCGCATCGCGATATGCATGGGTGCATTGATGTACGTCTCCTACGCCTTTGCCCACAGCGCTTGGGGCAATCCCGCCCTGATCGGCACGGCGCTATTCGTGGCCGCCTTTTTGACCACCTTTGCCCGGCTCAGCAGCCGCATCGAGGAGTGGGCGAATGCCCTGACCGCGCGCATCAGCGCCGGCCGCCTGGCCCGCTTCGGCGCCCAGTTCGCCTTCAACTGGGCCGGATTGGCGGTGCTCGTCGCCGGCGGCGCCATCCGCGCCGAGGGCATTGCCACGGTGGGCGGCTTGCTGGGCGCCGCCGTGATCACCACGCTGGCCTCGCAGGGCGCGCAGTATTTCGGCGTTTTCCTCTTTCAACGCCGCATCGGTGATTATTACCTCAACGTGCTGATCGGGCTCTCGGCCAACGTCGTGGTGACGGCCCTGGCCACGGCCGGGCTCAGCGTGGCGCGCGAGATCTTTCTCGCCAGCGGCATCGGCTTCGGCATCGTCATCTTCGGCCTGGGGCTGCTGTCGGATCTGCGTGCTCTCTGCTTCCCGCGCCGCGGCATCGGCCTCTTTTTCGGCACCTTCAATCCCTTCCACAACTCGCATCTCGAACTCATCCGCCGCGCCCTGGATGAGCGCCGGCTGGAAAAGGTCATCGTCCATCCCACCGGCGTGCCCTGGCTGCACGTCCGGGCGCTGCGCCGCGGCGAGATCCGCGTGGCGCGCCACGACCGCGGTTTCCAGGTCTATGAAACCACCGCCCGCGCCGATATCCACGCCGACTATTTCCCCACCGGCAACGCCTTCCTGGCGCCCGAGACGCGTTGGCATCTGATCCGCCTGGCCATCGAGGAGGCGGGCCTGGGCGACCGCGTCGAGGTTGCCTACATGGCCGATACCTACGCCGAGAAGGGCTATTTCGGCGTCGCCGCGGAAATTCGCCGGACCCATCCCGGGGTGGCGCTGCACGGCCTGCACGGCAGCGACGCCGGCGGCATGCACGCGCGCCTGATCATGGACGAATGCGGTTGGATCTATCCGCTTCCTTTCCTGCGCCGCGACGGCGTCTCGGCGACCGCCATCCGCGACGGCGAAAAGGGCCTGACCGCCAGCGCCGTGGCCCAGGCGCTGGAGCAAATCGCGGCCGGAGCCGGCGAGGTCGAGGTGCGGGTCGGCCCAAGCGAGGGTTTGCGCAAATACCAGAACCAGGGAGGCTCGCTTGTGCCCATCGCCTGAGACCGCCGCCATCGACGCCAGCGTCAAGGCCAGCGTCACCGCCAACGTGGTGCGCGACGCGGAAGAGCTGATGCAGACCTTCGCCGTGCGTTCGGTGGTCTACATGGCGGAGCAAGAATGCCCCTACGACGAGGAATTCGACGGCAACGACTACACCTCGACCCACATCCTGGGGCGGGTCGACGGCCGCCCGGTGGGTTGCCTCAGGCTGCGCTGGTTCGCCGGCTTCGCCAAGGCCGAGCGTATGACGGTGATGCGCGCCTTTCGCGGCTCAGGCGTCGCCAAGACGATCCTCGACGAAGGCTTCGAACTTTGCCGCCGCAAGGGCTATCGCCGGGTCCACGTGCACGCCAGCGCCGCCTGGTGCCGCACTGGCAAAAGGCCGGTTTCCAGCCCCTGAGCAACCGCATCTTTCATTTTTCCGACCACGAATACGTCTCCATGGTGATCGAACTGGCACCCAGCCAGCGGGTGCTCGACCAGGACAGCGACTCCCATCTACTGCTGCGCCCTGAAGGGGACTTCGACCGACCCGGCATACTCGAGCGCTCGGCCGAGCGCAGCCCGACCAATCCGACCGGATAAGACGGGATTTCGAGCATGGCGAGATACCGTAGCCGACCGGGCCAGACGCCGCTTTTGGTGGTGCTCGACGTGCAGCGCGAGTACGTCACGCCGGGCCGGCCCCTGCACCTTCGCGGCATCGAGCCGGCGCTGCAGAACTGCCGCCGCCTGCTGGCCCACGCCAGAGCCCAGAATTGGCCGGTGGCCCATGTCCGCCACCTGCAGGACAGCACCTCTTCAACGCCACCATGGAATGGTCGCGCTTCGTCGAGGGCTTCGAGCCGCGGGGCCATGAGATGGTCTTCACCAAGGAAAACCTGTCCTGTTATTCGGCCTCCGAATTTGTCCGCCTGATGGAAAGCGCGGTTCACAATCAAGTTTATCTGATGGGCTTCGAGGCCCAGGCCTGCTGCCTCTCGACGCTGGTCGACGCCTTCCACCGCGGCCACGCCTTGGCCTTCGTGGGCGACGCCTCGCTGGCCCGGCGCACCGAGCTCGGCGACGAGCGGGAGAGCCTTCGCTGGGTGCTCGAGGTGATCTCGATCTACGCGCCCATTCTGACCACCGACGAGGTATTGGCGGCCCAAAGCGGGCACACCGCCGCCTGGCCACCGGCTCGCACCGTTTCCGGATTTTCACGAGGTATCAGCCATGACCACCACTGACGACGACCGGGATCTCGACGGCACCGAATCCCTGACGATCGCCGAGGTGACGCAGACGCTCTTTTTGCTGCACTACGAAAGCCAGAAACTGGGGCACGAAGAATTGACCCATTTCCTCGAAGTGGCGGCGCAAGTGGCCGAGGATTTGGCCCATGCCGAATTGCTGCCGGCCCAAGCCACTCCGTTGCAGGCGCCGAGCACGCTGCAATAGGTCCAAAATGAAGAATATATTTGCCCGCTAGGGCGGGGTTTTTGCAGCCAGCACTTGAAATCCATCCATTTCTGTGCGATTCGATGGGCAGCACACCCCCTCACTTTTGGAAACCCCGGATGGCAAAGAATCCTCACCCCGTCGACATTCATGTCGGTAGTCGCGTGCGCTTGCGCCGGACCCTTCTTGGCATGAGCCAGGAAAAGCTCGGCAACGCGGTCAGCTTGACTTTTCAGCAGATCCAGAAATACGAGCGCGGCGCCAACCGCATCGGATCGAGCCGGCTCTTTCAGTTCAGCCAGATCCTCAACGTCCCCGTCAGCTTCTTCTTCGACGACATGCCGGCCGAGGTCGGACCGGTACCCCGTGAGATCGACGACATAAACGCCGGTGCCGACGAAGAGACGCGCTACACCCGGCGCGAAACCCTGGAGTTGGTCCGGGCCTACTACCAGATCAAGGATCGCCGGCTGCGCAAGATGCTGCGCGAGACCGTGCAGGCCCTGGCCAAGGCCGACAAGAGCGACTGAAGGCCGCCGCCGGGCAACGTCCGGCAGGTTCCTGATAAGCCCAAGAGGCAACAGAACGGCAGCGCGCGTTGGCGCGCTGCCGGAGCTGTTGGAGTCCGTTCAATCGGCTGCCGGCGGCGCGGCCAATGCCATCACTTCCCGCCGGCCCTCGGGAAATCGAGCCGGCGTTCTTCCACGTTGAGCCGTGACCCGGTGGGAAATGCGGGCTAACGCTTGAGTCGGCCGCGACGGAAGTCCTTGATGATTTCGCGCGCCGCGTTGTGGCCGGGCGCGCCCGTGACGCCGCCGCCGGGGTGGGCGCCGGCGGCGCAGACCAAGCCGTTGTGGCCGGCCCCGACGATGGCGACGTCGTAAACTTCGCGCTCGCTCATGGCGGGATTCTACCGCGTCGGAATCTCCGGCGTGCCATAAAGCGTGACGCCATCGATGCGGATTTCCACGTCGAGCAGGAAGCGCTCGAAAGCGGCCGGCTCGATGTCGATGCCCAAGCCCGGGGCCTCGGGGGCGCGCACGCTGCCGTCGGCGGCGCGTTCGATGCGGTTTTTCGTCACCTCGCGGGCCACTGGCTTGTTTTCCACCGGATACTCGCAAAGCTCGTCGTCCGCCCGCCCGGCGAAGGGCTGCATCGAGGCGCTCAGCGCCAGGTGCGAATTGAAGGTGTGGTTGACGAAGGTGACGCCACGGGCCTGGGCGTAATCGGCCACCCATTTGGCGTCGGAAATACCCATGCGGCCGGCATCGATCTGGATGAAGCCGATGCCGGCATAGTCGATCATGTGCTTGGCCATGTAGGTGTTGTGGGCGCCCTCGCCGCCGGCCGTCTTGACGGCGCCGCCGGCCGCCGAGAGGCGGCTGTATTCCTCCAGCGCGGCCGAAACGAAAGGTTCCTCGAACCAGGTGGCGCGGGCCTCTTGCAGGGCCGGCAGGCGGGCCGCCGCGGCCTCGTAGTCGTCGACCCAGACGGTACCGGCGTCGACCAGCAAAATACCGTCCGGCCCCAGGCCCTCGCGGGCCGCCGCCAGATGCTCGGCGTCGACCTCGACGCTGCCGTGGCCGAAGGGGCCCCAGCCGAACTTGGCGGCGCGAAAGCCCTGGTCACGCCGCGCCCGGCCCTTCTCCAGGGTCTGGGCCGGGGTATCGCCGAATAGCTGCGAGGCATAGGGCGTTTTGGGCTCGGCCCGGTCGTAGCCCAGCAGCGACCACACCGGCTCGCCGCGGCGCCGGCCCAAGAGGTCCCAAAGCGCCGAATCGATGCCGGCCAGAGTGTGGGAATGCTGCAGCACGTCCATGCTGCGGGCCCGCACTTCGCGGTTGATGGCGGCGATGTCGGCGGGATCATCGAGCGTCTGCCCCAGCACAGGCGTAGCGATGGGGTGGCACGAGAGGTGCGACATGGGCGCCACGAAGCTGGCGATGGTGACCAGCGGCGAGGCGTCGCATTCGCCCCAACCGACGTCGCCACCGGCGCTGACGCGGGCCAGGATGACGTCCTGGCTGTTGTCCGAGATGTCCAGCACCTCGGGCATGCGGAGATAGAAGAAATCGACGGCTTCGATCTTGCTCATGATCTTTTTCCAGCTACGAAAACCAGTTGGCGGCGTGGTCGCTGTCGACGGCGTAGTGCTCCAGCGCCGCTTCGTCGAGCTCGATGCCCAGGCCCGGTGCCTCGGGCACGGGCATCAAGCCGTCTTTCAGGGCCAGGGGTCGTTTGAGAATTTCGTCACGTAACGCGTTTTCGCCGATGTCGTATTCCAGCAAACAGGGCTCGGGCCAGGCGTGGGGGTGGTCCGGGAGCGCTGCCGCCATGTGGACCGCCGCGGCCAGGCCGACGCCCGAGCCCCAGACGTGGGGCGAGAGGCGGACGCCATGGAGGGCACAGAGATCGGCGATCGCGCGCACTTCGCTGAGCCCGCCACAGATGGCAATGTCAGGCATGGCCACGTCGAGGCAGCCGGATTCCAATAGCGGCCGAAAACCGTGAACCGTATAAAGCGCCTCGCCGCTGGCGATGGGCATGGGGGCGCGGTCGTGCAGCCACTCGAGGCCGGCCACGTCACGCGGCATCAGCGGCTCCTCGTACCAGTGAATGTCGTAAGGCGCGATGCGCCGCATGCTTTCCAGGGCCTGGGCCGGGGTATAGGAGGTATTCGCATCGACCAGCAGCAGAATCTCGTCGCCCAGCACCTCGCGTGAGAGCGCCACCCGCGTCTGGTCTTCGGCGGCACCGCGCCCGACTTTTATCTTGACGCCCTGGAAGCCCTGGCCCTCTAGGCCGGCGAGCTGGTCGCCAAGCTGATTGCCGGGATCTTCGGTGAAATATCCGTCCGAAGCATAAGCCACCAAGTGGCCGCGAGCCCGGCCGCCGAGCAGCTTGCAGACCGGCTGCCCGAGCTGCTTGCCCAGCGCGTCGAAGATGGCCACGTCGATGGCACCGAGGCAAGTGACGAGCTGGTTCTCCAGGCCCAGATGGTAATGCCGGGCGAAGATGCGGTTGCGGATCAGCGCATTGTCGTAGAGGTCCTGGCCCAGGAAATAGCCGCGCAGCAGCTCGAGGTAGGCGGCCGTGACGCCGGCCGCCCCGAAGGCCTCGCCGACGCCCGTGGTGCCGTCCTCGGTGGTCAGGCGCACGAGCGAGATCTGGCGGCGCGCAATGGCCGCCTTGGCCATGCCGTAGGCCTTGTCCGCGGGCAGTACGAATTCGAGACCGACGAAGTCGATGTCGCGAATTCGGCTGGCGGTCACCTCAGTTGCCGTAGACCAGGGCAGGCAGCCACAACGCCAGTATCGGGAAGTACATCACGAAGCCTAAGCCGATGACCTGCAGGATCATGAACGGCCACAGCGAGGTGTAGATGTCCTGCAAACTGATCTCCGGGGGCGCCACCCCCTTGAGGTAGAAAGCCGCCGGCCCAAACGGCGGCGAGAGATAGGAGATCTGCATGTTCATGCAGAACAGAATGCCGAACCAGATCGGGCTGTAGCCAAATCCGATGATGATGGGCACGAAAATCGGCATGGTCAGCAGCATGATGCCGATCCAGTCGATGAAGAAGCCCAGCAGAATCAAAATGGCCATCATGATCAGGATAATGACCATGGGGGCAAAGGGCAGGCCGGTGATCAGGCCTTTGACGAATTCGATGCCGCCCATCAGGTTGTAGACGCCGATCAGGGCGTTGGCGCCAAAGGTCAGCCAGAGGATGACGCCACAGGTCATCATGGTCTGGTGCAGCGCTCCCCGCATCATTTCCCAGGTCAGTTCCTTGCGGATCCAAGCCGTAATGATGACCCCGACGACGCCCATGCCGGCGGCCTCGCTGACCGAGGCGATGCCGCCATAGATGCTGCCCAGAACCGTGCCTGCGACCATCAGGGGAAGCATCACATCACGCACCAGCTTGAGCTTCTCGCTGAGCGGCATGTCGCGCTCATCGGCTGGGGCCGGCGGCCCCAGGTCGGGATTGATGTAGCAGCGGATGAGGATGTAGGCGACGTAAAGCGAGGCCAGCAGCAGCCCCGGAATGATGGTGGCCATGAACAAATCGCCGATCGAGACGCCGGCGGTGAGGCCGAAGAATATCAGCACGATCGAGGGCGGGATCATGGTGCCTAATGATCCGCCGGCGCAGATGGTGCCGATGGCCAGCTTGCGGTCATAGTTGAGGCGCAGCATCTGGGGCAGCGCCACCAGACCCAGCAGCACGATCTCGCCGCCGATGATGCCGGTCATGGCCGCCATCAGCACGGCCACGGCCATGGTCTGCACCGCCAGGCCGCCGCGCAGGCCCCCGGCGAAGACGTGCATGGCCTTGAAGAGATCCGCGGCCACGCCCGATCGCTCGAGGATCGATGCCATCAGCACGAACATGGGCACGGCGACAAGGGCATAGACACTGACGAAGGAATAGATGCGGCTGGCGATCAGCGTCATAGCCATGGGGCCGAACAGCGTCAGCGCGAAGACGAAGGCGATGATGCCGGTAACGAAGGCCAAAGGCAGACCCATGACCATCAGCAGGATCATGGCCCCCAACATGATCAGCGTGATAATTTCAATGCTCATGGGGACGACCTCACACCCAACGCCGAACTTGAGCCCAAAACTGGACCAGGGACTGCGCCAACATGGCCGCAGAACCCACTACCATCAACGATTTGAGGTAGGCCGGAATGGGTACGTCCCAGGCGTGGGCGCTGGTCTCCATGACCTCAAGCGAGGGAATGGCCTGGTCGATCGTGGTGTAGGTGAGCAGGACCAGAAAGGCGATGATGATGATGGAGTTCAAAAGGTCCAGGATCTTCTTGATCTCAGACGGTGCGATATCGTAGACGACGCTGATACGCATGTGGCGGTCCTGCTGCAGGGCGTAGGCGCCGGACATGATGAAGCCCGTGGCGCTGAGCGCCGCAGCGCTGTCGTGGACCCAGATGGTGGGGGCGTTGAGGCCGTAACGCATGAACACCTCGTAGGCCGTGATGATGACGCTGACGAGGAAAACGATGCTCAGCTTTTCGCCCATCAATATGGATAGTCTGTCAATGGGGTTGAGTTTTTCCATGAAAGGAATGCCGCCCTAGTGGATTTGACAAAAGAAAAGGTGGGGGCACGAGGCCCCCACCTTCCTGAATTACACCATTACCAATCGCTCCAGGAGCGCTCAGTCAACCAGTTTCAGCTTGCGCAAAAAGGCTACCTGACTGTCGACCAGCTTCCTGGCCATCGGGCTCTTGTTGGCAAAGACATCCCACTCGATCATGGCGATCTTGCGGAACTTGGTGCGCTCTTCGGCGCTCCAGTTGACCAGCGTGGCACCCTGCTTGACGGCATCTTCGGCCGCCTGGATGTCGACCATGATGATGCTCTGCACCATGTCGCGGGCAAACTCTTTGGTGGCGGTGACCATGATGGCTTGGATGTCAGCCGACAGGCCACTCCAACGCTTCATGTTGATGGCCACGTCCGCCGCCGGAGCCGAATGGAAGCCCGGATAGAGGGGGAAGGGCGCGATCTTGTGATAGCCCAGATCCTGGTTCATACCCAGCGTGCCCCAGTCGGTGGCGTCGATGACGCCGCGCTCGAGGGCGGTGAACACTTCACTGCCGGGCAGCGTCACGACGCCGGCGCCAATGCGGCGCCAAATGGCAGCGCCCATGCCTTCAGGTGCGCGCATCTTGACGCCCTTGAAGGATGCCACCGTCTCCAGCCGATTCTTGGCCGGCATGGATTCCTGGCCGAACCAGACCGGACCGACGTAGAAGACGTTGAACTTGGCATAGGCCTCACGGCAAAGCTCGGTGCCTCCGCCGTACTCGAACCAAAGCTGTGACTGGTAGGTGGTTTCGAAAGCGCCGTTGAGCTCGGTGCAGATCTGCAGGCCGGGCACCTTGCCGGCGAAGTAGGCACCGCCCGAGTGCTGGCCCTGAAGAATGTCGGCACCCACGGCTTCCAGCGTCTCGGTGTGTCCCACCACCGATTTCACCGGCATCGGCGTGATAACCAACCGGCCCTTGGTCATGGCCTTGACGTTTTCGGCGAAGCGCACGAACACCTTTTGATTGACTGTG
>MPLZ02220242.1_pt1 | contig 30246 bp, 24 predicted proteins | sample 1617311 | NCBI WGS metagenome assembly MPLZ02 (sample SAMN05944806, study PRJNA350692) | marine metagenome | biome: marine; feature: ODZ; material: water; isolation source: 160 m water sample filtered on 0.2 um supor filter | place: Pacific Ocean | collected 2012-04-08 | depth 160m m | reverse complement strand
GCTCAAACAAGTTGGCGGCCAGCCCAAGATCCGCATTCTCTGCATGGTGGAGCTGAAGACGTTCGTGCCGGTGCCCGAGGGATCTTCGCGCAATCCGCTCACCGACAAGGTCAAGTGGATTGCCGAGGACACCACCGACAACGCCAACAGCGTGGCCGTGGTCGTCGAGCTGGGCGGCTTCCGGTTTTGGGATGGCGGCGACCTCACGCAAAATACCGAGGCGCGCCTCGTCACGCCGCACAACCGGGTCGGCACCGTGGACGTTTACCAGGTGAACCACCACGGGCTCGACTTCAGTAACAACCCGATCTTCATCCAGAGCCTCGCGCCGACCGTCTCGGTAATGAACAACGGCGTGACCAAGGGCTGCGGCGCCTCCTCCTTTGCCGCCGTCAAAAGCGCCCGGGGCGGGGCGATGTATCAACTCCACAAAAACCTGCGCGCCGACATCGAGAACAACACGGAGGACGAATTTATCGCCAATCTCACGCGCGACTGCGACGCGCACCACATCCACATGTCCGTCGCCCCCAACGGCAAAAAATACACCATCAGCATTCCCGACAAGGGCCACAGCCGCACCTTCAAGACGCGCAGGAAATAAACTCGACCACCAGCCAAGCGCCAGCCGGGCCAAGATGATTTACCTCGACCACCTCACCACCACCCCGCCGCTGCCGGAAGTGGTCGATGCCATGCAGCCTTGGCTGCACGCGCAATTCGGCGCGCCGGCGGCACTGCACCAGCTGGGCCTCGAGGCGCGCGATGCCATCGACGAGTCGAGGACGCACCTGGCCAAGCTGGTGAATGCCGCCGAGCCGGAGGAGATTCTTTTCACCTCAAGCGGCACCGAGGCGATCAACCACGCGGTCAAGGGTGCCGCCTTGGCCAACCGGCGTTTCGGCAGCCACATCCTCGCCACCGGGATCGAGCATCCGGCTGTGCTTGGCTCAATCGCTTGGCTCGAAAGCCAGGGCTTCCGCAGCACGCAAGTCGGCGTCGATGGCCAAGGCCATGTCGATCCCGGCGCGCTTGCCCAGGCGATGACCGACGAGACCATTCTGGTCTGTTTGCACCACGCAAACCCCGATCTCGGCACCATTCAACCGGTCGCCGAGATAGCGGAACTCACCAGCGAGCGCGGTATCCCTCTCTTCGTAGACGCCACCGCCAGCGGCGGATGGCTGCCAATCGATGTCCAGCAACTTGGCGCCGATCTGCTGGCCCTAGCTCCGCACCGATTTTACGGCCCGAAAGGGGCCGGTGTGCTGTACAAAAACCGCCGCACGCGGGTGGAGAATCTTATCCACGGCGGCATGCAGGAGAATGAGTTTCGCGCCGGCACGGAAAACGTGGCCGCCATTGTCGGGGCTGGCGTCGCCGCTGAAGACGCCGAGGCCGCGCTTGGCCAGGCGGCAGCCCATGCGACCGGGCTCCAGATGCGGCTGCTAGAGGGTATCCACGCGGCCGTCGAGGGGGTTCACTTGAACGGCCCCGAGCCGGGTGACGGGCGGTTGCCGCATCAACTCAGCCTCAGCACCTCGGGCGTCGAGGGTGAGGGCCAGGCGCTGATGCTCGACCTGTGGGGCGTCGTCATCGCGGCCGGGGCGGCGTGTACGACCCGCTCGATGCGCTTGCCCCCAGCCCTTCGCGCCATCGGCCGCGACGCCGACCTGGCCAGGGGCACGACACTCTGGAGCATCGGCCGCGACACCACGGAAGAGGAGATCGACCAGGCTGTCGAGGCGTTCGCGGCCGTCACGGCCAAGCTGCGCGCCATGTCGCCGGCGCAGTGATTTGTCGGCGCAGCGGGCAAAGATCGCTTGAATCCCGGCGAAACACCGTGTAAACATGCCGCGCGGAGCTAATTTCGACATGGCTGAAATCGAAGACAAATACAAGGACAACGTCGCCGGCAAATATTTTGTGGATGAACAGTGCATCGACTGTGATCTCTGCCGCGAGACAGTGCCATCCTGCTTCACCCGGAATGAAGACGAGGGCTATTCCTTCGTCACAAAACAACCGGAGAACGAGGAGGAGGAGGAACAGTGCAAGGAGGCCATGGATGGCTGCCCGGTGGAAGCCATCGGCGACAACGGCGCCGACTAGGCCGACCCAGCCCATTTCTTAACAGGCCCATAGCCAAAGACGACTGAGGGCCTGCTGTTTTTCTAGCCGATCTTCTGCAACCGGCGTCGCAGCAGTTCCAATGCCTGATGCACCGTAGCGTGCTTGAATGTCTCGCGGTCGTACGGGTGAAATTTGCGGATTGCCAATGGCCGGCTGCCTCTCGACGCCACGCCCAGCCAAACGGTGCCAACCGGCTTTTCCGGCGTGCCGCCGCCCGGCCCGGCAATGCCGGTGACGGAGAGGGCGTGATCGGCCCCACTCACCGCCAGAGCGCCATCAACCATCTCGAGGGCCACCGGTTTGCTCACCGCGCCGTGCTGCGCCAAGGTTGACTCATTCACCCCCAGCAGTTTTTGCTTCATCGCATTGCTGTACGCCAGCATACCACCGGCGAAGATCGCCGACGCGCCGGACACGTTGGTGATGTGGTGCCCGAGAAAACCGCCGGTGCACGACTCGGCGACGGCCAGGGTTTCGCCGGTGGCGATCAACTGCCCGACCACCACCTGCCCGATTGTCTCACCGTCAGTGCCGTAGATTTGTTTGTCGATCACCCCGCGAATCGCGTCCTCCGCCTCAGCGATGATGGCCGGCATTTCCGGGCCGCTCCCGCTGAGCCGGATGTCCACCTGCCCAGTGCGTGCGCAGAAGCCCAGGTCGAGCCCGCGATCCATCAGTGGCTTGAGCGGCCCGAGCAGCTTTTCCTCCACCATCGATTCGCCGATGCCAAGGCTGCGCAGAATCCGGTAGTGGAACTCCTGCTCTGGCGGCAGGTGTTCTTTGATGAAGGGCATCACCTGCTCATCAACCATCGGGCGCAGTTCGCGCGGTGGTCCGGGCAGCATGATTAGCCACGCCGGTTCGCCACCGACCCGGAACGGGTTGGGCGACACCTCGATGGCCAGGCCGGGCGCGGTGCCGTGTCGGTTCGAGAACACCATCGCACCCTCCGGCACCTGTGCCTGCACCAGCACAGACTCCGGCATAGGTCGGTTGCGCCGCTCGAAGAACGTCTCGATCTGCGAGACGACCGACTCGTCGTGGCTAAGCGGCCTGGCCAGAAGGTCGGCAAGCAGCCCGCGCGTGAGGTCGTCGGCGGTCGGGCCGAGGCCGCCGGTGGTGATGACAAGCCCGGCGCGGCCCAGCGCGGCCTGCACCGCCCCACATATCGCCGGGCCGCTGTCCGGCACGGTGAGTTGCCGGGAGAGCAGATGGCCGCGTTCGGCCAGGCGCTGGCCGAGCCACTGCTGATGGGTGTCGAGTACCTGGCCAAGCAGCAACTCGGTGCCGATCGTGATGAGTTCAATCTCCATCCTCGGCCCGCTAGTATCAGGCCGGACAGCGGCCGAGGGCAAGCGTGGCCAAGCGCCTGGCTCATGGTTGACCCCGGCCAAGCGGAGGCGCATTCTGTCGCCCATGCAACATGCTCCCGGTTTCCTGGCGGTCGTTGATGAAGCGAGGACGCGTGTAAACGAGATCGACCCGGCCCAGGCGCGCGAACGCCTTGCCAACAATCCCGACGCTATCCTGATGGATGTCCGCGAGGACCGGGAATGGCTGGCCAGCCACGCGGCGGGTGCCATTCACCTGGGCAAGGGTGTCCTCGAGCGGGATATCGAGTCGGTGGTACCGGACAAGAACGCGGAAGTGATCATGTACTGCGGCGGAGGTTTTCGCTCGGTACTCACGGCGGAGGTGGCTGGACGGATGGGCTACACGAACGGCCACTCGCTCATTGGCGGCCACAAGGCGCTCATCAACGCCGGTTGGGAAATGGAGAGCTGTGAATGACCCGCTGCCCCTTGACCAAGCTCTTGGCCAAAGGGGCTATTTCATCTTGTTGAAGGTAGCCTGAAGGATGTCCGGGGCCTGCTCGCCCTCGAACTTGCCCTGGGCGGCCTCGATGACACCGGCCTCAAGGGCGTTCTTGGTCGGCCGCTGCACGCGGTAGAAGATGCCGAAACGGCCCGGGAAATCCTCGCCGGCCAGGGTGTATGCCGCCGCCTCGTCGGTGGGGTCGTGATCCTCCGGCACGAGATTGAACTCGCCCCCCTTGCGCGGGTTGGAGGCATCGAATGCGCCCTTAAAAAACTCGGTGCACTCACTGAGGCACTCGATGAAACTGAAGCCGTCGTGATCCATCGCGGCGTCCATCATCTCGAGCAGATGCTTGGGATGGGTGTGCAACGTGCGCGCCACGAAAGTCGCCCCGGCCGAGATGGCAAGCTTCATAGGGTTAATCGGCCGATCCAGCGCGCCCCAGTTGTCAGTCTTGCTCCTGAAACCCAGCGGCGAGGTCGGAGAGGTTTGCTTCTTGGTCAGCCCGTAAACGAAATTGTCCATGACCACGTAGGTCATCTTGATGTTTTTCCGGGCGGTGTGGATGAAATGGTTGCCGCCGATCGAGAAGGCGTCGCCGTCGCCGCCGAAGATGAACACATGCAGATCAGGCCGCGAGATCGACAGGCCGCTGGCGAACGACAAAGCGCGCCCGTGAATGTAGTGCACGCCGTGCGCCTGCACGAAGTACGGCAAACGGCTCGAGCAGCCGATGCCGGTCACGGTGGCCACCTTCTCGTGGTGGATGTTCCGCTTTTGGATCAGCTTGTAGTAAATGGAGAGCACGGAAAAATCACCACAACCGCGGCACCATGTTGGGTGGTTGGAAGCGATCTCCTTTTTCGTTACCGGCTGACGTTCCTCGATGTCCTGCGGGGGCTGTTCCAATGTCGCACTGTCACTCATGGTCAAAGTCCAATCACGCTGTGGCCTTAAGTTCACCCTGGCGCGCATCGACGCGCTCGATTATTTCCGAAACCTTCCAACGACGGGCAGCGGTCTTGTTGATGCCCTTGATGCGCGCGTCGGCAAACCGGGCACGGAGCACGCCGGCCAACTGGCCGTAGCCGTATACGCCGCCGTCGTTCATCTCGACGACATAGACCGACTTGAACCGTGAAAAAATGGCCTCCAAGCCGTTTGGCAACGGGTTGATATGCTTGATGTGCAATGTGGACAGAACATTGCCGTTGTTGCTGAATTCCTCCACGGCCTCGAGGAGCGGCCCCTTGGTTGACCCCCAGCCCACCAGCAGCACATCGCCAGAGTCCGGCCCGTGCAGTTCCGGGGCGGGCAACTCGTCTGCCAATGTCTTGAGCTTGTTGCGGCGTTTTTTGGTCATCTCGATATGGTTCACCGCATCTGCACTGACGTGCCCCGTCTCGTCATGCTCCAGTCCCGTTATCACGGGGTAGAGGCCATCCTCGATCCTTGTGCCGGGCGGCCGGTGTTGGCTGAGCCCGTCCCCGGATGACAAGTCATACGGCTTGTGGGTCGGCACGGGGGTTAAATCCAGTTCAAGCTCCTGACAGATCTTTTTCAGATCCGGCTCGCTGAACGCCTCGATCCGGGTGGCGATAGCCTGGTCGGTGAGCAAAATCACGGGCACACTGTATTTTCTGGCGATTCTCACCGCCTCCATGGCAGTGTAAAAACAATCCTCCACATCGGAGGCGGCCAATACGACCCGAGGCGAATCGCCGTGGCCGCCGTAACAAGCGATGTTGAGGTCGGACTGCTCAACATCGGTAGGCAAGCCGGTGGAAGGTCCTCCGCGCTGCACGTCGATAACCACCAGCGGCATCTCAGCCATCACCGCCCAGCCGATGGCCTCGGCCTTGAGAGAGATGCCCGGGCCGCTCGAGCCGGTGACTGCCACCCGCCCGCCGTAACTGGCACCGATCGCCATCGAAACGGAAGCGATCTCGTCCTCGCACTGGATGAACGATCCGCCATACTTGGGCAACTCGCGCCGGAGCAGCTCCATTATATCCGACCACGGCGTGATCGGGTAACCCGCACCAAATCGAACGCCGGCGGCAATCAGCCCGTAACCAATCGCCTCGTTACCGGACATCACCACTTGATTGGAGCGTTCCGCCCCTCCCCGGGCCAGGCGAAACAGGTTCGTGATGCCGTCGGACTGGTGGCGGTAACCAGCCTGGAACGCATCCAACGCCGTCTGCACAACGCTCTCGCCCTTGGCGCCAAACCGCTCATTGATCAGCCGCTCGAGTTTTGTCGCATCGAGGCTGAACATCCCGGCGATCAGGCCAAGCGCGAAAATGTTTTTGCCTTTGTCGCGCCCGGTGCCACCGATCGCCTCAACAGTCAGGCTCGAGATGGGGATGCCGATGTGCCGATAGTCGGTCAGGCGCTCCTCATCCGGTTCCACATGGTCGCTGTCGTAAACCAGAATGCCCCCCCTGCGGAGGTTTTCGATATGACCGTCGTAGGAGTGCTGGTAGAACGCGAACAGCACGTCGGCCTTATCTCCGGGGCTGAGCACCTCGCCGGAGCCTAGGCGCACCTGGAAAATGGACGCCCCGCCGGAGATGGTCGCCGGGATCGTCATCATGGTCATGACCTCCCGCTCGCTCCGCCCGGCCAAGCGGGCTAGGAACCCGCCGATGGACTGAATGCCGTCTTGGGAGTTGCCCGCGAGGCGAATCGTCACCTCAGTAACCCGGGAATTAGAGTTTGTATCGAACAGGTCTACCACAAGTAACGACGGCACAACTTTAAGTTATAATTTCGCAAAATACAGTCGGTAAATTTAAAAGGTATCGACAAGCCTAGTATCATAAATAGGAAAAGGTTAGCAGTTAAATCATCCGCAAGATATAGTCGCCAAATCGACAAACAGTCGGGGAGACTGCCGGGAACATACGCAAACTCAAGTTTTTTCGGCTAAAATTCTGAGAAATTTCAGAATTCAGGAGCTCTGGAAGGGTGTGATCCAAGTGGGGACCTTTCCCTGTTTCATCCATTCAGTGTATTGAACCATGCTGGAGGTGTCAAAACTAATCGATCACCGCTGAGGAACCTCAAGGCTTGAACAGTTTTCAGCGCATCCACAACATCACGACAGGATGTCAGGACGTCAGGAGGCATGCATTGCGATGCCACGCTAACTCAATTGCGCACATGCAGTTTAGGTTTCAGTGCACATTTTGTACAATTACGCATGACTTAATCGGGGAGGCGGTCTAGGCGGTTTGCAATATTGTTGCTGAACAACACTTGCCCATCAGAGTCAATGATGACTGCTTCGACGCCGGGAATGTTGTTCACAAGTTTGATCGCTCGAGTAGGCCCCATGACGAAGAGAGCGGTAGATAACGCATCTGCCAAGGTTGCGTCGGGTGTGATGACTGTAACGCTGCGCGTGCCAATGGCAGGAAGTCCATTCCTAGGATCGATGATGTGGTGGTAGCGTTTGCCTTCACGCATAAAAAAATTTTCGTAGTCGCCGCTGGTTGAAACGCAGGTGTTCGTGACGTTCAACACGGCGAAGTAATCGCCTTGGGTTCCATCAGGATCGCGAATGCCAATGCGCCATGGTCTACCCTCTTTCGTGCCGCGAACAAGCACCTGTCCACCTGCAATGATCATGTAGTTCTCGATGCCGCGCCTTGCAAGTGCATTTCGCGACCGATCAATGGCCAAGCCTTTTGCAATACCGCCGAGTCCAATGAGCATTCCTCCCTCGGGGAGAAAAATGGTTTGTTGTTCACGATCAAGTTGTACTTTTTCCCAATTGACCAACGGAAGATGGCTCTGCAACTGGGCCTTGGTTGGAATCTGCTTATTATTCTTCCGGCGGAAATCCCATAGTCCCCATAACGCTGCCCATGTTGGGTCAAATGCACCGGAAGTTAAATCTGCGATTTCAAGAGACCTTTTTACCGTCTTAAACAAGTCTTCGGGAACTTTCACTGGATGTTTGCCCGCGGCATTGTTGACCATCGTCAGCGGTGAATTGGGTTTCCACTCGCTCATCGTTGCGTCAACGTCATGAAAAATGTCAAATACAAGTTCTGGCGCATTTGAATTCAGTGGGGCAGTCACTACGACCACGGTTCCCATGATTTGATCCACTGATTGCACAAATGGTTCTGAATCATCCGCGCATCCGACAATCATCGCGCTAATTGCTGCGCACCGCCCCCCTCCTCTCCATCTCTTGTTTTGCTTATTGCCCTTGCCAGTCCACAATTGGATGATCATCCAGACTGCGCACACGCCGCTTAAGCCGAAAATGCCCCAAACGTAATCCATGGCTAGGTAATCTAAACAAAGCCCACAAAGGCAAGAGACAACAATCCAGCCATGATCATGATATCATGGCAGTTCCCTTGACGATGTTGAGTATGATTGATAATTCTGCTTTCTCACGAATGCCCGCCATCAAATCCCGCGCAGTGCAACCTTGCAACAACCTTGTCCCGTTCCCCTGCATCATGCACCAAGAAAATGAGAATGGCTTAGATGTCTCCGCTGCTCTGGCAACCATGCACTTGCATGGTTGCTTATCGTGACAAATAATCGCCTCTGAAAAAGCCCTACATCCAGCCTCACGACAAGCACGACGATTTGTACTGGATAATATCTTTCCCACGATGTCAAACCGTGGATCTTCCTCTATCTTCGAATAATGAGCGTAATCGTCAATCGGGCACCGAAGAAAGTGCTGATGCTTGATATGATCACGACAGCAATAAGCTGTTCCCACAATTTGATCCTAGCCAAACTCTGCCGCTCGCCGGATCAAGACTTCGAGGCCGGGTTCATTGGGGTTGAGTGGAGTTCCAGGATGAATGCACCGAGCAGGACATTTCTCTGCAGCCCGAACGATTTCATCAAAAGTACCTGCCGAGGCATCCTTTATATACGCCTGCTTATCTTCGTTGTATACAAACACATGGGCGTTGATGCCCATACAATCATTGCAACTCGTGCAAATCGAACTATCGATCCAAGGATCCCCAAGATCTTCCGCAACAACACCCGATTCCTCCAACGCTTCCTCTTTGTCAGGAGAAACATCCCCATTCGTCGCTAGGACTGGTGCGGAAATAAGCGTGGAACTGGTTGGCATTGTTACCATTCGACTAGCCATCCCACCGCCGCCATTGAGCAACACTTCTACAAGTTGTTGTGCGGCATCTTGTAATGCAGAAGAGCGAATTGATTCGATTTCCGTGGCATGTTCACTGGCAAGTAATTCTCGCTCAGACGCAAATTCTGAATCCATCGACTCTCGCTCTTCTGCAATTGCCCTGCGTACGTGTTCGTTGTCAATGCCCGCAAGCTCACGAAGCGTTCGCCAGTAATCAAGCCGGTCGCGACAAGCATCAGTGACTGCTCGGGCGACAACGATTTTGTGGATGGCTCCTTCAACATCTACAGCCCAGAGATACGGCAGGTAATCGGCAACATCCCCCGAAGAGAGGTGCAACCACTCCTCGACAGAAATCAGATCATCCGATTCAATTCCATCCGGAAGTTTGAGGAAGTGCTTCTGCAAATCCGTCGCGAGCATTGCACAGTGGGCAAATGTAAATGAGAACGCGAGTTTCTTGGCTTCAAGCTCGCCGGTCCTGATTACCCAGTCGTGCTCAACTTGGGGATTGTCAACAAGATCAAAGCGATCCGCCCAAGTTGCTCCCCTCGTGGGATCGTATCGGAAAAGCGGATATGCCCGGCCTTCGACCGCTGCATTCCCCTTGACCCATGAACCTAGTGGATGTTTGTCTTCACTGGCAACCGTGTGCAACGTTGGCCTGATTGACTCACACCCACGTTGGAAGGAGCCAATCATGTGTGAAGGATGCGCGATTGACGTCTGCGATGCGAAGACCTTCCGGTGCGCAATGGCAAGATATGCCAACTCGATTCGTTCATGATCGAGGGTTGCCAAGTCGTTGCAGAGCAAGACGAGTGTAATTGGGCGTGACGAGCGCAGGATGGTCGAAAGTGAGGCCATGTTCGCCGTTGCATCCGCAACAGTGCCGACTCCAACCACTTTCGGCATAAGCGCTAATTCCGCGTCTGAAAAGTCTTTGCGGCAGAATCCCTCGAGCAGGTGATCGTGTCTCGGACTTTCAAATGCATTCACTAGTTCAAGACGACTGGTACGCAATGCACCAAAGAGTGGAGCATATCGTTCTGCAATGTCGTCGTATACCTTGATTGAGGTAAGGAAGAGCTCCGAATCAGCATCATGTATGGTTGTTGATGATGGATGCTCAAATTCAACCGCTTCATTGCTTCGGACAACAACCAGTGGCGAATCATCTCCCTTGAGCCAATGATCCATGATGCCGATCGCACTCTCAATGCGCCTGGTTCTTGCTTCGTCCATCGGCACGCTGCCGGATGCCGTCTTAGCAAGAATTTCCTCCATTTTTGAAGCATCAACCCCCATTACCTCGACCGAAGACTCGCGATTGCTCATGCCATATAACGCCTCCCTCATTGTGATTACGTCTTGCCGTAATGTGGTGGCGCGGGCTTCAAACTCAATAAGATGCATGGCAACCGAGGGACCGGTTGAACCGCTGCAGGGGACGAGCTTGGTTCCAACCGGAATCGACTGCACAAGTTCCGAACCCCTTGTTCTGAAGGAGAGATCCACCTTCTCATTCAGTCCAAGCTCATCAGCTACTGCCGTACACGACAACCCAATGACCTTGGCTGCATCCGCAACACTCGTAAGGGAGTCGAGCACCCGCCTTTGAATTCGAACCAGATTGTCTGAAAGAACCTCAGAGTCATCAATTCCTGTAAAAAAATCAGCAAGGAACTCAACAAATGGCTGTACCTTTCCATCTGGTAATAACATCAAGGGATAATCGGTACGGACAAGAGATAGTCTTCGCAGCGTGTGCATGACCGCTGGCAATAGATCGGAATCAACCGTTGCAGGCGCCGATGGATCGCCGACATGAAAGCGGCGGGCATCCCGAAGAACATCGCGCAGCGTATAACCGTCCGGAAGGGGAGTTTCAGGTGGAAAACACAAACCTTCCGGATCGGTTAACCGAGTTTCTTCAATCGTTCGATCGACCTCTTCAACCGTTTTCATCGCATGCTCCTTAGATTGCGAAACGATCAAGTTGCTGATTCAATGCTCTTATCTTGTCTCTGGGCGTGGTATGAATGCCAACAGCACAGATTTCGTCATACCTGGGCACATCCTCGTTCTGGTAGAGCAAGCCAATCGGGTACACGTCCTCTTGTTTGGAGAAAGCAATCGCTTCCACAAGATCACTCGGGTTGTGCGCTTGGCGATTCTTGTATGAACGGGTTCCGGATTCGGGAACCTGTAATCCATTCTCATGTTCAAGCAGTTGGACCAGATCCGGATCATTTTGCGGTTTAGAAAAACACTCTGCAGAAAACACAGGACATCGTTGGAAAATCCTCACGAAACTAAATCCCTTGTGCTGATGCGCAGCACGTAGTGTTTCGTACATATGCACAGGATTCCAGTCTACCGTCTGGGCCACAAATGAACAGTTGGTAATGGAGAGTGTCGTCGTAGATGGATTCAACGGAGGTAGCCACGCACCTTCTGGATGAGTGTTTGTCGACTGCCCGCGTCGACTGGTGGGAGAACTCTGTTTTTTCGTCAACGCATACACGTTGTTATCGAAAAGGATCGCCACCATGTTCATGTTGTATCTAACAGCATGGATCCAGTGCCCTGCGCCAATGGAACAGCAGTCTCCATCACCGGTCGCGACCCAAACGTCTAGGTCGGGTCGACGTGACTTGATTCCACAAGCAACTGGAAATGCCCGGCCATGCAGGCTGTGAAATCCATATGTCGACATATAGTGCGGAAAACGACTTGAGCAGCCAATTCCAGAGACACACACGGTTTTCTCTGGTAGCAATTGTTCATCACGAAAAATCCGTTGCACAACCCTCAGAATGCCGTGGTCGCCACAGCCATCACACCATCGAGGCACTCCACCTTCGTAGTCCTCTAGAGTAAAGTAACGAGGCAGAATATCCAGTGACCAATCTTGTTTTAATTCAACCATGCTTACTGGACTATTGCTGCAAGGGCAGCTTTTGTTTTTCTGGTGGTCTTTTTCCTCGAACACCGTTCTCGGATGACTTCAACAATCTGCGCTGGACCGAGAGGTTGACCGGGAACAATCGACCAGTAGTCAATCTCACGCATCAAATGTGCCCGAAGTAACAAGGCCAATTGGGATGGACGTGGATGCAACGCGGCATCAGGCTGATCGCTGTAATTAATTTCAATCGTCATCACCTTGTTGAAGTTCGGGAAGATCTTTTCTAAGCCGACCTCCATCGGGGAGAGATATCGAAGATGCAGGGAAGAAACACTGAACCCTTCAGCCCTTGCACGGTCGACAGCTTCCTCAATAGCGCCTATGGTTGATCCCCAACCAACAACGAGAAGGTCGCCTGAATCGTCACCATGTACTTTCGGTGGTGTGAGTGTACATTCAAGAGCTGCGAGTTTGCGGCTTCGCATATCGCAACCAGTTTGATTGGCTTGGGGATTATACGCAACGCGGCTTTCTGCCGTATGAGCAAGACCCGTCAAGATATACTCGCCACCTTTTTGTCCGGGTACTGGTCTTGGAGAAATACCTGTTTCCTCGTTCCAAGCGTAGGGGAATGTTTCACCGTGCCAATCGGTTTGATCGATTGGAGGAGCAATCCACTCTTGTTTGGGAACAGGTCGCTTGAATGGGGCTTGTCCTGTTGCAAGGTTTGCATCGGTGAGAACAATCACGGGTGATCTGAAAGCTTCCGCCAATTGTCTTGCCGTGATGATAATGCTGAAACATTCCTCGATCGTTGCGGGTGCCACAACAATTTTCGGTGCGTCCCCAGGTGAACCATACAGGGCACTGAGCAAGTCACCTTGTTCGACCTTCGTGGGCAAACCAGTCGATGGACCGCCACGCTGCACATTAACAATGACAAGTGGAACTTCAGCCATGACAGCCAATCCGATGAACTCCATCTTGAGCGCCATGCCTGGACCAGATGTGATCGTGCAGGCAGTTTTGCCCGCATACGAGGCACCAATTGCAAAACCAACGGCTGCGATCTCGTCCTCTGCCTGGTGAACAAATCCTCCCGCCTTGTCAAAAACACTGGCGAGATAGTGTGATGCCGAAGTCGCCGGCGTGATCGGGTACATGGCGACCATGTCCATCCCCGACGCCATGACGCCAAGGCCAATCGCCACATTGCCATTGGTGACAATCAAGTCGTCCTCGACTTTCATCTTTGGGATCTCGTATGTAAACGGAATGTGCTGTTTGGCAAACTCAACTCCTGCCACGAGGAGTTTCTGGTTTGTTGTGATCACATCTTCGCCCTTTCTGGCGAAGATGTTCGCGATTTCACAATTTGCCATCTCGACATCCCGCTGGTAAATCCAGCAGAGGATGCCTAGCACGAAAATGTTCTTACCCAGGCGGGGATCGCTCATCAACTCGCAGCATGCCTCATGCAATGGGAGCTCGATGACCTTGTATCCACGGGCAGTAAAATCTTCGACTGCAGATGCATAGGCTTCCCGAACACTGGAGGTTGGATCTGATGCCCAGACATTTTCAAGAAGAATAGTGGTCTCTTCACTGTACGCATCTTGAGCAATCCGTCCGTATAAAACTTGTTCGTTCAAGGCTACAACCAAGTTCGCTTTGTCACCGGCGTTGGTCATGGGAGAACTGCCAACACGAATCCTATTGCCACTAGCGCCTTCTCGGGACCGCGATGGCGGCTTAATTTCGGCTGGAATAATTTCGACTGTCCAAATGCCGTTGCCCATTTTCGCGCTTACCGTGCCAAAGAGTGTGCCTGCCTTTTGAGCTCCTTCACCTGAGTCACAGACAATCTCAACAACGTGTTCGTTGATGGTCTTTGGCTTGCTCAGCTCTGAATGTTTTGAGGTGGTTACTTTGCTCATTACTGGATCATTCATCTTCGATCACATCGGCGAGGTTGCATCTCACCGGAACCAAGGCTCACCTGGAAAATGGAGGGGCCGCAGGAGATGATCGAAGGGATGGTTATCATCGTCATCACCTCCCGCTCGCTCCGCCCAGCCAAGCGGGCGAGAAACCCGCCGATGGACTGGATGCTGTCCTGGAAGTAGCCAGCGAGGTGAATCGTCGTCCCAGAAATAAAGGAATGCTGAGAGTCGTTCCCAGCGTTGGCCTCCGAAAAAATGGTCTCGCTCATCGAAAAATTGGATGATATCGACCAAAATACCCCTTTCTGCACCACAGAAAATGTGAATTATTTCATAAGAAATGACTGTGCAAATATTGCCGATTAAATCATTAATATTGCACTTCTCTCGTTGTGACAATTTTTTTCTGCGGCATTTTCATGTTTTTCCAGCGAGTTATAGCAGCAGTTGTGCACAGAGCCTCAACGGAACGTATCACACCTGTGTTGGGTTTCTTGTTCCTATTGTTAGGGCTAAAACAACGGTTTAACCCGATTTTGCAGAGTACATCTGCCATGTCAGTTCAAAACATAAACCTGACCAAAAAGTCACGTCTCCAATTCGCCTCGAATCAGCGCCATCAAATCGCTGTACTCCTCGGCCGGTTCGAACTGCGGAAATTCCACTTTCACGATGTCTGGGGCCCGGAACAGAAAGCCGGCGTCAGCCTCGCCCAGCATTGTCGTGTCGTTGTACGAGTCGCCAGCAGCGATTACCTTGTAATTCAGCCCGCGAAACGCCGCCACGGCCTTGCATTTCTGATCCGGCTGCCGCAGCCGGTAATTGGCCACACGCCCTTCCCTGTCGATCTCGAGCCGGTGGCACAACAGGGCCGGCCATGCCAGCTGCCGCATCAGCGGCGCTGCGAACTCCTCGAATGTGTCCGACAGGATAACCACCTGTGTGATCGAACGCAGCTCGTCGAGAAACGCCCTGGCCCCCTCGAGCGGTACGAGCGTCCCGATCACCTTCTGGATGTCCGCCAGTTTGAAGCCGTTTTCGTCGAGGATGGCCAAGCGGCTGGCCATCAACTCGTCGTAGTCCGGGATATCGCGAGTGGTCAGCTTGAGCTGCTCGATCCCGGTCTTTTGGGCGAAGGCAATCCAAATCTCCGGAACCAGCACCCCCTCGAGATCCAGCGTGACGATGGTTTGTTGCTTCATGGTGTTGCGCGCCGCCAAGCGAAAACGGCGCGGACTGTTGTCCGCGCCGCCGTCAAATCAATCAAGCCGAATCGCGCTTGGTCCTAGCTCCAATCAACTCAGTTATTGTAGCCCGACTCACCGTGCGCAACGAGGTCAAGCCCCTCCTCCTCCTCTGACTCACTGACCCGAAGGCTCCCACCGCAGATCGCCCTGACGATGAATAAAATAACCGCTGTCGCTACCACCGTATAAACGATTGTGATAACTGATGCCTTGAATTGAACCAAAAACTGGGCACCCATGCTGTACGTCTGCGCATCCGGAATGGAAATGACCCCCTTGCCGCCTAGCGTCGTTGAAGCAAAAAACGCCACCATCAATGTCCCGACAATTCCACCCACGCCGTGCACACCGACAACATCAAGCGAGTCGTCGTAACCGAACCTGGACTTCACCGCAGTCGAGGCAAACCAGCAAACAAACCCGGCCGCAGCACCGATGGCCAAGCCGCCGATCGGGCCAACATCCCCCGATGCCGGTGTGATCGCCGCCAAGCCAGCGATCGAGCCGGTCACCGCACCCAGCACACTGGCCTTGCCGTGTTTTATCTTTTCGGCCAATGACCATGCGATCGTCGCCGTCGCTGCAGAGATGTGAGTCACGAGCAAAGTCTGCGCCGCATCGCCGTTGGCAGCCAGACCACTGCCGGCATTAAAGCCAAACCAGCCAACCCAGAGCATTCCAGTCCCCATCACGCACATGGGCAAATTGTGCGGCTGAAATTGAGCCGTCCCGTACCCCTTGCGTGGCCCCACCATAATGCAGGCCACCAAGGCACCAATACCGGCCGTGATGTGTACCACAATGCCGCCGGCCAAGTCCTTTGTGCCCCACTCGAGCATGAAGCCGTTGCCGCCCCAAACCCAATGGCAGACCGGCGCATACACCAAGATCGCCCAAAGTGTCGTAAATAGGATCATCGCGGAGAACTTCATGCGTTCAACAAAAGCCCCCACCATAAGGGCCGGTGTGATGATGAAAAATGTCATCTGAAACGCCATAACAAGATACTCCGGAATTGCACTGCCCGAGTCACCCACCACCGAATTGGCGTCAATACTCCGGGCAAAAATCTTGGTCAAACCACCGCAATAGGGATTGGCCTCGCCAAACGCCAGCGAATAGCCGCACACCAGCCAAACCACCGACATGACAGCCGTAATCATGAAGCAATGCATCAACACCGAAAGGACATTCTTGCGACCCACCAAACCTGCATAAAACAAAGACAAGCCCGGGATGGTCATGAACAGAACCAGCGCCGTGGCAGTAAGAAGCCATGCCGTATTGGCTGGGCTGATGGCTACGCCAGGCTCTTGAGCCAAGGCAGTGGAAGAATTCAGGCAAAAGCCCGCCAATAACAATAGAACGCAAGCGATTCTCTTCATTGATAGCTCAGTTTTTTTGATTTAGTTTGTTGCGCTTGACCCAGTTTAGCCACCCGATCCTACGAAACGAGTGCTCCAAAAGCTAACCAGCTCAAGACCAGAGACTTAGCAGCAACATTGATGCCGTTATGCTTTCACCGTTTTATTATTTTTTATCTTAATGGACGTGTATCAACAATTTAGGGCGACTAAAAAAGAAAATAACAAAAGATAGTTATTCAAAAAAAGGAGGCTCCTTTTGAACAAATTGTTTTATTCTAATCGCAAAGCATAGAAGGGAACAATTCCTGTGCCTTCGACTAGCAGATCAATGGATGTATTCCTGTAGTTCAACACACAAACATAACCTCTCGAAAACGAAGAAATAGTAGGGAAGTTTTGCTATCAGCTAGCACTTGATCTAGCTGCCAAGGCAGTTGGCATCGTAATTGCCTGCCTATCGTGCTTGCTGGGTCGTTTGCAATCACCGACAGCAAAAAAGACTTGATAACCAGTGTCATAAGGACGCCTAATGGGGAGGGGCCTTGAACAGGCCCTTGTTTTGTCGCTTGGTGGGATTTCAGGCGGCATGGGATATTTTTTATCGTTAACTAATCATGAGCAAAGCAAAACTCGAATATATCTGGCTGGATGGCTACAAGCCGACCCAAAGCCTGCGAAGCAAGACCAAGGTCGAGACCGATTTTGGTGGAACATTGGAAGACTGCCCCATGTGGTCATTTGACGGCTCATCGACCGAGCAGGCTGAAGGCAACGACTCCGATTGCCTCCTTAAGCCGGTTGCCTTGTTCCCGGACCCCGACAAGGTCGGCACCGACAACTGGCTGGTGATGTCTGAAGTCATGAACGCCGACGGCACCCCGCACGAATCCAACGGACGCGCCACCATCGACGACGACGACGACGATTTCTGGTTCGGCTTCGAGCAGGAATACGTCTTGTGGGACACCGACACCGATCTACCGCTTGGTTTCCCGAAAGGCGGTTTCCCCGGCCCGCAGGGTCCTTTCTACACCTCCGTCGGTGCTGCCAACGCAATCGGACGAGACATCGTCGATGAGCATTTGCAGATCTGCCTGGATGCCGGCATCAACGTCGAAGGCATCAACGCTGAAGTAATGATGGGCCAGTGGGAATATCAGGTTTTCGCTAAGGGCGCAGCCCGATCCGGCGACGAAATGTGGGTTGCGCGATACCTGCTCGAGCGCATTGGCGAGCGTTACGGCGTCTCCGTGAACCTGGAGCCGAAACCCATCAAGGGCGACTGGAACGGCTCCGGCATGCACGCCAACTTCTCCAACGGAGCCATGCGCGACCAGGGCGGCGAAGATCTCATGAACAAAATTTGTGAAGAATTCGGCAACAACATCCAAGAGCACATCGAAGTGTACGGTGCCGACAACGACCAACGCCTGACCGGGCTGCACGAAACCCAAGCGATCGACCAGTTCTCCTACGGGGTTTCCGACCGTGGCGCCTCCATCCGTATTCCGGTGGGCACCATCGACGGTGGCTGGAAAGGCCGCTTGGAAGACCGGCGTCCAGCGTCCAACGGTGATCCGTACAAAATTGCGGCCGTCATCATCAAGACCACCAAAAAGGCTCTGGCTTAAACCCGGCCTCAATCCCTCTAAACCAAAGACCGGCGAGCAACCGCCGGTCTTTTTTGTGGCCAAGCACTGAGTGCCGGCTTAATTGCTGTGTTGTGCGACGGTGCCAATCAGGCGCACCGCAATCACCACCGACAACAACAGCAGGAGAAGGCCGGACACGTGGGAAAACCGGACGAGTGTCCTGTCCGAGAACCGGTTTCGCACCCGGGCACTGCCAAATACGAGTAACAGAAACCAGGCAGCAATACCCAGACCGGCACCGGCGACGCAGGACATGCGGCTTTGCCATTCAGGTTGCAATGTCCCGTTGGCCAGCAGCACTGCAGAGATCATGATCCAGAACAGGAGCACGTTGGGGTTCACCAGCACCCGGACGAAACCGGTCCAAAACATGGTGTGGGGATGCAACCGCTGCTCAATCATCCGGGCGCGTTTTCCCTGGACGGTCACGGTGTCGGCCATCAGGTACCGGATCCCAAAAATGGTCACCGCAAGAAAACTGATCAATTCCACCGTTGCCCGGAGCGTGGGATCCTCAAACAGGTTGGCAAATCCGCCGAAGGCAATGACGCAATAAATCATCTCCATCAACAGCGCGCCCACCGCGATGATCAGCGCCCGTGTCCGACCGCTGTGGATGCCCTCCTCCATGATGGCGACATTGATGGGACCCACCGGCACCGCACACACGAAACCGGTAAACACCCCCGCGCCGATGGCTATTGCATAGTCAGCAGGATTCATGGCCACCGCCTTCCGGACTACTCGTCATCGAAGTCCTCCTCCTCGATCTCCCTCCTCAACTTACGCGACAACCGTGGCCGCACAAACCCATAAACCAGATACGACGTGAAGATCAGCGGTAGCACGATCGGGACGAGGTATTTCCACAGGAACACAAAACAGACCGCTACCACCACCGCGCCGGCAAACTTGGCGAACGGCCGCCGCGACCGGAAATCCAGCTTCTTGAACGACGGATACTTGACCTCGCTGACCATCATCACCGAGAGAAACACCAGCACCGCCAGCAACACCCAACGCCACGAGCTGGTAGGCAAATTTTTCTCCTCCAGCCAGACAAGAAACATCGTCAACGAAGCCACCAACGCCGCCGAAGCCGGAATCGGGAATCCGAGGAATTCCCGGCTGTTCCCTGAGTCGGGCATTACCGACAGGCAGTTGTAGCGAGCCAGCCGAAGCGCGCCGCACAGCAGGTAGACCGATGCCACCACCAGGCCAAGCCTCTCAATATCAACGTTAAAGTCGTGCAGGATCACCCGCTGCATCAGGAACGCCGGCGCGGCCCCAAACGAAACAATGTCCGCCAGCGAGTCGAACTGAAGCCCAAACGGGCTTTCCTTCCCGATCAGGCGCGCAATTCTTCCATCCAACGCGTCAAACACAAATGCCCCCAGGATCAGCCAAAGGGCGTTCTTGATATTATCAATGTCTGCATCACTGAAAACCGCGAACGAGCAGTAGCACAACGAAGATCCGCAGCAACCAGCCACCTTCAAACCGGGAACCACCTGCACGATGAACGTCAGCGCGAGAAACCCGCACAGTAGATTGCCCGCCGTCATCAGGTTGGGGAGAAAAAAGATGCGCAGCCGCTCCCCACTGGGAGGTGTGTCCGATTGTGGGGTTTTGTCGCTCACGATGCTGCGGACGTCTCGCTGGAATGCACACGATCCTTCCAGACGTAACGGAGCATCAGCGTCCGCAGCGCAGCGGTCAACGGAATGGCCAACACCCCGCCCATGATGCCCCCCAGCAGGGTTGTCCCCACCATCACGGCAACGATGATCGTCAGCGGATGCAGCCCCACCCGGTCGCCGATGATCTTGGGCGAGATGAACAGGCCCTCCATAGTCTGGACCGCCGCGAACACAACCAGGATGAGCACCGGCTTGAGCCAACCGTCGTCCGGCACGAACTGGATCATCGCCAGCACGAACGCCGGGATGATGCTCAACGCCACCCCGAGATACGGGATGATGCTCAGCAGCCCGGCCATGACGCCCAGCAGGACCGCGTACTTCAGTCCGATCGCCAGGAAACCGACCGTGAGCAGCGCCCCGACGCACATCGCCACCAGCACCTGGCCGCGGAAAAACACGATCAGGCAGTCGTTGATAGAGTGCAGCACAAATACGATCTCCTCCTTGACCCGCGACTCGCGCACCGGCAGGTAATCGGTCCAGTTCCGCTTGATGCCCCGTTTCTCGAGCAGGAAGTAAAATACATACACCGGCACCAGCGCCAAGCCGGCCAAGAAGCCAAACAACGACATGACTTTCTTCAACTGCTCGAGCACCCAGGCCGATATTTTCTCCACGGCGTCCACCATGAACTCCCGCGCCTTCTCGTTCGTCACACCGACATTCTTCATCCACTCCCGCGGCTTGAGCCAGACCGGCTCGGCCGGTGCATTGGTGGACGTGTTAGCCGGCTTGGCGGGATCGCCCGGTTTGACGATCGAACTCACATTTTCCTGAAACTTTTTGACTTGTTTCGGGAACTCGGTCGTGAGGTCGCTCACCTGGGAAATCAACGACGGCACCACCGATGCCACCACTCCCCCCACCAGCAGCACTGCGATACAAAACACCAGGATGATCGCATTCTGGCGCTTGAAGCCGCGTTTCCTTTGAAACCAATCGATAATCGGATCGAGCAAATAGGCGATGACCCCGGCAATCGCCAGCGGAATCAGCACCGAGGACAGCGCGTTGACCACCCAGGCGATGCCCAACGTCAGCAGGGCAATCAACGCGAGCAGAATCCCCACCGCCAACGCCGTCACCGAGGTCCAGAGGATCCTAGCCTGCTTCTCGGTTGGTGGGGGATACGCCATCGGTGCTTATTCCTGCCCCAGCTCGACGGCCCGCTCCGTCGCCGCGCGCACAGCATTGATGAGCGCGCTGCGCACGCCGCCCTCCTCGAGTTCGTGCACGCCCTCGATCGTCGTGCCGCCCGGGCTGCAAACCATGTCCTTGAGTTCGCCGGGATGCTGGCCGGTCTCGAGCACCATCTTCGCCGCGCCAAGCATGGTTTGCGCAGCCAGCTTGGTCGCAATGTCCCGTGGCAGGCCGGCCGCCACGCCGCCGTCGCTCAACGCCTCGATGATCGTGTAGCCGTATGCCGGGCCGCTGCCGCTCAGGCCGGTCACCGCATCGATCAAACTCTCCTTCACCTCGTGGGCCACACCGACGGCGGAGAGCAGCCGCTTTACCAGTTCGCCGTCGTCCACCGTGGCCGCTTGACCAAGCGCGTAGCCGCAAGCGCCCTCGCCGACCAGCGCCGGCGTGTTGGGCATCACGCGCACCACCCGCGCTTGGCCGCCGCACGCCTCATCTAGCCTGGCCAGCTTCACGCCGGCCAAAATGGAAATCACGAGATGGGATTCGTCAAACTGGCCGCGCACCGTATCCATCGCCTCGCCGAGTTGATGCGGCTTGAACGCCAAAAAAATAACCTTGGCCTTGGCCAGCACGTCGGCGTTCGAGCTGGTGGTCTCGCAGCCAAGCGCTTGGCCAAAGGCATCTCGCCCGGCCGGAACTGGATCGCTGGCAATCAAGTTGTCCGGTGAGACAAGGCCGGCGTTGATAAAGCCCCTGGCCATGGCGGTCGCCATTCTGCCGGCGCCAATGAACCCGATGGGGGGTGTCTCAGTCACGCGCGTTGCGTATCAAATTTCTTCCCTGTCGTAAAGCCAAATTGGCCGGACGAGTCAATGTCCCGGCTTGCCTTTCAGTTCGGCCAACTTGTCAGCGTACCGCCTGGCCAGGCGCTCCAGTTCTCCCCAGTTTTCTCCGGCGATGATCTCCTTTTTCAGCAGGGCCGAGCCGGTGCCCAGCGCCGCCGAACCGGCGGCGAGAAACGCCTCCATTGTGTCGAGGTTCACCCCGCCGGTGGGGACGATTTTCAGGTGTGGCAACGGCGCGAGCAACGACTTGATGTAGCCCGGGCCCAGCGTGTCGGCCGGGAATATCTTGACGAAATCCGACCCGGCCTCGTGCGCCGTCTGCGCCTCGGTCGGTGTGTAGGCGCCCAGCATCACCGGCCGGTCCATCGCGTGCGCCACCTTGACCAGCGACGGCCGGGTGACCGGGCTGACGATGTACTTCGCCCCGGCATCGATCGCCGCCCGGCAAGTGTCGTCATCGATCACCGTGCCGACGCCGAGCAGGATCTCGCCGCCAAGCTCACGGTCGATCGTCCGGACAGCCTCGAGCGCGTTGGGGATGCTCATCGTCAACTCCACCGCCCGGATGCCACCCGCGACGAGCGCCGTGGCCAATGGCATCGCCAGCTCGGGCCGGGACACGCGCACGATCGCCACCAGCCCCTCGACCATGATCTGCGAGGCGATCTTCTCCCGGTCACTCACTTGATTTTCTTGAACCAGTCGGCGTCGGCCTTGACGTTGTGCTTCACCGATTCGAGCCGGATCATGAACGCCGCGAACGACGGCTCCTTCAGTTCCAGCGTGTACGGAATCTGCACCCCGTCCACCGTTTTGTAGTCCCGAAAAAGCACCTTGGTGGCCACCTCCCGCCCCTGCATCTCGGTGGTGGAGGCAACCCCGGCGACCAGTCCCGTCTCGGTGTCAAAATAAAACGTGTCCGCGTCCCCTTTCTTCGGCGTCATCTTGACGGCAAACACTCTCTTGCCGTCGAGCTGCTCCATGCCCTGAAACGCGATGTCGGGGTAGTTCTTCTTGAAATTGAGGTCGGTGTAAAAATCCGCCTCGATTTTTTTGTTGGTCACTTCGCGCTCCTTTTTTTCGGTCACATTCCCGTCCGGTGTTTTCGTCCAGCCCTTGCGCCCGGTGAACACATCGCGAATGGTTCCCAACCCCTCGATCGTCAACTCCATCATTTCCTTGTTGGGCGCAGCCTGCCGCATGACAACCGGCATTTCCACGCCGAACCCCGTCAACTCGATCTTTCCCCGAGTCTCGCGATTCTTGAGCCTGCGCATCGCTTTCTCGCCGCCAAGCGCCTCGATGTTCCGCTTGAGAATGACGTCCACCGACGACAGCTTGGCCGGTGACTCGGCCAGCCCTGCGCCGATCAAAACGCTCAAAGCCGCGACCACGGCTGCGCAACGCCTGATTGTCATTTTCATTGGGCAGCGGCAGTCTGTCGCCTAGTGGAGGTTTTGGCAATGAAGTTCGCGCTTGTAAGCCGCTCGCAAAACAGGTAGCAAATTCGGGCCGGGTTACGGTGTTGGGCGCATATCATGGAGCTGGCTGATTTTCTCACCAAGGAACAGGTTGTCACGGACTTGAAAGCTTCTGACCGCTGGGAAGCGATCGAAGAACTGATCGATTTGCTCGTCGATAACGGACAAATCGAGTCCGACCACCGCGAGGCGATTGTTTCCGTCGTCAAGAAACGCGAGACCTCGATGAGCACCGGCATCGGCTTCGGGATCGGTATCCCGCATGCCTCGACCGACCTGATCGACGACGTAACCGGCGCGTTTGGCCGCAGCAAGGACGGCGTGAACTTCGACGCGCTCGACAACCAGCCGGTCAACCTCGTGATGCTTTTCCTCGTGCCGCAGGGCCAGTTCCAGAAACACCTCCACACGTTGGCAAAGATCGCGAAGGTGCTGCACAAGAAAGAATTCCGCAAGTCACTCGAGGAGGCCGAAGACGCGGCGGAGATGTACCAGATTATCCGCAGCTCGCAAGAGAGTTAAGCCAGTGCCATTTTCCCTTTCGGCCAAGCCGGCGATAGCCCACTCGGCCAAGCGACACAAATCGTGATCCATCTCGCCCTACAGGAGAAACTACAGCGGGCGGTCCTCGAACTCATGCCGGAGGCCGATGTCTCGAGCGTCCTTGTCCGACCCTGCCCCGAGCCGAAATTTGGCGATTATCAGACCAACGCCCTCATCGGCTTGGCCAAGCGCAACCGGCTCAACCCGCGCGAACTCGCCGCTAAAGTTGTCGGGCAACTCGACGTCACCGACTACTGCGAACCGGTCGAGATCGCCGGGCCGGGTTTTCTGAATTTTCAGCTCAAAACCGCCGCCCTCTCCGATACCCTCGTCAGTGCGACCCGCGGGGAGCATCTGTTTTACCGCACTGCCGCCGAGCCGCGCACGATCATCATCGACTACTCGTCGCCCAACGTGGCCAAGCCGATGCACGTCGGGCACATCCGCTCGACCATTCTCGGCTACGCCTTGGCCAAGGTGTTTCGGCTGCTCGGGCACAAGGTCGCCACTGACAACCACATCGGCGACTGGGGCACGCAGTTCGGCAAACTGCTCGTCGGCTGGAAGGAGCACCTCGACAAAGATGCGCTTGGCCAAGACGCCCTCGCCGAGATGGAGCGCCTATACAAGCTCGTCAACACCGCCTGCGACGGAGACGAAACCGTGCTCGCTCGCGCCCGTGAGGAACTGGTGAAGCTGCAGGATGGCGACGCCGAAAACCTCGCCATTTGGCACGAAATGATCGATCTCTCGCGGCACCAGTTCGATGAGATTTACGGCCGGCTCGGCGTCGAGTTTGACGAGACGCTGGGCGAAAGTTTTTACAACGACCGCCTCAAGGGAGTCGTCGATGATCTCGTCACGCAAGGCATCGCCGAGGAAAGCGAAGGCGCGCAGGTCGTCTTTTTCAACGACCACAAGTCACTCAAAAAACATCCGGCCATCGTCCAAAAAAGCGACGGCGCGGCCAACTACACCACGACCGATCTCGCCACACTCGAGCACCGCCAAGACAGTTGGCAGCCAAGCGAGGTCATCTACGTCACCGACGGCCGGCAGCAACTGCACTTTCAGCAACTCTTCGAGCTGTACAACCGCTGGAAGCCGGGCCACGGCATGAAGCTAAACCACGTCTGGTTTGGCGCGATCCTCGGCGAGGATGGCAAGCCGTTCAAGACGCGCAGCGGGGAGATTATCCGGCTCTCCGGCCTGCTTGACGAGGCCGAGCAGCGCGCCTTCGATGTCGTCAGCGAAAAAAACCCCAACCTGCCCGGGGAGGAACGGCACGACATCGCCCGCGTCGTCGGCCTTGGCGCGATCAAGTACGCCGACCTCTCCGGCAACCGCCAGAGCGACTACGTGTTTAGCTGGGACACCATGCTGGCGCTCGTCGGCAACACCGCGCCGTACCTGCTTTACGCCTTCACGCGCATCCGCAGCATCTTCCGCAAGCTCGGCAACGAGTCACTGACACGTCCCGAGTCGTTCGCGCTTGGCCAAGCGGAGGAACTCACGCTGGCCAAGCACCTGTTGCACTTCGGCCTCGTGCTCGAGCAGGTCGTCGACGAGTGCCGCCCGAATTACCTCTGCAACTACCTCTACGAACTGGCCGGCCACTTCGGCTCGTTTTACGAGAACTGCCCAGTGCTCCAGGCCGAGGGCGAAATCCGCACGCAGCGACTCGCCCTCTGCGACCTCACCGGCCAAGTGCTCAAGACCGGCCTCGAGACGCTTGGCCTCGAGACGACCGACCGCATGTAAACCGTGGCCGCGCGGAGCAAAAAGCCGGCTGACTCCCGCTGGATCTCCGTCGAGGGCGCGCGCGAACACAACCTCCGCAACCTCTCCGTCCGCATCCCGCGCAACAAGCTCGTCGTCGTTACCGGCGTCAGCGGTTCCGGCAAAAGCACGCTCGCGTTTGACATCCTTTTCTCCGAGGGCCAGCGCCGGTTTCTCGACTCGCTCAACGCCTACGCGCGACAGTTTGTCGAGCAGATGCCGCGGCCCGACGTCGACGCCGTTCACGGCCTGCCGCCCACCGTGAGCATCGAGCAGCGCATCTCTCGCGGCGGCGGCAAAAGCACCGTCGCCACCGTCACCGAGATTTACCATTTCATCCGGCTGCTTTACACCAAGCTCGGAGTCATTCACTGCCCCGATTGCCAGTTGCCGGTGCAGGCACAGACCCTCGACTCACTCGTCGGCAGCCTGAAAACACAGGCCAAAAAACGAGGTGACCTCATGCTGCTCGCCCCGCGCATTAGGAATCGCAAGGGTTTCCACACTGACGTCGGCGAATGGGCCGCGCGGCAGGGCTATGAACAGGTGCGGGCCGACGGCAAGTTCCTCCCGACCGCCGAGCCGCTGCGGCTCGACCGCTACAGCGAACACGATGTCGAGGCGGTTGTCGGCCGGCTTAAAAAACGCGGCGCCCAAAACGCCGCCGGGTTGATCGCCGAATGCCTCGCCGTTGGCCAAGGCACACTCTTCGCCGTCGACGACTCCGGCGGCGAGACGGTTCACTCGACGAGCAACGCGTGCGGCGGCTGCGGCCGGTCGTTCGCGCCGCTCGATCCGAAGGATTTCAGCTACAATTCCGCCCGCGGCTGGTGCCCGACTTGCCGGGGCTTCGGCGAGACGTTTTACATTCCGGACGTCGAACGCGGCGATGCACAGGAGTCGGTCGAGGAAACGTGGTTCAGTTGGCAGGAGGAGAGCCGCGAGTTGTGCACCGACTGCGACGGCGCCCGGCTCGCTCCCCTCGCCCGAGCCGTCCGACTGCCGCTGCCGCGCTTAGCCAAGCGCAAGTTCGGCGCCGAGCCAACCATCGATGTCTTCGCCCAAGCCAGTGTCGAGTCGGCGGGCGAGCTGTTCACAGCACTCAAGTGGCGCGGACGCGGCGCGGAGATTGCCCGCGACATTCTGCCGGAGATCGCCTCGCGACTGAGTTTTCTGTGCGAGGTTGGCCTCGACTACCTGCAACTTGGCCGCGCGGTGACCACGTTAAGCGGCGGCGAAGCCCAGCGTATCCGCCTGGCTGCTCAGCTTGGCTCAAACTTGAGCGACGTGCTGTACGTGCTCGACGAACCGACCATCGGCCTGCACCCGCGAGACAACCATCAACTGCTCGGCGCGCTCGAACAACTCCGCTCGCGGGGCAACTCGGTGGTTGTTGTCGAGCACGATGAGGACACGATGGCGCGCGCCGACTACATCATCGACCTCGGGCCAGGCGCCGGCATCGAGGGTGGCCAGGTTGTTGCCGCCGGTTCACTTAAGCAGATTTTGAGAAACAAAAAATCGCTGACCGGAACCGAGTTGGCCGGCCAACACTCCCGCGGCCAAGCGCTTGGCCAGGCGCGCCCAACCACCCCGCCCCTGGCCCGGCGCGGTGCCAGCCGGAAAAACAAAACGCCGTCACTCATCTTCCGCGGGTTGCGCAAAAATAATTTGAAGAATCTCTCCCTCGCTGTGCCGCTTGGGCGGTTCACGGCCGTGACCGGCGTGAGCGGCTCCGGCAAAAGCACGCTCGTGCGCGAGTGCATCCTGCCTGCCGTGCAGGCGGAGCTGAAAAGCAGGCGTAAAAAAAATATCGAAGGCATAGGGCAAATCAGAGCCGTGCACGAGGTGGACCAGTCGCCGATTGGCCGCACCCCTCGCTCTGTGCCGGCAACGTATGTCGGCTTTTTCAACACCATCCGCCAACTGTTCGCACAGGTGCCGGAGGCCCGCATGCGCGGCTTCGGCCCGGCACGGTTTTCCTTCAACAGCCCGCAGGGCCGCTGCCCCGAATGCAAGGGCGCAGGCATCGTAAAACTTGAGATGAACTTCCTGCCGCCCGCCTTCATGACGTGCGACACCTGCGAGGGCAGCCGCTACAGCCCGGAGGTGCTGGACATCGTTTACAACGCCAAAACAATCGCCGAGGTGCTCGAGTTAAGCGTAAATGAGGCAGCCGGTTTTTTCGGGGCAATACCAAAAATTTTTCGGCCGCTTAAGGCGCTCCGTGACACCGGCCTCGGCTATCTCAAACTCGGCCAGACCAGCCCCACTCTCAGTGGCGGCGAAGCCCAGCGCGTCAGGCTCGTCACCCACCTGCTGAGCGGCCTCAGTAACAACGCTGCCCGCCTCAAGGCCGACGCCAAAAAGAACCTCTTCCTCCTCGAGGAGCCAACGATCGGCCTGCATATGGCCGATGTGCGCCGCCTGGTCGAAGTGCTGCAACGCCTGGTCGAAGGTGGCCACACTGTGCTGGTCATCGAGCACAACCTCGACCTCATCGCCGCCGCAGATTGGGTGATCGACCTCGGCCCCGAGGGCGGCGAAGCGGGCGGCCAAATCATCGCCCAAGGCACACCGGCCGAGATTGCCAAGGCCAAGGGCTCTCACACCGGCTGTTTTTTAAAACGGTTTTTCGGCTAGAGCAATACCTGCACGCGGTAAAACTGAAACTCCTCCCGCTCAGCCGGATCGATAAAAAATGTGAACGACCGCGTGGCGACAATCGGCTCCCCCACCTTGTGCCACTTGGCGTTGGCGACATCCGGCTTGCTCCAGACCTGATAGCGCTTGTCGGGCACACTACTCCACTGGATAGTCGTGCCTTGTTCGTCAACAATGATGCTGCCGATTTCCAGCAGCGGAAATGAGCCGGCGTCGGTCGGGTTTTTCCCGGTCAAAAACTCCTCGCGATTGTTGTAGCCATCGGCGTCCGGATCGGCGTCCGCGTGCGCCTCGGCGCTGGAAAAAACAGCGAACTGTTCCCTTTGCCAACTATCATCCAATCCATCGAAGTTGTAATCCTGAACGCCGGAAATGATCTCGACAAACCCATTGATGTAGGCCACGTCGTTTCCTTTTTGCACGTACATGCTCCGCACCCCAGGCGTAGCATTCTTCGCCACGGTCACTTCCACCGAGATCAGTCTATAATCGTCAAACACATCCGGGGCGAATGTCGTTTCGCCGTGGGTCACCCCGTCTCCAGTCAACCGCAGCGTCGCACCGCCCATCGGCAGGGTGGGCGAATAGATGCCGATCGTTTGTTTTTTGCCGGTGCGCTCGAGCGCGAATGGTTCGAACGCCAACTCAAACAGGTTTTGCTTCATCGTGGGTGGCCTCACCGCCGAGACGTAAAATGGCGCGGCGCCCTTCTCGACCGCAAAATCCAAAGTCGTCGATTTGCCAACGCCTACAACAACCTGCTTATAGCCGGTCGGCTGGAAATTCGTCTCGGCGCCCTGGTGCTCGATCGAAATGTCCATGTCCCGAACCAGCGGACGCGGCTTCGCGTCCGGCGAATTCAACGGGGCCACGCGTAATCGATAGGTTGCCGGCGGAAGCGCAGTCAATTCGTACCGCCCGTTGCGCTCGCTAACGGTCGATTGAATGATGTTTCCGTGCACACCCTCGGCCAGCACCACCGCCCCGAAGACCAAACCACGCCCCATCGTCACTTTGCCGACGATCGACCCGAGTTCGGCCAAGGCGGCCGGTTTGCCGTATAGCGTCTGCGCGGCCGCAACCTCATCTTTTAGCAACCCTACAGCCAGGCCCACGCCGGCGGTGATTCGCGAAAACATCGTCGCCACCCCCAGCGGCGAATGCTGCAACCCGATGAAGTGGCCAAACTCATGCAGCGCAGCCGCCTCGACAAATTTGTCGGCGGAAAACGAGTTGTTATGGTCGGTAAACCATCGATAATCGACGCCGTTGAAGACCATGTCCGCCTCCACGATCGTGTGGTCGTGGGAATACATCGGAAACGTCACCGCCAACGCGCCGCTGATCTCTGTCCGCTCGTCGTTGACCCACACGGCACCGTTGGGCGCGGCCTGTTTCACCCAGTAAACGACGTTCGTTTTGTCTCCGCCATTGATGTCCACGCCGGGCGGCACCAAGCCGGCCTCCTCGAACTTTAACACCGTCCCCGGCACCGACTGCCATTGGCCAATCGCAGTACGAACCGCGTTCAACTCTGCCTCGGCGTTTTGCTCCGACCACGCATCCCTGGCCAGGTAGTAGCGAATGGCGCGTGTGTCACGGTTCACCACGTTGGGATGAACCAGAGGATCCAACTCATCAAGTCGCCAACGTAACGGCTTGCCATCCTCATTCTTGAACAAGACAAATGCCATGGCGGCATTCGTTAAACCAAGCGCAGCGGTAATCGCGAGCCATCGGCTCATTTCATCGCCCTCCTCACCTGACGCTTCAACTCGGCGAACGTCAGCGGCTTCGCTTGGCCAAGCGCCCGCTTCACCACCCCGCGCGGGTCATCGCGCTTGGCCAGGCCGTGGAACGGATTTCGCACTGTG
>MPLZ02223145.1_pt1 | contig 31140 bp, 25 predicted proteins | sample 1617311 | NCBI WGS metagenome assembly MPLZ02 (sample SAMN05944806, study PRJNA350692) | marine metagenome | biome: marine; feature: ODZ; material: water; isolation source: 160 m water sample filtered on 0.2 um supor filter | place: Pacific Ocean | collected 2012-04-08 | depth 160m m | reverse complement strand
TGAGGGCCTAGTCCTTTCAGTCACCTTCAGCCCCGACGGTACGCGACTGGCTTCGGCAGGTGAAGAGAGCACCATCCGGCTTTGGGAAACCAGATCACTCGGGCAGATTGCGCAAGATCGAAGACACACGCAGAAGGAAATGCTTCGCCTCACTCCGCTTGTAGAGACCTGGGTCGAGAAGTCGGGCGGCGACGATGAACTGGTGATTGCCATGCTCGACCGCGAAGTGAAGAACCGATCACCCGAGGAAGCTACGACCCTCCGCAACCTGGTCCTGAAGAAACTCGTGCAGCAGCGTCAGGCCAAGTCCGAAGTGCCCTGATAGGCCCATCAGCAAACTCGGATGCCCTCGGACCCCCAGTCCCCTCTGCCAATACCGAAGGAGGGACTCGAACCCTCACTCCCTAATGGGAAACGGATTTTGAATCCGTCGCGTCTGCCAATTCCGCCACTTCGGCTGCGGGGAGACTGCAATTGTAGTGGAGAGCCGGGAACAGAGCGACGCCCATAAAGGCCCCCCCAACACGAGGTTCATCGGCCCTCGAACCCGTACACTGCGGTGTCATGCAAAGACGCCCTGAAAAGGAAGAACCGGTCGGCGGACTCTCCGCCAGAGTCTTGCTGCAACTCGGCGGCGGGGTGCTGCTGCTGATCGCGATCGTGGCCTTGGCGGGAGGGTTCTTCGATACATCCCCAGTAACGACACCCCCGGCAACGACACCCCCGGCAACGACACCCCCGATAACCAAGGCCCCGGCCGCCCAGACACCACCACCGAAACCGCCCGAGCAGTTCGTTCCGGATCCGGCGGACGTCGAGCGGGCCGTTCAAGTTGAACTCGATCCGCCCGCCTACGAATTCGGATTCCTGCGGCCAGAAGAAGTTCGGACCCGCACGGTGCAATTGACCAATCGCGACACGACGCCGGTGCGGCTGAAGGGGACTTGGCGAGGGTGCTCATGTACGACGCTCGACGTTCGTCCTGTGACCCTTCAACCTGGCGATTCGATCGCAGTCCCCGCCACACTGACGGCCGGGATGACACCGACCTCCAAGGACTCCAGCGTCAAACTCGAAATCGTCGGTCGTCCACCGATCAAGTTGCCGACCAAAGGCGAGATCATCCGAGGTGTTCGGGCGAGGCCGAGGGACATCAGCACCTATCGTTCGCGGGACGGTGACTCATACACATCGACGGGTCGCATCATGGTCGACGCCCCGGAGGGCCCGCCGTTTCGAGTGCTGTCGGTCAACGGCGAACCTCGGCAGACAGAGCCTTCGCTCATGCACGCAATCACGTGGGACGTGAGTGACTATGACGGGACAACTGGCCTGAACGCCGAGGGGCAACCAGTGCCGCCGTTCTGGCTGGTCGAGACCGATCATCCCGAAACGCCTGTCCTCGAGATTCCCGTGCGGCATCGCTCCATCAGGATCACGCCCCGGGGCGATCGGCCGTGGTTCTACGTCGAGCAGCGTGCCAACGTCGGAGGCATCAAGCGGGGGGGATCAGGGACGTTCACGCTTCCGGTCAAGTGGGCCGGCGGGAAGAAGTCGTCTTCGTTTCGTGGCGTGCAATCAACTCGATCTGAAAGCGATCTCTTCAAAGCCGTTTTGGTCGGGTTGGAGGACAAGGGCAAAGAGACTGCGGTGTCCATTCGTATTACGCCCGCACCCTCGACGTCGGGAGCCTTTCAAGGGCAAGTCATCCTCGAAGGAGATGGGTTCGAGGCGCCGATTCAGGTCATCGGTCACGCCGAGCGAGCGAGTGTCCCATGAACGTGACAGTGATCCTGCCAGCCGCGGGCAGTTCCGCTCGGTTCGGACGGGACAAGTTGTCATGTGATCTCGGTGGGCGTCCACTGCTTGTTCGCACGGTCGAAGCGTTCTCCCGAAGGCCGGAAGTTCAGCAGATCATCGTCGCTGGCCCGCCAGGCGATGGGTTTGAATCCTTTACGGATCGTTTCGGGCCGGTGCTCGGCTTTCATGGCGTGTTGGTCGTGCCCGGCGGTAAGCGGGATCGGTGGGAAACGGTTTCATTGGCGCTTGCAGAGGTCGCGTCCGAGGCCACACACGTGGCGGTGCATGATGCCGCGAGGCCGTGCGTTGCCGATGACATGCTCGATCGCGTGTTTGAAGCCGCGGCGAGTCTTGATGCGGTGATCCCCGGAGTGGTGATCTCAAGCACCATCAAGGAGATCGACGAGCAGGGGGCATCCAATGTGGCCGAGGCCGATCTGTTGGTGGATTCGATTCTCGGCGAAGAAACTGCGCCGCGACTCGAGGCTCATCCGGTTCTGCGAACGGTTCCGCGAGATGGACTGGTGCTTGCTCAAACACCACAGGTGTTTGCTCGACAACTGCTGATGGATGCCTATGCCGGTGGCTGCAGCGAAGGCGCTACCGATGACGCCTCGGTGGTGGAGCGGTTTGGAGCGAGCGTGCATGTCGTGCCAGGTGATCCCACCAATGTGAAGGTGACGCGGCCGGAGGATCTTCGCCTTGCAGAATTGATCCTGAGGGCAGGCACAGGCGCCGCCAGGGGGCGATGACGAGCATCGACTCATCCGGAGCGATACTGGTCCCCTTTTCGCAGAGGAACCCACGCCGACGGACCGATAGAGATCATTCGTGACACAACTCCATGACAAGACCGACAACACTCCCGCCTGCGAGGTCAGCATCATTGTGCCGACCTATCAGGAGGCGGACGCCCTTGGCCCGCTGATTGAGCGGATTGGGGCCGTTCGTGATGGGGGGCTCGATCTCGAGGTCATCATCGTCGATGACAACTCGCAGGATGGCACCGAGGAATTGATCGCATCGATTGGACTTCCGTGGGTCAGGCTCATCACGCGGACCGAGGATCGTGGACTCAGCAGCGCCGTCCTGTGTGGTCTCGCCGAGGCGAATGGTCGCGTGTTGGTCGTGATGGACGCCGATCTTTCCCACCCGCCTGAGGTGATTCCAGATTTCATCGCGGCACTCGATGGTGGCGCGGACTTCGTCGTTGGATCGCGGTACGTGCCCGGCGGCAGCACCGAAGATGGTTGGGGTGTGCTTCGGTGGATCAACTCGAAGATCGCTACGTGGATGGCCAGGCCGTTCACGACCGTGCGTGATCCGATGAGCGGCTTCCTCGGATTCCGCCGTGAGACGTGGGCTTCGGCAGTTGATCTCGATCCGGTCGGCTACAAGATCGGACTAGAACTCATCGTCAAGTGTCGGTGTCGTCACGTCACCGAGGTGCCGATTCACTTCTCAACCCGGAGGCATGGTGAAAGCAAATTGTCACTTCGCGTACAACTTCAATACCTGACACACATCGTCAGGTTGGCGAGATGGAAGTTTCCGGGCTGGTCGAGTTTTGTGCCGTTTGCGGTGGTCGGTCTTTCTGGTGTTGCGGTGTATGCGTTTCTGCTGTGGCTGCTGCAGGCATGGCTTGGTGAGCGTGTCTCTGAGGATCTGCAGATCATCATCGCCATCGCGATCACCATGGTCTGGAATTTCATCTTTGATCGTTGGCTGGCGTTCTGGTACGCGAGGAAGCAGTCGATCGTGCGTCAGTTCGTCGGATTCCTTGCGGTGTGCTCGATTCCAGTGATCGTGAACTTCTTCGTGACCCGATGGCTCATTGGTGACGAGATCGTCACGCCCGCCGCTGGCGTAATCGGGGCGTTGGTTGGCTCCGCCGCCGGCGTGATCTTCAACTGGGTGGTCGTGCGGGCGATTGTGTTCCGGGCTCAGGCGCGGGCCGGGGGCGATTGAGCAGCCTCAGTTCTGGGTACTCAGTTCGCGTGGTGCAGGGTGTTCGGTTTCAAGGACTGCGCCAGTGTGGCTGGACGTGCACTTGGCGATGTCCTCCGGAGTACCGGACGCCACGACCGTGCCTCCGCCGCTGCCACCCTCGGGCCCGAGGTCGATGATCCAGTCGGCGGCGCGAATGACATCGAGGTTGTGCTCGATCACGATCAGGGTGTGGCCGCGGTCTGCGAGCCGGTTCAGAACCTGCATGAGCCGGTCGACGTCGGCCATGTGCAGCCCCGTCGTGGGCTCGTCGAGGATGTACAGCACGTGACCCTGCTGCCGAACGCCGAGTTCTCTTGCCAGTTTGATTCGTTGCGCTTCGCCGCCGGAGAGCGTGGTCGCCTTCTGTCCGAGTTGGATATAACCAAGGCCGACATCGTCGAGACATGAGAGCATGCGATGGACCGGCGGGTGGGCTTCGAAGAACGAGACCGCATCTTCTACCGTCATGTCCAGCACATCAGAGATCGTTCGGCCTCGCCATTTGACTTTCAGCGTTTCGGCGTTGTAGCGGTCGCCCTTGCAATCTTCGCACGTGACGAATACGTCCGGCAGGAAGTGCATTTCGATTCGCCGCACCCCTTGCCCCTGACACGACTCACACCGTCCGCCCACGACGTTGAAACTGAAACGCCCGGGTTTCCATCCGCGGATGCGGGCTTCCTTGGTGCGGGCGAAGAGATTGCGGATGTCTCCGAAGATGTTCGTGTAGGTCACGGGGTTGGAGCGGGGGGTGCGGCCGATCGGCGATTGGTCCACCTCGACGACGCGATCGATACGGCTCAGGCCGGTGATTCGGCGATGCTTGCCGGGAGGATCGGTTGCGAGCCCGAGTGCCTTGCGGACCCCTCTGAGCAGCACGCTGTTGATGAGCGTCGATTTTCCGGAGCCCGAGACGCCGGTGACGCACACGAGCCCTCCCAGCGGGATGTCCACGTCAATCCGCTGCAAGTTGTGCTCGGCCGCGCCGCGAATACCAATGATGTTCCGGGGGGAGAGCGTCCGACGCTTCTCCACCGTCGTCACCGACTTGGCGCCAGAGAGGTAGGCCGCCGTCAGCGAGTCCTTTGATTTCATGACCTCCGCAAGCGTCCCCTCGGCGACCACGCGGCCGCCGTGTCGCCCGGCCAGTGGCCCCATGTCGAGCAGGTGGTCCGCGGCCCGGATCATGTCTTCGTCATGCTCGACCACCAGTACGGTGTTGCCGATATCGCTCAGGTGTCGCAGTGTGGCAATCAGCCGGGCGTTGTCGCGGTGATGCAGGCCGATCGTGGGTTCGTCCAGGACATAGCACACGCCGACAAGCCCGGAGCCAACCTGTGTCGCCAGACGAATCCGCTGGGCTTCGCCTCCGGAAAGTGTCGAACTGCCCCGGTCGAGTGTGAGGTAATTCAGTCCGACCGATTGCAGGAACCCGAGCCGGGCTCGAAGTTCCCGCAGAATGGGCGAAGCAATGGCGGTGGATTCCGTTCCGAGCGTCAGTTCTGCAAGGAAGTCCGCCGCTTCGTCGATCGTCAAGGTGCAGAACTCGGCGATGTTGCAACTTCGTCCACTTGAGTTCAGGAGGACGTGCAGACTGGATGCGCGAAGTCGATGTCCGCGGCAGGTTTCGCAGGGCCTGCGGGACATGAAGGCATGCAGTCGTGCCTGTACTCGCTCACTTTCAGTCTCGTGATAGCGGCGGTGGAGATTCGGCAGCACGCCCTCGAACTTGAACTTCTTGATGTCGGCTGCGGCCGCCCCTCGCAGCAACAACGTCTTGTCAGCGGCGGAGAGTGCCGAGAAAGGTGTCGATCGCGTATTCCCGGTCCGCTCGCAGAACTTTCGAAGTTGCCGGGCATACCAGGTATTGAGCCGGCGACCATTCTTGGTCCAAGGAATGATCGCGCCGTCGCCGATGCCCCGCGAAGAGTCTGGGATGACCAGATCTTCATCGAAGGTTCGGTTGGACCCCAATCCATCGCAGGTGGGACAGGCACCCCAGGGTGAGTTGAACGAGAAGATCCGCGGCTCCAATTCCTCAAGGCTGCATTCTGGGTGGACAGGGCAGGCCATCCGTTCGCTGTAGACGGTCGGCGTCCAGTTCCCGTCGAGTTCCTGAAGCACGTGCAGCACGCCGTCTCCGGCTCGAAGCGCAGTTTCTACGGAGTCCGCCAGTCGCTCTCGGGTCTCGGCTCCTCGAAGAATGATGCGATCGACGACCGCTTCGATGTCGTGTCGCTCGTGCCGAGCGATGCTCAGCGGATTCTCGCCGCCTTCCGCCAAGGCCTCGCGGATGTCGATCACCTCGCCGTCGACCCGGGCTCGCACGAAGCCGCTGGCCTGAAGATCCTGCATCGCTTCCTTGTGAAACCCCTTTCGTCCCCGAATGATCGGGGCGCACAACATGAGTTTGGTGTCCGCAGGCAACGTCATCAGTTGCCCGATGATGTGCGAGGCGTTCGTGCGTTCGATGGCGTGCCCACAGGTGCTGCGACCCTTGGCTGCCCAGCAGGTGGGCGTGCCGCAGCGAGCAAAGAGCAGCCGCAGGTAATCGTGAATCTCGGTGGTTGTCGCAACGGTCGAGCGAGGAGTGTGTCCACTTCGTCGCTGCTGGATGGCGATGGTTGGGGGGAGGCCGTCGATCGACTCGACGTGAGGCTTCCGCATCTGCTGCAGGAATTGCCTTGCGTAGGCGGTGAGCGACTCCATGTACTTTCGCTGTCCTTCGGCGAAGATCGTGTCGAAGGCCAATGAAGACTTACCCGATCCGGAGACGCCCGTGATGACAACGAGGCAGTCCCGTGGAATGCTGACATCGATATGACCGAGGTTGTGCTCGGCGGCGCCTTTGATGCTGATCGACTTGGTGGGCTGCGGCACGGGAAGCGATTCCGGCGTCACCCGAGATCTCGTCGCTGGAACAGGGCCACGCCCACAGCCAGTGCTGCCAGTGTGTAGATCAGTCCGTACCCGACGCTGCGAATCAGGAAGCCCGTCGGAATCACGATGTCCTGCGTGACGGCATCCGAGAGCCAGAGCACCTGAAAGTTCGGAAGCACCGCGTAGCCCGCCTTGAGCAGGCTCCAGCCGAAGACTTCACCGCTTGACGCCATGTCGGTCAGCGGGACGGTGGCCTGATCGATTACTGCGACCTTCTCGGCGACTTCACCCGATGTTCGCTCGATGATGGTCGTGATTTCGACCTCGTCGGTCAGCCCTGCCTCGGTGGCGCGAGCCAGCCAGTCTGATTCCATGCTTCGAAGCAGGCGGCCGAAGATCCAGTCGGACAGGAGTCCCAGCACGAAGAGTCCGACGGTCACCGCAAGCGTCATCACTTGCCCGAGCCGCGTCGAAACCGCCACCGCGATGGCGGCCAGCATGGCCACGCAGGTTCCGAGCGCAATGGTCGCCAGCCATGTATTCCCTTTGAAGGACTCCAGCATGGGTTGGCGTCCAAAGTCGGGTTCGAAATTGAGTGAGAGGAAGTAGGCGACCAGCAGCACCGGCACGGACATGAAGATGACGGTGCTGGTGAAGGCCATTCCGTAGAAGTAGTTGCACCACACAGCGGCCAGTACCGCGAGAAGCACGCCTCCAAATCCGAAGAGAAGCACTGGCACGTGGATGGGATCTCGAACGGTTTGCAGTACCGCGTGCATCTCGACGAGCATGAAGACCAGCGTCAAGGCCAGGCAGGCCAGCAGCAGAGCCATCAGCACGCCGAAATATTTGCCAAGAATGAACACCGGGCGGCTGACCGGCTTGGAGATCACGGTCAATGCCGTGCGGTTGGTGATCTCGCGGCCAACGACGTTGGTGGCGAGGAAGGATGCAAGCACCGCGCCAGCGAGGAAGATCGTCGCCAGTCCAAGATCGACGAGCATCCGTTGGTCCTCGCCCATGGTGAAGGCCGCCAGTGGGTTGCTCATCACCAGCAGCAGGGCCGCGGCGGCGACCACCACCAGGGTCACGGGCTGACGCAGGCTCTCGAAGAAGGTATTTTGGGCAATGGTGAGGATCTGAGAGATCATTGGGGGGGCATCGTATCGAGGGAAGTGGGGCCTGGAGCATCCTTTCACGGGCCTGGAACCGGCGAGGTTCGGCTAATCGTGATAATTTGCCCACCCTGCCACGAACCCCAGACCCCGTCCGGACCGTATTCAACGGCGTCCATACAGAAATCGCGGCCACCTCAGGAGACGATTGAGCGGAATGAGAGTCGACCATCTGGCCTATCAACGAGCCACCAATATCGCGGGGCTCGGCTTCCTGCTGCAGGCGATCTTTGCGGTCGTGCTGTTGGTGTTGGGGCTGGCCTTGGGGGATACCGGCAGTGTGGTCGCTTCGATCTGGGCGATGCTCGGGCTGGTGGTCTGGGTCGGACTGCTTATCGTGTTCAATCAACATCGGCTTGAGCGACTGGAATCGCTTGAGGCTGATGAGTTGCTCGCTGCAGGTGGGGACGTCGCCTTGTTCGAGGGAGGCGATGGCGCCGGCGGCGTGGCGGCCCGGCGGCTCCGGATGCTGTATCGGTGGATCCTGCCCATCCTGAGCCTTGGGCTTGCGGTGGCTTTGGCGATCGGCGGATGGTTGATCATCGACTACCTCAACGAGACTAGGCTCGCGGTTTCCGATGCGTCTTTCGAGGTGTCGATGCATCGCGGCTGGCTTGTGGCGGTCGACATCGCGTTCGGTGTGGTTGCGTTCATCTTCTCCCGATTCCTCGCGGGCATGGCTGAGTTTCCCGCATGGCGGAATCTTCGGGGTGGCGCCGGCATCATGGTGGGCAATTCGCTCGTCTTCTTGGCCATCGCCATCGGTGTCGTGTTCCGATTCTTTGACCTGCCCGGCATCATCGAGGGCGTAGCGTGGGCGGTTCCGATTTTCATGTTTGCGGTGGCGATCGAGATCGTGCTGGCAATCACCCTCAACGTGTATCGGCCTCGCGTTGCAGGCGAGTATCCACGCGCCGCCTTCGATTCGAGAACACTCAGTCTGCTCTCGCGACCGGATTCGTTTGTTCGCTCGATCAACGAAGCGGTGAATTACCAGTTCGGCTTCGATATCACCAGTTCGTGGGGCTATCAACTCGTACTTCGCAGCAGTGTCTGGCTTGCGGCCCTGTGCGTGGTGTCCTTGTTGGCGATGAGTACGTTGGTGGTCGTGGATGGACGGCAAGAAGGGCTTCGGCTTCGCTCCGGCCGAATCATCCAGACCAGCCAAGGCGAGGTCCAATCTCCCGGCGCCTTCTGGAAACTTCCTTGGCCGATCGAGTACGCCGCGCTGCATGATGTGAGCGAAGTGCGACCACTCGCAGTCACGCCGCCAGAAGACGGCGCCTCGACGTATGACAACTGGAGCAAGCCTGTTGAACTCGAGGACAAGGCCGATGATTACCAGTTCATCGTCCGTTCGTCCACGCTGGGACAAGAAGCCGCTGGCGCATTGGTGGCCGACCTTGAAGCGGCTGGTGAGGACATCGCCGGTGATGCCGGTTGGGCTCTTGTTCGTGCCCGGGTGACGCTCATGTGGCGGGTGCGCAGCGATGCCGAAGTCTCGGATGGTGGCGGGCTGCTGCAGTATTTGTCCTTCGGCAGCGACCGTCGGACTCGGCGGCAGCGACTGACGGATCGAGAACGCATGTTGCGTTCGATCTCGGTGGCGGAGACAACCCGCTATTTCGCAACGCTGAGCCTGGATGATGTTCTGACGACCGATCGCGGCACGTTGGGTGAATCGCTCCAGGTATTGATCCAGTCCAAACTCGATGGACTTGAATCCGGCATAGAGGTCGTGTCGGTGAACCTGCCCATGGTGGCGCCGCCAGAGGATGCGGTGCAAAGCTTTGAAGATCTCCCCGTGGCATTTCAGCAACATCTTCGGACCACTCGCAATGCCGAGCGGGAACGAACGAATGTACTGAACTCCGCAGTTGGCGACCCTGCCTTTCTCGAACCGCTGATCGCCGCGGTGGATCGAGTCGAGAAGGCAAGGACGGCGCTTGATGCCGCCGCTGATGGGCAGCATGCCTCGCGAGAGGCGGCGCTACACGAGGCGGTTGCCGAAGCGGAAGCAATTGTGCGCAAGGGTGGTGGAGCCGCATATCAGATCATCGCGGCTGCCGAACGCAGTCGTCTGGTGGGCATGCTGGATCGGCGAGGTCAGGCCGCTCGTGTTCGTGGACAACAGGCCGCCTGGCTTGCGGCACCTGAACTCTTCCGGCAACGATCGATCATGAAACTCTACGCCCAGTATCTGCCGACGATGCGCAAGTACGTCATGGGCGTGGATCCTGCGAAGCTCGACCTCAGCGTCGAACTGCGTGAACTTGCATCTCCCAACACCGTATTTTCGGAGTCGCTGCTCGACGGAACCGAGCGCGAGGAATAATCGTCATGAAGAAGGCAACGGCAATCATCGTCGGGTTGATCATTCTTGGTGTGTTGATTCTCTTCAGCATGACCTTCACCGTCGCGTACAACCAGGTCGCCATCCGCAGTACATTCGGCAAGGTCGATGAGGCCAGCATCATTCGTGAGCCGGGGCTTCACTTCCGACTTCCGTTCTTTGCCGACTCGGTCAGCCTGTACGACACGCGACTGCAAATTCTCGAATCACCGCTTGAGAACATCCAGACATTGGATGGGCAGCAGATCGTCGTGCGTGGTTTCATGCTTTGGCGGGTGGATCGCGAGGGTGAAGGGCCGCTTCAGTTCTATCGCTCCTATCCCGACCTGACGGCGGCCCGTGAGTCGCTGCGGAGCCAATTCCGTGACGCGATCACGCTTCTCTCGAAGTACGACTTTGATGATCTGCTTGGCAAGAGCAGCCATCTGGCTGAAGCCGAGCAGGCCGTGCTGGCCCGCATGAATTCGGTGGTTTCCGAAGGCGTCAAACCTGTCACTGTGGGAATCAGTCGCATCGCGTTCAAGGAGTCGACCACCAGCGAAGTCGTTGGTCGGATGCAGGCCAGCCGGGATACGCTTGCTGACAGTGAACGGGCGAGGGGGTCGGCTGAAGCGGAGCGAATTCGATCGAGAGCCGCCGGGGTCGCCGAGAAGATTCTCGCCTTCGCCTCGCAGCGTGCTCAGGAGATTCGAACCGAAGGAGAAGAGTTGGCCGCTCGGTATCTGACCGAGATGGGCAAGGACGAGCAACTCGCGATCTTCCTCTTGTGGGTCGACGCGTTGGAGCAATCGCTCTCCGAGAACACGACGTTCATCATCGATACCGACATGAAGCCGTGGCATCTTCTCGAGGCCGAGGGCACCGGCGACGTGCTGTCCTCCGAGGGTAGCGGGGCGAGCCAGTGAGCAAGACGCCCACCCGTGACGAGCAAGGCACTCCCGAGGGCGACTCCCCGCGCGCCGCATCGGCCCGACTGGAAGTGACGCAAGGCGTGGGTGACGCGGCGATGCTGCGCGAGGCCATGGACCCTGCGAACCGCTCGCTCGCGGACGCGCTTCAACTGAGTTTTCGTCTGCTGCAGGTGACCATTCTCTGCCTGTTGGTGCTCTTTCTCTTCTCCGGTTTCAAGACAGTCGAGGCAAATCAGAGCGGTGTGGCCACGTTGTGGGGCGCCATCGTGGACCGCGATGGACTTGAGCCGGGACTTCAGATGAACTGGCCGCCGCCAGTGGGCGAGTTTGTCGTCTTTCAGGCCGAAGGGCGGACTGTCGATGATGGCGAAGCCTTTGTGACAAGAGGAGTCGGCGTACAGGGCCGCGATCGGGCGGTCAAGCAGGCGAAGGCAACCGATCGGATCAAACCCGAGCGGGATGGTTCCTTCTTGACCAGCGATCGGGAGATCGGGCACATCGCATCCGAAGCCAGGTTCGAGATTGTTGATCCGCACAAATTTCTCGAGACGGTAGGTGATACCGAGGCGGATGAACTGGTTCGGCTCGCTTTGCAGCGGGCGACCGTGACGATTGCAGCCCGACATACGCTTCATGAACTCCGAGAGTCACTTTCTTCCGATGCGGTTCGCGAGATGCTGCGAGAACGGTCGCAGGCGATGCTCGACGCGACCAAGTGTGGCATTCAAATCGTCGATGTCACCTTGCTGGACGAGCCGAAGCCGCCGCTCTTTCTCCAGAAATCCTTCGAGGACTTCTCGCGGGTTTCTCAGCGGGTCGAGGCCGACATCGAGGGCGCCAGGCAGGCCGCTCAGGAACAGTTGATTGGCGTGGCTGGGGAGCGGCATAGTGATCTGGAGCGGTTGATCAACACCTACGAGTCAGAATTGAGTGAGGGTCGTTCCGGTGACGAGACGCTCGCGGAGATCGATGCATGGCTTGATGGCGGGGAGGCCAGCGGTGCTGTCTTCCGGGCGATCAGCGGCGCTCATCGCTACAAGACAGAGATTGAAAAGACGATCGGCAGCGAGGCACGCCGGTTCCAGAGCCTGCTTCCAGGCTGGCGACAGCACCCGGAACTAATCATTGCGCAGCGGCTGCTCAAGGCCAGAAGCGAGGTGCTCTCGAGTGAAGATGCCGAACTTGTGTATGTGCCACTGGCGCTGGGCTCGCTGCGGTTGGATATCTCCGGGCAGCAGCATGTCCGCGATGCCAGACGCCGCACCGACCTGAAGCGGCGTCAGGAGAACACATGGGACAATCGGCTTGGCAGCGCCGTGGATGTGTTTCGCCGAGTGGATGAACTCAAAGGTGACGCCGCTGGCCGCCAACTGGTGATCGATGAAGATGGTCGCCTCCGTGGCATGCGGGAGGATCGGTGAGCCGAATGGTGACGACAGCACAGCGCGGCGATGCGGTGGTAGAGGCGCGAGGATTGACGCGCGCCTTCCGTGACTTCTGGATGAGAACGCGGGCGCTCGCGGTGGACCATATCGATCTTGATATTCGGTCTGGCGAGGTTTTCGGTCTGCTCGGACCGAACGGGTCCGGCAAGAGCACCACCATCAAGATGATTCTCGGCCTGCTCCGACCGACGGCTGGGCGATTGGCCGTGTTCGGCCGACCCCCGACCGATGTCGCGGTCAAACGGCACATCGGCTTTCTGCCCGAAGACTCCTACCTGTACCGATACCTGACACCACTGGAAACTCTGGACTACTACGGGCGGCTCTTCGGACTGCGTCGGGTTGAACGCCGCCGCCGCAGCGAGCAACTGCTGGATATGGTCGGGCTCTCCGGTGTGGCGCACCGGCATGTCGGTGAATTTTCAAAAGGCATGATGCGGCGGATCGGGCTGGCGCAGGCATTGGTGAACGACCCGGAGTTTCTAATTCTGGACGAGCCGACATCGGGGTTGGATCCGATTGGCACCAAACTCGTGAAGGAACTGATCCTGAGCCTGCGGGGGCGAGGCAAGACGATTCTGCTCAGTTCACATCTGCTCGGTGATGTCCAGGATGTGTGCGACCAAATGGTGATGCTGTACGGGGGCCGCATTCGCGCCGAAGGCACGGTGGACAAGTTGTTGCAGGACACCGAACGCACGGTCATTCGGACCGGGCGACTCGATCAAACAACCATCGATCGCATCGAGGAGGTTCTCCAGGCCGATGGCGCCTCCATCGAGCAGGTGGAGAGCCCGAAGCAGCGGCTCGAAGACTTGTTTCTTGAAATCGTCGAGCAGGCCCGGCGCGAGCGTGTGGCCACCTCCGGTGCTACAGAGGGCGGGCACACTGCTGCCTTTCTCCGCGAAGAGGAGCGAGGCGAGCAGTTGGTGGATCGACTCCAGCAAGAGGAACCCGAACGCGTCGCGGCTCGTGTGGTCGTCGACTCACCCGAGGCTTCGGAATCGGGCGAAGACGTATTGGAATCGCTGCTGAGCGATCAGCCCTCCTCCCCTGACAGGGCGATGGTTGAGCCAACAGTCGAATCGTCGCCGTCAGATGTTGATCAATCGATGATTGATCGTCTGACTGGTGATGGAGAGACTGAAGAGTCCGGTGATCGAACGTGAGCGGACTCGTGGCGTTGTGGGGCAGACTTGATCTGCTGCAACGAAGAACATGGCTCCGGGTGCTCGTTACGGTTCTCATCGTAGGTGCATCCGCAGGATTCTTTGGATCCGTCGTTTCAATCAGGCATGAATGGGAACGGGCCTCCCAGGCGATCGGTCAGTCTCTGGCCGGTGACGAGGCCGCGGTGTATGGGGCGTTGCTGCGAGAGAATGGAAGCATCGTGGTCGAAGGGGAGCAATACGCCGGCCCGGTAGAAGTACTCAGAACGCTGGTCGATGAAGACGGCACGCCCAAGGACGTTCAGCGGATCGTCTTCGTGTTGCTTCGCGATTGGATTCCCGACTGGGCGCCGCGATGGCTGCTGCTGGAGACGAGCATTGCTTGGGCGCTGATGTTCGTATGCATGGTGATCGGTGTGGCCGTGATCTGGTCGGGCTTGATGGTGCCCGTCGGTACGCTTTTGGTTGTAGGGGGGGGACTCACGGGGCTGTTTTGGCTTCTCGCATGGGATCGATGGGTAGGCGTTCCGATCGCGATAGCCATTCTGCTGTCGACCTTTCTGATGTCGATACGGGTATTGCAGATGGCGTTGGCTGGACGGCGGGGTTGGATGGCGGTGGCGCACACTCTGCTTCAGGAAGTATCGCGAACACGGCTGGCCATGGGCTTCGTGGTCGCCTTGCTGGTGGTGTTGCCGCTGTTGCCGCTGACGCTCGACGAGTCGGCGCCGATCGCGCAGGTTGTACAGGCCTACCTTGCCCGCAGCCTCGGACTGGCCTTTGCCGTCGCAGCCCTTTTGGTACTCCTGGTCGGGTGCAGTTCCATCTGCTTTGACATCCGTGATCGCCACATCTGGCATTTGGTGACCAAGCCACTGGGCCGAGCGAACTATCTGTTCGGCAAATGGCTCGGTGTGGTGCTGCTCGGCGGCATCATGCTGACCATTGCAGGAAGTTGGTCCTTCGCGTGGGTGCAGTACTTGCGAAGTTCGTATATGCCACGGACTCGAGTCGAGTTTGCAGAGCAGGCGGCGCTGATGGAAGATGTACTGGTCGCTCGGCGGAGCATGCTCCCGGTATACGAGGAACTTGAAGAATCGGACATCCGAGGCCGCATCGATCAAATCCTGCTCGAGGAGCCGGAGTATCAGGACTATGCAGAAGGGGATGTTCCTTTGGGGCTTCAGCGGCTGCTTCGCAAGCGGGTTCGCGAGGAATTCGACCAGCAGCGGCGGCTGGTAGAGACGGTGCTGGATCGATCTGGGCGGCCCTGGGAACTCCTGCACTTCGAGGGGCTGGCGGAAGCGAAAGAACTCGGATTGCCAATTCGTCTGAAGTTCAGGCTCGTGGGAGGCGCCTCCGATGAGCACGATCGGCGGGCGGTGGGTTTCGCTGTGGGTGAGGATCGATCGAGCGGAGCCATCGGCGCGTTCATCCCCACGGTCTGGCAAACAATCGATCTTCCAGTCAGCGCGATTGCCGATGACGGAACGCTGGATGTATCGATCGTCAACCTGACCCATGTGCCGCCTCCGCAAGGCAATGAGTGGATGTGGCCGGTCGATCTCGAGGCGGTGGCGATGGGTGGTGGACCGAAGGAGCCATTTGCCATCTTCTGGCAGCCGGATGAACTCGAACTCGAGTATCCGGGCGGCACATTCGGGGCGAACTTCGCTCGCGGCATGTTCATGCTCCTGCTGAAACTCATGATTCTGGCCGCCATTGCATGTGCAGTCTCGACCTTCCTCAGCTTTCCAGTGGCCTGCCTCGTCGTGTTCTCGCTGTACGCAGCGGCGAGCATCGCGCCATGGCTGGCGACTACGCTGAACGCGTATGGCGGCGGCCCGATGCAGGGCGAAGGTGTCGGCGCGGTGATTCAGACGATTATCGAAGATACGGTGCGAACCATCGCCGCCATGATGGTGTATGCACTGAGTGCCTTCGGCGAAGTCCAGCCCGTCGATCGGCTTGTGCAGGGGCGTCTGATTGCATGGGATCGGATCGGCTCGGGCATTGTTCTGGTGTTCTCTTGGGGCGGTGGCTCGCTGCTGCTCGGCTGGTTCATTCTGACCAAGCGGCAGCTTGCCCTGTACAGCGGCGATCAGTGATGGTGATGGCAGACTCATGATGCGAGACAGGGTGATTCAACTCGGCGCGGTGGGCTTGGCTGTCGTGGGATTGGGTATCGGTGGTGCGATGTTGCCCGGTATTGCCGATCGAGCCGAGCGACACAGCCTGCGATATACGGATGTCACCGTCGAAAACGCCCCCCCGATTGTTGCGATTGGGACCGCGATCGGCGCGCTTCGCGGTCTCGTGGTGGACTACCTTTGGATCAAACTGAATCTCATGCAGGATGAGGGGCTGTACTACGACATGCTCGAGGATGCGCGGCTTATCACCAAGTTGCAGCCTCGGTTTCCACAGGTCTGGCTTTTTCACGGCCACAACATGGCCTACAACATTTCGGTATTGACCAACACGCCGGAAGAGCGGTGGGACTGGGTCAACAAGGGAATTCGACTCGTTCGAGACGAAGGGCTTCGGTACAACCCGAACGAAACACTCCTGTACAAAGATCTTGCGTTCTGGCTGGGGCACAAGGTCGACGGCGTGAGCGATGATGCTCATCCCTACTACAAGCAGAAGTTCGCAAAGGAGTGGCACGAACTTCTCGGGGAGCCTCCGGCCGATCAGGATGCGAGGATTGCCTGGATCAAGGAGATTGCGGATGCCCCCGAAACGACGGAGGCTGCTGTCCAGCGAACGCCGAAGTTGCGGGAACTGCTCGCGCGACTTGGCGATGGTTTGGAGCCATTCACCGGGACCGAGGAAGTCGTGCTTGATTCCGAGTTCCTTCGCAAGATCGCCTGGTGGCAGTCGATTCGGGAACAGTCATGGATCGCGCGGCAACTTGATGCAGTATCGAGGCTCGAAGATCAGGATGACGGATTGTTTGTAGTACTCGACGAGTTGATGGCCGACGAGTCGCTCAACGAGGCATGGCGGACGCTGCTGGCACACGTGCGTCATCGCGTACTTGTGGACGAGTACAACATGAAGCCCGGAAAGATGTACGAATACACGCGGGACCTCGGCCCCTTGGACTGGCGTCACCCGCAGGCGCATGCTCTGTACTTTGCTCGGCTTGGGTCCGAACTCGGCAATCATCGCGTTACGCACGAAAACGAACATCACGCGATCAACATCGATCGACAGCAACTTCACTCACTTCAAGCACTCGCTCGCTCTGGGCGTGTCACCTATGACCCGTATTCTCCGTCAATGCCCGGCCGAATTCCGGAGCCGCGGTTCATTGACACCATCGACCGGATGTTTGAGAAGTTGTACATCAAGTACATCGATGCCCGCGGCGCAGGCGGCGAGACATTCATGCCGTTCATGGAGAACTTCATGTCATCGGCAATTCGAGAGGCCTACCGCGCAGGCGAGTTGGACCGTGCACGCGCCATGCTCGACCGATTGGATGGCCTTTTTGGACGAGGCGCAAGTCCTCCAAATCACAAGTACAACGAGGACCTTGATGTCTTTGTCATGGATGAAACCAAAGGGGAATACGACCGCCAGCCACATATGGCACCCAATGACGTGATCGCATCGCTCAGGTACGGGCTTCGTGTTGGTGTCGGCCAGCGTCGGCCCGATGTGTACAAGGAGGCCATCAAGTTCGCCAACGAAGTGACGGAGTACTTCCGGACCCACGAAGGGATCGACTTTGATACCAAGATGGGTACCGGCCGAATGCGTGATCTGGTCGCGGTGCTTGGCAAGTCGGCCGAGATCGCCTTTTTGCAACTCATGATTGATCCGTCGGTCTCATACGAAGAGCGGGCGCAGATATGGGCTCAGGTTGATGAGTTCGAGCCGGAACTTCGCCTGCGGACCTCTGATCGGATTCGCCCGCTTGTTGAACGTGAGTTGCAGATGGGGCCGCTGGCCGGGCGGGTGAGCATCGACGAATTCCTGCCCGAGCCGCCCGGAATCGAGGCGTTCCGGGCCGCCATGGCCGCGCGGGCCGTTCGCGAGGCGGAGGCGGAAGACGCGAAGAAGGGCGCTGGAATCGAGCGAAAGTAACTTCGCTGGAGGCAAGCGTCGGGAGTTGGACGCAGACGATCGCATCACTGCCTATCGGACAGGGTTGCAGAGCGTTCCGATGCCCTCGATGGTGACTTCGACGACATCGCCTTCCCGTAGGAATCGTGGGGGTGTGCGGGCAGCGCCGACGCCCGATGGGGTGCCTGTAAGGATGACCGTCCCTTGGAGCAGTGTTGTGCCTCGGGAGAGTTCGGCGATCAGTAATGCGACCGGGAAGATCATGTCTGCAGTATTCGCCTGCTGCATGAGTTCCCCATTGAGGCGAGTTTCCAGTTGCAGGTTCTGTGGGTCGGACACGGACGAGGCGGGCACGGGAGGCGTGATCGGGCAGAAGGTGTCAAAACTCTTGCCTCGAATCCACTGGCCGCCGCTGCCTTCCTTTTGCCACCAGCGGGCACTGATGTCGTTGGCGACCGACCAGCCGAACACAAAGTCCAGTGCATTAGATTCATCGACATCGCGGCAGTCGCGGCCGATGATCGCGGCGAGTTCTCCCTCGAAATCAACCTGGGGGCCGTGCTCATGGCAGATCGGCGGAATGACGATGTCGTCCTGCGGACCGATGACGGAGGCGGGGTTCTTCATGAACACCGTCGGCCGCTCGGGTGGCGCAGACTGCATCTCAGCAGCGTGGGCGGCGTAGTTGCGTCCGATGCAGAAGATGGCGGGAGGGGGATTCATGTGTCGTGCTTCTCGGGCACCGGATCCCAGCCACTCTGCCCCCACGGATGACACCTGCCGATACGACGCGCCGCCATCCAGCCGCCACGAAAGGCGCCGAATCGTCTGATCGCTTCGGCTGAGTATCGCGAGCACGTCGGCTGGAAGCGGCAGTGCTGCCCGACAAAAGCGCTCAAGGTGAGTTGGTACAGGCGGATGCCCATAAGCATCAATATCGCCAGCGGTGAGCGGCGGCGAGTCATCGCAGGGCTCCACTGGCGAAACTGTTGCGGGCGGCCTTCTCGATATGCTCGCTGTAGTCATCCAGCGACTTTGGATCATGCGGCAGGACGACGATGACGACATCCAGCGGCGGGTTCCATCCATCACACGCCATGCCGAAGGCAACTCGCAGGAGTCGCTTGATGCGGTTGCGGCGAACCGCGTTGCCAACGCGACGCGAAACAGCCAGTCCAAGTCGCGATCGGTCATGCGTACTCTTCATCGCATGCAGACGGAGTGGTCCGGACGTGTTGGCGAGGCCGCTCTCGAAGACGGCTCGAAACTCGCTGCTGCGTCGGATTCGACCGGCGCGTCCCGGGCGATGCCTAGTCATCGGCGTGATCCAAGGCCGCTTGGTACCGCTTCATCAGGCGGCCCCGTGTGACCAGCCCCGCGACCTTTCGTTCGCCGCTGCCAGCCAGCACGGGCAGGGCATCCACATTGGCGCGGGAGAACTTCTCCAGCACCACATCAAGCGTTTCGTCCTCGCCGATGATCGGCAGGTCGCTTCGCAACAACTCACTGACCTGTAGCAGTGGGATCGCTTCACGGAAGACGAGCGCCGCTTTGAGATCTTGATTCGTCACCATGCCCCGGTAATCGCCCTTGTCGTCAAGGACAACGAAGTCGCCAGCGCCCCGCTGCTCGGCCTGTTCAACGAGCGCAGCCGCGCTGTCTCGCCAAGAGATCGTACGCGGCGGTTCCAAGATGAGATCTTGAATTGTGAGCCTCGCCAGAATAGTGAGTTCGCCCAAACCGCCGAGCCTGACGCCCGCCTCGCGAAGCCGGGCAGAGTAGATCGAATCGCGGCAGAGCCAGCGTGCCACGATGGTTGCGATGACGGCAGCAAGCATGAGCGGCAGGATGATCTGGTAGTGACGGGTCAACTCATACACGATGAGAATGCCTGTCAGCGGAGCGTGCGTGACCGAGGCGACCATGGCCGCCATCCCGACGAGGGCGAATCGAGCGGGTGTGCCGTGCTCGAGTAGGCCGACCCACTCCAACGACAGGCCGAGCATGCCTCCTACGATCGCGCCCATCATCAATGAAGGTGCGAACATGCCGCCTGCGCCGCCGGAACCCAGCGTGATGCATGTTCCGACGAGTTTCAGCAGAAGTAGCGCGAGGAGGCCGAGCATGAGCAGGCCGATTGAGGTGGTGTCCAAGTCGGAGACGTAGGTGCCTGGACTGAGAAGTCTGGTGATTTCGGGATAGCCGTTGCCGTAGAAGAATGGGTATTTGGGACCCATGACGAGCATGAATGCGAGTCCCAGTATCGCCAGCAGTAGTCCGCCGATCGCCGGGCGCGTCCAGATTGGCACCGGCATGCGACCCAAGTAATGGCTTGAGATGTCCAATCCTCGAATGAAGGCGACTCCGACCAGCCCACAGAGGAGTCCGAGCAAGATGTAGGCGGGCATGTACGCCATTTGGAAGGTGCCTTCCATGGTCAGGAAGTCGGGGCTGAGTTGGAAGATGGCCTCGTCATGCAGGATGCCCTGAATCGAGGCGGACGCGACCACTGCGGCGATGACGATGGGCGTAAAGGTTCGAAGTGAGAAATCCCGCAACAAGATTTCCATGACAAACAGCACGCCGGCAATCGGTGCATTGAAGACCGCTGCGATACCGGCTGCCGCGCCACAGCCGAGCAGGGTGGTCGTCTGCTGTGTGTTTGTGCCGAGCATCCGACCGATTGTGGAACCCAGCACGCTGCCGATCGTGACAATCGGACCCTCGGCACCGGCCGAGCCGCCTGATCCGATGGTCAGCGTGCTGCAGATCCATTTCTGTACACCGACCCGCAGACGCAGTTTGCCACGTTGCCTCAGTACGCCGTAGATGACGGTCGTGACGCCGGGTCCAATGTAGGGGGCGTTGATGCCGAGTCGAGCGATTCCGACGAGCAGTCCACCAATGGCAGGTGCAAGCAGTACAAGCATCCAAATAATGGTGCCGCTCGTTGCATCCTCGATCTGCTCAAGTGATCGAAGTGGTGCCAGAAAGAGTGTGGCGACGACGCCCATCAGCAGGCCGATGCCGGCTGCCATGAGGTACATGCACCAATCACCCTGAAGGCCCACCCGCAGCCCAGCCCGTCGGATTCTTCGGATGGCGGTTGGCATGGCCTCAGGCTCCGACAAGCCCTCGTGACGAGGGAGGGGATCGAAGCGGGGGAGTCTACCGCAGTCCTCATGGCGAGGGCGTGCCGCGCTCGACAGCATCCCATCGGTGCGATATGATGGCCCGGCTCAGGCCAGCCCCGCCAGATCGGGGCTTTCAGGGAGTACCCATCACATGATCGAAGCCCTTCGCAGCGATGAAATCGTGAACAAAGTCGGTGGCCGTTTCAAGTTGTGCGCGCTGATTCAGCGTCGGCTCAAGGAAATCACGATCGACAGCGCTCGACCGCTGGTCGAGCGGGAGGGACGCACTGATCTCGAGATCGTCATCGAAGAGATCTTGCAGGACAAGATCGCGCCACGGTGGGTCGATGCGACCGACGCTACCGCGAAGCACGGCCCCGGCTGGCCGATCGAAGCCACGTGAGCCGTGTGCTGGTCGGTGTGACCGGAGGGATCGCCGCATACAAGACAGCCGCCTTGGTCAGCCTGCTCGTGCAGCGTGGGGATGAGGTCACTGTGGCGATGACTGAAGCGGCGACTCGCTTCATAGGGGCCGTAACCTTCGAGGCTCTCTCAGGCAGACCCGTCTGTCTGGATTCATGGACAACTGTGGACGATCACACAAGCCAGCACGTCTCACTGGCAGGGCGAATCGATGCCATGATCGTTGCTCCGTGCAGCATGAACTCTCTTGCCAAGTACGCCACCGGGTTTGCCGGTGACGCCCTGTCATTGCTGGTGGCCGCCGTTGATCGTCAGCAGGTGCCTGTACTGCTCGCCCCGTCGATGAATGCCACCATGCTCGCCCAGCCTGCAACGCAGCGCAACCTCACATCGCTTCGCGATGACGGTTTCACTATTCTGGAACCGACCACAGGCTGGCAGGCCTGCCGTACCGAAGGATGTGGGCGGATGCCGGAGCCAGAGGCGCTGGCCGATGCAATCGCCTCAGCGATTGCGGGCTGAATTCACGCCCGCTCGCCAGATATCTCTTCTTGCCTCGCAGCCGTGGCTACTCCACCGTATTGGCATCTTCCATGAAACTTGCCAGCCGCCGCCTGCGGACGGGGTGCTGAAGTTTTCGCACAGCCTTTGATTCGACCTGACGAACCCGCTCGCGGGTGACTTTGAAGATGCGCCCGACTTCTTCGAGCGTATAGGTGTAGCCGTCGCCGATGCCGTAGCGGAGTTTGAGAATCTCCCGCTCTCGATACGTGAGCGTCTTGAGCACATCATTGATTCGCGATCGGATCATTTCGCTTGTGGCGGTTTCAGACGGAGCTTCCTGCCGCTCATCTTCGATGAAGTCGCCGAATTGCGAGTCCTCCGATTCGCCGACCGGACGATCGAGGCTGATCGGGTGTCGCGAGATGTTCATCACGCGGCGAGTTTCATCAACACTCATGTCAGCTTCCTCAGCGAGTTCCTCGATGGTGGGCTCGCGGCCCACGAGTTGAAGCAGTCGCTTCTGGATCGTGCGAAGTTTGGACATCGTCTCGATCATGTGGACCGGCACACGAATGGTCCTCGCATGGTCGGCGATGGCCCGCGTAATTGCCTGGCGGATCCACCACGTTGCGTAGGTCGAGAACTTGTATCCACGCATGTATTCGTATTTGTCGACCGCTCGCATCAGGCCGGTGTTGCCTTCCTGAATGATGTCGAGGAAGGGCAGGCCACGGTTGCGGTACTTCTTGGCGATCGAGACAACGAGGCGAAGATTGCCACCACTGAGATCGCGCTTGGCCTGCTCGTACTCTTCGAAGACATCTTCAATGGTGGTGACTCTGGCCTGAAGTTCCTCTGGGGACTCCACGACCAGTCCGCCGAGGCCGCGGATTTCCTCCCGCATCACCAGGACATCGTCCGGGTCGTATCTGGAGGGATGCGACTCGGCGCGGGCGAGGTCATCGAGCACCTCTTGGAACTTGCGATTGATGGACTGAAGTTTTCGCAGCAGCGGCTGAATTCTCGCCGTTCGGAGGCAGCATTCCTCCAGAAGCGTGGCCATGCGGCGGCGGCGGCGATTCATGCCGAGCATCATCTTGGTTCGAGTTCGCTCCGCGGCGCCAGCCTCGATCTTGGCCCAGTCGGCCTCATCGTTCGTGAGCATCCGCCGGACCGAACCCATGTTGATCGGTATCCGGCGGGCAATCTTTTCCTTGGCATTCTCTTCGGCGGTGGAAATCCGCATGGTGCGATCGAAGGGCAGTTCGCCGTCGTTGACCTGCTGCAGCACATCACACGCCTGCTTGGAGGCGAAGTCCGATTCGAGTACGAGCCGTCGGAAGATCATCCGTGTGGTTTCGATCTTTTTGGCGAGCCGAATTTCCTCTTCGCGGGTCAGCAGTGGGATGGTGCCCATTTGCGTGAGATACATTCGAATCGGGTCATCGATCTTCTTGGTGCCGGGCTCACCAATGGCGGCCTGAACCGCGGCGGCCTCGGCTTCGTCCAAAATCGGGTCGGGCGGTTCGATGTGACCTTCTGCGGCAGCGGCTTCAGCGGCTTCTGCTGCCTCGGCGAGTTCTTGCGCCCGAATCTCCTCCTCGGTGGCGAGGTTGTAGGTCCGGCGGGGGTTGTCGCGTTTGAACCTGAGGTTGGTCTGGAGCGGCGCATAGAAGTGCGGCCCTTTGGAGAGTTTGCGATCGAGATGATTCACGAATGTGATGCCGAGATACCCTGTGGCGATCAGCAATTCGTTCATCTTGTCCGGCCTGATGTACTCATCGGGCAGGGCAGTGTTTAGTTCTTCGAATGACATCCACCCTCGCTTACTGCTGAATTGAAGCAGGTCGCGGAGTGTTGGGTGCATGGTTGGAATCATTCTGATGCTCACTGGTGCAGTCCTCCTGCAAATATGTTGCGCGGCATCGGGCCGCCTACTGCCCCGCCGGTCGCGGCATAGCCGCGGCCCGCGGGCCTAATTCTCTAAGGTGTTCAATCACGGCTGCGGCGGCCTGTGGATCTCGTTCCGCCGAAGCCTTCCATTCGTTCATTCGCTGTCGTGATTCCGCTTCCTGTCGGCACCGTGTCAACGCGGTTTCACAGGTTGTGTATGCGGCGAGCGAATCGCCATCCATCGCGTCGATCATTCGCCGACCTTCGAAGTAGAGTTCGGAGGCGATGCTCCGATCGGCATCATCTTGGAGTTGGTCAAGCAAAGCCTGCATTGTCAGGTTGCCGTCAAGCGTGGCTGCATCGGCGATCCCCCGGGCGATGCGTCTGGCCGTCGGGTCGGTCAGCAGGTTGCAATCGGAATCCAAATCCACGTCTTCCCGCGGTGTCAGGTGCAGCGTGACGGCGAGCAGATCAAGTTCGGCTCGGCGTAGGGCTGGCGCGATCTCGATGTCGCCAGCGAAGGCGGGAGCTGGCTCTTGGTGCTGGTCGCTTGTGCTGTGGCGAGCATCGGCCTTTCTCAGCAGTTCATCAATGACCGCCGAGGCGACACCGGCCAGTTCAGCCAGTCGGCTGACGAGCATCGCCCGCCGCAGCGGCGCCGCGTGGTTCATGCCGTCTCGGGCGACCGTGTCGACAAAGGCTTCGATACACCGTTGTCTTCCAGACACCCCTTGGGCATTCTGGAGTTGCTGTTCCAGTCGATTGAGCATGAAGGCAAAGGCATCGCTGGCCTGTTCGACCGCGGCGTGGAAGGCCTCCACACCACCGTCCTGACGCAGGAGTTGGTCTGGATCGATTCCGTCTGGAAGTACGCAGATTCGCACGTCGACATCATGGGCCATCATCAGCGGAATGGCCCGTTCCGCGGCGCGTTGTCCGGCCTCGTCGCCGTCAAAGAGCAGGACCGCCACATCGCACATCCTGGCGAGGATGCGGGCGTGGTCGGTGGTCATGGATGTGCCGAGTGTGGCGACCACGTTGCAGATCTCTGCTTGGTGGCATGCGATCACGTCGGTGTAGCCCTCGGCCACGATGACGCGGCCAGCGGCCATGATGGCTCGGCGGGCTTGATGCAGTCCGTACAGGGTGCGGCTCTTGTGGAACAGATCATGCTCGCATGAGTTGAGGTATTTGGGCTCCTCGTCCTCCGAGAGGATGCGTCCGCCGAAGGCAATCGGTTGCCCGCTCTCGTCGTGGATCGGGAAGATCAGGCGGTGCCGGAAGGCGTCCCAGGTGTGTCCATCGTCACGCTGCTTGATCAATCCGGCGGCAACGAGCACGGGGTCGGGAAGGTCCTCGCTGCACAGCGCGTCCCGCAGGGTGCTCCACCCATCACCAGCACATCCGAGGCCGAATCGCTCGACCATCTCCTTGGAAATACCCCTTGCAGTGATGGCGGCCCGCGCATCAGTTCCGGCGGTTTCGTCGTCGAGCAGGTGGCGGAAGTGGGTGTCGCCGGCATTGAGCGCCTTGCGAAGCCAGCCGCGGCGAGATCGCCGTCGATCGTGGTCTTCGTCATATTGATCGCTCAGTTCCACGCCTGCTCGCTCGGCGAGGAATTGAAGGGCTTCGCCGAATTCCTTGCCCAAATGCTCCTGCACGAAGCGGAAGCAGTCGCCAGCGGCACCGCAGGCGTGGCACTTGTAGAAGGCAGCCTGCTTGTGGGTGACAACGGCGAAGGAAGGCCGGCGGTCATCGTGGAACGGGCACAGGCCGACGTGCTCACGTCCCCTCGGCTGGAGGGCGACGTGCTCGCCGATCAGGTCGACCAGATTGGTGGCCTCCCGCACTCGTTCAATTTCATCCCGCGTTGCCACGCAAACACACCTCATCGCCGCCACTCAACGGCCAAACTCGCCGTCGAAGCCTTGCGGCCCCGACGGACACGTACATCAAGCCACCGGGCGAACCGGGGCCTGTGAATCGTTCTTGAATGTGGATCGGAGCGCGTTGAGCGTGGAAGATGTGGGGAGTCAAGCCTGAAAGGCGAGGATGCACCCTGAGATGTGATGACGCGCCGAACCGTCTGAATAATTAGCCCGAAAGAGGGCGTTGTCTACGAAAAATCCTCAGAATTGGTCCAATCGGACCTTTCCGTGGTACCTCCAGGCTCGGGCTCAGCCCTCGCCCTGCTGTTGTTTCAGTTTGCGGGTCCAACCGTACTTGCGACGCAAAGGCTTGACAACCAAGCCGTTACGGATCGATTTGGCCGTTGCCTTGATGCGGCGAGCCTTCCCATCGATGACTGCTCGAACGGTCTGAATATTGGGTTTGAAGGTCCTGCGGGCAATTCCACTGGGCTTTAGGCCGATACCGCCCTGATATTTCGGGCGTCCGCGATAGTGAATCTTCCGTCCCGTTGTGGTCCGGGCACCGGTGAAATGGCAGACGCGTGGCATGAGATTCAGGGCCTCCGAGCCTTGAAGGGGGCATTTCGAGCGGAATCGCGGATGGTAGCCCAGGCTTGGACACTGGTCAAGGGGGTAGTTGCAAGCTGCGAACAGCGTCTCGCGTTGAACGTCGAAGCCCCGCCCCGCCCGCCTGGGGCACCGGAGCGGCGCAAAAAAGTAGTCCCCCTCTATTTACTTGGCCTCTCCGAGCGAGTTCGGACGGTCTACGCCGACTCGCGAGCCTCTTGGGGAACCTCAAGATCATCCAGGGTGCAAGTCCCGTCCACCGCTTCTTCGCTGATCACGTAGGAGTGGCCGGATCGCTCGCCCTCAGGCAGGTCGAACATGAGATCGAGCATGAAGGCGTCGATGACGGCACGTAGGGCCCTGGCGCCGGTACCACGCCCCATGGCTGCCTGCGCCACCTTGACCAGCGCCGCATCACTGAATTCCAGCGAGGCACCCTCGAGCGCGAAGAGGTGCTGGTATTGGCGGACGATGGCGTTCCGCGGCTCGGTGAGGACGCGGATCATCTCATGTTCGTCCAAGGGAAGCAGCGGCGCCAAGACCGGCAGCCGGCCGATGAGTTCTGGTATCAGGCCGAATTGCAGTACGTCGTGCGGCGTGACTTTGGCAACAAGATCCCGTTCTTCAACCAAACTATCCGCCGATTCGCTGCTGAAGCCGATTTGGCTCTGTCCAATCCGCCGCTGAATGAGCGAGTCGATGCCCTCAAATGAGCCACCACAGATGAAGAGGATGTGGCTCGTGTCCATCTGGATGTACTGCTGCTCGGGATGCTTTCTTCCCCCTTGCGGCGGCACATTGGCGACGACGCCCTCAAGCATCTTGAGCAGGGACTGTTGCACGCCCTCGCCGCTGACATCGCGGGTAATAGAGACATTGCTCGAAGTCTTGCCAATCTTGTCGATTTCGTCGATGTAGATGATGCCCCGCTGCGCAGCCTCAAGGTCGTAGTCGGCGGCCTGGAGTAATTTGAGCAGCAGATTCTCGACGTCTTCACCGACGTAGCCTGCTTCGGTCAGCGTGGTCGCATCGCCGATGGCGAAGGGGACGTTGAGGACTCGAGAAAGCGTCCTGGCCAGCAGCGTTTTGCCTGTGCCCGTCGAGCCGATCAGCAGCACATTGGACTTGTCCAGTTCGATGTCGGTCTCGCCGTTTTCGAGATGGAGCAGCCTCTTGTAGTGGTTGTGGACCGCGACGGACAGCGTCCGTTTGGAGAGGTCCTGGCCGATGACGTATTGGTCGAGAAACTCGTTGATTTGCCGCGGTGACGGGATCGTCGTGAAGAGTGGCTGGCTGGTGCTGAGCCGCCGTTTCTCCTGCCGGAAGATGTTCTGGCACAGATCGGTGCAGTTTGAGCAGATGTAGATGTCGCTTGGTCCCTCGACCATGGGGCCGACCTCGCGAGAGGTCTTTCCGCAGAACGAGCACGTCGTGACACGGCGGCCTCGGAAGCCGCCGTCATCTCCACCGCCACCACCACCTGTGGGCGGCTCGTCACCTTCGGAGTGACCTTCGTCGCCGCCGGTGGAGAAGGGGCGTTCGCCGCAGAGAAACTCAGCCATGGCGAGTTCCTCGAGTTGCTGCAGGTCGAATTGCTGGTCTTTGTTTTTCCTCGAACGAGGCATGAACTCACTTCCCTCACTTGATCCGTGGACTCTGGACAAGCGGCCCCGTCTGATGACGCGTCGCAGCCGCAGTGTACTGTCGATACCGGCGATCCTGACTCCCTACCCTGCCACCATTTTCTCCAGATGGCGCGGGTTATTCTTCGGGTTTGACACCATTGGGCCGCGAGGGGGGGGCTTTTTAGTGCGATTCAGCCGTGAGTTGGTCGTGCGCCCGTTGGAACTCCTCCTCGCTGAGCAGCCCGTCTGCGCGCATGGTTCGCAGTTCCTCCAGCGTGTAACTGGTCGATTGTGACGGGCCTGGATCGCTGAGCCGCCTGCGGATGGTGGTGATCAGGATCCACGCGAACACCACGAACGCCGCCAAGACCAGAAGGGGTACGAGGACGCGAGTGAAGACCTGTGTTCCTGCCCCGGTTTCACTGGCTGCCACAAGCGATTCGATCACGATGGTGATGTCGCCTTTTCAGCTTCCAACTGCTTGTTCCACTCATCCATCGAGACGTCCTTGGTGGTCGCCTGCTCGACCATGTGGTCGGCAGCTTTTTGCTCGCGGATCGATCCGGCCAGTTGCATGATGCGATCATTCTTGACCATGTCGGCGCGGAGTTTGTCGGGACGCATACCCTGCCGCATGGCGATGGTGGCGATGCGGGCGTTGATCTCCTGCTCGGAAACGTCGATCTCTTCATCGCCGGCGATCCGCTGCAGGATGAACCATGTCTTGAGCCGTTCCATGGTTTGCGCCGCAGAGCGATCGCGTACTTCGGCGAGTTTCTCTTCGACCTCTTCGGCTTGCATGCCCTTGGACATGAGTTCCATCTGGATCCGCTCGAGGTCAGTGGCAATCTGGCGACCAGACGCTTTTTCAGGCAATTCCATTTCAACCTCGGCGGTCACGGCCTTGAGCATCTGCTCTCGCATGGCCGCGCCCTGGTCTTCGTCCCGCTGCTGCTCAAGCGCGAGCCGTACCTGTTCACGAAGCACGTCTTCAGATGCCAGCGAGAACCGCTCGAGCAGTTCGTCCTTTGTGCACGGCGTGATCCGTTCGGCGATGTGGATCGTAAATACGATGCGGAGGGACTTGCCTTGGACGTCTTCTCGCTCATGGTTTTCAGGACCGGTGGTCTTGATTTCGATGGTGTCGCCCAGTTTTGCTTTCTTGAAGCAGTCTCCGAGTTTTTCGACCATTAGTCCAAGTACCTGGCCGGACTCGCCCTTGGCTGGAAGAACGACAAGAACTTGGCCATGGGCGAAGGCGGGCTCTTCGGCATCTTCGATGAAGAGTTCAGCACTGCCGAGCAGGCGATCTGCCGGAACGAAAGCGCCTTTCAACTCTTCTGCGCTGCCCATTCGCATGCACTGTCGTTCGAGTTCCTCGTCGATGTGCTCGTCGGTCACGTCGAGTTGTGGACGGGAAATGGTGATGGTGCTGAAATCGGGGAGATCAAACTCGGGAACCACCTCGAATTCGACGCCGAATTCCAGCGGCTTGCCTGACTCGATTTCGATCGTGGCATCGGGGTCCACGGGTTCGAGGTCGCCAAGCGGACGGATGCCGAGTTGTTCAAAGGCGTTCTGACATCCTTCCTGCATGAGTTCGTTCCGCGCTTCTTCACGCAGGGCCTCGCCAAAGCGACGCTCAAGCAGTTGCATCGGAGCCCTGCCCTTTCGGAAGCCGGGCAGCGAGGACTGATTCCGGAGCGTGCCGATCGACGCATCGATCTTTCCTTTGACCGCCTCGGCCGAGACGGTGATGTGCAGACGCTTTCTGGCGGGTCCGGCATCTTCGATCTTGAACTCGAAGCCTTCTTTGGTGGCGGTCTCGTCGGACATGGCGAATCGGTTTCCTTGCTTGGTTTGGGCACACATCGGGCGCGACCGGGCAGTTTAGCACGGGTTGGAAGAAGAATAAGGGTCGGGCCGTACTCGAGCCTCTAGAGGCCGTTGGAGAGCATGTCGATGAAGGCAAGGGCAGCTTCCGGCGCATCGGTTCCGGGGGCCATGCGATCAACCAAGGCCGACCCAACGATCGCAGCGTCGCAGGCGGCTGTGGCTGCGGCGACCTGATCCGGTGTGGAGATGCCAAAGCCAGCGGCGATGGGCAGGTTCGTCAATGCTCGGATGGCCGCAACACGAGCGGTGAGGTCCGGGAGTTCCTCGCGGGCGCCGGTCAGGCCGGTCTGGGCAAGCAGATACACGAATCCGCGGCATCGGTCGACGAGTTCGGGAAGTCGCTGCGGCGTGGTGGTGGGGGCGATCAGCATGGCGAAGGCCAGATCACAGGCGTCCACGGTCGGAAGCAGTTCATCGGCTGCCGTGTGGTCGATGTCCGGGATGATGAGTCCGTCAAAGCCGACGCTGGCGAGTTGTTCGATGAACGTCCCGCCTCCACGCCTGTGGACAATGGACTCGCTGACCATTGCGATCAGTCCTGCTTCGGTGCGTGGGCGAACCCGCTCGATGGTGGCGAGCAGGGTGTCGATGGTGGTCCCATTTTCGAGTGTCTCGTGCATGGCTGCCGCGATCACCGGACCGTCTGCAATCGGGTCGGAGAACGGAAAGCCGATTTCGGCCATCGCGGCGCCAGCGCCGTCCAAGCCTGCAATCACCATTTCGGTTACGTCAAGGCCTGGATAGCCACCGACGACAAACGGCATCAGGGCTCGCTTGTTCTCCGCGCGGAGGGTGCTGAAGATGTCGTCGATGCGGGACATGGGGGGGAGTGTAGGACGGCGTCGCCGTCAGAGCAGCGGGCAGGACAAATACGTTACTTCGTGCCTTCGGGACCGCCGTCGATGACGTACTTGTCGTGGACGGCTTGGGCAAGGTCTACACCGGTGATGTTGGCAAGGGTCGTGAGCCAGGCAAGGACATCGGCAAACTCCTCACGGAGGTTGGCCTCGTCGCCGTCGCCGCGTTCCCGGCGGGCGAGCGCTTCTGCGAGTTCGCCAATCTCCTCGGAGAACCACAGAAATGTCCGCGCCGGGCCTCTGGCCTGATCGGTCTCTTGGTATCGGTCACGGATGAACTGCTGGAATTCGCTGAGCGTTGGATCGTGCATGGCGTGGGCATGCTATCCTGCCTGCTCGGGCCATTGGCGCAGTTGGCTAGCGCGCTTGTATGACACACAAGAGGTCACTGGTTCAAATCCAGTATGGCCCACTTGAAACGGCGATCGGAACCTGCGGTTCCATCGCCGTTTCTTCATGGTCCATGGGATCGGCCTTCGGCCGCTCCCGCGCCGGCGAGCGCCGGCGACTGTCTGGTTGGTCATTGGGGCCGCTC
>MPLZ02058928.1_pt1 | contig 31312 bp, 26 predicted proteins | sample 1617311 | NCBI WGS metagenome assembly MPLZ02 (sample SAMN05944806, study PRJNA350692) | marine metagenome | biome: marine; feature: ODZ; material: water; isolation source: 160 m water sample filtered on 0.2 um supor filter | place: Pacific Ocean | collected 2012-04-08 | depth 160m m | reverse complement strand
GTATTGTATTTGCCTGGATTGGAGACCGGCCGCCCCGTCTAGTAGATGATAGTTCCTTATTGTATCAATACTACAGCAAGGATCAGGACCTGGTGCGCAAACCGGGAACCCTGAACTGAGCCGAATTTTCCCCCCGGATCATGGCTTTCTGATGATGACGTCTTCGCGCCGGTTGGCCATGGGCAGGCTGGCGCCCTGGGGCACCAAGTAGGCATCGCAGCCGGCTGCCCGGGCCCGGGCCAGCAGGGCAAGGACGATGTCGTCGTTGATCTTGCCCTCTTGCGTCTCCGTCATGGCCTCGCTCGGCACCTCGTCTTGACCCGTGAAGCGGCGATGGAAGGCCTGTCCCGCGGCGCTGGCGAAAAAGCGCTGGCGCTTTGAGATATTGGGTATATCGCCGATCAGCATCTCGCCGCCGGGCGCGAGCAGGCCCAGCGCCGCGTCGAAAAAGGCGAGATGATGGCCGTCGGCGAAGGCGTATTGCAAAACGCTGTAGCAAATAATGACGTCAACGCCGCCGACCGCGGCAGTCAGGGCTGCGGCCGTGTCGGGAAAGCGACCCGCCACCTTGGTGACGAATTCGTGGTCGGGAAGATGGGCCAGCATCTCGTCCGAATCGGCCAGCAGCAAATGATGGCTCCTTTGGCGGCAAAGTTCGATCAGCATGGCCGGCAGGTCGGAACAGCCCGGACCGATATCGAGGACCGTGCGGCCAGGCTCCTCCAGCCTTGGCAGTTTGGCCCGAAGGTCGGCGAAAATAGCCTCTTCATGGCCTTCACGGTATGAATCGGGAAAGCCGATCCGGCCGTACTTGCTCAGGCCCGGATCGCCCGCCAGGCGGCGAAAGCTCTCAAAGGTGAGATCGGCGAAGGGGTTCTCGGCTCGAGAGTTCATGTTGGTCTTCCGCTGCCGGCGCCGCCGACAATAGCAGATGCCGAAGGTCTCGGCACGGCAGGATCAGGCGTTGGCGGGTCGCCGCAACTCCAGCAGCGCCACCTCGCCCCGACAGTTGAATCGCAGCGGCAACGAGGCGGTGCCGACGCCGCGGCTGGTGTAGCCGGTCATGGCGCCCTGGCGCCAGAGGTCGGATGCAAAGCGCCGCCCACAGTCCTGGCGGCTGATGATGACGCGGCCGCCGGGCAGGCAAATCTGGCCGCCATGGGTGTGGCCACAGAGATAGAGCCGGAAGCCGGCGGCGGCGGCCTCTGGGGCGAGGTCGGCCGAGTGCACCAGCGCCAGGCCGAACCCGGGCGCGGCCCGGCCGAACGCCCCGGCGGCGGCCGGGGTATAGTACCTGTTCACGTCGTCGGTTCCGCAGATGCTGAGACAGCTCTCGCCGACGGCAATGCTTCGCGTTTCGTTGAGCAGCACACGCACACCGAGAGCCTCCAACGATTCCACCAGCTCGGCCCGGTCGTGGTTGCCAAGCACGGCGATGACACCGTGGCGCGACGAGATGGCGCCCAGCAACTTTTCCAGGGCTGGCAGAACGCTCCCGAGCGGACTCTGTGGGTCACCCAGAAAGTCGCCCGTAATGACGCAGAGGTCGGCCTCGACCGCGGCCACCAGCGACGTGGCAACGGCGGTTGCTTGGGGCAGGTAATCGACATGAAGGTCGCTGAGATGAAGAATCCTGAAGCCTTCGAGGTCGGCCGGCAGATCAGCGAATTCCAGGTCGAGCCGCGTCAGTCCGAGATCGAGGGCATTGCGCCGACCCCGACCGTAGAGGCCCAGCAGTCTGAACGGCAGCGCCACCGCCAGCAGCAAGCTCTGGAAGATGTGGACATGGAGCACCGACCGGCTGCGGCCGGGACTGTATTCCCGGGTACCGCCCTCCATGGCCAGGCGTTCGGCGCGCCAGCGCGCGCGCTGATCGAGGATATTCAAGTTCCGCTCCCGGCTTCCGTTGCACCAAGTCCGCTGCCGACATCCTCGCCTCACTCAAGCAGTTCTGTCCGCGCACCGTCGAGATCGCTGAAAATCGAAAGAAAAGCAGCGAAATTTCGGAACCGGCACCCTAGCAGAGTCTGTCGGACGTAGGCGCGATTCTGTTTTGCAATCGGATCATGGCCCGCGCGGCCCAGGCATCGAAGGTTTCCGAAGCGCCTTACGACAGGGCGGGAAAGGCCCCCCAAGACACCTTGACGTTAACGTAAACGTCAAGGTATACAGAAGGCCTCCGCCGAGGCGCTGTTCGGGTTGCCGCGAAGGTCCGGTCGACCAAGACGCCCGGTTCCAATCCGCGGGGGATAGGCAGTGGAAAAAACCGAAAAAACATACACCATCGGTGAATTGGCCCAGGAGTTCGAAACCACGCCGCGGGCCATCCGCTTCTACGAGGAAAAGAAACTGATCAAGCCCCGGCGCAACGGCCAGGGCCGCCTCTACGGGCGCCGCGAACGGGCGCGCCTGTTGCTCATCATGCGCGGAAAAAGGCTCGGCTTCCGGCTCGACGACATCAAGGAGATGCTCGACCTCTACGATATCGGCGACGGCCAGGAGGCCCAGTTGCGCCTGCTTCACGTCAAATGCCTGGAGCGCATGGCCAGCCTGCGGAGCCAACGGCGCGACATCGACGAGGCGCTGGGCGAACTCGACGAAAGTTGTGCCATGATCATCCGCTATCTCGATGACAAAGGCTGCGACACCCGGGATCTCGAGAGCGCGCCGAACCAGGCCTGAGGCAGCGACCGCACCGTTCACCCCGACCACCCCGAGCACGAGAGCGAAACCCCATGTCGTCACCCTATCCCCATCTCTTGGCCCCCCTGGATCTCGGCAACACCCGCCTGAAGAACCGCGTCCTGATGGGCTCGATGCACACCGGCCTCGAGGAAACGCCCGGCGGCTTTCCCCGCATGGCCCGTTTTTTCGGCCTGCGCGCCCGCGGCGGCGCCGGCCTCATCGTGACCGGCGGCATCGCCCCCAACCTGGCTGGCTGCATCGTGCCCGGCGGCAACATGCTGATCGACGACGCCCAGATCGCCGATCACAAGCTGATCGCCGACGCCGTCCATGCCGAGGACGGCAAGATCCTCATGCAAATCCTCCACGTCGGCCGCTATGCCCACCACGAGGACGCCGTGGCGCCCTCGGAGATCCGCGCACCCATCAACGCCAACACGCCGCGCGCCATGACCACGGAAGACATCGAACAAACCTTCACCGACTTCGCCGATTGCGCCGCCCGGGCCCAACAAGCGGGCTACGACGGCGTCGAGATCATGGGCTCGGAAGGCTATCTCTTGAACCAGTTCGTGGTCAGCCGCACCAACAAGCGCCAAGACGAATGGGGCGGCCCCTTCGAGAGCCGCATCCGCTTCCCGCTCGAGGTGGTGCGCCGGGTGCGCGAGCGCGCCGGCCCCGATTTCATCATCATGTACCGCCTCAGCCTGATCGACCTGGTGGACGAGGGCTCGACCTGGGACGAGGTGGTGGCCCTGGCGCGTGAGATCGAGGCCGCCGGGGCGACCCTGATCAACACCGGCATCGGCTGGCACGAGGCCCGGGTGCCGACCATCGCCCACATGGTGCCCCGCGCCGGCTGGGCCTGGGTCACCGAGCGCCTGATGGGCGAGGTCGGAATCCCGCTGGTGACCTCGAACCGCATCAACACGCCCGAGGTCGGCGAACAGGTGCTGGCCCAAGGCCAGGCCGACATGGTGTCCATGGCCCGGCCATTTTTGGCCGATGCCGATTTCGTCAACAAGGCGGCCGAGGGCCGGGCCGACGAGATCAACACCTGCATCGGCTGCAACCAGGCCTGCCTCGACTTCATCTTCCAGCGCCGCATTTGCAGTTGCCTGGTCAACCCGCTGGCCTGCCACGAGACCGAGATCGAGGTGGCGCCGGCGGAGAGGCCCAAACGCCTGGCCGTGGTCGGCGCCGGGCCGGCCGGATGCAGCTATGCCGTTGCGGCTGCCGGGCGCGGCCATGATGTGACACTTTTCGAGGCGGGCGCGCGCATCGGCGGCCAGTTCAACATGGCCCTCAAGGTGCCGGGCAAGGCCGACTATGCCGAAACGCTGCGTTACTTCGAGCGCCAGTTGGCGCTGAGCCAAGTGACCCTCAAATTGGGCCATCGCGCCACGGCCGAGGACCTGACGGGCGGCGCTTTCGACGAGGTCGTGATCGCCACCGGGGTGACGCCACGCCTGCCCGACCTTCCCGGCATCGACCATCCGAAGGTGCTGAGCTACGTCGACGTGCTGCAAGACGCCCGCCCGGTGGGCCGGCGGGTGGCCATCATCGGGGCCGGCGGCATCGGCTTCGACGTGGCCGAGTTCCTGGTCCAGGAGAGCGAGCCAGAGCTTGCCGAATTCATGGCCGAATGGGGCGTCGACCAGGGCTATGGCGAGCGCGGCGGCCTGCTGGCCCAGCCGGCCCTGGCCACGCCGATACGCGAGATTACGCTTTTGCAGCGCAAGGCGGGCAAGCCCGGCGCCGGCTTGGGCAAGTCGACGGGCTGGATCCATCGCTCCGCCTTGCAGATGAAGAACGTCACCATGATTCCCGGCGCCACCTACCACGCCATCGACGATGATGGCCTGCACCTCACGGCCGGCGACGAGCGCCGCCTGCTCGAGGTCGACACCATCGTCGTCTGCGCCGGGCAGGAACCGCTCAGGGAACTTCAAGAGGCCGTTGAAGCGGCCGGTATCACGACCCATCTCATAGGTGGCGCCGACGAAGCTGCCGAGCTCGACGCCCGACGGGCCATCGAGCAGGGCTTCAAACTGGCCATCGTCGCCTGAGCGTCAGCGCCCACACCGGTTGGAGGAAATGAGCAATGAACAACGTGGTTATCGCGGGCTATGCCCGTTCGCCGTTCGCGCCTGCCAAGAAGGGCGAGCTGGCCAAGGTGCGTCCCGACGAGCTGGCGGCCCAGGTCGTCAAGGCCCTGGTAGAGCGCTCGGGCATCAACCCGGGCGACATCGAGGACGTCATCATGGGCTGCGCCATGCCCGAGGGCGAACAGGGCTTCAACATCGCCCGCATGGTGGGCTTCCTGGCCAAACTGCCGGAGACGGCCGCCGGCACCACGGTCAACCGTTTTTGTGGCTCGTCAATGCAGTCGATCCACATGGCGGCCGGCGCCATCCGCATGAACGCCGGCCAGGCCTTCATCTGCGCCGGGGTCGAATCGATGACCCGCATTCCCATGGGCGGCTTCAATCCCTCGCCCCACCCCGGGCTTTACGGCGACTATCCCGAGGCCTACATCGGCATGGGCATCACGGCCGAGAACCTGGCCAAGAAGTACGAGCTCAGCCGTGCCGAACAGCAGGAGTTCGCCGTCTCCAGCCATCAAAAGGCGGCGGCAGCGCGTGAGGGCGGCAAGCTCAGCGACGAGATCATCACCATCGTCGACGGCAACAACCGCATCGAACAGGACGGCTGCATCCGGCCCGAGACCACCGTGGAAGGCCTCGATGGCCTCGATCCGGCCTTCGACCAGGCCGGCACGGTGACCGCCGGCACCTCCTCGCCGCTGACCGACGGCGCCGCCGCCGTGCTGGTCTGCGCCGAGGACTACGCCGACGCCCAGGGCCTGGAAAAACTCGCCCGCATCAAGTCCATCGCGGTTTCCGGCTGTGCCCCCGAGATCATGGGCATCGGCCCCGTGGGCGCCACGGAAAAAGCCCTGGAGCGCGCCGGCCTCGAGCTCGGAGAGATCGACGTCATCGAGCTCAACGAGGCCTTCGCCGCCCAGTCGCTGGCGGTGATCAAGGAAACCGGCATGGATCAGACGCGCATCAACCTCGATGGCGGCGCCATCGCGCTGGGCCATCCCCTGGGCGCCAGCGGCGCCCGCATCACCGGCAAGGCAGCGCAATTGATGAAGCGCGAGGGCAAGGGCCTGGCGCTGGCCACCCAGTGCATCGGCGGCGGCCAGGGCATCGCCACGCTGATGGAAGCCTGCTAGCGGCCGGCCCGGAGGATCAGATCATGACCGAGATCGCAAAAGTCGGCGTCCTCGGCGCCGGCGTCATGGGCGCGGCCATAGCCGCCCACGTCGCCAATGCCGGAGTGCCGGTGGTGCTGCTGGATATCGTGCCGGACGGCGCCGAGAACCGAAATACCGTGGCCGAAGGCGCCGTGGCGCGCCTGCTCAAGGACAACCCCGCGCCCTTCATGCACAAACGCAACGCCCGCCTCATCGAGTGCGGTAATTTCGATGACGACCTGGAAAAACTCGCCGATTGCGACTGGATCTGCGAAGCCGTGATCGAGAACCTGGAGATCAAGCACGATATCTACAAACGCGTTGACGCCGTGCGCGGCAAGGGCTCGATCGTCTCATCCAACACCTCGACGATTCCGCTCGCGGAACTCGTCCGCGGCCAATCGGACGAATTTTGCGCCGACTTCGCGGTCACGCACTTTTTCAATCCGCCGCGCTACATGCGGCTTTTGGAACTGGTCGGCGGTGCCGCCACGCGGCCCGAGGTGCTGGCGGCGCTCGAGAGTTTCTGCGACGTGCGCCTGGGCAAGGAAGTGGTGACGGCCAAGGACACGCCCGGCTTCATCGGCAACCGCATCGGCATCTACTGGAGCTCGACGGCCATGAGCCAGGCCATCGAACTGGGTCTCAGCATCGAAGAAGCCGATGCCATCGTGGGCCAGCCCATGGGCATCCCGCGCACCGGCATTTTCGGCCTTATCGATCTCACCGGTATCGACCTGGCCCCCCACGTCAACGAAAGCATGTTGCGCCTGCTGCCGGCCGACGACGCCTTCTGCCAGGAATTCGATGCCGAAGGAAAGCTGGCCACGACCATCGCCCGCATGATCGCCGAGGGCTACACCGGGCGCAAAGGCAAGGGCGGCTTCTATCGCCGCAGCAAAGTCGACGGCAAGCGCGTGAAAGAAGTCCTCGACTTCGAAAGCGGCGATTATCGCCCGGTTCGCAAAGCCAGGCTCGACAGTGCGCGGGCGGCCAAGAAGGGCCTGCGCGCCCTGGTCGAACACGAAGACCGCGGCGGCCAGTACGCCTGGCGGGTGCTCAGCCGGGTGCTCAGCTATGCCGCCTCGCTGGTGCCCGAGATCGCCGATTCGATCCGCCACGTCGATCTCGCTATGAAGACGGGCTATGCCTGGAAGTACGGCCCCTTCGAGCAGATCGACCAGCTCGGCGCCAAGTACCTCGCCGATCGCTTGCGGGCCGAGGGCCTGGAAGTGCCGGCGCTGCTGGACCAGGTCGGCGACGGGCCGCTCTACAAGGAAGAGGGCGGGAAGGCGCTGCAGTTCACGCCCTCGGGCGACTACGCCGAGATCGAAGTGCCGGACGATGCCTGGCGCTTGGCCGACAAGAAGCGCGGCCGCGAGCCCATCGCCGGCAACCGTGGCGCCAGCCTCTGGGACGTGGGCGATGGCGTCGCCTGCCTCGAGATCCACACCAAGATGAACGCCATCGACGCCGACGTGGTGGCCATGATCGGCCAGGCCGCGAGGCTCCACGAGCAAGGCTGGAAGGCCCTGATCGTGGGCAACGACGCCGACAATTTCTCCGTCGGCGCCAACGTCGGCCTGGCGCTGTTTGCCGCCAACGCGGCCATGTGGCCGATGCTGGAACAGGGCGTCAAGGCCGGCCAGGACGCCATGATGGCGCTCAAGTACTCAGCCCTGCCGGTGGTGGCGGCACCGGCCGGCATGGCGCTGGGCGGCGGCTGCGAGATCGTGCTGCATGCCGATGCCGTCGAGGCCCACGCCGAAAGCTACGTCGGCCTGGTCGAGGTCGGCGTCGGCATCATTCCCGCCTGGGGCGGCAGCAAGGAGCTGACCATGCGCGCCGCGCTGAACAAGAAACGCCCGGCCGGACCCATGCCGCCGGTGGCCCAGGCCTTCGAGACCATCTCGACGGCCCGTGTTGCGCGTTCGGCGGCCGAGGCCCGGGATTTGCTGTTCCTGCGCCCCGACGACGGCATCACGCCCAACCGCAACCGGGTGCTGGCCAACGCCAAGGCCCGGGCTTTGGCCCTGGTCGAGGGTTATCAGCCGCCCGAGCCGGCCGAGATCGTGCTGCCCGGCGCCCCGGGGCGGGCCGCCGTCGACCTGGTGGTCGAGGGTTTCGTGCTGCAGGGCAAAGCCACCGCCTATGACCGCGTGGTGGCCAGCGAGCTCGCCCACGTGGTCACCGGCGGCGACACCGACATCACCGAAAACGTCAGCGAGAAAGACCTGCTGGCGCTCGAGCGCAGCGCCTTTCTGGCGTTGATCCGCAACGGCAAAACGCTGGCCCGCATCGAGCACATGCTCGAGACCGGCCGGCCGCTGCGCAACTGAGGGAGACCGGTCCATGCCCACCTATCAGGCCCCCTTGCGAGATTTCCGCTTCGTGCTGCACGAGTTACTGCAGGTCGGCAATTACCAGAACCTGCCGGCCTTCGCCGAGGCGCCCCCTGACATCATCGACGCCGTGCTCGAGGAGGGCGCCAAGGTTTGCGAAGAGCTCGTCTTTCCCCTCAACCAGTCGGGCGACGAGGAAGGCTGCCACTTCGAGGACGGCGAGGTGCGCACGCCCCAGGGCTTCAAGGAGGCCTATGAGCAATACCGCCAGGGCGGCTGGCTCGGGCTTTCCTCCGATCCCGAATACGGCGGCCAGGGACTGCCCCAGGTGCTGGCCACCGCCATGTCGGAGATGATGTGCTCGGCCAATCTTTCCTTTGAGATGTACTGCGGCCTAACCTCGGGGGCGGCGCTGGCCATCTACAGCCACGGCAGCGAGGAACAAAAGCAGCTCTACCTTCCGGCCATGTACGAGGGCCGCTGGACCGGCACCATGAACCTGACCGAGCCCCACTGCGGCACCGATCTCGGGCTCATGCGCACCAAGGCCGAGCCCCAGGCGGACGGCAGCTATCGTATCACCGGTACCAAGATCTTCATCTCCGCCGGCGAGCACGACCTGACGGAAAACATCATCCACCTGGTGCTGGCCCGGATCCCCGACGGGCCGCCCGGCATCAGGGGCGTCAGCCTGTTCATCGTGCCGAAATTTCTGCTCGCTGCCGACGGCTCGTTGGGCCAGCGCAATGGTGTGGCCTGCGGCTCCATCGAAAAGAAAATGGGCATCAAGGCTTCGTCGACTTGCGTCATGAACTTCGATGAAGCCGAGGGCTACTTGCTGGGCCAGCCCCATAAGGGCATGCGGGCCATGTTCACCATGATGAACGCGGCCCGCCTGGGCGTCGGCCTGCAGGGCCTGAGCCTGGCGGAAGTTTCCTACCAGAACGCCGTCACCTACGCCAACGACCGCCTGCAGGGGCGTTCGCTGGCCGGCACCCAGGAGCCGGACAAGGCCGCCGATCCCATCATCGTGCATCCCGACGTGCGCCGCATGCTGATGCAGATGAAGGCTTTCACCGAGGGCGCCCGGGCCTTTGGCCTCTGGGTCGGGCTCAATCTCGATTTCCTCGGCGGCCATCCCGACGCCGAGGTGCGCGAGGAAGCCGAGGCGCTCTTGGCCGTGGCCACGCCTGTCTTGAAGGCCTACTTCACCGATTCCGGCTTCGAGGCCACCAACACAGGCCTCCAGTGCTATGGCGGCCACGGCTACATCCGCGAATGGGGCATGGAGCAGTTCGTGCGCGACGCCCGCATCTCGCAGATCTATGAAGGCGCCAACGGCATCCAGGCGCTGGACCTGGTGGGCCGCAAGCTGCCGGCCCACATGGGCCGGAATTTGCGCGCCTTCTTCCACCCCGTCGACCGCTTCATCCAGGAAAACCTCGAAGACCCGGCCATCGGGCAACTGGTGGCGGCGCTGGCCAAGTCCTTCGGCCGGCTGCAAAGCGCCACCGCCTGGATTGCCGAAAAGGGCCTGGCCGACCCCGAACAGGCCGGCGCCGCGGCCACCGACTACGCCCGCTTGTTCGGCCTGGTGGGGCTCGGCTTCATGTGGGCCCAGATGGCCAAGGTGGCCAGGCAGGCCCTGGACGACGGCACGGACGAGACCGCCTTTTACGAGGCCAAGCTGGTGACGGCGCGCTTTTACATGGAGCGCGTGCTGCCCGAGACCTCTTCGCTGCTCTCCAAGCTGGCGGCCGGCAAGGAATCGCTGATGGCGCTCGACGCCGAAGCCTTCGCCCGCGTGCAGTGAGCAAGAAAATGCTGTTCGAACGTGAGCTGTTCGGCGAGGACCACGATATCTTTCGTGACTCGGTGCGAAAATTCATGGAGCGCGAAGTGGTGCCGCACCACGAGCGCTGGGAAAAAGAGGGCCAGGTCGACCGCGAGCTCTGGTCGAAGGCCGGCGAGGCCGGGCTCTTGTGCCCCAACCTGCCCGAGGAATACGGCGGCCCCGGCGCCGATTTCGTCTACAGCGCCATCGTCATCGAGGAACTGGCCTACGTCGGTGCCTCTGGGCCGGGATTCCCACTGCATTCCGACATCGTCGCACCCTACATTTTGCACTACGGCTCCGAGGACCTGAAACGGAAGTGGCTGCCCAAATTCGTCTCGGGCGAAGCCGTCGGCGCCATCGCCATGACCGAGCCCGGCACCGGCTCGGATTTGCAGGCCGTCAAGACCACGGCCCAAGCCGACGGCAACCACTTGGTGGTCAACGGCTCCAAGACCTTCATCACCAACGTCCAGCACGCCGACGTGGTCATCGTCGTGGCCAAGACCGATCCCGCGGCCGGCGCCAAGGGCACCAGCCTGGTGCTGGTCGAGACCGACCGCGAGGGATTTTCGCGGGGGCGCAACTTGGAAAAGATCGGCCTCAAGGCCCAGGACACCTCCGAGCTCTTCTTCGACGACGTGCGCGTGCCGGCCACCAACCTGCTGGGCCAAGACGGCGAGGGCTTCATCTACCTCATGCAGGAACTGCCCCAGGAACGCTTGCTGGTCGGCATAACGGCGGTGGCGGCCTGCGAAGCGGCCCTCAAGTGGACCATCGACTACACCAAGGAACGCCAGGCCTTCGGCAAGCCCATCGCCGAGTTCCAGAACAGCCGCTTCAAGCTGGCCGAAATGAAAACCGAAAGCCGCATCGCCCGGGTTTTCCTCGACGATTGCCTGCGAAAGCACTTGAACGGCGGCCTCGACGTCGAAACCGCCGCCATGGCCAAGTGGTGGTTGACCGATCTGCAATGCAAAATCATCGACCAGTGCCTGCAGCTTTTCGGCGGCTACGGCTACATGTGGGAATACCCCATCGCCCGGGCCTACGCCGACGCCCGCGTGCAGCGCATCTTCGCCGGCAGCAACGAGATCATGAAAGAGTTGATCGGGCGGGGGCTTTAGCCGCCGGCCCGGTGTTCGTCGAGCGCGGCCAGCGAACGGTCGGTCAGCTCGCCCACATCGCCGGCCATCTTCAGCGCCCGATCCTCGCCCGCCCGGCAGGCCGTCTCGATGTCGGCGCCGAGGTCGGATAGCTGCATCAGGCCGAGGTTGCCGGCGGTGCTCTTGAGGTCGTGGGCTTCGCGGCGCAGGTTGTCCATGTCGCTGCCTCCGGCGGCCTCGGCGATGCGCCCGACACGGGCCCGGATGTCGTCGACGAAGGTGACCACCAGATCGTTCAACTTGGCCGGCCCCAGGACCTCGCTCAGGCTGTCGATGACGCTGCCGTCGATCATTGCCTCGCCGCTTGGCGGCGGCGCGGCCATGGTCTCGCCGCCGGTTTCGCCCTGCTCGGACCAGAAGGCGACGATGGCGGCCAGCTTGCTGCGGTCGATGGGCTTGGAGATGTAATCGTTCATGCCCGCTTCCAGGCAGCGTTCGGCGTCGCCCTCCTGGACGCCGGCGGTCATGGCGACGATGGATACCCGGCTGACCGGGCCGTCCAGCGCGCGGATGCGCCGGGTCGCATCCAGGCCATCCAGCTCGGGCATCTGCACGTCCATGAAGACGATGTCGAAGGACTTCTCCGCCACCGCTGCCAGCGCTTCCAGGCCATTCGACGCCAGCGCCACGCGATGGCCCAACTTTTCCAGCAAGGCCAGCGCCAGCTTCTGGTTGACCACGTTGTCCTCGGCCACCAGCACATCGAGCCGGCGCTGGAGCTGCTCGGCCGCACTGTGGCGGGTGATCAGCGGCATCTCGGCGGCCGCTTCGGAGGAGGCCTCGGCGGCGGCCAGTTCGATCAGGGTGTGGTGCAACGTCGGCCGGTCGATGGGCTTCGAGAGATAGGCGGCGAAGCCGGCCTGCTTCATGCGCTGGGCATCGCCACGGACGCCCGATGAGGTGACCAGGATGAGGTGGGCGCTGGCGGCCAGGCGGTCCTGCTTGACGGTCCGGGCGAAGGCTTCGGGCTCGATGTCGCCCGAGCCGGCGTCGACCAGCACGAAGTTGTAAGGCGCATCGTGCAGTGCCGCTTGGCGCATCGCCTCGAAGGCACCCTCGGCGGAGGTGGCGGTCTCCACCTCCAGGCCCCATTGGCTGAGTTGGCGGGAGAAATAGCGCCGGTCCGGTTCGTTGGCATCGATCAGCAGGATGCCGTGACTATCGATTGGCGCCGTGATGCCGGCCTCGTCGGCCGCCGTGGCCTGGCCAAAGCGGGCCGTGAACCAAAAACAGCTGCCCTCGCCGACAACGCTGTCGACGCCGATCTCGCCCGCCATCAGCGACGTCAGGCTGTGGCAGATGGCCAGGCCCAGGCCGGTGCCGCCGTATTTACGCGTGGTCGAGCTGTCGGCCTGGGTGAATTTGGTGAACAGGCTCCCGAGCGCCTCGTCGGGAATGCCGATGCCGGTGTCGCGAACCTCGAAACGCAGGCAGAGCGCCTCATCGTCCTGCTCGATGACGCTGACGCCGATGCTGACGGAGCCCTGTTCGGTAAACTTGATGGCATTGCCGATCAGGTTGAGCACGATCTGGCGCAAACGCGCCGGATCGCCTTTGACCTGGGGCGGTATGTCGTCGGCCGTCCGCCAGCCCAGCTCGAGGCCCTTGGCGTGGGCGCGCTGTTCCAGCAGCCTGACGGAGCCTTCGATCACCTTGCTCAGGTCGAAGTCGATGTGCTCGAGCTCGAGCCGGCCGGCCTCGATCTTGGAGTAGTCGAGGATGTCGTTGATGATGGTCAGCAGCGACTCGCCCGATTCGACCACGATCTCGGCATAGGAGCGCTGCTCCTGATCGAGGTCGGTGTCCATCAGCAAGCCGGCCATGCCCAGGACGCCGTTCATCGGCGTGCGGATTTCATGGCTCATGGTGGCCAGGAATTCCGACTTGGCGCGGTTGGCCGCCTCGGCGGCGTCGCGGGTCTCGATAAGGGCACGGCGCAACATGCGGGTCTCGGTGACGTCGCGGATCAGCCCGGTCAATACGGCGACGTTGTCCTGCTCCGACATGACCACCGAAAAGCCGAAGGCGAAGCGGCGGAGGCTGCCGTCGGGGCGGGAAATGTGAAAGGCGTCAGCGGCACCGACCAGCTCGTCGACTTCGCCGGCGGCGAAGGGCTCGAGGGTGGCACGCAGGAACTCGCGGTCTTCTTCCTCGACGAGAGCGAAAAATTCCTCCAAATCGACCTCGGGACCCATCAGGGGGCGCTGGATCTGCAGCCAGAAGCGCTCGCTCAGCGTCACCCGGTCGTTGTAGAGGTTCCATTCGAAGAACGACTGGTCGGCGGCCTGCAGGGCATGGCGGTAGCGAAAGCGCTGGATCTCGAGCTGGTCCTCGAGGCGCTGGGATTGGCTGACGTCGCGGTAACGCAGCAACCGGCCGCCCTCGGGCAGCACCCGGCAACTGAGCTCGAACACGGTGCCGTCCGGCCGAGCTATGCGACGCGGCGCGAAATTCGGGCTGCGCACGGCCGCAACCACGTCGTCGAGGCCGGCAAAAAGTGCGGCCCAGGTCTCGTCTGCCGCCAATCGAGCCAGTGTCGGGCGCTCAGCAAAGCTTCCCGTGGGCAACTCGAAAGCCTGGTCGAGCGCCGGATTGGCGTAGGCCACGCGATGCTCGGCGTCGAGCAACAGCAAGCCGTCATCGAGGTTGTCGAGGAGCACCGTCTGCTCGACGCCGGCCGGCAGGGCCGACCCGGCGGCGCTAGGCTGCTTCAAATCCTTGGCAGCTCCTTGGGATCGGGCCACACTGCTCGTCCTGGTTCCAGGGTTATCAGGCGCAGGCTTTCTGCCTCCCGGAACCGCGTGGGCATACCCCCCCAAAAGATCCCGCCAGCGTCCTTGTTGGCGCCTACATACCCGATTATTTCCCCTATGGCCAATTCGATGGCGACTCGAACCGGAGCCAGTCAGCACCCCATCAGGCCGCGAAAAATAATCTAGGACACCTCTCGGGAGTTGCCGGTGAGTTCGAGGAAAAGATCCTCGAGATCGGATTCCTCGGTCGAGAGGTCGAGGATGGTGAGATCGGCGGCCTGCACGGCGGCCAGGATATCGGCCACCGGCGTCCGGCTGGGGCGGTAGCGCACCACCAGGCGGCGGAAGGGCCGGATCTCGGCGTCGAAGGCGGCCAAGGGTGGCGGCACGGCTTCCAGATCCTGGCCGATGATGATGGTCAGTTCCTTGCGGTCGAGGCGCTGGACCAACGCCACCGTGGTGTCGCAGGCCACCACCCGGCCCTGGTGGATGATGGCGACGCGGTCGCAAAGCTGCTCGGCCTCCTCGAGGTAATGCGTGGTCAAGAGAATCGTGGTGCCGCGGGCGTTGAGGGCGCGCAGGTAGGTCCAGAGATTGTGCCGAAGCTCGACGTCGACGCCGGCCGTGGGCTCGTCCAGCACCAAGATCGGCGGCGCGTGCACCATGGCCTTGGCCACCAGCAAACGCCGCCGCATGCCGCCCGACAGCGTGCGCGGGTACTTGTCGGCAACCTCCGAGAGATGCATGACGCGCAGGATCTCGTCGCTCTGCCGGGCCGCTTTGGGCACGGCGTAGAGGCCGGCCTGGACCTCGAGGATCTCACGCGCCGTGAAAAAGGCGTCCATGTTGAGCTCTTGCGGTACCACGCCGATGGCCGAGGCGGCGGCCCGGGCGGCACGATCGATGTCATGGCCCCAGATCTCGACGTGGCCTGCGCTCTTGATGACTAGGCCGGCGAGGATGTTGATGAAGGTCGACTTGCCGGCGCCGTTGGGGCCCAAGAGGCCGAAGAACGAGCCCCGCGGGATGGCCAGGTCGACGTCCTTCAAGGCCGCCTCGGCGGCGCCGCCATAGACCTTGCGCAAGCCCCGGGCGACGATGGCATCGGCGGGGCCGTCGGCGGGCTGCTCGGCCGCCGGCGGGGCGTCAGGTTGGCTATTGTCTTTCATGAATTCCTCGCCATCACTTGATGGCGCCGCGGCAATGGGTATCATTCGTTCCGGCCGGCGGTCAACGTCTGAACAGGAGAACGTCATGCCAGCAGCGCAAAGCGTGGAAGTCGAAGAGGCAAAGGTGAGCTGCGACGGCGGCCCCGGAGCGCTGGGCCACCCGCGGGTCTATCTCACCCTCGAGGGCGGCGCCATCGACTGCCCCTATTGTGGCTGCCACTACGTTCTCAAAGAGGGTGCCAAGCTCGCCGCCCATTAGGGCGCTGCCATGTCCGAGGAATCGCAAAGAAGACCCAAGCGCCTGGTGCTGATCGACGGCTCGGGCTACATCTTTCGCGCCTTTCACGCCCTGCCGCCGCTCAGCCGCAAGCGCGACGGCCTGCCCACGGGCGCCGTGGCGGGTTTCTGCAACATGCTCAACAAGCTCCTGGACGACGCCTGGGCGGCCGGCGACGTGGCCTATCTGGCGGTGGTCTTCGATACCGCCCGGGCCAGCTTTCGCAACGATATCTACGCCGACTACAAGGCCCACCGGCCGCCGCCGCCGGACGACCTGATCCCCCAGTTCCCCTTGGTGCGCGACGCGACGCGAGCCTTCAACGTGGCCAGCGTCGAACTGGCGGGCTTCGAGGCCGACGACCTCATCGCCACCTATACGAGGCTGGGCCGCGAGGCTGGCCTCGAGGTGCTGATCATGTCGTCGGACAAGGACATGATGCAGCTCGTGGGCGAAGGCGTCAGCATGCTCGATCCCATGAAGCAGCGCCACATCGGCCCCGCGGAGGTCGAGGAGCGCTTCGGCGTCGGCCCCGGCAAGGTCATCGAGGTGCAGGCCCTGGCCGGCGATTCCAGCGACAACGTGCCCGGCGTGCCGGGCATCGGCGTCAAGACGGCGGCGCAACTGATCAACGATTTCGGCGACCTCGACAGCCTGCTGGCCCGGGCCGGGGAGATCACCCAGCCCAAGCGCCGCCAGAACCTGATCGACCACGCCGAACTGGCGCGGCTGAGCCGCCAGTTGGTGACACTGAGGGACGACGCCCCGGTGACCGAGGAACTCGATGATTTGCTGCTCGGCAAACCCGATCCCGAGGTCTTGTTCGCCTTCCTGGAAGAGCTCGAGCTAGGCAAGCTGGCGGCCCGGCTGGGCCCGAGGTTCGAAGGGGCCGAGGCCCCTGCCGCCGTGTCGAAGCCTGCCGAACGCGACTACCGGGCGGTGCAGAAAACGGCCGATCTGGAGGCCTGGATCGAACGGGCACGAAGCGCCGGCATCGTCGCCGTCGACACCGAGACCACGTCGCTCGATACCATGCAGGCCGAATTGGTCGGCCTCTCGCTGTGCATCGAACCTGGCCGGGCCTGTTACCTGCCGCTCGCGCACAAGGGCACGGACATCCAGGGCACGCTCGATCTGATGGACGGCGGCGGCGAGGCGGCGCCCGAGCAAATCCCGCTGGACCAGGCGCTGGCCTTGTTGAAGCCGCTGCTGGAAGACCCGTCGGTGCTCAAGGTGGGCCAGAACATCAAGTACGACATGGCCATACTGGGGCGCTACGGCATCGCCGTGGGACCGATTGACGACACCATGGTGCTCTCCTTCGTGCTCGATGCCGGGCTGCATGGCCACGGCATGGATGCGCTGGCCGAGGTTCACCTGGGCTTCAAACCCATCCCTTTCAAAGACGTGGCGGGCAGCGGCAAAAGCCAGATCACCTTCGACCGGGTGGCGCTCGACAAAGCCGTGGAATATGCCGCCGAGGACGCCGACGTGACGCTGAGGCTCCATCGCCTGCTCAAGCCGAGGCTGTTCGCCGAGCGCCAGACAAGCCTTTACGAAACCATCGAGCGTCCCCTGGTGCCGGTGCTGCTGGCCATGGAAGGGGCCGGTATCCGCGTCGACCCGGCGGCCCTGGCGGCGCTCTCGGAGGACTTCGCCAGGCGCATGGCGGATCTCGAAGGCCAGATCCATGGCCTCGCCGGCCATGAGTTCAACCTGGCCTCGCCCAAGCAACTGGGCGAGATCCTGTTCGACGAGATGGGGCTCAAAGGCGCCAAGAAGACCAAGACCGGCGCCTACCAGACCGGCCACGAGGTGCTCGAGGACCTGGCCGCGGAGGGCCACGAGCTGCCGGCCCGGGTGCTCGACTGGCGCCAGTTGCAAAAGCTCAAATCGACCTACAGCGATGCGCTCCAGGGCCAGATCAATTCCCGCACCGGCCGCGTCCACACCACCTTCCACATGGCGGCGGCCAACACCGGCCGCCTGGCGTCGGCGGACCCCAACCTGCAGAACATCCCCATCCGCACCGAGGAAGGCCGCAAGATCCGCCGCGCCTTCGTGCCGGCCGTGGGCTGCCGTTTGCTGTCGGCCGACTATTCGCAGATCGAGCTTCGCCTGCTGGCCCACGTGGCCGGCATCGAGGTGCTGATCGAGGCCTTCCACGAGGGCGCCGACATTCACGCCCTGACCGCCAGCCAGGTCTTCGGCCAGCCCCTGGAAGGCATGGATCCGGCGCTCAGGCGCCGGGCCAAGGCCGTCAATTTCGGCATCATCTACGGCATCAGCGCCTTCGGCCTGGCGCGCCAGCTGGGCATCGGCAGGTCGGAGGCAGGGCAGACCATCGAGGCCTATTTCGCGCAGTATCCCGGCATCCGCGCCTACATGGACAGCACCAAGGAGTTTTGCCGCCAGACGGGCTACGTCGAAACCATCTTCGGGCGGCGCTGCCACCTGCCCGGCATCAACGACAAGAACCAGGCCCGGCGCGGCTTTTCCGAACGCGCCGCCATCAACGCGCCGCTGCAGGGCTCGGCCGCCGACATCGTCAAACGCGCCATGATCCGCCTGCCAGCGGCGCTGGAGGCCCGCGGCCTGAGCGCCCGCATGCTCTTGCAAGTGCACGACGAGCTCTTGTTCGACGTGCCCGAGGCCGAGGTCGAGGAGACCGCGGCGCTGGTCAAGTCGGTGATGGAAGCAGCGGCCCGCATCCGCGTGCCGCTGATCGTCGATACCGGTCTTGGCGACAACTGGGACGAAGCGCATTAGGCGGCCGCTCGCGGCGGGGCTGTTTTGTTTGCTGGCAGCAACGGCCACGCCATCGGAATCCGCTTCGCTGGATGGGCGCTACCACATCCAGGGCTTGGGCAACCGGGACTGCAGCGTCTTTCTGGTCGAGTTCGAACGCTCGTCCCCGGGCTTTGCGCGCTTTTTGTCCTGGACCGCGGGCTACGTCACGGCGATGAACCGGGCCGCGCCGGAAACCTACGACGTACTCGGCCAGCGCGACCTCTATAGCGTGATCGACCGGCTCGGCAGCTATTGCGAAAAGAACCCGGCTGCCCCTTTCGCCACGGCCGTCGACGCCCTGGTCAAGGATCTTTTCCCCGAGCGGCGAAAAACCGCTGACTAAGACCCCGCCACCAGGAGATCGACCAGGCGCCTGAGCGCGGCGATGACACTGAGCGGCGTGATGCGGCCGGTGCGGGGGTTTTCCTCGGACGGCACGTTCTCAATGCTCATGCTGAAGCGGGCGGCCTGGGCCTCGACCTCGATGCGGTGGGTGTTGCGCGTCACTTCCGGGTCGGCCCAGATCTCGAGGCGGGTCTGGTCGGGGCCGATGCCAGCCAGGCTGAGCGCCGCGGCGACGTTGACGTTGGCGGGAAAGCCCCGGGCTCCCTCACGGGCCGAGCCGGAGAAGACCTGAAGGGGCTCCGCGAGCCCATCGAGGGAAATACCGTTTTCCTCGAGATACGGTGCGCCGGCCAGACCCGCGGGCGGCTTGGCCGTGATCATGGTGACGCTATGGATGCCGCCCTCGGCGGCGGCGCGCACGGCATCGAGGCCAAGGAGGGCGCCGGTAGGCACGATGATGCAGGCGCCTCTCTGGCCGGCCAGTTCGATCAGATCGTCATGCTGCAGCAACGCGCCGACACTGACCGGCAGGAAGATGCGGCCGGCCCTGATGGCCGGTTCGGCGATCTCGCGAAAGAGCGCCGCGGGTGCGCATTCGACGACCACGTCGGATTCGGTCCCGCCAAGTTCAGCCAGCGTCAGCACCGGTACCGGCGCCGCGAAATCGGCCATCCTGGCGGCCGCCCCGGCCCGGTCGCGGGCCGACACGGCTGCCAGCCGCAATCCCTTAATGCCGCCCCCATGACCATCATCCAGACGCCGGGCCACAGCCAGGCCGATGGCTCCCAGGCCGGCGATGGCGACGCTCAGCTCTCTGTCCGACACCATCGCCCTCAAGAGCTTTTCTTGCGCGATGCCACCATGTCGGTAAGGCGCCGCACGCGACGCACCAGCAGCGTGGTGATGCCGCGCATCACGGGATCCATCTCTTGCAGGCGCTTTTCGAATTCCTCGCGTGAGATGATATTGCACACAGTCGGTGTCACGGCCGCCACGGTGGCCATGCGCGGCGCGTCGTCGAATAGCGCCAACTCGCCGAAGATATCGCCCTTGCCCAGGCGGGCCAGGATGCGCGGGTTGTCGCCGCCCGTGTCGCGGCGGATCTCGACCTCGCCCTCGGTAACCAAAAAGACCTCGTCGCCCTCGTCGCCCTCCTCGAAGAGCAGGGCACCGGCGCCGAAGCGTTTGCGCCTGAAGGCGCTGACTTCCCAGGGTTTCGAGGCCATCAGGGTCCTTTCCCAGCGGGGTTCGACGGTTTTCGACTAGCGTGATGAATCTGAAGTTCGGCGCATTTCATGCGCCGAAATTCGGGATCTGAATCACACTAGATTCAAATGTTTAGTGGCCTGCTTAGCCCAGAAATTCATCTTATGAATTCCTCGGGCAGGGCGCTAGGGCCGGAAACGATCATAACCGGCATTTGCTATCGGGTCTTGCCGCCTTGCTGCTTGGCTATCTTGGCCCAGCTATCGCGCAGCGCCACGGTGCGGTTGAAAATCGGCATCTCGGCCGTCGATTGGGCATCGGCGGCGAAGTAGCCCTGGCGTTCGAACTGCAGCGCCTGACCGATTTCGGCCTCGGCCAGCGAAGGCTCGAGTTGGCAGTCCTCGAGTACCACCAGCGAATCCGGATTGAGGTCCTCCAGCGCGTCGCCCTCGGCGCCCGGGTCGGGCCGGGCGAAAAGATGATCGTAGAGCCGCACCTCGGCAGGCATGGCATGGGCCGCCGAGACCCAATGGATGGTGCCGCGCACACGACGCCCGTCGGGGGCGTCGCCGCCGCGGGTGGCGGGGTCGTAGGTGCAGCGCACCTCGACGACTTCGCCGGCGGCGTCTTTCACCACCTCGGTGCAGGTGACGAAATAGGCGTAGCGCAGCCTGACCTCGCGGCCGGGCGCCAGGCGGAAGAACTTTTTCGGCGGCTCCTCCATAAAATCCTCGCGCTCGATCCAAAGCTCGCCCGAGAAGGCGAGCTGGCGGCTGCCCGCTTCCGGGTCCTCGGGATTGTTGACGGCCGGCAGCAGCTCGCTCTCGCCTTGCGCGTAATTCTCGATCACCAGGCGCAGCGGACGCAGCACGGCCAGGCGGCGCTGGGCGCTCTGGTTCAGGTGTTCCCGGATGCAGGCCTCGAGCTGCGCCACCTCGACGGTCTGGGCGCTTTTGCCGACGCCGATACGGCCGATGAAGTCGCGCACCGCCGCCGCCGGCACGCCGCGGCGCCTGAGGCCCGAAAGCGTCGGCATGCGCGGATCGTCCCAGCCCGTGACGTGCCCCTCGTCGACCAGGCGCGTGAGGTGGCGCTTCGAGAGTATGGTGTAGGTCATGGCGAGGCGGGCGAACTCGTACTGGCGCGGCCGCGAAGGCGTCGGCAGGTTGTCGATCAGCCAGTCGTAAAGCGGCCGGTGGTCTTCGAACTCCAGCGTACAGATGGAATGGCTGACGCCCTCGATGGCGTCGGACTGGCCGTGGGCGAAGTCGTAGGTGGGATAGATGCACCAGGCCTGGCCGGTGCGCGGGTGGGCGGCGTGAAGAATGCGGTAGAGCACGGGATCGCGGAGGTTGATGTTGCCCGACGCCATGTCGATCCTGGCCCGCAGCACCCGCGCCCCGTCGGCAAACTCGCCGGCCCGCATGCGGCGGAAGAGATCGAGGTTTTCCGCCGCCGCGCGGTCGCGGTAGGGGCTGGCGCGGCCGGCTTCGGTCAGCGTGCCGCGGTATTCGCGGATGTCCTCGGCCGAGAGGTCGTCGACATAGGCCAGGCCGGCTTCGATCAGGTGCTCGGCCCAGGCGAAATGCTCGGCGAAATAGTCCGAAGCGAAACAGGCGCCAGCGCCCCAATCGAATCCCAGCCAGCGCACGTCGGCCTCGATGGCGGCGATGAATTCCTCCTCCTCCTTGATCGGGTTGGTATCGTCGAAGCGCAGGTTGCAGCGCCCGCCGAACTCCGCCGCGACGCCGAAGTTGAGGCACATCGACTTGGCGTGGCCGATGTGTAGGTAACCATTCGGCTCGGGCGGAAAGCGCGTCACCAGGGTCTCGGCGGTGCCGTCGGCCAGGTCGGCGCGGATGCGCTCGCGGATGAAGTCGCGGGAGGGATTTTTTTCAGGGCTATCTGTCACGTCTGGGCCATGGTGCAATCGAGGAAACGGGGGGCGAATACGGGGCCGATCAGCAGCCGCCGGCCCAGCCGGGCGGCGACGCTGGAGGCCGGCAACAGCTGGCCCAAATCGAGGAAAATCTCGCTGACCTCGAAGTCGTCGCCCCGCGGCACCAGCTTCAGCACCTGCGAGGGCGCCGGCTCGGCCGGGTCCTTGGCGTGGGCCACGAAGCTGAGCAATTTGGGGTGGGCCGCGATCCACAAATTGCCGGCCCCGTCGACGTCGATGTTGTCGACGCCGGTGCCGAGGAAAATCTCTTTTCGGGGCGTCAAGCCGCCCTCAAAGGGCTCGCGGTCGAAGACGTGCAGACGCCGCCCGGTGGTGGCGGCGACATAGACTTTGCCGCCATCGGGGCTCAGGTTGATGCCGTTGGCATAGGCGATGCCGTCGGCCACGGGTCTGAGTTGGGCGCCGTCGTAGTAGACCACGCCCGAGAGCGGCAGCCTGAGATAGTCCTCCAGCATGCGCTGGAAGCCCTTCGGCGCACCGTGATCGAGGCTGGCATAAAACCGATCGGGCGCCACCGGCACCACGTCGTTGACGGATTTCAGCAAGTCGCCGCTGACCGTGCCGCTGTGCTTGAGCCCCGCCTCCGTGATCGTGAAAACCTCGATGGTGTCGCCCCGGGGCCGGTGGTTGACCACCATCAGGATACCGCCGGCATCTTGCGCCAACAGGCCCAGACCGTGGGGATGGAAGGGAAACGAAAGCTCCGGCGTCAGGTTGCGGGGCGCCGCCCCGGCCTCCAGGTCGTAGCCCCAAATCGCGCCCGCCTCGAGACGTCCGGCGGCCCCGGCGCGGCGATCCCAGGCGGCGACGAAGGCGCGGCCCAGCGCCGCGTGGATGACCATGTCCTCGGCGCCGACGATGCCGTCCAGTGTCCGGCACTGGCCGGCAAAATGCGGCTCCAGCGTCTTGAACTGGCCGGCCACCCAAACCGTGTGCAGGCCGAAGCTGGCGACGGCCAGCACCATGACCACCACGACGATAAGTAACGCCTTGCCCATGCCGCGGTCCCCCAGCCTATTGGGCCGCCAGCGGTCCGCGGTCGAACTGCAGCCCGGCCAGGTGGGCATAAAGCCCGCGCTGGGCCATCAGCTCGTCATGCTTGCCGCTGGCCACGATGCGGCCCTGGTCGAGCACCACGATGCGGTCGGCGCCCAGCACCGTGGCCAGGCGATGGGCAATGACCAGCGTCGTGCGGCCCGCCATCAAGGGCTCCAGCGCCGCCTGCACGGCGCGTTCGCTCTCGGCATCGAGCGCGCTGGTGGCCTCGTCGAGCAGCAGCACGGCGGGATTGCGCAAGATCGCCCGGGCAATGGCGATGCGCTGGCGCTGGCCGCCCGAGAGCGTGGCACCGCGCTCGCCGAGATAACTGTCGAAACCCTGAGGCAGGCGCTCGATGAACTCGCTGGCCGCCGCCGCCTCGGCCGCCACCCGCACCTCGTCGTCGCTGGCCTCGGGCCGGCCGTAGCGGATGTTCTCCCAAACATCGGCGCCGAACACCACCGGATCCTGCGACACCAGGCCGATGCGCTCGCGCACCTCGCCGGGCCGGGCCCGGGTCAGCTCGACGCCATCCAGGCGCAGGCTGCCGCTCTCGGGATCGTAAAAGCGCAGCAAGAGCTGAAAGACCGTGGTCTTGCCCGCTCCCGAAGGACCGACCAGCGCGATGCGCTCGCCGGGGTCGACCTCGAGCGAGAACTCGGAAAGCGCCGAAACCCCCGGCCGGCTTGGATATTGGAACGTTACGTTTGCGAAACTAATGGCGCCGCGCGGCGGCTCGGGGAGCGTTTCCGGGCTCGCCGGAGCAACGATGGTGGGCTTGGTCTCGAGCAACTCCAGCAGCCGTTCGGTGGCCCCGGCGGCGCGCTGCAGATCGCCGTAGATCTCGGCCAGGGCACCGACCGCGCCGGCCACCATGATGGCGTAAAAAACGAAAGCAGCAAGCTGCCCGCCGGTCATGACGCCCGAGCCCACGTCGCGGGCGCCGACCCAGAGCACGGCATCGACGGCGCCGAAGATCAAGAGAATCACCAACGCCGTCAGCCAGCCGCGCATGGTGATGCGGCGGACGGCCGTGACGAACGCCTCTTCGACGGTGCGACCGAATCGGCGTCGTTCGATGCCCTCGTGGTTGAAGGCCTGGACGGTGCGCACGGCGTCGATGGATTCGCCGGCATAAGCGCCCACCGCCGCCACCCGGTCCTGGCTGGCCCGCGACAGTTTTCGCACACGCCGCCCAAAAATGATCAGCGGCAGCACCACGACGGGCACAATGACGGCCATCAGGCCGGCCAGCTTGGGGCTGGTGATGATCAGCAGCACCGTGCCGCCGAGGAAGATCAGCACGTTGCGCAGCGCCATCGAGACGGAGGAGCCGATGACCGTCTCGATCAGCGTGATGTCGGTGGTCAGGCGCGACAGGATCTCGCCCGTCTTGGTCACCTCGAAGAAGTGCGGGCTGAGGCCGATGACGTGCTGGTAGACCTCCTTGCGCACGTCGGCCGCCACCCGCTCGCCGATCCAGGAAACGAAATAAAAACGCCCGAAAGTGGCCGCCGCGAGCAGCGCCACGATGCCGAAAAGGGCCAGGAAATAAAAGTCCAGCAGCGGGTCGTCGGCGTTGAAGCCGAGGTCGACGACACGGCGCAGCGCCTGGCCGATGGCCAGCACCGAGCCGGCGGCGAAGACCAGGGCCACCAGCGCCGCCGCCACGCGCCAGCCATAGGGCCGGATGAAGCGGCCCATGCCCTTGAGCGCGGCGACGTTGCTGCGCGGACGCTCGTCGCCCTCGGCTGTCGGGCCCTGGTTTTGCTGGCTCATGCCGGCATCAGCCGAGCCCGCCAACCAAGCCCGCCGGCGCCAGATCGGCGGCCAGGCGGTCCTCGAGGCGGCCTTCGCCGCGGGTGCCCTGCCAGACGCCTTCGGCGTCGCGGGCGTAATGGCTGGCGCCCGATACAGGCGACGATAGCCAAAGCTGGCGCAACGGCGCGTGGCGGTTGACGATGAAGCTGCCCAGATCCTCGACTTCGATGCTCAGTACACCGCCTTCGAGGTCGGCCTCGATGGCGTCGGGGGCCTCGTCGAGGCGCTCGGCCAGGCCCTCGAGGGTGGCGGCCGCGGCGCTTTCGAACTCGCTTTCGTCGCTCGGCATCGGGGGTTTTTCCGCTGGCCTAGGTCGGGCTTGGGAATAGCACGCCGGCTGCGGGCCAACAAGGGTGGCCACAGGGACGACGACAGAGACGACGACAGGGACGACGACAGGGAACCAGAGTCTGCTTGCCCCGGGCCGCTGGCCGCGCTATATACCGCCACGCCCCTCAGGAGCGAGACCATGAAGAAAGACATCCACCCCGAGTATCACACCATCAAGGTGGTGCTGACCGACGGCAGCGAGTTCGAGACCCGTTCGACCTATGGCTCGGAGGGCGACACCCTCAAGCTCGACATCGACCCCAAGTCGCACCCGGCCTGGACCGGCGGGGCCGGCAAGCTGGTCGATACCGGCGGCCAGGTGGCCAAGTTCAACCGCCGCTTCGAGGGCTTCCTCAAGAAGTAGGCGGGCCCACGGGCCTTTTTCCTGGGGCTTGAATCAACCCCGCTTCGTTCCCAACTAATATCCGTCGCCGGGTGCCTATGAGGGCCCGGACGACCGTTTGCCCGGCCATGATGGCGGGCATGACGTCCCATCGCTTCTTTAGGAGGATAGGACCATGCGGACCTATGATTTCACCCCATTGCTACGTGCTTCCGTCGGTTTCGACCGCTTCGACCGGCTCTTCGATTCGCTGGGCCGGCAGGACGCCCAGGCGCCCGCCTACCCGCCCTACAACATCGAAAAGTTGGCAACCGAGGGCGAGGGCCCCGACCGCTACCGCATCACCATGGCGGTGGCCGGCTTTAGCGAAGCCGACGTCGACGTGACGCAGCACGAAAACCGGCTGGTCATCAGCGGCAAGGCCGCCGAGTCTGACGAAGCCACCAGCTTCCTCCACCGCGGCATTGCCAGGCGCGCCTTCGAGCGCCGCTTCGAGCTGGCCGACTACATCTCCGTGGTCGCGGCCAAGCTCGACAACGGCCTTCTGCACGTCGAACTCGAACGCGAGGTGCCCGAGGAGAAAAAGCCCCGGCGCATCGATATCGGCCGCCCGGCCATCACCAAAAAGGCTGCCTGAGGCCTGCCACAGGCAGGCTTTTTGTAGACCCTCACCGGGCGGGCGAGTCTTTTGTAGCCCCTCACCGGGCGGGCGCATCCGCGCTCTTGGCCTCCGCCCCCCATTCGGGGGGCGGCTTAGCGCCGCCGTCACAGTGTTTTATCTTTGCTGCTTGGTCTTGGTGCAACGGGAGCAACGCGACCCGCCGCTACTGCGGCGCCCCCGCGGAGGCTGCGGAGCGCAGCGGAGCCGCCGTGAGCGACAAAAAACCTAGGCCGGATCTCAGGAACTGAGATCCGCCCTAGGTCAATAACGCCTGGGCGCGGGCGTCGGCGTCTTGCCAGTTCTTCATAAGCCGCTGCACGATGACGCGGACGAGAAACATGCCGAAGCGCGGGTTCTGATAAAAGAGCTGCACCATGGCGTCGTTCGACAGCGTGAACAGCTCGCACTCGCTGACGCAGACGGCGGTGCAGGTGCCGCGGTTGTCGGGCGTGAAGGCGGCGATTTCGCCCAGCACGTCGCCCGGCCCGCAACGCACGTCGATCTCCTCCAGCATGATCGTGCCCTCATGAATGACGATCATGCGGTCGGGCGCATCGTCCTTGCGAAAGAGCACAGTGCCGGCCTCCTCGCGGACGCGCTGCATGAAGGGCAGCAGCGGCTCGAGCGAGTTGCCATGGTCGGCGGCATCGCGGATGTCACGGATCAGGCGCATCATCTGGTAGAGGTGGTAGCCATTGAGCGGCAACAGCACGGCGTGCAGCACCAGCGTCGGGTAGCTGCCGGCCAGCAGGCCGAAGCCGATGAAGCCCAGGTTGCCAGCTACGGCGCCAACACGCAGCGGGATCATGGTTCTCTGATAAAGGCCCCAAAGCGTAATGCCGCCACCGAAATAGCCGATCAGATCGACATAGGAAACGGCCTCGAGGAATGACATCGGTTTTCCTTTCCCGTTCGAATAAGCCGGGGTGGTGGCCGAAAAAATGCTACTCGCCAGGCCTCCCTTGGGCAAACCCCGTCGTGACGGCGTGTCGGTGGATTTGTGGACAAGGCAAACGCCTTCCCGACAACCCCACGGGTCCAATGACATCAACGGAAGCGGTCAACTCAGTTTGCTATCGACGGCCTTCTTGTTATCGACAACGTTTGTGGCTCAGTAAGTCAGAACCTCACCCTTTTCGTTATCGACGATGACCGGATTGTCCAAGTACTCGACCTGGGGCTCGACGCCGTAACGCTCCTTGATCTGCGTTACCCACGCCTCATCGTGCACCCGGTCGGCCGCAGCTTGGTCCTCGAATACATAAACTGCGCCGCCGAATTTGCGGTCCCGGGTGATCAGATAGTGTTTGCGCACGATACCCGCCGTGCCGCAATAGCGCCCCGTCGATGAAAGGAATTTCTCCTTCGCCTCATCGAGATCAATACCGTCAGTTAGCGGAAAACGGACCAGGGCAACAACAGGCATGGGAATTCCCTTCAAACGATTTCCCTTAAGCGATCGAGCACGGCGTCGGGCTGCTCGACCGACATCATGTGGCCGCAACGCGGCAGCACCACGGTCTCGGCACCGCTGATGGCCTGGGCCAGCGGCCGGGCCGCCTGGGGCGGCGTCATGCGATCGCCGTCTCCCAGCAACAACAGCGTCGGACAGGTCACACGGGCCGCCGCCTGCATGCCCCCCTGGTAGTCGTTGCAGGCCTTGAGGTCGGTGTGCAACACGCCCGGCCGCGAGCGTTCCAGCAGCCTCAGCCCATTGCCCGTCATCCACAGGCCCGGCACCGTGTGGCGGCCGATCTGGGCCTCGGCACCATGGGCCCAGATGGTGATCATGTCGAAGGCCGCCGGGTCGTTGGCCTTTGCCGCCGCCAACAAGCCGTCGCTCACCGCCATGGGGATGGCGCTGCCCAGGAGCGCCAGGGCCCAGACCCGCCCGGGCTGGCGAGCCGCCGCCTCCAGCGCCGCCAGCGAGCCCAGGCTGTGGCCCACCAGAGCGGCTTTTTCAAGGCCCGCGGCGTCCAATAGCGCCATCAACCAATCCGCCAGGCCGCCGACGCTGTCGATGGCCGGACCTTCCGAGCGGCCGTGCCCGGGCAGATCGATGGCCAGCACGTTGCGCCCGTGGTAGGCGAAATAGCGGGTCTGCAGCACCCAGGCGGTGTGGTCGGCGCCGGCACCGTGAATGAAGATCACCGAAGGTTGGCCGGCATCGGGCGCGCGCCCGCCGCTGGCGTAGAAGACGGTCTTGCCGTCGACCTGGAGTTCCATGTTTGCTTCTCTTCTCCTACGACTTCTGTGAAGCCCTGAGGGCCCGGCCCAGGTCGTCGATGAGGTCGTCGGGATCCTCCAGCCCGATCGAGAGCCGCACCAGTTCCTCGCCGATACCGGCCGCCTCGAGCGCCGCCGCGTCCATCTGCTGGTGGGTGGTGCTGCCGGGATGGATGACCAGTGACTTGGCGTCGCCGACGTTGGCCAAGTGGGAAAACAGCCGCACCGCCTCGATGAAGCGCCGGCCGGCCGCACGCCCGCCGCGGATGCCGAAGCTGAAGATCGAGCCGGCACCGCGCGGCAGCACCTTCTTGGCCAACTCGTAATCGGGGTGTTCGGGCAGTTCGGGATAGGCCACCCAATCGACGGCCTCGGCAGCCTTTAGGAAGGCTACTATTTTTCGTGTGTTGGCAACGTGCTTTTCCATGCGCAAGGGCAGCGTCTCGACGCCTTGCAGCAAATAAAACGCCGTGGCCGGGGCCATGCAGGCGCCGAAATCCCTGAGCCCCTCGGCCCGGGCCCGCATGATGAAGGCCTGGGGTCCGAACTCCTCGGCGAAGTCGAGGCCGTGATAGCCGGCATAAGGCTCGGTCAGCGTCGGAAAGAGGCCCGAGGCCTCCCAGTCGAAGCGGCCGCCGTCGATGATGGCACCGCCGATGGCGACGCCGTGGCCGCCCAGGAACTTGGTCACCGAATGCATCACCAGGTCGGCGCCCAAGTCGATGGGCCGACAGAGATAGGGCGTGGCGAAGGTGCTATCGACCACCAGCGGGATGCCGTGCTCGTGCCCCACGGCCGAGACCCGGGCGATGTCCATGACCTCGAGCCCCGGGTTGCCCAGGGCCTCGCCGAACAGCATGCGCGTATTGGGCCGGATGGCCTGGCGGAAAGCCTCCGGATCGCGCGGGTCGACGAACGTGGTCTCGATGCCGAAGCGCGGCAGCGTATGGGTAAACAGGTTATGCGAGCCGCCGTAGATCGAGGCCGAGGAGACGATGTGGCTGCCGGCGTCCATCAGGGTCAGGACGGCCAAGGTGAGCGCCGCCTGGCCGCTGGCCGTACAGACCGTGCCGACACCGCCCTCGAGCCCGGCCAGGCGTTCCTCCAGCACCGCCGTGGTGGGATTCGAGATGCGCGAATAGATGTGCCCGGCGCGCTCGAGATTAAACAGCGCCGCGGCATGGTCGACGTCGTCAAAGACGAACGAGGTGCTCTGGTAGATCGGCACCGCGCGGGCCCCGGTGGTCGGGTCGGGGTGTTGGCCCCCGTGCAGGCTGAGGGTGCCGAAACGCAGGTATTGCGGTTCCGCCATGACGTCCTCCCGTGATCTCAATATCTGGAAACCGCCAGCCTACACGCGCGCCTAATGGGCGTCCACATGCGGCAAGAAAGAGCCCGCCCGGTTTCCCGGGCGGGCTTACTATAGGGCCCCCGTGGGGCCCTATTGCCAGGAGACGTTGGCCAGGTCGTTGACGAACATCGGCGAGTTCTGCCAGATGCCCTTGAGGCCCTTGCGGAACACCGCCGTCTTGGCGAGCTGGAAGAGGAAGCCGTTGACGGCGTCCTCGGAAAGCTTGCGTTGGGCCTTTCTCAGCCACTCGTAACGCTGCTGCACGTCGACGGTGGTGTCGGCCTTCTCGATGATGGCGTTGAACTCGGGGCTCTCGTACTGGAAGTAGTAGCTCTTGCGGGCGTAGATGTTGATGTCGTTGGGCTCGACGTGGCTGACGATCGAAAGCCCGTAGTTGCGTTTCTTGTAGACCACGTCCAGCCACTGGGCCCACTCGACCTGCTCGATCTTGGCCGTGATGCCGACCTTGGCCAGCTGAGCCGCGATGATCTCGCCGCCACGACGCGCATAGGTCGGCGGCGGCAGCTTGAGCGAAACCTCGAAGCCGTTGGGGTGCCCGGCCTCGGCCAGCAGTGCCTTGGCCTTGGCCGGGTCGTGGGGATAGGCGCCGGTGAGATCGACATAGGCCGGATGATGCGGCGCAAAATGGCTGCCGATGGGCGTGCCGTAGCCGAACATGGCGCCGTCGACGATGGCCTGGCGGTCAAGCGCGTGGGCGATGGCCCGGCGCACCCGCACGTCCTTGAGGATGGGGTGCTTGTTGTTGGTACTCAGGATGGTCTCGCCCTCGGTGGTGCCTTCGAGCACCACGAAGCGGGCATCGCCCTTGAACTGGGACAGACTTTCGGGCGAGCCGAAGTAGGGGAAGACATCGACGTCGCCGGCCTTCATGGCCGCCACCTGGGCCGAGGGATCGCCGACGAACTTGAAGGTCACGCGCTTCAGTTTGATGGCGCCCGAGTCGCGGTAGGTGTCGGCTTTCTCCAGCACCACACGATCGCCCTTGGTCCATTTGCTGAACTTGAAGGGCCCGGTGCCGACGGGATGGGTCTTGTTCTGGTCAGCCGTCTCGGGGGCCACGATGATAGCCGTCGATTCGCCCATCTGGAAGAGCAACAGCGGGTTGGTTTTTTCCAGCGTGATGACCAGGGTGGCCGGGTCCGAGGCATTGATGGCCTTCATGTTGGTGAAGCGCTTCTTGCGCTTGTTGGTGCTCTTTTCGCCGGCGTTGCGCTCGAAGGTGAACTTGACGTCGGAGCTGTCGAAGGCACTGCCGTCGTGGAACTTGACGCCCGTGAGCAGCTTGAAGGTAAAGGTTTTGAGGTCGTCCGAGATGGTCCAACTGGTGGCCAGGCCGGGGCCCACCTCGCCGCGCGCGTTGATGCGCGTCAGGCCCTCGTAGATGTTATAGAGCGTGATCTGGCTGATGGCCGCCGCCGCGCCGGCGGTGGGATCGAGGCCGGGCGGCTCGAGCCGCATGCCGAGCACCAGCGTGTCCTTGGCCGCATGGGCCGTGAGCGGCATGACCAATGCCAGGCCAAGTGCCGCCGCGAGTAATTTCTTCATGGGTCCCTCCCGTCTTTTTTAGGCGCCGGCGGAAGCACCGGCATAGCGCGTTCTATAGCTCTCAATATCGCCCAAAGCGTCGGCCAAATAAACCCCACGGGCGATGGCCCGGGCGACGCAGTCGGCGGCCAGGCCGCCGATCCGCGCCAGGCCCAGCGCCGCCGGCTGGGGCAGATCGATGCTGCCG
>MPLZ02095460.1_pt1 | contig 32303 bp, 34 predicted proteins | sample 1617311 | NCBI WGS metagenome assembly MPLZ02 (sample SAMN05944806, study PRJNA350692) | marine metagenome | biome: marine; feature: ODZ; material: water; isolation source: 160 m water sample filtered on 0.2 um supor filter | place: Pacific Ocean | collected 2012-04-08 | depth 160m m | reverse complement strand
CCTTCCACCCAAGCCATGTCGGCTTGACTGCCATCAGCGAAGCCCCGCCACGCGACCGGTCTCGTCGGCCAATCTCGCCGCCGCCTCGGCGATGGCTTGCATCCAATCGTCCGATTGGCCCTCCGGATAGATCACTGAGCGGCTTGCGGTCAACACGGCGCCGTAACCGTCCGGTCCGCAGAGTGGCGCGCAGTCGGAGACCTTGCCACCTTGCGCGCCGATGCCAGGGACCAGCAGGATCACGCCGGGCATCCGTTCGCGCAGCGACTCGGCCTCGGCTGGATGCGTCGCGCCGACCACTGCACCGACGTCGCTCCAGCCTTGCTCATTCCGCCGATTCGCGGCAAGTTCGGCCACCATGTCGGCCATGGCCTCGGCAACGGTTCTCCCGTCATCGAGTCGAAGTCCCTGAAACCGAGCCGAGCCCGGATTGGAGGTACGGACGAGCACGAAGATGCCGCCATGTTCGAGATATGGCTCCAGTGTCTCGACACCGAGATAGGCATTGACGGTCACCCAGTCCGGGGCAGCGGCTCGATCAAATACGCTGGCCGCGTAATGCGCGGCGCTGATGCCGATGTCGCCGCGTTTGGCATCGAGAATAACTGGAAGATCGATCAAATCGGCCGCCGCCATGACCTCGTCGATGATCGCAACGCCAGACGGCCCATATCGCTCGTAACAGGCAGACTGCACCTTCAGACAGGCCACATGAGGCGCCACGGCCTCAAGTACGCCAAGCGAGAACCTTCGAATCGCGTCGATCGGATCGCTTCGATCGATCGCAGCGGGTAGTTTCGTGAGGACGGGATCGAGACCGACGCAAGCATTGCACGCAGCCCGCCCCATTGCAGCCGCAAGTTTGGCAGGCATGTCCAATCTGATGCGCGTTTCGCTCATCTCCATCACCTCTCACCCCCGGAAGTAGACTCCGGAGCCAGACCCGGAATCAAACCGTGTGGCCATGATACCGGCCACCATCACGAGTACCCTTGCTCACATGGATGCCCCCAGCCATCTGCATCTTGACCACACTGCGGGCTTGACCGTCACGTGGTCTGGAGGCGAAACCTCACACTACCCTGTGGGACACCTCCGGCGATGGTCACCCTCAGCTGAGGCCCGGCAGCAGCGACAGACGCTTGCCGAGAACCCGCTCGCGGTCCTTCCAACCTCGACAACTACGCCGGACACGCTGGAGGCCGTGTCGATCGAGCGTGTGGGCAACTACGCAATCCGTATTTCGTTCAACGACGGACACCACACCGGCCTGTACTCATGGCAGTGGCTGCGAACCATCGACCCGGCGACGATGACATCGGAGCGAACATGAACACGACCCACATCGAAGCCTGCAAACCGCTGGCGACTTCCCCCTTTCCGCCCCCACCAGCTGCCACGTGGTGGGGCACCATCGTGCCGGGCGGCGAAACCTCAAGCAATGCGGTCGACCACGTGTCTAATGTCGAGTACGTGAAATGGCTTGACCAAGTCGGGCAGTTGCACCTTGCAAGCCTTGGGTGGTCGGGAGAGGACTTGCTCGCCGCGGGCGCGATGTGGTTCGTCGCCCGCCATGAGATCGATTATCGACGCGAGGCGCATGCTGGCGAAGAACTCTTTGTCGCCACATGGGTACGAGATGTTCGGCGGGTCAAATCATGGCGAGATACAGTCGTCTGGAGACAACGGGAAGCAGTGTGTACGGCTTCAACGCTCTGGGTCCATGTGGATCTTGAAACGCGGCGGCCGGTTCGCCCGCCGGAGAACATGACCGCAGCCCTGCTACCCCATGGCAACTTGGACGCTCCTCTTTGGCGAGACCGCAGATGACCCGCATCCTGATCGCCGTCGATGAACCGCGTCGTGAGGATGACGAGATCGCGCTGACTGCCATCGCACGCGGGCTTCGCAAGGCCGACATCGAACAGGTTCACCTGCTTGCCGAACCCACCGAGGGACGGGGTGGAGCATCGCTGCTGGAAGAGATTGATGTCCTGACCGCTCCGATACCTCAGCGGTGGTGGAGCCGCAAACGTATCGCAGCGGAACTGGCCGCTGCACTGACCAGACGACCTGTCGATCTGGTGCTCTACAGCGGCAACGGCGTCGCGCTACTCGCCCGTGATCTCGCGGCGATACTCGAAGTGCCGCTCATTGCGGATATCTGGCGTTCCGACCAGATCGATGTCGCCAACCGCTCGCCGCTGGTCGATGCGTGGATTGCCCGAACCGATGCGGTGGGAAACCGTCTTCGGTCGATCCTCCGAGCCGGCACGGTCATCACGGCCCGCCCGCCGCTGAACATTCAAGCGACCACGCGGCTCCCGGATCGCAGACCTGCGATGGTCGTGCTGGATCCAGGGCGGTCCGTCCGCCACGCGGAACCGCTGCTTGACGCCCTGACCTCGGTGCTCGCAGCAAGGCCCGACATTGAGGCATTCCTTGAACTCCGTGGCGGCGCCTCTCACAAACTCTGGAAGATGATTGAGCGACGTGGCTTGCTTGAGTCTGTCAGCGTGCTTGATCGAGTTGGAACCATGGGACGGCTGGTGGCCGAGGCAACGCTCGTCGTCGCACCCGACCCAAGCGGTCCAGCCAGAAGCCTCATCCCGATCGCCATGAGCGGCGGTGCTGCCCTGATCGCCGCTTCGAACGCGTGTGAGGAACTGCTCGAACATGATGTCACGGCGATACTTGTCGAAGATGGTGAAGCCGACAACTGGCAGTCGGCGATGCTCGACATGAGCACCGACCCCCCATCCCGGCTTCGAATTGCCCACGAGGGACAGCGGCGGGCTCTGGAAGCATGCCGTCCAGATGTTGCCATGGACGCCTGGGTGACAGCAATCACCACCACGATGGAGCCGGAGTCCTATCCCCTTGCGAAGACTCGACCTCCGCGCTAAGCGGCCATTTTCGCCGCAGCGGAGAGTGAGAAAGTTCATCAGGAGCTGGCGAAACGGCCGAACCAAGAAACTGGTTCGCGGGGCATGCACCACGATCTTTCTCCCCTCCCCCCCGTCTCGGCCTCGTGTCGTGACGGGGGTATCTTTTTCGGCTCAGGCCAAAAAAGAGCGTCGACGGGCATGCAGAAGAGCCGCCTCACTGCAACCAGCGGGGAACATGCTTGGCTCCGGTCTCCCGCTCACACCTACCCTTGCGATCACTCCATCAACCCTCGCAACACTCGCAATCCCTTCGCAAGTTGCTCGTCTTCGCATGCGAAACTGATGCGTACGTGCGTGTCCCGCTCGCTGAACACGCCGCCGGGAATAATGACGACATCATGTTTGACGGCCAGATCACAAAACTCGGTGCCACTCATACCAAGCGACGGCGGTACCTCAACGAGCGCGTAGAAAGCGCCGCGAGAGTCGCTGATGTTCGTCACATCCTCAAAGGTCTCCCGAACCAGATTGCGTCTCCGTTCGAACCGCTCAACGATATCGCTCATGTCCACATCAAAGGCACCAACCACGCCCGCCTGCGACATCGATGGAGCACATACGAATGAGTACTGCTGAAACTTCGCCATCTGCTCTATGAGCCACGGTGGCCCAGCCGCATACCCCAGTCGCCATCCGGTGCAGCCATAGGTCTTGCCGAAGCCGCGGATGAGAAGCATGTCCTTGGTGAACCTCGCCGGGCTCGGGCATCGACCGGCTGCTCCGCAGCCGTCACTGAAGGTGAACAGATCGTAGATCTCGTCGGACACGAGCATGACACCACGATCAGCGCAGAGGTCGACGAGATCACTGATCTCCGAATCACTCAAGACAACGCCAGTCGGGTTCGCCGGAGTATTCAGCAGCACGACGCGGGTACGCTCCGTAATCAACGGCTCGACCCGCTCAGCGGTCATGCGGAAATCACCGTAGGTATCGCACAGCACAATCTTCGGGCCGGTCATCGGACCGAGGGCCGGGTAGACGACGAAGTATGGGTCGGGCACGATGGCCTCGCAGCCCTGCTCGCACAACGCCATGAAGGCGAGTAGCAACGCCCCGCTGGTTCCACTGGTAATGAGCAGATCACTCTGCCCGCCACCGATGGTCCAATCGACATTCCGCCGAAGATGCGCCGCAACCGATGCTCGCAGGTCCTCAGCACCACCGGTAAGCGTGTAGCCATTCCGACCCTGCTCGATGGCATCGACCGCGGCGCGAGCCAGCGGCTCGGGCACACCAAAATCCGGCTGGCCGATGGAGAGGTCGATGGGATTCTCAAGACTTGCGCCCAATTGGAACGCACGCCGAATACCGGATACGTCCACGCACCGCGCTCGCTCGCTGATGAGTTTCTCTGGATCGATCACGACGCCACCGACAAAGGCGAGGTCTGGATCATTCTGTTTCTGCGGCGGCTTCGCCCTCGGTGCCTTCGGCACCCTCGGTGCCCTCGGTGATTTCTTCGGCCTGTTCCTTCTTGGGCTTCTTGGTCACGATTGCGCGGCTGGCAACCTTGACCAATCCGATGGGCGAGTCGTTCTCGAGATCAAATTCGCCCTTTTCGGCGAGTTTCTCCACCCGCTCGCTCCGCTTGAGTACGTTGCGGTGCTGATTCAGGCCAGCGGGTTTGGTCTTGAGGCTGCGATGGAGGCTCATTGTTCAGTCGCCCTTTGATTGCAAATACCGATCCGAGAAACTGGTCCGCCTGCCCGATTGCTTCCATCGACGACCCACTTCCTCAATTCTGGCATCCAAGGCCCGGTGGGCAGGATCCGACGAGCGGGGCGAGGCAAGCCCGGGCAGGGCAATGACCTGTGCGAGCCGCGTATTGTGACTCGAAACGACCGCAACATCAAGTCCCCGCTCGCGACAGAAGACTGCGATTTCCTCGGCCCCAGCTGGGCGAGTCTCGGCAAGAACGAAATAGTGAAAGCCCCGAACACGCGGATCCCCGCCCGAAAGCGGCTCTACAGCAGATGGAGGCTGCTCCGGAGGCGACGGCGTGACTTCTGCCGGCAATGCCGGAGACTCGATAACGGGAACGGGCGGTTGATACTCAAGCGGATCTAGGACCACCCGAGCCGGCCTCTGGCTTCGAGCATCAACCCTCGCCTCCGCCTCGCCAGCACCCTTGCCCAGCCACCAAGCCAGCACAATGAAACCGAGCACCAGCACGATGCCGAGCACGACGAATCCCATGGGAAGCCGAAGGCTACTTCCAGGCGTAAACCGCGAGGTCGGTGGCGGCGCTTCCCCTGCCTCCTCCGGAGGCGGGTCGGCCCCCTGCCCAGCGCGGTCGAGTCTCGTGCGGGCGACTTCATACAGGGATGGACGGGAGCCTCGGCGTGCCATACTCAGCCCCTCCCCCCTGGCGTGCCGACAACGCTTGCGATGGCCAAGCCGCCACTGTGCGAAAGGCTCAGCACCCAACTGGAAATACCCTGTTCCTTGGCGAGCGTCGCGGTCTGCCCTGTCAACTCCACAGCTGGCGCGCCGCCAGCGTGATGTGTCACGCCGACATCGATCCACGCGGTTCCGCCCGCCCAGCCGCATCCGAGCGCCTTGAAGATGGCTTCTTTGGCGGCGAAGCGGGCGGCGTATCGTTCGGCACGTCCCTCACCGCCCTCCTCGGCATACCGCTGCTCGGCGGCTGTGAACACGCGGTCGATGAAGTGATCGCCATGCGATTCCAACATCGACTCGATCCGCCGAATCTCGACGAGGTCCACGCCGTGCACCAACTCGGGCATGCCCTCAGTGTACTGCTCACAATCAGTCCGTGGCGCGGTACCGTGCAGGAATGCCGCCCACGATTGAGATCGCGATGAAACCGGACCCGGTGCGGCCACTTGGCTTCTCGCCTCGCCCATCAGGAGGGGCGGAGGTTGTGTTCGTCGGACGAACCAGAGCGGAGTCTCATCCAACTCACGGCAGCTTGAAACACCTGGACTATCGAGCCCATACCGACATGGCCACCGCAGTACTCCGGGAACTGGCCGACGAAGCCGTCGCTCGGTGGAATCTCTCGGCAGTACGGCTGCAACATGCCGAGGGTGTCGTGGGCATCGGCGAAGCGAGTGTGTGCATCGAACTCGTCTCCGGACACCGCGGCGATGGGTTCGAGGCCTGCCGATGGCTCATCGACACACTGAAGATGCGAGTGCCGATCTGGAAACAGGAAGTATGGGCTGATGGCACGACCTGGGTCGATGGCCACCCCGTTACAGAACAAGTATGAGCACATCCAAACCACAACCGAAGGCCTCACCCAAAGATCGCGCCAGGGCCATGCGCCTGTACAAAGCACTTGAGAAAGCGTGGCCCGAAGCGACGTGCGAACTGAACGCCGTCTCGCCGCACGAACTGCTGATCGCCACGATCCTCTCAGCCCAGAGTACGGATGTTGCGGTCAACGCCGCCACACCCGCCCTCTTCGATGCATTCAAGACCCCAGCCGAATTCGCCGACGTCGAACCCGAAGACATCCAGCCTTACATCGCCACGATCGGTCTCTACCGCAACAAGTCCAAGGCCGTCGTCGAGTCGATGCGTCGTATCGTCAACGAATACGGCGGCGAGGTGCCTGCAACCATGGAGGATCTGTTGACGCTGCGAGGTGTCGCAAGGAAAACGGCCAACGTCGTGCTTGGAAACGCATTCGGCATCAACGAAGGCGTGGTCGTCGACACGCACGTGATGCGGCTCGCGTGGCGGCTGGGGCTGAGCGATCACGAGGGTAGTGCGGCGAAGATCGAGCGAGATCTCATGGCACTCTTCCCCAAGCCGCGGTGGACCATGCTCAGCCACCTTCTGGTCTTCCACGGCCGCTACGCCTGCAAAGCAAGAAACTGCGTCTGTGGCGGGCACCCCGTCTGCAAGCAATACGGCATTGCCAGTCGATGCAGTTGCGCCAAGTAACGCCACCACTCTTCTCGCCTCTTCAGGGAGAGCGCCCACGTCTGACGAGCACGATTGCTCAATACTCTTCCCGCACCACCCCAAATCCCCCATGCTCCGCCGCATATGCCACACCCCGGCCGAGTACCAGCGGTTCTATGCAGATGACCGGTCCGTCGATCAGGATGCCAAGCCGTCGCGACTCGATGGCGGCGTGACCGTCCTCGCTCGCCTGCAAACTCAACAACAGAATGCCGCGATCGTGTCCGAACCAGAATGCATCCTCGGTGGCGGCGACGCAGTAGAACCGCCCTCCACCAGGCGCTTCAAGCGTGTGTGATCCATCGGGGGCCTTGAGTTCCGCGACCCCCGTATCGTTGATCTGCGCCGACCAGCCCAAGACTGCAGCTTCGCGGGCGGGGTCCGCGAGCGGTGTTTCCAGCGGCACTTCCTGCGTGGCCTGCTGCCCGATCTGGTAGACCCAGTGCCCGCCAGCCCCGTCCGCACGCAACCCCGATCCATCGGAAGCCGCTCGCGTCAAACCCGCCGGAGCCGGACGCCAAGCCACTGCGGTTTCGATCGGATCATGTGCGCCGACAGACACGATGCCGCAGCCGAAGGTACCCGCAACAGCCATGTGTTCGTCATCGATCCAGTCCGCATCCTGCAGGCCCTCGATCGGCCACGACCACTCGTTCTGCAAGCCCTCACCCGTAGGCCGCAAAACGGTGAGCGCCGCATCGCTCACCACGAGCACACGGCCCCCCCGCTGCCGCAGCCGCGTGACCTCACCCGGGATGGCGACGGTCATCACAGCAGCATCCAACTCCCGGCAGTCCTCGCCGAGAAACCCGACAAGTGAGCCACTCGATTCATTTCTCGCAAACAACAACGCTGCGTCTGGCAAATGTCGATTCGGCGAGGCTACCTGCAGAAGCGAAGCGGTACCGAGGTACGTGTCGCCTGCGCGACGATGAATTCGCCGCCCAGCGACATGAAGCAGCCGTTGCCGATGGTCCACGAGGCTGGTGATCTCCTCTCCGTCCGATCGGGCGACGATGCCGCCGGAAAGGGTTCGCGCCGAGCCACGGCCAAGAACCACAACCTCGTCCTCTCGACTGCCAAGCCTCGTTGGCCACATGCCAAGCGTTGCTGCATCGATCCGATCCACGATCTTCGGTCGCCACGGATCGGACAACTCCAGTAGCACAACCTCATTGTCACCGAGCAATACAGCCAGCTGATCGTTCACCGCGATCAGATCTCGTCCAGGGGCCGATGTCCCGGAAGATGCGAGTTGCTGCCGCGAGATCAGCCTTCCCGTCGTATCAAGCACCAACAGATCTGAACCTGTCAACTGATACCACACGGAATCCTTCACGAGCAAGCGGCGGTGGGTGCCATCCGTCTGATGATCCACCACGATAGACCGCGTCTGCGGACGAATCGAGACGGGCGGCCGCCACGATGTATCGCAGCCGGCAGCAGCGCACACGGCAAGCACGGGTAGAATGTGACGAACCCAGCGGCATAGCATGTCTTGCATGCCGTGAAGAATACGAAAGAAGGCGGCATCGCAGGCCCTCCATGACCGATCGACTCGAACAACTTCATCGACTTCTGGCCACCGACCCCAGCGATGCGTTCTGCCTGTATGCCATGGGCATGGAATACGCCCGGCGAGGAGAGCACGAGGCCGCGGCCGCCCATTTGCAGCAATCCCTCGCCTCCGAGCCAGATCAGCCATATGCACACTTCCACCGGGCCCGCAGCCTTGCCCACCTCAGGCAGTTCAAGGAGGCCGATGCGGCAGTGGATGCCGGACTGGACGTAGCTCAGTCGCAAGGAGACGAGAAGGCCGCCGAGGAACTCGCCGAACTTCAAGCCACGTGGGGACGGCGTGACTGAGCTGCTCACGATCACGGACATCATCCCCGATCCTCGCGAGCCTGACCTTTGCCGGATCAAGTCGGGGCGGCATCTCGTCGGGCGTATCCGCCGCGGGGATGTCGAACACATGAGGCTCGCCGTGGGTATGCCGCTCGGCCCGGACACGCTGGCGGAGTTGGAAGTCTGCCAGCAGCGGGCAGCCCTTCGCCTTCGCGCCATCCGCTCGTTGTCACGAGCGGCGGCAAGCCGCCAACGACTGGCCGCCCGGATCGCGACCCACGCCGCAAGCACCGAGGAACTCGAAGCGGTTCTGGACGAACTCGCCGCGGACGGCCTACTCGACGATGAAGCCACTGCAACCCGCATCGCGGAGGAGAAACTGCGAGCAGGCCCCATCGGTGCCCGAGCGCTCTCCGCCACACTCCGCCGCCGCGGTTTCGAGCCGGCTCTCGTCGAACAGATCGTCGCCACCCTGCTCGGCAACCGAGACGAATACGCCGACGCGCACGAAGCCGCCGAATACGCCATGCGCAGCCTCCGCCATCTCCCGCAAGAGACGGCCACCCGCCGGCTTGCCGCTCGCCTCGCCCGCAAAGGCTTCTCCGAAGAGGCCATCACTCAGGCAATCCAAATCCCTCCTTCTCCTCTGGACTCATCCCCCTGACCTGATTGCCTCTCTCGTGCCGCGCCAGCAGCGGTTGTACCATCGTCCTCCATGACCGCTCACCCCCCCCAGACCGATTCCCAGCCCTGCGACTGCTGGGAAATCCTGCCCCGGGATGTACCGGTGCTTCGGGATCGATTTGAGGATCTCCTCCTGCTCGACTGCCGAACGCAGGCCGAGTATCAGGAAGACCATCTCCGCGGCGCAGTTCTGCTGCCGCTGCAGGAAATCAGCCTTCGCGTCGGGGAGTTGGATCGGTGGCGACGACGGGTGGTCGTGGCCTACTGCTGTACCGGACGCCGCTCGCACATCCTCGCTCGCTATCTTGCCGAGCGGGGCTTCCATTGCGTCCGCTCCGTAGCCGGTGGTATCGAGGCCTGCAGGGCGGACGAGGCGGGGGAAGCACTGTGTTGAGCATGCGGCTGATCACGGGACTGCTGCTTCTCGTCGTGGCAATCGGTTTGCTGTGGCTGGATGAATGGATGGCCACTGTCGACTTTGGAGAAGCACCTCTGCCCCGAGGGATCGTCCTGCTCCTCCTGTGCATGTTCGCCTCGATCTTCGCGGCGATTGAACTTTCGCTCATTGCCGCCGCCTCGGGCCGCCGCCCTGCGGTTGCGCTGGTGGTGGCGGGCTGCTGGGCGCTCCTGTTGACGATCTGGAGCAATACTCCCGACTCCGCAAATGGGACCATCGGCTGGCCGCTCAGCGTCATCGCGGCCGCCTGGTTTGGATCATTGCTTGTGTATACACGCGGCAAGCGAACTGATGGTGTCTTCGCCGATGCCGCCGTCTCGACCACCACCATCATCTACATCGGCGGGTTCCTCGGGTTCTACCTGTTGCTGCGGCAGGATGTTTCGGCTTGGTGGATTCTCGCCGTCATACTCATCACCAAATCATGTGATATCGGAGCGTACTTCACCGGCATGAGCATTGGACGCCACAAACTCATCCCGTGGCTCAGCCCGGGCAAGACCGTCGAGGGTTTCGTCGGTGGCATCGTGCTGGCGATGATTGTCGCCGCGATCGCCAATTGGCTGCTCGCCAGTGAGGGCTACACGGCACTGCCGGTCGGTATGGCCTTGCTGCTCGGCCTGTTGTTGGCCGTCTTTGGCCAAGCGGGCGACCTGTGTATGAGCCTGCTCAAGCGGGACGCCGGCATCAAGGACAGTTCCGCCATCCTTCCAGGCATGGGAGGTGTGATGGACGTGCTGGATTCGCTCCTGCTCGCCGCGCCGATCGCCTGGCTCATGCTCGCCGCGTGAATTCACTTGGTATGGGAATGCTTCCTGTTACACTGGACGGTCTGCCCCATTGTTACCGGAGTGCTCCATGACGCTCATTGAAGATCTGCTCATTCTCTACAGTGTTGAACGTCGCCTGCGAGGTCTTCGCAGCCGAGTGGATTCTGCTGAAACCTATCTCCGCGTGCAGCAGCGCCAACTGAACACGTTGCTGGAGCGGCAAGAGGAACTCGAAACGCACAAGCGGCAACGACAGGCGCATACCGGCAATCTCGAAACCGAGGCGGGGGCCGTTGATGAACGGACTGAGAAGTTGCGAGAGGAACTCAACGCAGCCTCCAACACCCGTCAATATCACGCCGTTCTCAACGAGGTCAACACCCTCAAGGACAAGCGGAAGGAATTTGACGAGCAGACACTGGCTGAAATGACAGCAGTGGAGAAGATCGAAGAAGAACTGGCAGAACTTGAGATCCAGATTGCGGAGCGGAAGAAAGTTCTCGACTCGGCCGAAGAGGAGTTGGAATCACGGCGGGCTGAAATCAAAGACTCGCTGGCAACGTTGGAAGCAGAACGCGACGAGAAAGCCGACGCCATTCCAAGCAATGCACAGCAACTCTTCGATGATCTCGCCGACGATTTCGATGGTGAGGCGATGGCGAGCATCGAGCTCATCGACAAACGCCGCCGCGAGTACGCCTGCAATACGTGCAATGTGCACTTGCCATTCGATATCGTCAACCGCGTCACCGGACGTCCCGACGAGGTCGTTCAGTGTCAGGGATGCCTGCGAATCCTCTACGCCAGCGATGGATGCCGTGAGGCCCTTGTGAAGTAGCAGCGAGTACCATGGGTCCGATCCGATGATCTGCCCACACTGCAATCAGGACGAAGACAAGGTCATCGACAGCCGCGGCGCCGATGGTGGTCATGCTGTCCGCAGACGCCGTGAGTGCCAGCGGTGCGGACGGCGATTCACGACGTATGAACGGTTCGAGGCCAGCGGCAGGCTCGTCGTCGTCAAAAAAGACGGTTCTCGCGTGCCCTTCGAGAGAGACAACATCCTGCGGGGCATTCTTGCGGCCTGTGGCAAACGGCCGATCTCCGAGGATGCCAAGGAGGGAATCGCCGAACAAGTCGAACGACTGATTCGACAGGAGTTCGACCGCGAGGTGCCGAGCGTGGAGATCGGCCGCAGAGTCGCGGCCTTGCTGCGGGACCTCGATGACATCTCCTTTATCCGCTATGCCAGCGAATACCGCGAGTTCACCTCGCTTGACGATCTGGCCGACCAGATTTCCACCATGCAGGAACAGCCCAAGGATGACCCAGGTCAGCAAGACCTCTTTTTCCCCAAACGCTGACCCGGGAGAACGAACACCACCATGCCAACCATCACGCTGCCAGACGGATCCCAACGCATCTTCGACGCCCCAATCACGACGGGTGGTGTGGCTGCCGACATCGGTGCGGGGCTTGCCAAGGCGGCACTCGGCGCTCGGGTAGATGGCATACTTGTTGGGCTCGACCATCTCATCGACTCCGATGCCGAAGTGGCGATCATCACACCCCCCCGTGGCAAAGATCCGTGCAGTGATGACGCGCTCTGGCTCATCCGACACAGTGCTGCCCACGTGATGGCCGAAGCGGTACAGGCGGTGTATCCGGATGCGATGCTCGTCTACGGACCCCCCGTCGAAAATGGCTTCTACTACGACATTGCCCTGCCCGAGGGTGTCTCGATCAGTTCGGATGACTTCGAGCGAATTGAATCGCATATGAACGAGATCATCAAGGCGGACCGTCCGTTCACCCGCTGTGACATGGACCTTTCCTCGGGCATGGAGCGGCTTCAAGGCGAAGGCAGCAAGTACAAGATCGACAACGCCGAACGGGCAATCGACGGCGGGGCCGAAACATTGTCCTGGTACACGACTGGTACGCCCGGCGAGAACTGGGACGATCTCTGCGGCGGCCCCCATGTTTCCTCGACTGGCCGCATCGGCGCAGCCAAAGTCATGACCGTAGCGGCGAGTTACTGGCACGGCGACGCGAACTCCGATCACCTCACCCGCCTCTACGGCACCGCCTTCCCCGACAAGAAGCGACTCGCCTCACATCTGGAACAACTCGAAGAAGCTCGCAAGCGGGACCACCGCGTCATCGGTCGCAAACTCGGGCTCTTCAAGATCGATGACATGGTCGGGCAGGGACTCGTACTCTGGACACCTGCCGGCGCCATCGTTCGCCAGGAACTTCAGGACTTCATCTCCGCAGAACTCACCCGGCAGGGCTATCAGCAGGTATTCACGCCGCACATCGGCAAGTTGGAACTGTTCAGGACCTCTGGACATTTTCCCTATTACCAAGACAGCCAGTACCCCCCCATCGTCGATCCCGACGCCATGAGCATGCTCATTGAAGAAGGGTGCACCTGCGCAGATCTCTCGAACAAACTGCAAGAAGGCGACCTCGACGGCTACCTCCTCAAGTCGATGAACTGCCCGATGCACATTCGAATCTACTCGAGTGAGCCGAGAAGTTACCGGGACCTCCCCGTGCGGCTTGCGGAATTCGGCACGGTCTACCGATATGAGCAGTCGGGCGAACTCGGTGGCATGCTGAGAGTCCGCGGCTTCACGCAGGATGATGCGCATATCTTCTGCACCGAGACGCAGTTGCAGGACGAGATGAGCGGATGTCTCGAACTCGTGCAGATCATCTTTCAGACGCTGGGCATCGAATCCTTCGATATTCGCGTTGGACTCCGAGACCCGGACTCTGCAAAGTACGTCGGTGATCCGTCCAATTGGGACCGCGCCGAAGTTGCCTGCAAAGCCGCCGCCGACACGCTCGGCACGCCGTGGAAAGCCGAAGCTGGCGAAGCCGCATTCTACGGACCCAAGATCGACTTCATCGTGAAGGACGCCATCGGACGAAGTTGGCAACTCGGCACGGTGCAAGTCGACTACAACTTGCCTGAGCGATTCGACCTCTCCTACGTCGGATCTGACAATACCGCCCACCGCCCGATCATGATCCACCGCGCTCCCTTTGGATCGATGGAACGTTTCATTGGATTCCTGATCGAGCACTTCGCAGGCGCCTTCCCCACTTGGCTCGCTCCGGAGCAGGTGCGAGTGTTGCCGGTAAGTGAGAAATCGGCCGAGTACGCCAGAACCGTTCACGCAGCACTGATCGAGTCTGGTCGCCGGACAACCCTTGACGACAGCAACGAACGTCTCCAATCGCGAATCCGAATCGCCGCTGAGCGGCGGATCCCCTACCTCCTGATCGTCGGCCCCCGCGACGCCGAAGCCGGCACCGTCAGCGTCCGCGCCCGCGGCATCGAACGCGACCTTGGCGCCACACCCCTCAGCGACTTCATCGAGGCCCTGAACGCCGAAGTGAGCGGCCGACAGGACCGCGTCATCAAACAACTGTTCCCTTCCGCCGATCAGGATCATGATTCAGGCACCGAGGCAGCATCTGAATCCGTCCCCAGTCCTTGATTCTCACCCCCTGCCGCAGTAACCTGCAGGTTCGCGATGGGTTGTCCATCGCCGGAGCGAGCCTGTATGACCGGTATACCCCACCGATACAACGACGACTTGTGCGTATGAGCCGCCGTCTGCCCCTCCGATCTCTCGAATCAACAGATGCCCCCCGAACCGGGAGCGGTGTCGCCATCGTGCGCTAACCTAGGAGTTCGCTTATCGCCCGCCGACGACGTTACTTTGGACAACAGGAGAACATTCGCAAACTTCCAAGGATCAATGATCAGATCCGCAAGTCTCCAATCCGCTTGATCGATCAGAACGAAAATATGGTGGGGATCATCGATGTCCGCGATGCTGTGCAAATGGCAGTCGACGCCGAACTCGACCTCGTCGAGGTCTCACCCGAAGCAGATCCGCCCGTGTGCAGAATCCTCGACTTCGGCAAGTATCGCTACGAACAGTCCAAGAAGGAAAAGTCAAACCGCGCCAAGTCCAAAGCGTTGGAGATGAAGGAGGTTCGTCTCGGACGCTCGATGAAGATCGATCCGCACGACATCGCAATTCGCATGGATCAGGCACGCAAATTCCTGATGGAAGGCCACAAAGTGCAGATTGTCCAGAACTTCCGAGGCCGCGAGATGCTGCACAAGGAACGCGGCAATGTTCGCATGAAGGAAGTCATTGAGCATCTCTCCGACGTATCCAAAGTCGAAATGCCCCCTCGCATGGCAGGCCGCCGGATGAGCCTGATCCTTTCACCCGACAAAGCCAAGATTGATCGAATCAAGGCGGCGGCGGCAGCTTCGACCTCAGAGCAGTAGAGTCCGCCGCCCGCCGCGAAACACCGCTACACCTTTCTTGTTGCCCAGCCGCCGTGCAGGAACCGGGCTAGGAAGAGACAGGCCCGCACAGCCAGTTCGCCACAGAGCGCGATCCAGACACCGATGAGACCGAGGTCGAGCACGATGCCGAAGATCCAGGCCGCAGGAAGTCGGATGCCGTAACTACTGATTGTCGTGATCGCAAAGGTCCAGACGGTATCACCGAGGCCTCGCAGCGCCTGTCTCACGACCATGGATACGGCGAAGAACACCTGCGTGATGCCGCAGATAAAGAGCAACTGGGGCACGAGGCCGAGGTGCTTGGCCTGCGTGCTGATCAGTTCGGTCAGGGACTGCCCGAACAGCATGTACACGATGCCGAGCAAGCCCATGAGCGCAACGGCGATGCCGGTGCACACAAATACGGCCCGGCGGGCCATCGCCACGTTGCCCGCGCCAAGAAACTGCCCGGCGAGCGCTGCCGCTGCTGTGCCGATCGCGAATCCAGGCAGGAAACTGAATGACTCCCACTGCACAGCAATGATGTGGGCACCAACAAGTCCTTCGCCTGCGGTGGGCGAGGCCACTGCGTCGGTACTACTCGCCGCTGTGACAGCCAACCTCGCTTCGCGTCCTGCGATGACTCCAATCATGGCCAACACGCCGAGATTGGCACTCCACATTGAAATGCCTTCGAGAAAGTTGGGAATGCCCACCCTCGCCACCCGGAAGATCATCGAGCGAACTGGATTCAGCAGTGGGACCCGCAAGCGCAAATCCCGCACCCCCCACAGCAGCAACCCCACCATCAACACGCCGCCGACGCCGTATCCAATCGCGGTCCCTGCGGCGATTCCCGCGACATCCATATCGAAACCGAACATATCGGGAAGCACAATGCCGAACAAACGCAGTTCGGCACCGGAAAGCAGCCAACTGAAGATCACATTGACCACATTGACGATGACAGCGATCACGGCAGGGCGGATGGTCTCGCCGGCACCCGTGAGACACATCGCGCCCACCATCATCAGGCCGCAGAACGGCATCGAGTACGCCAGTACATGCACGTACTCCACGAGATAAGTGGCCGCCTCGCCATTCAAGCCGCACACAGCGGCGAGCGGCGCAGCCAACCACCAGAACGCAACGGAGACCAGCACTCCCCACACCACGCTCATCCCCATCGCCTGACCGAGCGCGTGTTCCGCCTCCTTGACATCGCCACGGCCGATGGCCCGCGCGATGATCGCCTGTCCGCCGATGCCCAGTCCGCTCATCGAGATGCCAATGAACCAGGCTACGTAGGAACCAGCGCCAAGCCCATCCATGGCAGGGAGCACGATCGTATCGTCCAGCCCACCGGCGAGCATCTTGTCCACCAACCCGACCGTCGCCCCAAGAATCTGCTGAAGCAGTACGGGTAACCCAACGATTAGGATTCCGGCAAGCAGCGAGCGGCCGACAAGCGCGCCGGACTGAATACGACCTGTGGGCTGCGGAACTGCCTCTGGGGCATCGTCCTCAGAGGCTGAACCATCAACCATCGTCGGTGGATTCCACCTCGGTTGGTGTGGCTGCGCCGGGTTCGAAGTCCTCCCACGTCCGCCGCTCGGTGGAGTCTCTCATGCCGATCGGCCGCATCGATGGCTCGTACTGCTCGTCCAGCCAGAAGGCGATGTACTCCCACCACACTGCGTCGCGGGCATAGGTTGGATAGTGGTAGGTTCCCATGCCTGCAAACGGATCGCCTTCCTTCTGAGCGGCTACATACCAGTTCTGCCACGCGGTGTGGTCCAGACCGAGACTCTGGCCGGTCAGCATGAAGAGTGATTCTGCTGCATCTACATTGACCGACAATTCCACCGCGTCAAGCGAGATAATCAACGCCTGTACCACCCGATCTTCCGGGTACTGCGCCATCGCAACACATGCAGCGCTTCGCACTTCGCTCTGTTCCTGCACATCGATGGCCACGTCACGAAGATCGGACACGACATCGGGATTATGCAATCGTTGCAGGCCCTTCACCGCCGCCCAGCGAATCGTCACACTCTCCACCTTGTCACGTTTCGTCCAAGAAGCGAGAAGAATTGCATCCTTCGGCGTCCCGTGCCGGGCCAACGCGGCAATGGCAGCAGACTTGACCAGCGGGTTCGGATCATGCTCCACATAGTCGCGGTAGAGTTCCAGATAGACCTCGGCACCGCCGAAAGTCGAAGTCGAGAGCAGCACCAGCCCTTCTCGTCTCCGGTCCGGATCATGTTGATCCAATGCCCATCGGGCGGCCTGCCCCGGTGTAGGCACATCGAACATCCGGCCGATGTCATCGATGTCTTCCATGACGCATCCCCAGAACAGGGAGAGGCAGAACACCACAGTCACAGTTATAAACCAGCGACTCATACCGCTTCCTCCGATCTGGTCGCATCGGCCCGCTCCTGCAATAGCGGCAGCATGCCCCGAACCTCCACGGCCATACGATCGTTCGGAAAGTCCTCGATAATCTGCTCACCCGCGTTCACAGCTTCGTCCCAGCGGTGATCGCTCACAGCCATCTTGAACCGAGCTGACAAGGCCTCACGGTGCTGTCCGATGATGCCCGCCGCAACCGTATGCACATCGGCCACCTCGTCTGGGCTGAGAAAGTGATCGAGTTGGCGGAGTTTCGCCATGGCAGTTTGCGTGTCGCCTCGCTCGGCCGCAGTCAGGAACTCGCTCTTGAGATCCCGCTTCATCTGTTGGCGCGAGCTGCGGAGGCGAGCCTGAAGACCGTGCAATGCAGGCGAGTCGGGATACATTCGGTGCAGCCGCTGCCCAGCCTCCTCAGCCTCATCCAGCCGACCTTGGGCGAGCATTCCAGTCACGATGGCAGCCTCCTGATGGATCTTGGCTGCCAACTGACTGTTGCGGGCAAGCAGTACTCGCTGCCGCAACTGCTCTGCCTCCTCGGTGTATCCAAAGAGCCGCTCCAGATCGCGGCAGAGCACCAGCCCGGCATTGAAGTCGCCCCGGTCGATGTCTTCTTCGATGGTCTGGCGAAGCAATTCCATTTCACGATCGCGAAAGAGTATTCGCTTGGCCGTGTCGCTGAGCATGCCGATATCACGGATCTCATCGAGTACTCCGCCCACTCCGATCGATCCGCTCCGGCTGCCCCCCGAACCGGCCAGCATTCGAAAGGCACCAAACAGTCCGAGCCCGACCAGACCAAGAAGGCCCGCCGTGAGCGTGGGTGAAGCCCAAGTCGACTCCGGCTGAGCAAGCGCCGCCGCCACCATGCCGCCGCACACACAAATCAATGTCCCCACGAAGGCAATCGCAGGCTGGCTGAGCAGCAAGCCGATCAAACACAGAGCCGCAGCGCCGCCTCCAGCAAAGGCCATGGCGACCCCCCACTGTTCGTTCGTGAACACAAGCCCGACCACCAGCACGACGCACGCCATTGCCAGCAGCAGAATGCTCCAAGTCCCGGTCCAGCGGGGAGGGCTCGCGGCGCCATTCACGAGTCAACTCCCGGGGACATCGCGCCCACACTCCGACTCAAGAGGAACCATGCAAAGAAACCGTGCTTGAGCATCCGATTCGTTGACGAACTGATGAGTCGCGTCTCCGGGAATCAGCAGCGCGTCGCCCGCAAACACCTCTATCGACTCGCCCCCACACTCCGTCCGCAGCACACCTTCGGTCACGTAGACCTCGTGTTCCCATGGATGACTGTGCCGAGGCGTATGACCACCAGGGGCTACGACAAAATGCCGCATGGCGAAGTTCGGCGCGGCATCGGCTCGCCCCATCAACATCTGCATCGCAACGCCAGATGCCCCCTCCACGCTCACTTCGCTGGCATTTGTCGGATCACATCGTCTGACGAGCATGGACAACAGGGTACCGATTCACAGCAAGCCGCGAATGGAGCGTAGAACCCCCCCCAAAAAAAATCAGTCCTCGTCGTCTTGGGGCTTGAAGGCAGCCACGACCGCAGCCTGCACGTTGGGCGGCGTATTCTCGTCGTGCGAGTACTCCATCACATAACTGCCGGATCCGCCGGTCATCGACTTGAGCTGATTGGCATAACTCATCACCTCGGACAGGGGGGCTTCTGCCGAAACCACCGCTTGGTCGCCGGGAAGCATGTCGGTGCCTTGAATCCGGCCACGGCGGCCAGAGAGATCCGAGGAGATGTCGCCGATATAACTCGATGGAATCGTAATTTCGAGTTTCACAAACGGCTCAAGCAACACCGGCGCAGCTTTCTGCACGGCCTCGACGAAAGCCCTGCGGCCAGCCGTCATAAAGGCGATTTCCTTGGAGTCGACCGGGTGGTGCTTGCCGTCGTAGACGGCCACCTTGATGTTCTGCATGGGGTAGCCGGCAATGGCGCCCTCGGACATCACACGGCGAACGCCTTTCTCGATGGCAGGAAGATATTGCTTGGGCACGGAGCCGCCGAACGTGTCATCAACGAATTCGAGCCCGTTCACCAATCCCTCCGAAGTTTCCTCGACCGGCTCGATGCGAAGATACACCTCACCAAACTGCCCAGATCCACCGGTCTGCTTCTTGTGGCGGTGGTGCCCTTCAGCCTTGCCGGTAATGGTCTCCTTGTAGGCGACCTTCGGCGGCCGAGTGTCCACTTCGACTCCGTATCGATCCTTCAGAAGTTGCAGTTTCGCCCGCAGGTGCAGTTCGCCAATACCCCTGACGACCAGTTCCTTGGTCGTCGCGTTCCGCTCGATCGCAAATGCGGGATCTTCCAGGCTCATTTTGGCAAGCGCATCGCCCAGTTTGGCCTCGGCGCCCTTGGCCGAGGCTTCGATCGCAAGACCGAACATTGGCTTGGGCAGACCGATCGAGTCCATTGCGATCCAACCGCTGTTGTCCAGATGCAAGACATCGTCGTACCCGATCTCGTCGATCTTGGAGACCGCCACGATATCGCCGGGAACCGCCGTGTGGACTTCCTCGTGGTTCTTGCCGCAGTAGTGATACAGGTGCGCGAGCCGGACACCCTTGCGACCATCGCCGACCTTGGGGCTCGTCGAGTGATCGAACGAACCCTGATGGACCCGGAAAAAGCACAACTTTCCAACAAAAGGATCGGAGGCGACCTTGAAGCAGTGACCAACCGGCGAACCGGAATTGTCTGCCTTCACATCGATGCCTTCGCGACCATCGGAGGTGACACGCTGAAGTGGCCGGGGGTTGCCTTCCGTCGGGTTGGGGAACAACCGAGCGATCTGCCCCATCAGTTCAGTAACTCCAACCTTCTCGCGAGCGGCGGCGAAGCACACTGGGATGAGATGTCCCTGCCGCATGGCAAGACGGAATGGCTGAAGAAGCTCGTCTGGCGAGAGTTCGCCCGCTTCAAGGTACTTCTCCATGAGTTCCTCATCCACTTCTACGATCTGATCAACCAGTTGGGTGTGAAAATCGGCAACACTGCCGAGATCGGATTCACCCTCGGTTTCCTGGAAACACCGAATGACCGAAGCACCCCCATCGCAGGGAAGATTGATCGGGCAGCACTCGCTTCCGAAGACCTCCTTGATTGAGTTCAGCATTCCGGCAATGTCGCCGCCCGCGTCGATCTTGTTGATGACGATGGCGCACGGCAGGTTGCGGTCCTTTGCGATCTTCATCATGCGGCGAGCGACCGGATCGATGCCCGATGCCGGATCCAGCACAAGCACCATCGTTTCAACGGCGGGAAGTGAACTGATCGCCTTACCGATGAAATCACCGCGCCCGGGCGTATCGATGATGTTGAAGTGGCTGCCGTCATGATCGAGTGCCAGAAGCGACGAATCAATACTGTGACCGAGTTGGTGTTCCAACTCATCCCAGTCGCTCACGGTATTGCCCGCTTCGACTGTTCCGGCTCTGCCAATGACGCCAGCGTCAGCCAACATGGCCTCTACCAGCGTGGTCTTGCCCGATGCGGCTGTGCCGACAAGGGTGAGATTGCGAATCTGCTCGGTGGTATACGTCGCCATAAGTCTTGCTCTCCGTAGGACGGCCGCCAGACCAGCGCGTCCGAAGCGGACCACTATAGCGAAGCGTGGGGTTCGATTCGGATCAGGATCGGGCTGCGGACTGTCGGAGAGACTCATAGGCCACCGCCGTCACAGCGCAGGCCAGATTGAGACTCCTCGCTGGTGATCGAACTGGCAGGCTGAGCAGGCACTCGGGGCCCCACCGATCGATCGCCCACGTCCGTATCACCTCGGGCAGCCCGCTCGTTTCGCAGCCAAAGAGCAGGTAATCGTCGCTTTGTAGATCGGCCTCCCAAACGGGTCGCGGAGCCTTTGCCGAAAACGCCCACAGCCGCTGAGGCTGCTCAGTATCGAGAAAGGCCTCCCAACTCTCGTGCTCGCGGCAATCAATCTGGCCCCAGTAGTCGAGCCCCGCTCGCCGCCTCGCCTTCTCGGACATGTCGAAAGCGATGGGATGAACAATGTGCAGCACTGCCCCGGTCGCGGCGGCCGTGCGGCCGATGGTGCCGGTGTTGTTGGGGATCTCCGGGTTGAGCAAGACAATGTGGATGTTGGAAGGATAAGGGGCACTTGCTCCTCGCGGAGAACCCACAAGCCAACCATCAACCGAAAGCATCGGTAGAATCGCCATCATGACAACGACCCATTTGCCACCGCTCGACGCTGTTTCATTGGATCTTCTGGAAATGATGGAGCAGGCCGATCCTGCAGTTGCTGCGGCGCTTCGCGGTGAAGCCGTGCGGCAGGCGGAAACGCTGGAACTCATTGCGTCGGAGAACCATGTCAGCCCCGCCGTCATGCATGCCATGGGGACGTGGATGACCAACAAATATGCAGAGGGGTATCCCGGCAAGCGATACTACGGTGGGTGCGAATACCACGATACGGCCGAGAATCTGGCGCGTGATCGCGCCAAAGAACTATTCGGCTGTCGCTTCGCCAACGTGCAGCCCCATTGCGGTGCCAATGCGAACATCAGTGCCTTCATGGCGATGTGCAGCCCCGGTGATCGCATCCTCTCGCTCCCAATCAAGTCGGGCGGACACCTGAGCCATGGGCTCAAACCGAATTTCTCCGGGACGTTCTATGAAATTCACGACTACGAGCTCGATGCCGAGACTGAGCGGCTCGACTACGACCACATCGCCACACGGGCCCGTGAGGTGCAGCCCCGAATGATCATCTGCGGCTACTCGGCATATCCGCGGACCATCGATTTCGCCAAGTTCCGCGCGATCGCCGATGAGGTCGGCGCAGTCCTGATGGCCGATATTGCCCACATCGCCGGACTTGTCGCAGGCGGATCGCATCCCTCGCCTTTCCCCCATGCCCATGTCGTCACGACCACCACGCACAAGACGCTCCGTGGACCGCGTGGTGGTCTCATCCTCAGTGATGATGAAGAAGTCGCGAAGAAAGTCGATCGCAAGGTCTTTCCCGGCTCGCAAGGTGGACCGCTCATGCACATGATCACCGCCAAGGCTGTCGCCTTTGGCGAAGCCTTGCGGCCCTCGTTCAGAGACTATGCCGCCGCGGTTGTCGCCAACGCCAAGGCCCTCGCCGAGGCGCTCGTCGAACACGGCTATCGACTCTGCACCGGAGGCACCGACAACCACCTGCTACTCGTTGACCTGCAGCCCCGCAGTGCCGATCTCACAGGCGCAGATGCCGAGGCGTGGCTTGAGCAGGCAGGCATCATCACGAACAAGAACGGCATCCCCAATGACCCCAGACCGCCGATGGTGACCAGTGGCCTGCGGCTTGGCACCGCGGCACTCACGACCCGCGGTCTCGATGAATCGCATATGCGGAAAATCGCCACCATGCTCGATCGCGTCGTCGATTCGCAGGGTGATGCAGCAGTCGCCGCCGAAGTCCGCGGCGATGTGAAGTCCATGTGCGCCGCCCACCCGCTTCCGCACTGACATGCCATCCCACTGGCGAACCATCACAACGCCGGTGGGATCGATTGTGCTGGCCATTGACGAGTATGACTGGATCACTGTCGAATTCGCCTTGCTGCACAAGGAGCAACCGGTTGGTGTCGAGGACCGTGACCTGCTCCCAACTGCCGCTGCTTGGCTCAGTGGATGCCTCCGCGAGCCGGTCGGCCCGCCACCGATTCCGGTCCCGACAGCGAACCCCTTCCGACGCAACTGCTGGGCCGCCTGCCGCGAGATCCCGATCGGCCAGACCCGCACGTACGCCGAACTCGCTGCGATGGCGGGGAATCCCAAGGCCGCCAGAGCCGCTGGCAGCGCCATGCGAAACAACCCGATGTCCCTGATCACTCCCTGCCACCGTGTGGTTGCCGCCTCCGGCATGGGCGGATATGCAGGGACGGCGTGCGATGCGTCGCCAAACCTTCGCTTGAAAGCAGACATTCTTCAGATCGAACGCCATATAGCAGGAGGGACGGTAGCTGACCCTCTACGCTAAACTGCCCCGTTCTGCCCTGATTCCCCTTATTAAGAGAGGATCCCCCACATGCATCTCACCATCGTCGGCAGCGGATATGTCGGCCTCGTCACCGGCACCTGCTTCGCAAATACCGGCAACCAGATCATGTGTCTTGACATCAACCCGGACCGGGTGGCCATGATGAAGCGGGGTGAGTGCCCGATCTTCGAGCCGGGGCTCTCAGAACTGATGACCCTCAACATCAAGGCTGGCCGCCTGCACTTCACTGGCGATAAGGCCGAGGGCTACGCCGACGGGGAACTGATCTTCATCTGCGTTGGCACTCCCACCGGCGATGATGGTCGCAGCGATCTGTCTGCCGTCATGGCTGTTGCTCGTGACATCGGCGAGGCAATTGAGTCCGGCATCTGCACCATCGAGCATCCTGTCATCGTGGTGAAGTCCACCGTCCCGGTCGGCACGACCGCGAAGGTCCGCGAGGTCATTGCCGGCATCACAAGCAAACCCTTCTCGGTCGCCGATAACCCGGAGTTCCTCAAGGAAGGCGATGCCATTCAGGACTTCCAACACCCGGACCGCGTGGTCTGCGGCGTCGAGCACGAGCGTGGACGCAAATTGCTGACCAAGTTGTACGAACCATACGTCGACAACGCTCATCCGCTGATGTTCATGGACATCGAGTCATCCGAGATGGTGAAGTACGCGAGCAACGCCATGCTCGCCTGCAAGATCTCCTTCATCAATGAAATCGCTCGCCTTGCCGAGCATTACGGCGCCGACATCGCTCGGGTCCGCGAGGGCATGTGCGCCGATACACGCATCGGCGACAAGTTCCTCTTCCCTGGCCTTGGCTACGGCGGATCGTGCTTTCCCAAGGACACCCTCGCCGTCATCGAGATGGGACAGGACTCGGGCATTCCCTGCCTGCTCAATGAAGCCGTCCATGAAGTCAACCAGCAACAGCGGCACTGGTTCCTCGCGCGGATCCTCGGCCACTTCGGCGAGGATCTCTCGGGCAAGACCTTCGCCGTCTGGGGGCTGGCCTTCAAGCCGCGAACCGATGACGTCCGCGAGGCACCGGCCCAGACGATCATCGAAGAACTGCTCGCCCGCGGCGGCAGCGTCCATGCCTTCGACCCCATCGCTCGCGAGACCTTCCCACAATATGGACTTGACATCGAGTACATCGATGACATGTACGACTGCCTCTCCGGCTGCGACGCGCTCGTGCTCTGCACGGAGTGGGACGAGTTCCGCACACCCGATTTCGAGCAGATGAAGGCCAAACTCGCAGATCAGGTCATCTTCGACGGCCGCAACGTCTGGCACGACGATGCGATGCACGAACTTGGGTTCGCCTATTACTCCGTGGGCCGAAAACCGATGCACGAAGCGGTTGAGACAACCTGACAAGCCTATCTCAGTCGGTCCAAATGTTTTTGCAAGAAGGACTTCCTACACGCCGCCCTGCTATAGCGTGGTTTTCTCCACATCTCGCGGAAGAGTGAGGAAACCCGCAACTCACATCACACCAAGCCCCTCCTCGTGCGTGGTATGGCAGCACACGCAAGGGAGCTCACTCACGATGCCAACAGCGTGACGAGAGCCGCAGCCATACCGCTGGCCCCGGGTCCGCTCGCGTCACTCCAAATACTCCTCGAAAACCGACATCAAACCGACTACATCACCCACTTGCATGGCGAGGTCAGCGCGTGGTAGGCTCCGGCCGCTGTGAGGCCGCATGGTCAGCACGCAAGGGAGCGGGAATAGATGGTCCAACTCGGGAACTTCATCTGGCTGGCTGGCGTGTTCGACACCGCCGCGCCGGTTTGTGAGCCCACCGGCACCATACAACCCTCCATGTTCAACCCGGTCGGCGTACCGGGCGAGACGATTCTGAGTATCACATGGCTGCTCTTCGTCATTTCTGGCGGGATTGCAATTGTCGTGCTCTCTCTGATCGCCTATGCCGTTCTCCGCTGCCGCCGCGCCGAGGGAGATGACCTCGAGCCACCGCAGGTCTATGGGTCAAACCCCATTGAACTGGCTTGGACGGTCATCCCGCTACTGATCGTCTTCCTGCTCTTTATGGTGTCCGCGCGGGGCATCTTCGAACTTGAGCGAACCACCCCACCGGAAGGGGCTTTGGAGGTCACCGTCACTGGACACCGCTGGTGGTGGGAGTTCGACTATGGCGAACTCGGCGTTGTAACCGCGGGCGAATTGCACGTGCCGATCGACGAGGACAAACCCGCCGATCTGTTCTTGACGCTGCAGTCCGCCGACGTCGCCCACTCCTTCTGGGTCCCGCAACTCGGCGGCAAGATGGACGTCATACCCGATCGCATCAACCACCTGTGGCTTCAGGCCAACGCCCCGGCCACCTACGTGGGGCAGTGCGCTGAATTCTGCGGCACTCAGCATGCCAACATGCTCATCAAAGTCATCGTTGAGCCTCGCGCATCCTTTGATGCGTGGGTCGCCAACCAGCGGCGGGATGCTGTCAGCGACGCATCAGTCAAGGCCGGGCACGACCTCTTCCTGCGGACAGCCTGCATCAACTGCCACACCATTCGCGGCACGATCGCCAACGGCTCGTTCGCTCCTGATCTCACACACCTCATGAGCCGCACGACCATCGGGTCGGGCGCAGCCCGCAATACACCGAACATGCTCCGCGAATGGGTCTGGGATCCTCAGAACATCAAGCCCGGATGCGACATGCCATCGATGAAACTCACGCGTCCTGAAGTTGACATCCTGTGCGCCTACCTAGAGACACTCAAGTGAGCACGCTTGAAAATCCCGCAGGACCGCCAGCGCTCACTGGCCCCGTACCGTTCCTCTCCAAGTTGCACCAGTGGGTCGCGACGACGGATCACAAGCGGCTCGGTGTCATGTATGTGACCTGCGGCATCGTGTATCTCATCATCGCCGGTCTCGAAGCGACCTTAATGCGGTGGCAACTGGCCTGGCCCGGGCAGGAGGTCCTGACCCCGGAGGAGTTCAACAGACTCTTCACGATGCACGGCACGACGATGGTCTTTTTCGTAGGGATGCCGGTGCTGTTCGGGACGGCGAACTTCCTCATTCCGCTCATGATCGGTGCGAGGGATCTTGCCTTTCCCCGCTTGAACGCCTTTGGATTCTGGCTCTTCCTGTTTGGGTCCTTTCTGCTGTACTTCTCGTATTTCGGCGGACAGGGCCTGTACGGCATGGGGTCGGCGCCAGACGTCGGGTGGTTCGCCTACGCGCCGCTGACCGAACGGACCTTCTCCCGCGGACACAGCACGGACTACTGGATTCTGGGGATCTTCGTCGCGAGCCTCGGCAGCACGATGACGGCCATCAATCTCATCGCCACGATTCTGGGCATGCGGTGTCGGGGCATGACACTGATGAAGATGCCGCTACTGGCTTGGATGATATTGGTGGATTGCTTCATTGTCGTGATCTGTCTCCCGCCGCTGGCAGCAGCCCAGATCATGCTGATCTTCGACCGGCTGCTCGGAGCCCATTTCTTCGACGCGCAGGCTGGAGGCTCTGCGCTGCTCTGGCAGAACATGTTCTGGTTCTTCGGGCATCCCGAGGTCTATATTCTGATCCTGCCGGGCTTTGCCTTCGTCAGTGAGATCGTGCCGGTGTTCAGCCGCAAGGTCATCTTCGGCTACCCGCTCATGGTCGCCGCGAGCGTCTCCATCGGATTCATCAGTCTTGGCGTCTGGGCCCATCACATGTTCGCCGTGGGATTGAGCCCGATGCTCAATGCCATCTTCATGGGTTCGACCATGCTGGTCGGCGTACCGACCGGCATCAAGATGTTCAACTGGACCGCCACGATGATCGGCGGCAAAATTCGATTCGATACTCCGATGCTCTACAGCACGGGCTTCCTGTGTCAGTTCCTGCTCGCCGGCCTCACCGGCATCTGGCTGGCGACGGTGCCCTTTGACTGGGCGGCGAGCGACTCATACTTCGTTGTCGGTCACTTCCACTACGTACTCTTCGGCGGACTGCTCTTCGCAATCTTCGCCGCAATCTTCTACTGGTTCCCGAAGGTCACCGGCCGGATGATGAACGAGTCGCTCGGCAAGTGGCAATTCTGGATTCTCATCATCGGATTCAACCTGACATTCGGCCCGATGCATGTCTCCGGCTTGCTCGGGATGCCACGACGCGTCTACACCTATGAGGCCGATCGGGGATGGGAGATCTGGAATCTCATCTCATCGCTCGGCGTCATCATTCAACTCGTCGGATTTGCCCTCTTCGCCATGAATCTGCTGTACTCGATCTTCAAGGGGCGCCGCGCGGGCGATGATCCGTGGGATGCGTGGACGCTCGAATGGTCCACCACCTCCCCACCGCCCGCCTACAACTTCGCCGATGACCCGGTTGTGCACAGTCGCCGCCCATTGTGGGACCTGAAGCATCCCGAAGACCCCGATTGGAAGTACGAATGACCACGGCGCCAACCAACACATTGACGCCCCCGCCAGCACTGCCGCAAGATGGTCTGATGAACGGCAAGATCGGCGTCCTGCTGATGATCGCCTCTGAGATCGCCTTCTTCGGAACGCTCATCTCGGCCTACCTGTTCTATATCGGCCGCGACATCAATGGCCCCTATCCTCAGGACGTTCTGGAGGTCTCGGTAGCACCGTTCAAAGTGCTCTTCAACAGCATCTTCCTGCTGATCAGCAGTGTCTGGATCGTGCTGGCGATCAAAGCGATGCGGAGAGGCAATATGGGCGCCTTCATCTTCTGGTGGGCGCTCACCGCCATATGCGGCGCTGAATTCCTCGTCGGAACAGGCATGGAGTGGTACGGACTCATCGTCGACGAGGGCGTCTGGATGGGTACCAACCTCTTCGGCAGTTGCTTCTACACACTGGTCGGCTTCCACGCCTTCCATGTCACCATGGGGCTGATCGTTCTGACGCTGATACTGATACTCGCCCTGCTCGGGAAGGTACACCCACAAAACGTCGAGAAGGTCGATCTGGTGAGTTGGTACTGGCATTTCGTCGACGGCATCTGGGTCGCCGTCTTCTTCGTGGTCTACATCTTCGGAAACTGGCCGATCACATGAACGATACGAATCCAACAGATCGGCAGCACACTGGCGGCATCGAACTGCCCCAGTCGACCGCATCCCCCATGGTGGCGGCCTTCGGCATGACACTCATGGCAGCCGGGCTCGTGACCAACTGGGTCGTGGCTGCCGCCGGCCTGCTCATCATGATGGTGGGCGTCGTGGTGTGGTTCCGTCAGAGCAACCCGGACTCCAAAGAGATACTAATGCCACTGGAACGCGAAGGTCCGGATCCAATCCTGCCCCGACCAGCCAAGGTGGCGCATCTGATCGCGGATACCGAACACCGCGCCCGCATTCCGATGGAGATTCATCCCTACTCCGCCGGAATCTGGGGGGGACTGATCGGCGGCGTGGTCATGGCGGCCTTTGCCTCCCTTTGGGGCCTGATCGCTCACGGAAGCCTGTGGTACACGGTCAACCTGCTCGCTGGAACGATACTCAGTGGCTACAGCGAAATGAGCATGGAACAGTTGTCGGCATTCCATACCGAGGGGCTGGTTGTCGGCATCGTGATCCAGATCGTGATGTCGCTCGCAGTCGGGGTCCTGTATGGCGTGACCCTCCCGCTGATTCCTCGATTCCAACTCCTGTTCTCGGCCATCGTGGTCCCACTCATCTGGTCCGGGCTTACGTGGGCCTCGATCTCCGTCGTAAACCCCGCACTCGGCGAGCACATCGAATGGATCTGGTTTGTCGCCTCGCAGATCGTCTACGGACTGGTCGCAGGCTGGTACATCATTCGAACCGAGAAGGTCAAGACAATGCAGAACTGGCACTATCTGGAACGCCTCGGCATCGAAACGTCAGGCGCTCACGAGATGGGAGGCAAGGAATGATTCACCGCACATTCCTCGTCACTGCGATCGCATTGGCGACTGGCTGCGATTGGATGCCGGGCAAGCCGACGGCGCCGCAGACCGAACGTGGAAACTCCGAAGCCATCCACGGGTTTGTGAATCTCTGGGGAACGAACTGCCAAGGATGCCACGGGGCTGAAGGTACATGGGGTGCTGCGAGACCTCTGAACGACCCGCTCTACCAATCGCTCGTCACGGACGAGTGGCTGAGGACGACCGTATCCGACGGCATCAACGGTACGCTCATGCCACCGCATTCGATTTCCAACGGCGGACGGCTGACCGATGAGCAGATCCAAGAAATCGTCTCGGGCATGCGATCAAACTGGACCGGCTCGCCGCCGCCCTATGCCGCGAAGTCACCCGCCATCATCAACGTCGGGCCGACCACTGGCGACCCTGTCAAGGGCCTCGCGACCTTCAATACCTGGTGCAGCCCCTGCCACGGCGAGAACGGAGTGGGTGCCATAGCCGGAAGCCCCATCGACAGTTCGTTCCTCGCGCTCGCGAGCGACCAGATGATTCGGGCGACCATCGTCTGCGGCCGACCCGATGTGGGCATGCCCGACTGGCAGGGCAACCTACATGGCGAACAAGTCCCACAGCGTGAGGGACTCTCGCCACTCACCAATACACAGATCGAGGACCTCATGGCCTGGATCACATCCCACCGGGTTGAATTCCCTGGGCAGCCCTACCCACCGGGCGGCAACCAGTCACCCGGCTTCTAGCGAGTACACCGAATATGGGCGAGAACTTCGACTACAAGACAGCGCCGGACCCCGAGATGATGGGTGACCCATCGGGCCCCGAGCCATCACGGCGTGGCTTCCTCTTCTGGCTTGGCGCCTCCATCAATGCCGTCGTGGGCATCCTGATCGCTGTACCGGTCGTCGGATACATCATCAGCCCTTGGAAGTCCGGCGGATGGCAGAAGTGGACCAGCCTCGGTTCGACGGATCTCTTCCCAAAGGGAGAGACCCGCCCAGCCTCCTACACCAACCCATTCCGCACACCATGGGACGGATATACCGCCGAGACACCCTGTTATGTGCGACACACGGATACCGGTGAGTTCGTCGTGTTCGCGATCAACTGCACCCATCTCGGCTGCCCGGTGAGATGGTTCCCCGAGTCGAACTTGTACATGTGCCCATGCCACGGAGGTGTGTACTACGAGGACGGATCGCACGCCGCCGGCCCGCCGCCCCGCGGTCTCTACGCCTATGAAACACGAATCAAGAAAGGCCAGTTGCAGGTGAAAGCCGGTCGCCTGCCGACGCTCCAGCAATCCGTATGAAAAACGCCTTGCTCAATTGGTTCGAATCGCGGCTGCACCTTGCCGAGGTAATAGGCCCGAGTATCACCCACCCGGTGCCCCGCAGCGCCAAGTGGTGGTACGTCTTCGGCTCCATGACGCTGGTGCTGTTCATCTGCCAGATCGTCACGGGAATCTGCCTGTCGCTCATGTACGTACCGTCGGCCGATCAGGCGTTCGCGTCGCTGAACTACATCACGTTCCAAGCCGAGATGGGCTGGTTCCTGCGGGCGATGCATGTCTGGGGATCGCACCTGATGGTCGGTTTCATGACCATCCACATGATTCAGGTCTTCTTGTTCGGCGCCTACAAGTACCCACGCGAACTGACGTGGATCTGCGGCGTGCTCCTGTTTGTATGCACACTCGGAATGGCCTTCACCGGCCAGGTACTCCGCTGGGACCAAGACTCCTACTGGGGACTCGGCGTCGGCATGTCGATGGCGGGCCGCATCCCATGGATCGGACCGAGCCTCGTGCACTTCATTCTCGGCGGCGCGATCATCGGGGGCGAAGCGCTCAGCAGGTTCTTCACCCTGCATGTCTTCATCCTGCCAGCCTCGCTCATCGGGCTGATCGGTATCCACCTGCTGCTGGTCATCAAGAAGGGCATCAACGAGAAGCCAACGCCGGGTGTGCTGGTAGACAAGGCCACCTACGAAGCCAAGTACCACGAACTCGTCGAGAAGCGAGGCATGCCCTTCTTCCCCAACGCCGCCGGGCGGGACATGATCGCAACCGGCCTGACGCTCGGGCTGATGTTCTTCCTTGCGATGATGTTCGGTCCAAGTGGACCAGCCGGTGAGCCGAACCCGACCTTCATCGACACCGCTCCGAGGCCGGATTTCTACTTCCAGTCGATATTCGCAGTGCTCGCCCTGCTGCCGCCCTATATGGAAACCTTCCTGATCATCGGGTTCCCGATACTCGCTGGCGCAACACTCATCCTGCTGCCCTTCCTCTCCGGCGGCGGCGAGAAGCATTGGCGCCACCGGCCAATATCGGTGGCCTTTGTGCTCGCGCTGCTGCTGAGCCTCGGCACGCTCACGATGCTCGGGTATCAGTCGCCTTGGTCGCCGGTGATGGACGCATGGAGCGGCATTCCAACACCACCCGAATATGTCAAAGGGCGGACGCCGCTGGAACTGCAAGGCGCGATCGTGGTGCAGAACAAACAGTGTCGAAACTGCCACATGCTCGGTGGCCGCGGCGGAAAGCGTGGCCCCGCACTCGATGATGTCGCAAGCCGACTCAACGGCGACCAACTCATCCGGCAGGTGATTCAGGGCGGCGGCAACATGCCCGCCTACGGCAGGCACCTCTCGCCTGAAGAGACGACCGCCGTGACCGCCTTCCTACTGACGCTTACCAATGGCTGGGAGCACGAGCCGGGCGCCGGCTACTCGATGAAGCCGCGTCCGACGCAGGATCCCGTGCCGCCATTCTTGCCCGATTCGTGAGCGAGGAGGCCAGATGCCGCCCGGGAATCGGGGGCGAGCATCAACCCATTGACGCGGATCCCCCACCCACTATCTGACCCCTTACGCTAGCCCCGCATGTCCGACGTCACTCACGCCATCCTTTCCTCGTGGACCATCGACCCGTGGCCACTGGCGTTGGCCATTGTGTCAATCGTGGTGTACTGG